>OBJA01000167.1_pt1 | contig 64612 bp, 48 predicted proteins | sample 1519751 | NCBI WGS metagenome assembly OBJA01 (sample SAMEA3881238, study PRJEB22517) | soil metagenome | biome: lake sediment; feature: soda lake sediment; material: sediment, water from around vicinity | place: India | collected 2013-12-23 | depth 3 m | reverse complement strand
TGTGTCCATCATCATATTTAAGTTTTCACCAGGATGTCCAATTATGAAGGTACATTCGGTAGAAATATTAAGTCTGTTACATAGATTTACTGCATTAATATATGATTCGTTGCTGATTTTTTTATTTATTCGAAATCTAAGTTGTTCATTACCAGTTTCAACTCCAAAAAGTAGCCTTTTCAAGCCTGCTGCTTTCATTAGAATTAACAATTCTTTATCAAGGTGATCAACTCGTGTCCAGCATCCCCAACTAATCTTTATGTTTTCATTGATAATTCGATTACAAAACTCCGCAACTCTTTCCTTATTTATCGTGAAAATCTCGTCAACGAAATCGATGTTTCTAATTCCTAGGTTTTTGAGTTGTTTAATTTGTTTTATAACGTACTCGATATTATTGAATTTTAAAGGTCTTCGATGTTTTTTATCACAAAAACTGCAAGAAAAGGGGCAGCCTCTAGATGAGATAATCGTAAAGATATTTTTTTTTCCAATAGTGTTCTCTCTGTATAACTTCAAATCATATAAGTCGAATGCAGGAGGTGCAACTTGATCTATATCATCAACATAAACCGGCTCATTAATAATCTTATTATTCAAATTATTAATAACCATACCCTTAGTATTTTTGGGTATGTTGTTACCTTTAATTATTGCTTCGCAAAAATCTGCGAATACCTCCTCACTTTCACCCCGAAATCCATAACCTATTCCCATCTTAAAAATAATCTCAGGGTTTACTGTAATATGCGGACCGCCGGCAACTATTATTCCTTCAGGATACTCCTCTTTGAGCTTTTGAATTAATTTATAGGTAAAACGTAGAGAGTAGTATATAACGCTAAAACCAATTATTCGAGGTTTAAGCTTTTTTATCCTATCAATAATTATACTTATGTCACCATTTTCACTGTTTGCATCCAATATTGCGACTGAAATGTTTCTTTTTTTTAGAGCAGATGCGACATATCCAATGCCCAGCAGTGGATACTGAGAATAAAACTGGGATTTATCCCTATAAGGACAAATTAATAGACAGGATAGCTTTTCTTGCATCTATTATGTAGTATTATTTTAACCTTAAGTAATTAATTATCTGTATTTCGTAAAGATAAGTGAATTTTTTGAAAATTGATTATTTATAATTTTTTTTTAATAAATAATGGACAACAAAACATTTTCTTTTTTTTATATACATTTGCATATATAGTCTTTTGATTGTAATGATTGTTTTATGATGCTGAACAAGAATATTATATGGATTATTTTAGCAATTATTTTTCTCTTAATTGGCTTGGGTATTTATGTAAATAGGATAAACATTTACACACATATTGAGATAGAAATAGTAGCGTCAGAAATAACTAAAGATGACATACCTGAAGTTGTCTTGATAAGTCCTTTGTACAGAAAAAAGATTCTATTTCCCGACGATACAGGACTGTTTGTTGTAAAAACAGGATATTATAACAAAATTATTATCAATGAAACTGAAAATATCTTATTCATAGTATTGCGTTTTGATAATGATAGTATCGTAATTCGAAATGATTCTGGATTATCCAAAGATGGTTCAATAATAATTGACAAACTTCATGAAACAAATTGCTTTACGAAGATTAAAAGTTTAGTAGGAGTTAATGCTAATTACATTATTATAGCTCTTTCTATGTTTTTCTTTTTGCTTTTTTCATTATATTATCGAGGCAATAATTATTTAAAAATATATAACAATTTACTATTCTCAGTTATTATTACTTATATGCTATATTGGTTAGTACTAGCTTCGTTATTCACTTTTCCAAATGCAGAAGACTTTTCTCTTGTGTTAAATTCTATTAACACTAATCCATTGAAAGCAACTAAGTTTATGCTGATTGATTATGATGCGAGATATACAGCTAATTTTATGTACGGGATAAATATATTTGCATTTTTCGGAATTGAGTTTTATAAATACATACCGATATTTTCAATCATACTGTTTATTTCTTCGTTTTATTTTTTACTTAAATCTCTCTTTGGAAATGCGATTTCTAGAAAACATATTATTACTCTTGCTGTAGGTATTTCCATTTTGCATTTAATAGGTGCTCCTAGCATTGTACATCATATTTATTGGATGTCAAGTTCTTTTGTCTATTACTATATTTGGATTGTTGCATTTCTGTGGGTTGCTTTTGCTGTTAGGATTTTAAAAAGCAAGTCAAGAAAAACAATTGTAATCAACTATATTGTTTGCATAATACTCCTGTTTCTTAGTTTTGGAGTAAATGAAATGAGTCTTCCTTTAAATCTATTTTTACTAATTGTTTTATTACTTTATGCTTCCAAGTATCAATCATATAAAAGGCATTATTTTGTTAATCTCCTAATTATTGGCTTGTTAATCAGTGTATTTGTCTTTTTTATCCCAGGTAATCTTAATAGACTCGAATATGGAGGATTGGAGAGGGATAGTATCTTTTATGCAAACGCAATTGTTTTTAGTCTAAAAGTTTTCTTTCATGAGATTTGTAGCTTTATAGTTCTACAACCAATTAATTTGCTTGCTTCATTTTTAATTATTTTCTTGCTTTTGAAATCTAAAATTGGCCGTATTATATGTTTAATTAAAGTTAAGACGCTGATAATGTGCTCAATAGGATTTATTATTACTTTATACGTAATGAGTTTGGCATATTATATTCCTGCCGGCGACACTGAAGGCATTCCTGAACGTGTTAATAATACTCTGCATTTTGGTTTTATCGTTTCGTTTTGCATTTTATTGCCGGTGATAATTTTAAATACAAGGGTAAAAGTTTTTCTGCAAAAAATAAATCATTCACAAGCTATAGGGCTCGGTTTGATTATGATTATTGTTATTCTGTCGTTTATGAAAAACAATATTAGTCTTATAAAAACTGAGTTCGATTCAGGATTATTGCATCTGCATAAATCTGAAATGCAGACTCGGTTTTCAACACTTAAAGAGGCAACGTGTATGAAAAAATATAAAATTGCAGTAATTAAAAATGCCGAAGCAAAGCCATCTGCAATTTATATTGAGCCTGATATTGCTGAAAACCGCAAATTGGAATTATGGAATACCGCATATGAAGGATATTTCAAGATTGATGAAGTTAGAATAGAAAATGACAGCATTACAAAAAGTCAAATAATTGGGAATTATGCACAGTAGGAGGGATAAATATATTAGCATTTCTATTAGCATCGCTTTTTGCTTAATACCGATTACTTCATTTTTTATTTTACACAAAAATTCGGCTGATGTAAAAAAAATGCCACAAATTTTTCCGAATATTGAAAGTTTTCAAAATGACAATTTTGACTATTTATTGCCCAAAGCTAATGCAGACGAAATATATGATATACTTTGTAGGGAAATAGAAAATTCGAATCACTCCGAATTGTTTTATGAGATATTTTCAAAAGAAATAATAGAAGGTAAAAATGCATTCAACAAGAAATTCACAAACTTTATTTTAAAATCTTTATTCCATTATAGGCTGATAATAAATTCATGGAATATCAGCAATACAAATGATTTAAAAATAGGTTTCTTGTTTTTGTATCAATACAATCCGATATTTGAAATAGTTCTCTCGTATGAAGATGGGAAATATGTTTTGTCTGATTTTAATAATTTATCCTCATATCTGAATATTCTTGCAGATGCATTACTATTTGAGCAAGTTCCAGAGCATTCGAAATCAACTGAATATGAGATAGTCTATGATCTGAAAACAGAGCAACCTGATTTAAAATTCCTTGAAATCAGTAATACTAGCGATCAAATCAATAGGTTTAGAATCGTATATGATAATATAGATTTTACAAATTCAGAAAGTTTTATTTCCGATTTAAGTAAAAAGTATCCTGTCGATAAAAAAGAAAATGCATATATGAGTATTTTTAGGTTTGTTTGGGAATATACATTTCATGCCCCGGACTATATCAATCAGAACTGGACTTATTCACCTATGTTAATGTTAAATTCTCTTGGGGGTGGTTTATGTGGAAAAAGATCTGCAGTTCTTACAAATTTATTAAAGACTCTAGAACTTGATACAAGATCGATAAATATTAATAATCATGTTGTGAATGAACTTAAACTTAGTGATGGATATAAGATTCTTGACCCTTCAACCGGACTTATTTTTGAAATGGGAAATGGAAGGGTCGCATCATACTATGATATAATTCTAAACAAAAATGTTTTAAGAAACAGTAAAACCTCAATCAGAAGCAGCAATGATTATTCTGAACAACTTATAGTGAATGAATCAATTTTAGTCGATTTTTATTCTAAAATATTTAGTCATAGAAGTTTTGAGACAGAGTATCATAACCAAAAACTTCAAGATTATTTCGAAATCCCTCCTGGATCAAGTATTAAATTTACTTTTAAAGATTTAACCAATTATCCTGATATGGGATTAGCAATTTTAAAAATACCTGCAGGGTATACAGGAAAAGTAACGACTCCACTTGTACCAGCTGCCATAAATGGAAAAGGTAAAGTCCAATATCAAAACTTAATCTTTAATCCTGATTATTTTTGTTTCACAACTAATATTTTTCAAAGAAATACAATAAGTTTTAGTTTTAATATTATTGAAAATCCAGAAGGATTAATTTTTTCTTATTTCATCAATCCTCAACATTACAAGATTAAAGAAGAAACAGAGCTAAAACTAATAGGAGAAAATATTGAGAAAATAGAAATAAGTATTAAAGAATTCGATTTGCAGGAAACTGATTTTATAATCCCATACTATATTATCCAAGGTAAGATACTTAGGTGTATTAGTGATGTAGGAGGAATTGAGAATCAAAGATATTCTCATATTGAGACTTTAAATAATATTCTGAATTGCTGTGCGAAGGATGATTTGTTAATTGAGCTAATTGATTTTGATACACTTTTTGTTAAGTATAAAAATATAATAAATGAAGAGAATTTTGAAAAGAATTATTTGGCACCCATATTCGAAAATGAGATAATTTTTGTTAGTTTTATGCATACATTTTTTCTTGAAAATATGATTTTAAGAAATATTAAATAGTATAGGAGAAGTTACGACATAATATAGAAAAAACATTTCTTTGTCATCAGATTTTTTTTTTGGTATCTTTGAAAATAGTTTTATTATAAATACAATTTAATGAATATAATCGGGATAAATGGATTGGGAGTATTACCATCGGCATGCCTGCTACAAGATGGGAAGTTGCTTGCATTTGCAGAAGAGGAGAGATTTACAAGATATAAAGGAAGCTATGGGGCAATGCCATCTAAAGCAATGAAATTCTGCTTGGAATATGCTGGATTAAAGTTAAAGGATATTGATTATATTGCTTTTGGGTGGAACTGTAATATATACAGGCTATATATGCCTGCATTTCTTGCATATAAATATCTAACCCGTTCACCAAAATTTCAGAGTTCTTCTAATTTGTCTTCCTTTGTATCAGAAATGATAAAATACAATCCGGGCAATGTTAAGGCGAAGATTTTTGAGATGATAAAGAATGCGGGACTTGAAGGAACAATTCCTCCTATAGAATTTATTTCTCATCATTTATCTCATGCGGCTTCAAGTTATTATTTGTCTGGTTTTGACAATTCCTACATTCTAATTATTGACGGCAGTGGAGAAGACACATGTACCAGTATTTACAAAGGTGAAGGACTGGATATTTCATTGGTTTCGAAAGTCAAAATCCCTGATTCAATTGGATGGTTTTACCAAAGTTTCACCGAGTTTCTGGGATTTACTCCAAACAATCACGAAGGTAAACTGATGGGACTAGCTGCATACGGGAAAGAAAATAGTGAGATTTCTGCAAAACTTGATAAAATCCTGAAAACAAAATCAGATGGGAAATACAGATATGAAGCTAAATACAGTTTTCTGGGGAAGCATGTTCAAGGGAAGGTCTTTAGTGAAGAACTTTGTGAACTATTTGGAAAGCCAAGAAATACAAAAGATGAAATTAGCGACTATCACAAAGATATTGCTTACGCCGTGCAAAAGAAACTAGAAGATACTGTTCTGCAAATTGTAAAATGGATAACCGAGCGAAATGATTTTAATGGAAACTTATGTGTTGCCGGCGGAGTGGCTTTAAATTGCAAAATGAATGGAGTTATTACAGACTTACCTGACATAAAGAATTTTTATGTCCCATCATGTCCAAGCGATGCAGGTTCTGCAAAAGGAGCAGCACTAATACTTGCAAAACAATCAGGTCATAATCCTGTTCAAAAAACTGAACATGCTTACTGGGGACCGGAGTATTCAGATGAAGAAATAGAAAAGTTCCTGATAAAATGTCGTCTTAATTTTACAAAGCCAGAAAATCTGGAGAATGAAGTCGCTAAACTACTTGCCGAGAACTATGTTGTAGGATGGTTTAATGGAAGAATGGAGTCGGGATCTCGCGCTCTTGGAGCAAGGTCAATTTTGGCAAACCCTCTAAAAAAAGACATGAAGGACATTATAAATCTTAAAGTAAAAAATCGTGAAAATTGGCGACCATTTGCTGCTTCAATTTTATGGGAAGAAAGAGAAAAATTCGTCTATTCATCTGCAGATTCTCCGTTTATGGCGACTGCCTTTATGGTGAGACCTGAAATTTCAGACAAAATTTTATCAGCAGTTCACGTAGACAACACAACCCGTCCGCAGTTTGTAAAAAAAGAACACAACGAAAAATACTGGAATATTATTAAAAACTTTGGAGATTTAACAGGCATATATGCGATATTAAACACATCATTTAACACTAACGAAGAGCCCATAGTTGAAAATCCCATGCAGGCAGTAAAGGCATTTTTTGGTTCAGGAATGGATTACCTAGCTATCGGATCATATCTGCTGAAAAAATAATGAATGAACTTAACATAATATCTGTAGATTTGGAAGACTGGCACGACTCAGCCTATCTGCGCGATTATGTAAATGAAGAAAGCAAAATTGACAGAATTGTTCCGGCAACGGAAAATATTCTAAATATATTCCGGAAATACAACACTAAAGCAACATTCTTTACACTGGGTAGCATTGCTGAAAAGTATCCTGAACTTATTAAAACTATCAGTAATGACGGTCATGAAATTGCTTCCCACGGATTTACGCACACACCTGTTTGGGATCAGAAACCCGATGATTTTGTAATCGAGATAAAAAAAACCAATAAATTGCTTGAAGAAATTACTGGAAAAAAAGTGATAGGTTTCAGGGCTCCGTATGCATCTTTAAATCAAGAAACATCGTGGATTATTGATGTTCTGAAATCAGAAGGTTTTTTGTATGATGCAAGCCTGTTCCCTATGAAGACCCCGCTATACGGAGTTAAAAATGCGCCATTAAACACATATAGAATTAGCTCAAAAAATATTCTGGAACACGACAATACTTCAAATCTGATAGAAATACCTTTTACGATTTATAAGTCTAAGCTAATAACAATCCCTTGCACCGGAGGTATCTACGGAAGGTTTTTATCTCTGCCCGCTCTGAGGTTTCTATTCGCAAGGATTGGTAAAAGAAGAAGCATAAATTTCTATTTCCACCCATGGGAAACTGATAAGGAAATACCAAGAATAAAGGTCCCCATAAAAAACAGGATAATTTCATATTATAATACAGGTTCGTACCTGGAAAAAATTGAGAAACTCCTGATAAAATATAGTTATACAAGCATGGAACAATACCTGTCTGAAAAGAAATTAATATGATTGCAAATGTTTGTGTGTTGGGATAAAAAATGTGTTCATACCAATTTATCATAAACGAATTGTTTTGGATGAATGGGTAATTATGTCCAATCATATCCATATGATAATAATTTTGCGGAATTATGATTATGACAACGGAATATCGGATATTGCATTTTTTTGAAAACGGAATCTAAATACTAACAAAAAAACCTTATTTTTGGGGAGATATTTCTGATGATATATAGATAAATTTGAGTTCAAAAAAACTTAAAATAACAGCAGTAATACCAGCCTTTAACGAATCTGCTCGAATAAAGGAAGTTGTTGACAAAACAAAGGATTTTGTTGATGAGATTATTGTTATAAATGACTGTTCTTCTGATAATACTTCTGAAATTGCAAAAAAAACAGGAGTAACTGTAATAGCCCTGCCACAAAACAAGGGTGCCGGCTATGCAACACGTGCAGGATGTGACAAGGCTATTGAAAATCATGCTGATTTGATTGTAACTCTTGATGCTGATGGCCAACATTGCGCCGAAGATATTCCTGATCTGGTTGACAAGATTATTGAGGGGAAACATGATATCATTTTCGGGTACAGAATCAAGGATAAGTCTATGCCGGTAATTAAAAAACTTGGCAACAGCATTTTGGCTTTTATGTCTTTGGTGCTATTTCGGGTAAAACTTAAGGATGCTCTCACAGGCTTTCACGTATTTACCAGTGAAGCTTATCCAAAAATTAGATGGGAAGCAGAAAGATATGGTTTTATTTTGGAATATGTTTATCGAGTAAATAAATCTAAACTGAATTATGCTGAAGTAAAAGTAAAAACAATATATTTTGACAAAAACCACGGAATGGGCATTAAAGATGGCCTTAAAGCTATACTTTTACTGTTCTTCTGGAGGGTAAATATGCCAAGAAAGGTAATCAGGTTTTTTAATCTAAACTAAGAAAGCGAATGTGTGGGATTTTAGGATTTTATAATTTTTCGGAGAGAACACTAAACTCAAATATCGAAGTTGTAAAGATTTTAATGGAGGAATCATACTCCAGAGGCAAGGAAGCTTCGGGGCTTGCAGTTTATGACATTGAAAACAGACTGCATCTTATAAAGTCGGATCTCGATGGTAGAAAATTGTCGAAAACACAAGAATACCAAAAACTTATAGCTTCGATTGGAGAGAAAAATGTTCGCTCAGCAGTTGGACACTCACGAATAGCCACTCATGGCTTACAACTTTTCCAAGATAATAATCAGCCGGTAATCTCAGAAGATGTTAGAATAGTAGCTATCCACAACGGTATTGTTACTAATGCAGATGATTTGTGGAAGGCTACCGAAAAATCAACGAAAGCCCCTGAATTAGACACAATATCTCTAATAGAATACTTCAGATTCTTGCTGAGTTCATACTCCAAACCCCTTGCTTTGTCGAAGATTTACAGAGATATCGAAGGTGCTGCCAGTCTGGCAATTATTGACACATCTGACGACAGTTTTATTCTATCAACAAATACAGGTTCTCTTTATTATATATATGATGAAAAAGCGCAAAGATTATTTTTTGCTTCCGAAAAAATATTTATAAATAAAGTGCTTAAGAAAATTGGATGTGGACTACATGATGTAAAGCATGTAAAACCGTTTACAGCAGTATTAATTGAGAACAATGAATTACAAATTGTTGAGCTAGATATTTGCAAAGATTACCCGGCAGATAGAAAAAATTTCTCAGAACCTGACTTTAGCAAACCTGAAATAATTGACTATAGCCCACCGGAATTTAAATCGGATGCAACTAAGCTTTATAACTACAAAAATGATATAATCAAGCTACGTAGTCATGATTTTGATTATGATAAAATATATAAAATTCCTAGATGTACTAAGTGTATTTTACCAGCGACCACACCATTTATTAAGTTTGACGAAAAGGGTGTTTGCAATTACTGTAACGATCATAAGCCAATTAAACAAAAAGGCTTTGATGCTCTTATGGAAATTGCAAACAAATATCGAAAATCTAATGGAGAACCTGATTGTTTGGCTGCATTCAGCGGAGGTAAAGATAGTTCGTATGGGCTGCATTTTTTAAAAAAGGAACTTGGTCTTCAGCCTTTGGCATATTCATACGACTGGGGTATGGTTACCGATATTGCAAGAAAAAATCAGGCAAGAGTGCTTGGTAAACTGGGCATAGAGCATGTAATTGTATCTGCCGATATTACCATGAAGAGAAGACATATTCGCCAAAATATACTAGCATGGCTTAAAGACCCACATCCCGGAATTGTTACATTATTTATGCAAGGAGATAAGCAATGTGAGTTTTATGCCGACCAGTTAAAGCGAAAATACAAGCTTGATTTGATGTTCTTTTTTCGAGGCAATGAACTTGAAATAGATGAATTCAAAACAGGACACTGCGGCGTTAAAGATGCAGATCCCGGTGGAGTAATCCATCATCTTGAACCATGGAAAAAAGTAAAACTGCTTTCATTCTATGCCAGTAGATACTTTAGAAATCCCTCTCTATTTAATTCATCATTTTTTGATACATCGCTGGCGTTTTTTACAACTTATATACAACCGCATAACTATGTTTTTCTTTGGCATTATATACCATGGGAAGAGCAAAAACTTATTGACACACTCCGTAATGAGTATAATTTTGAATTCTCTAAAGAAACCATTCAAACTTGGCGAACAGACGACGGAACTTCTGCATTTTACAATTACATTTATTATACCGTGCAGGGATTTACAGAGAATGATTCATTCCGTTCCAGACAAATCCGAGAGGGATTAATGGATAGAGAAACGGCACTGAAAATTGTAAACGAAGAAAACAAACCCAGATACGAAGCATTACAATGGTATTTTGATGTATTAGGACTTGATGGAGATTACGTTTTAGGTGTTGTTGACAAAAAAGTAAAAAGATTGTATTGATAAAGAAAGTTAAAAATAGACTTTATAAACATAAAAGACTAATTCTCTTATCCGCGTTGGTGATTAGCCTATGCTTTTCTCTATTTTTAGTTTATTACATTCACAATATAAATATTTATGGAGATTTCACTCTTCAAATATTTGAGGATAATGTGAATATATCTGATAAAGCAACAGTCAAAACAGAGTCTTTTTTTAGGACAGAACAGGAGTTGGAATATAAAAACTATCAATGGAGCAATATAGATGGTTACTCAAAAAACATTAGGATTATCCTTAACAAGGCTTCTGTCTCAGATTCAATACAAATAGTTGTTTATTTTAAATCCGGAGATATAGCGAAAATCAATGACATTGTTTATGATTCAAATAATAATATAATTATTAGCAGTTTTGGACTAAATTCTGAATTTAAAACTAAGTTTTCAGTCTTTTGGAAATTCTCAACCCTAAACATATTGTCATTTACCTCTAAAGCTCTCAAGTTTTTGCTTATTTTGTTATTATTACTCGTGGGCTTATGTTTACTAGCCTTTGTTTTATTACTATTGTTTTGCTCCCTATTTAGCAATCTCAGGGTAAAAATCATGAAATACTGTCCATGTGAGTTTATAAGAAAAAACAGAAAAATGGAGTTTTCTGTCAGAGATGTTTTTTTGATATTTATAATCGTTATGGCGATATTATTTGTAATTGAGAGCATTGCGTATTTCAGTTTAAGTAATGAAAGAAGACAATCTATCTTTTATTCAAATGACAAAAACGTTAAGGATGTGTATGGTAATCTTTCATTTTTTGATATTGATCCTTTAATAGGATGGACACATGGAAATAATTCTTTAAAACGCCTAGGATATTCTCTTAAAGAAAATCTGATTCTATTATCTACAAACGTATGCGCAGAGAATGATTGCATAAATATTTTTATAACCGGAGGCTCAACTTCTGACATTATTACAGACACAAGTAATTGGCCCAAAGAATTGCTACATATTCTAGAGAAAAAACAAATTTGTGCAAACATTTATGTTGGAGCAGTTGACGGACACAATTCAGGACAAGAATTGCTCAGGCTGATTGCAGATGGATTAAATATTAAACCTGACATACATATATCATACTCAGGTGTTAATGATGTATTTTGGTCTGGATATACTTCACAATACGAGATTGAAAATTTCTACAAACTATTATTTCCTGAAAGACATTCAAACTTTCTTCCCAATCTTACATTTTTGTTGAAATCATTTGAATCCAATACACAGTTATCTTTAAAAGAAAGGGATAATCTAAAACCTGGAGATTTTTTTCTGAGAAATATGAACATAATGAAATCTGTTGCAGATAAATATAATTATCACTTTTATGGAATTTTACTTCCAGTAAACAAGAGTGACAAAGTTTATAGCACATATCGAAAAACATTTTCTTATATTTCAGAGTATGAATACTTATATAGTTTTTTAGATGTTTTTGATGAAACGGATGGAGATCCATTCATCGACTATTGTCATATTAAGCCTGAGTATCAGGAAATTATTGCGAAGAATATCTATAAGTTAGTTAGTGTTAACATTAGTCAGTAATAACAGGATATAATGCTTAAGAGTTTTAAACACACCTTGCTGATTGGAATAATATTTTTTGTTCTTTCTACTTGTGCATTCTTTCTATATTACATTCACAATATAAATATTTATGGAGATTTTTCTATTGAAGTTTATCAGAACGAAGAAAATATTTCTGATCAATTTGAGATAATTGGAGTTTCATTTTTTGGAAGAGAAAATCTGCTAGAATATAAAGAAGGTAAATGGGACAATGAAACATGGCATTTTCATAAACTTAAACTTTCAAAATCTACGGATGGCGGTGAAGGTGAAATTCTAAGTGTTTTTGCCGAAAATAATGGAAATAGGCGCTTAGCTTTTGAAGGAAAAATACCTTTGGAAACAAATATTATTATAAAGTCTTTAGCCGGGGATGACTATTTTTTTAGTAAGTTTTTTTATTTTGTGCCAATCTCTTGGCTTGATGCGCTAAGGCTTATAATATTGTTTCTATTTATTGTCATGTTCAACAATTCTTTGAATTTAACATCATTTAAACTCAGAATATCAGATTGCAAACTCAGAATCATTATTTATATGATTGTAATAATCGCAGGACTTATACCTAGGTTTTTTAATCCTGTTTTTACTATTCTTGCTTTTGATTATACAGGACACATTCTGCCTATACTTAAATTTTTTTTATATGGAGAGTTTTACCATTATAATTGGGCTTATCCATATCCTGCTTTTCTAGTCGGGATGCTTTCTGTTTTTAATGATATAAACTCTGTAGTTATATTTCAGCATTTATTGTCATCTTTCTTTTTTATTGGTTTTATTCTGTTTGCAGAAGCCTTTTTTATTAGCAAAATTAAAACCGATACGAAAAGAGCATTTTTTGCAGTTGTTTTAATCTTTGTTTTGGATTTAATCTTCACTAATGGAAACCTTATTTCTTACGAAAAAATGCTTCATCATGAGGGAACTATAATCCCATCTTCAATTGCATTATTTATGGTTTTGTTTGTTTACTTTGAATCGGACAATTCTAGATTCAGGACAATTTTATTTTCTTTATGTCTTTTCTTAGTTTTTTTGCTTACATTATTACACTATAGGCTTACTGCTGGATTAATTTTGGTTTCACTAATAATAGTCCTTAGAGAGATTATTCGATTTTATAGAATATCCGGAAGATATATATATATTCCAATAGTAATATTTATGAGTATATACGGTATATTATTTTTGCCAGAGAAGTATCTGGAAAATAAGTATGATAAAACAGCATCCGGTTTTCCATATGTGCAATTTGTTTATTCAAATGCATACATCGTTAATGATTTAATTTCTAAAGGCTATAGTGTTTTGCCCGAACATGATACTATTGAATTGAAAAACCAACTTGAGGAGGCATTTTTAGCAGAAAACAAAGAATATTTTAGAATATTGGGATATAATTTTGATGATTTTAAATACCGTAGTGCATTACCTTCATTTGAAAACTATCTTGTGGCAAAATTATATCCGAACGCTGATAAAGATAGTATTGCTCAATACCTAAATGCAGATGAATTGTATTCAAAAGAGTTTAATAACTACTATAAATCTTGGGCATGGAAAATTCTTAAATCATATCCCTTCATAGTTTTACAAAAAGCTCTTAGGCAGTCAACCTATATATTATTTAATCCGAATTACAATTATATGGCTTATGAAACAGATATAATTATAACTAATCCTGAAAAGAGAGAGCAATTATTCTGTCAGTTTGATTTTTTGTCGAAAAGGTTTAATTTCAAGTCAGGAAAAGAAGCTCATATTTCTTTCCCAAGTCAGTGGTCGTATTTTTCTTTTATTTCAGAGCTGTTGGTAAGATTTTTATTTCTTTTAAGTATAGTTTATGTTTTGATTCTAATCTTGCGCAGAAAATTTTCAGGGGCTTTATACTCATTATCAATAGTGATACTCTTATCAATAATAACAGTCGCCGTTTTGCATACTTTCGACATTATCAGGTATATGCATAACCTTTCCCCTCTTATAATGCTTTTCATACTGCTTAGTGCATATGAATTATTAAAATCTAAATCTTCAAATGTCGATAATAATTGCTAATTTTGATTTCAGGATAATTAGTAAAGATGTTTAATATCAGGAATAATAAAAGAAGAAAGTATAACTCGTTGAGGCTACCCGAGAACAGATTTGCTTTTTGCAAAGCCCCTTTCACAAGTATGCGTATTCATCGTAATGGTAGTGTGCAGATTTGTTGTCATCATCTCGATTATATGTATTTGGATGGGAAGAGTCTGAAAGATATCTGGTTTGGTGAAGAGATGAATCAAATACGCAGAAAAATGACTGATTTTGATGTGCCAAAATCATGTGGATTTTGTAAATACGGCTACGATAGTGAATCATTCAAGAATATTAATGCATTATCTTTTGATCATCAGGAAATTAACGACTCAGGTTATCCATCTTATATTGACTTTTCGTTATCCAATACTTGTAATTTATTCTGCTTAATGTGCGATAGTACTCTATCTTCAGCCATAGGAAATCATACTAATTCTAAGAAATCAGACATACTATTTGGAGAGAAATTTATAGAAGAGATAAAGGAATTTATCCCACATTTAAAAGGAACTGTATTTACTGGAGGCGAACCTTTTCTTATAAATGTTTATTATCAAATATGGGACTTAATTGCAATATTAAATCCAAATACTGTAATTAGTATAACTACAAATGGAAGCATTTGTAATGATAAAGTTAAATTGGTATTAGATAAAGGTATTTTCAATATAATGGTATCGCTCGACAGTTTCGATAAGGAAGTGTATAGTTCGATTAGGCGTGGGGCAGATTTTGAAAGTGTAATCAATAATATTTCTTACTTTTCAAATTATTGCAAGCAAAAAGGCACAAAGTTTTCAATAACTATTTGTCCTATGCAAAACAACTGGGAAGGAATTCCCGAAATATTAAAAAAATGTAATGCCGAAAACTGGTTTTTCTCTTTTAATACTGTGATTAAGCCTTGGGAACTCGCTTTGTGGTCTTTGCCTGCCGTAGAATTACAAGCAATTATTATTTATCTAAATTCTTTTGTAGATATTGATACTGAAAACATTATTACACAAACAAACTTGAATACTTATAGTAATTTAATTCAGTTGCTAAAATCATGGTTAATTCGTATTAATCATTATGAAATGAATAAGCCTGACGAGATCTATATTAAGAAAACCAAAGGATTAATTGCTGAAAATCTGTTAAATAAAGTATCAAGTGAAATTAGTATTGATTCTCAACTAAAATCAAAGGTGTTTGGTGCCGTTAATAAATTGCCTAACATGCTAATTAAAGAAAGTTTTATCAACTATTTGAACGCATCGAAACCAGAAATGATTTTACGAGAACTTGTTGATAATGATCTTGATACTCTGCATGAACACCTTACTATAGTTTTGTTTAATATGGATTGAGAAAAGTGAAAAAATGAAGTTAAAGAAAATTATAATACAGGAATATCAGGCTCGGAGAAGCATAAATAAGGGCAAACCTATTTGTCTAGCTCCATTTAAGAGTTTGCGATTTAGTCCAAATGGAGCTATTACTGTGTGTTGTCATAATAATTCTTTTGTTTTAGGACATTATCCGGAAATAAGTATAAAAGAGGCATGGACTTGCTCAAAAATAAATGCTTTAAAAGAAGCAATTAGTAATGCGGACTTTTCTCTCGGTTGTGCAGTCTGTTTTGATTCGTTCGATAATCGTTTGTTCGGGTCTGTAAATCCTCTTTTATACGAAGAATATAATGAAGAAGAAATGCCGGTTATGTTTGATTTCAAGATTGCAACAGAATGCAATATGGAATGTGTAATGTGTTCTGAGTATTCGTCGTCTAAAATTCGTGCGAATAAGTCTTTAAGTAATGTAAGGGTTTTTGATGAAGATTTTTTAGTCCAACTCAGAGAGTTTATTCCCACAATAAAAGAGGCGCGTTTTAGCGGAGGAGAACCTTTTATGAATAAACTCTATTATCAAATTTGGGAAGAAATTATTGTTTTAAATCCTAATTGTCTAATTTCGATACAAACAAATGGAAGCATATTAAATGATCAAGTTCTTCGATTACTAAAAAGGGGTAATTGCAGAATTAATGTATCAATCGATGCTGTTAATTCGGAGCTTTATTCTCAAATTCGCAGGGGAGGAGAAATCCAAGAGGTTTTAAATAATACAATTGTATTTGCAGAATATGCTGAAAAGTCCGGTAATCAGTTGGGTATAACTGTTTGTACTATGCGGACAAATTGGAGAGAGTTTCCTGAGTTGTTAAAATTTGCAAACAAAATTAATTCGAAGATTTGGTTTAGTGATGTTTATTTCCCTTTAATCTATGGGTTATGGAATTTTGATTCAAAAAGCTTGACTGAAATCATATTATTTCTGGATGGTTTTAAACCACAGCTTAATGATAGCAATTCTGAACATAATTATGAAGTATACAATGATATGGTTCAAAGAATTCGTTTATTTAGAAATACCGCAATGAGGCGTGAAAACAACAATGAGGGATTAGTGAGTAAACAAGATTTGTGGGACAGTTTGAATAACAGGATAAATGACAAAAATTCATGTAAAAACCTAAAGAAAAAACTCTCAAACGCTTTTGCTAAATTACCTGATGAAAGGATAATTAATATAGTTGAAATGATAAATGATTTTCACAGCATTGATTTTATAGTGGAGTTGTTTACAAATATGAGTGAAGAAGAACTTATAGATAATTTTCGAAGTATTCAGATTGATTATGTAAAGCATTAATCCCTATTGTCATTGTCATTTCTATTTTTTATAACCAAAGCCAAAATTTGAAGTTAAATGGCGTATGCCAACTTGCGACATTTGAAAATCTTCTGTTATGCCATATTCCTTCTTAATTTTATTAAGTTTTCTGGCTATTAAGGCATATTCCCACAAAAAAGATGTACACCCAAATCTGAATCTGAGCTTAAGTATTGGAGAGAAAAGCTTGTTAATGATTTTAATTTTTTTGCCGACTTCCTCGGGTAGTTTTTTGTAAAATCCCTTATCATCAAAAACAAAATAGAAGTTTTCGAATTTTTTGAGTTTTTTGCGTTTTTTCTCATCTGTCCACGAATTGTTGGTAAGCAGATTGGTATAATCAATTTCTTGAGCACAAATCTCATTGAAAATCTCTGTTCCGGGTATAGGCTGAAAAATTGTACAATACATACTTAATCCGGGATAGAGTAACTTGAGTTTCATTAAATATCTTAGTGTTTTATCAAAGTCTCTGCCTTTATTATATGGGAAACTAATGATACTCGTTACAGATGCAGTAATGTCGCAGTTTAAAAGTTTACGAATAATATCTGCCCCTTTTTTTAGATCAGTTTTAGACTTAGTTACTTTTTTAAGTATGTACTGGTCTCCAGACTCTATGCCAACAGAAATATTATTACATCCGAAACTTCTAAGCTTTTTCAAATCGTCCTCACTATACTTATTCAGTACATTTACACTAGTTTGAGCACTCCATAAGAATGATAATCCCGACTTTTCAAGTTCATCAAATAATCTGAATATAAATTTTTTATTGACAAGAAAATTATCGTCTCTAAAGTGAATATTTTTTATGTGACTATACTTGCCAATTATGAATGATAAGTGTTTTTTTATATTTTCTGTACTATTGTGGAACCACTTTCTTTTATAAATTACAGGTACAGAACAAAACGAACATGAGTTAATGCATCCTGTTGTTGCGACATAATCAAAGAGATTACTCCTGATATATTTTGCCATCTGAATTAATTGTAAATCAAAATCTCCAAATGACTCAAAAGAATTTTCGATATCGGCAGCTTCATTTTCAATTATTTTGTCGTTTTGGGAATAACATAATCCTTTAATATCATTCAAAGGCGAACTTGTAAAGATTTTTTCAACAAAGGTTTTTAGATGCATCTCGGATGTTCCTTTCAGAACAAAGTCACTGTAAGCAACATTAATAATACCCGTAAACAGAAGATTAGCAGCCTGTCCTGTCCATAAAACCGGAATATTATATTTTTTCTTAACCAAATCCGAGATTTTTTTCCCATCAACAAACTGTTTGGCAATTGTGATTGATGTATACTTACTTATTGTGCTTATCACAAACAGAAAAGTTTCTGTATGATTTTCTTCAAGAATTCTATAAATATCGTCAGTTCTATGGTCTGCTAGAATTGTTATTATACCTGTATTTTCTAATGCCTTCGCCTGCATCAATAATTCATAGGGTGGAGTGAAGTTATAGTCACCTGTATCTGGAAAATATATTATAATTTTACTCATTCAATATCTGATTCTGTCAAAACACAACTTAGATAATCAGCCACAATAAAATTTACATATTTACTTGGATGAGTGTCAATCGGATTTGCTATTCTCTTATTAGTGGGTAAGTCTTTAACGGCATCAAATATACTAAGATATCGGATATTATTTGATTTGCAGTAATCGTAGATTTTTCTACCAGCGATAAACTCTGAAAATGTAATCCCATTACCCATATCAGGAAAAAATAAAACCATAAATTCAATATCATTTTCAATACTGTAGTTATAGAATTTGTCAAGTACTGTTTGTTGATAATCCCATAATTCTTTATCTAAGTATGCAAGTAAATCAATATTTGGAGACTGCATTATTTGATTAGTTATAGATGGTTTTACAATAAAGCCAGAAAAGATGTAATTAGCAAATAATGATGCATTGATAATTTTTCTTGTTATAAAAAACAACTCTTCTTCAGGATTTTTTATCTCTGGCATTTTGTTGAATTTCAACATTGCAGACTCAATGTCATTATGGTAGTATGATAAAATAATTATATCAGGAGCTATTGGATAGTTTAGTAAATTGGAAAAAGATGATTCTGTGTGTGCTCCACATTTACCTAAATTAAAAACTTGATACTTATCTGATATATTCGATTTCAAAATAGTGGTGAACATGTTTTCATATTTCAAGCCGTGTCCTGCAACAAAAGAATCTCCAATTATAAAAACATTTTTTTTATTTTGAGATTTATTAGGCTCTTCGTCGCGAAAGCCGAAACTATTAATAGGATAAAAATATCTCTTTGTCCAGAGTTGGTGAGAATAGGCCGAACTTATATTAGAACTGGGAGTGTAAAAAGTAAAAAATATTTCGCCTATTGAAAATATAAATAGAATAGATGCTATTAAAACAAGAAAGTTTTTAAATATTTTTTTAATACCTCCCTTATTCAAATAAAACAAAAATAGCAGTGAACAGCAAAAAGCAGCAGTAAAACTTACAGTCTTTAATATTGCAAAAACTATAAACGATTGATTTGGACTTAGAAGAGGTTTATTTATAAATAATCCAACTGAAATTAGAAAAATGCTTATAAATAAGAAAATCAGTGGATGTTTATATTTTTGTTTTTTTCTACTCATATGTTTCAAAATCATGAATATCTCTATTAACAATGCTTCCGGCAACAACAATAACATTTTTGCCAATGTTTACATTGGGAAGAATAACAGATCCAGCTCCTATATATGATAGATTGCCAATTTTTACAGGACCTATAATGGAACAAAGTGGACTGATATTCACAAAATTCCCGATTATCGACTTATGACCTATAACAGTATTTGCATGAATCATGCAAGAGAGGCCAATCTTAACATCATGCGAAAGCACAACTCCAGGTTGATAAATAGATCCGTTATTTTCAGGTTTTTCAATACTGTCAAAATGGTTTGAATATACATTTTGGGGTATTCCTCCTGCTTTGATGATTTTGTTATACATTGCTTCTCGTTTCCTAGGGTTTCCTATAGCAACACAAAACTTTGGATTTATTTTTAAGTATTCTTGCAACAATTCTATAGAATTTATTACCTGATATTTTCCGAATAAAGCATCAATATTGGAATTATCGTCATAAAACACTATGTCCTCGTTCTTATTTTCACTTAATAATGCGAACAATGTTTCTTTGCCGGCAGATCCGGCTCCTGCAATAATCATATTTTATAAAAATTATTTATGCAATTACAAATATACTCAATTTGAGTGAAACTTAATTCCGGATATATTGGTAGGCTGAGTACTTTATGTTTAAGCTCAGCCGCAACCAAAGTGTTATGCTTTATAAATTTATAATCTTTTAACAGTTTATGTTCATACAGTAAAGGATCGTAATGTTTTCTGGTTTGAATAGAATGTGAATGCAAATATTTCTGAAGTTCATCTCTGTGGTCTGAAATGATTACAAATTTGTGAAAAGACGATTCATTAATTTTATAAGGTTTAACAACCGAAATCTCAGGATTGTTAGCTAATAACTTAATATAATGAGTAGCCAGTTCCTGATTCTTATTAACCAAATCATTTAAAAACCCGAGTTGAAAATTTATCAGACATGCATTTATTTCTGATATTTTGCTGTTATATCCGAGTATTTCAAAATCTCCTATATTATTTTTGCCGTGGTGAATTAGCTTCAAGCTTTGATGATAATAATAGTCAGAATCAGTAAGAAGAACACCTCCCGTACCATAGGCGGATATCGTTTTTGTTGGATCGAAGCTAATGCAACTAATATCTCCAAAACTACCTCCCGGTTTTCCGGAAAATGATGAACCAATTGCTTGGGCAGCATCTTCAATCAAAATGATTTTGTGTTTATCTGCAATTTTTTGTAGAGTTTCTATATCGGCACAAGCTCCGAAAAGTTGAACAAAAACTATAGCTTTTGTTTTATCAGTGATAGCTTTTTCAATAGAAATAGGATTTATCATTAAGTCATCCCTGCAGATATCAACAAATACAGGTGTCGCACCACATCGTAATATTGGAGAAAGACTCGCTATGTATGACATGGCTGGTAGTATTACCTCGTCATTTTCTTTTATCCCAGATGCTTTTAATGCAAAGAAAAGAGCGTCGGTACATGAACTTGTAAGCACTGCATATTTTCTTTGGCATATATTGGCAAGACTTTCTTCAAGTTTTTTTGTTATATTACCTCTTATGTATTCGCCTGACTCGAGAGCCATATCGATTTCATTTAATAGCTTTTCTTTGTTCTTCTTATAAAATGAACTAAAATTATTGAATTTGATTTCTTCCATATTTTAAATTCTAAACTAAAACTTTTATTTCCTGCACCAGATATTATATTTAAATATACACCAGAAAGTTCTCACGGCATCTTTAAACTTTATTTTCTTTCCTTCCTTATATGTTCTTCCAAAATAGGAAATGCCAACTTCAACAAATCGAATGTCTTTAATTCTACTTAGTTTTGCAGTAATTTCCGGTTCAAATCCAAATCCGTTCTCTTTTAAGCGGATTTCTTTCAAAAGTTCAGTCCGGAAGGCTTTGTAACATGTTTCCATGTCGGATAAATTGAGCCCTGTGAAGATATTCGAAATATTAGTGAGTATCTTATTTGCAATATAATGACTAAAGTAAAGAACTCTTTTTGGCTCGGATCCCTGAAATCTTGAACCGTAAACAACATCAGTTTTATTGCTTAAAATTGGACGTATAAGTTTGTGATATTCTGAAGGACTATATTCAAGGTCTGCATCTTGTATTATTATTATTCCATCTTCGGTATGCTCAAAACCTCGTCTTAGAGAAAAACCTTTTCCATGGTTTTTTTCATTTTCAAAAAGAAAAATGTTGAGATTTTCGAAATGTATAATTGCTTTCTTTATCTCGCTTATTGTTTTATCAGTTGATGCATCGTTAATAATTATTACTCTGTATTTATGTAAACTTGTATCACAAGATTCATATATTTCTTTAATTACCTGATAGATATACTTTTCTTCATTATAAACAGGTATAACAATATTTATTACGGTTTTTTTCAAAAAATATTAATTTAAACAGATACTGATTCAATATCTTGATTTACAAATTCTTTATTCATTAGAGTGAGATTTTCAGCCAATTTGTCTCCGCTAAAAACATCTGTTAAATATTTCAAGTAATAATACAACTTTTTTTTGTTTGATTCTTCTAAATTATTTAATAATTCGATAGCCTTATCATATTTGTTGTTTGTGATAGCTTTATGTGATTTCAAATTCTTTTTGCACAATTTTATTAAACTGAGAGATAATTTGTCAAAGTTTAGTTTCTCATTTTCGCGAAGCTTAGCAGATTCATAATACGATTTTAATAAACTTCCAAAAGATTGGTACTGAGTCAAATTATTTTCGGATGCAGTTCCGTATATTTCGATTTTTGACTCCTGTAATTCATTTATTATTTTAAAAATTTCGTTAGAACTTAAAGACCAGATTGCATATTTTGATGGGAAATAGTATTTATTAATCCAAATCTTTACATCATGTTTGTTATAGAAATTAATAATATCATGTATATCAGAATAATTCATTCGCATTGGAGTAATACATGAACTAAAATTTGTTCCTTTAGACTCACAATAGTCTTTAAATTCAAGAATGTTACTCATTACTTTGTGAAAATCTGCTCCTTTTCGGATACTCTCAAATGTTTCCGGAATCAGACTGTCAATAGAAACATTAATGTCAAACTTTCCTTTTACTAAATATTTGCGGACTTCTTCATTTAATATCATTCCGTTAGTTTGTACAGATATTCTGCATTCAGGATTTAGTTCTGCGAATAAATCAAAAACCCTATAGTTTAACTTTTCGAAGAATGGCTCACCTCCACTGAAATAAGCATATTTTACATGCGGAATAAATTCATTCAAGTCCTCAAAAAAGGCGTCATTGTAAATGTCGTTTTCATTATTTTCAGAGTTTCTAACCAGGTGGTTTGAAAAGCACATAATACATTGAATATTACATTTGTCAGAAAACCTAAAACCAATTATATCAGGATAGCGTTTGTTTTTATCGAAATCATAAGCATCATATCTCATTGCATTTACTGCATGATAATTTTCTCTATCAATATCATGTAAACACTGAAGACAACCTGTTTTAGTGAGCTTATTTTTGCGAAGTTTCTTTTGGTAAAACAATCTGGTTTGACCATCCCATATTTCTTTGAGACTGTTATGCTTTAAATCTCCATATGCCAGTGAGTTATTGTTGTGACAGGGATAAACTATTCCTCCGAAAGAGAAATGCATCGCATTAAATGGTGCAAGGCAAAAAGAAACTCTGTTTTCTTTTTTTCTATTTAAATTGTATTTTTTAATTTTTCTGGAACTAGCCATTTGCACTATCTTACAAAAATGTAAAAATACGAAATTATTGAAGATAAATTAGTAGTTTTGTAGAAACAATAAATCAATGAATTGCATATTGCAATCATAGTTTGTAAAGGCAAAGTTTTATGGAGTTTTTTTACTATTCAAGACAATGGCCCGGAAATTTGTTTCAAAGATTTTTTCGTTTTGCCCATATTCTTTTTCTTGAGACTAAAAGATTTATAACTGGTAAGATTTATCTGGCAGAATTTGATTTGTCTGATGAGTGTAATCTAAGATGTACTCACTGTTATCATTTTCGTGCAAAAAAGCATCATAATCTGAATCCTTTGCCATTAGAAACTTGGGAAGAAAAATTCAGAGAATTATTTAAGCGAGGAGTCAGAAGAATTTTGCTGATTGGAGGAGAGCCTGCTGTTAGGATGGATGTTATCAAACTTGCCTCAGATATTTTTCCTTATATTGATATTTGTTCCAATGGAACAATAAAAGTAGAGAGTTTTTATCGACAGAAAGTTTTTGTTTCAATTGACGGAAACAGAGACATACACGATAGCATAAGAGGAACTGGAGTTTACGACAGAATTCTAAAAAATTACTCAGGAGACCAAAGGGTTGTAATTAGCATGACTATAACAAAGGATAACTATACTACCATAGAAGATGTAGTTAAACTTGTTCTAGATCAAGGTTTTCTTGGTATTTCATGCGATGTTTATACTCCTGCTCCAAACAACGCAAAGAATGATGAAATGTACATTGATATTGAAACAAGAAAAAAGATTATTGGTGAACTTAGAAGACTAAAGAAAAAATATCCCAAACATTTTCTTATGAGCAAAAAGTCAATTCAATGGTACGAATATCCCAATCATGAAAATACAAAATGCTATTGGAGATCTGCTGTAATACATTTCGATACTCAATTAAATGAAAAGCCGGCATGCGACTATTATGATTGTGGAAACTGCGGACATTTTGCTGGGGCAAACCTAAGCCCTTTAAATTTTCTTGTTTCGAAAAAATAGTTATAATTAATAGTGAAACTTATTTTTCTTAACTGACATCATATAATAAATGATGCGGATTACACTAAATACTAGACCTCTTTTCAGTACAAACCATGATAGCCTGAAAAAATGCTTTGGAGTAACTAAAAACATTAAATATGCTTTTTTTACTATTTTGTCAATTGTTTCAGACGATAATTTCGGGTGAGGGTAATAAGGTTTATTAACTTCTCCTTTCATATGTTTTTCCCAGATGTCTTTTTCAACAAGTCCTTCACTAACAGCATCTCTCATTATCATCGAGCCCGGCATTAAATTAAGATGAAAGAAATGGGGGAAGAAAATATTTGATTTCCTAGCAAATGAAATAGTCTCATTCATTTCTTTTTTGGATTCGTCCTGATGACCAATGATGAAAGTTCCCCATACCATTATTCCTTTTTTGTAGTAATGATTTATTGTTTGGGTGTATTTTTCATTTGATATATTTTTCCCAATTTTACTTCGGATGTCTTCATTCCCGAATTCTATTCCTATAATCACTTCGCTTCCACCTGCTCTTTTAATTAGGTTTATTGTTTCATGGCTTATATCTGTGGCTCTAGCCATAAATCTCCATCGAAATTTGAAATCGTTTCTCAGTATCATTTCGCATATTTCAACTACGCGATCTTCTCTACATGTTAAAATCTCATCTACAAATTCTATATAGCCAACTTTATGTTTATTTACTAATGCTTCAAGATTGTTTTCAATCCAGTCGGTGCTGAATGTTCTGAATTTCGTTTTTATATTTTTATCACAGAAAGCACATGCGTAAGGGCAGCCTCTTGATGTTTCGGCTGTAAAAAAGCTGGTTTTAAAAATTGGACTGTAATACTCAGGGATATTAATATAATCATAATCAGGAATTGGAAGAGTATTTAAATCGATAACCTGTTTTTTATTGATTCTAAATTCTCCCTTATTTATAATTAATGAATCAGCAGAAGTATTTACAGACCTTCTATTTACTATATCATCACAAAAATCGGCAAATGCAAATTCACAATCGCCATAAAAACCATAATCTGCATTTATTTGGTTTACTATTCCTGGATTTGCATTAACTTGTGACCCTCCGGCTACGACTATTATTTCCGGAAATATCTGCTTTACTCTTTGAATAATTCTATACGAAAATGGCAATGTAAATCCAAATAGTGAAAAGCCTACAATAAGTGGATTTTTGAGTTTAATAATTTCTATAAGCTCATCTTCAGTAAAGGGTGTAAGTTGTAAATCAATAATATCAGAACTAATGTTTCGCTCGTTTAATAAACTCCTGAAATATGTATAAGCTAGTGGAGGAAATTTGAAAAAAAACTCCTTCCCCTCCTTACGCTTTGAGGATATCATAAGAACATCAACGTGTTTACTACTGAGCTTCACAATCTTTAATTATTTTAAGTTTAACATCAAAAGTATAACTTTATTCTTACATATATCAATCATAATAAATCTTTTTCAGAGATTTACGCGTTGCAATAATATCTCTAAAAACCTCTTTAATTGTTAATTCTCTCAGCAGCACGAAGTTTATAAAAGCTTTGTAAAAAATATAAAACAATTTGTATACACCATATAAGGGAAGTTTAATCAATTGCTTTACCAACGGAATAAATACGGGAGCTGAAATACAAAAAGAAAAAAAACAAGATAATCTAAGAATCTTCTTAATATCTTTAGAGTTTATAACGCTTTCGGACATGTGGAAAGACAAAGGTATTTCATCATAGTTGCCATCAAAGTATTGTTTCTCCATACTATATTTTCCAAGCTCTGTGTTTGGATATGGCTGATATACACATGAATACGAAAAAGATATTTTGGCATCAATGTTTATCTGAATTGTTTCGAATACATTCTCAATACTCTCATCAGGAAGTCCGATAATATTGAAACTTCCGGTAAGAATTCCATGTTTTTTAAACAGCAGGGATGCATTTATTATTTGCTCTTTCGACATGTTTCGTTTTAACAAATTATTTCGAAGATTATCGTTACCTGATTCAATCCCAAATAGGACTTTTCGACATCCGGCTTCTTTCAATAAAACAACAATTTCTTCGTCAATCAGATTCGCTCTGGCGCCGATTGTAAAAGGAATACGAATATCTTGTTTATAAAGCTCTGAGAATTCTCTAAGCCATTCTTTATCTAAAACAAATATATCGTCACAAATAAAGAATTGCTTGGTAAGGTAATTATCTTTAGTAATTTTTAACTCTTTAACAAAGTGCTCTGGCGATCTTCTTCTGATTATACTCCCTTTATCTTTATATAATGTATTATAATTATTATTGAAACAATATGTGCATCTATATGGGCATCCGCGTCCCGACATGGCAATTCTGTATCTCTTATATTTGTAGGAGGGGTATTTATCGATAAAACTTCTATCTAAAACGGGCAAATCATCAAGATTTTCGTTAAGATGGCGGATTGAATTTTTGTAAATTTTGGAATCTTTTTTTATCCATGTATTTGGGATTCCGGTATAATCTTTATTGTTTTTTATGCAATCTAGAAGTTCAAGAAGAGCCAATTCGCTTTCGCCTCTAAAAACGACATCAACACCTTTTTCGTAAATAAATTCAGGAAAAAAAGTACAATGAGCTCCACCAAATATTGAGATAAAATCAGTTTTTTCTTTCAGTTTTAGATTTACTTGTTGGTAGAATTTGTGTCGCCCTGTTGTGAGAGAATATCCAATAATGTCTGGATTTATTTGCTCTACTTTTTGATAGAAATTTCTTTCAAGTTTTACATCAATATAATCGCAATCATAGTTTTTTGATTTTGCCAATGTCGCCAGACTTAATAATGAAAGAGGCTCGAAAAATCCGTATGCACCAACAAATAGAATTTTCATTAATAGTATATTTTTTTCGGATGCTTCCTGGTTGCTAAAATATCTTTAATTACTTCTCCCAGACTAAGGTCTTTCATGAAGAAAATATTCATAAAACCTCTGTAAATCATAAATATAAAGATAAAAAACTTGTTAAATCGAAATTTTATAAGTCTCTTTACCAATGGAATTAAGAAAGGGAAAGTAATACACATTGAAAAGAAACTAGAAAGTCTGATAATTTTTTCTATATCCGGAGTTTTTAACGGTGATCCACCTAGATTATATGAGCCAGGGATATTTTCAACAGCTCCGTCATAGTATCCTTTCGAAACACAGTATTCGGCAAGTTCTGTTTTCGGATATGGTTGATATATTGTGCAGTACGAAAACTTAACACCTGCTTTAATATTTAATTTTATAGTCTCAAAAACATTCTCAACAGTTTCGTCAGGTAGTCCGATTATATTGAAACTTGCGGGAAATATTTTGTATTTGCGTAATAATTTAGTGACCGAAATTATTTGTTCATCACTTATATTTCTCTTAAGAAGAAGATTTCTCAATTCTTCATTACCACATTCAATTCCGAATAATACTCTTTCGCAGCCTGCGTTTTTGAGATTGCTTACAATTTCTTCGTCTGTATTGTTGATTCGTAATCCTGCAGTAAATGGAATTTTAATATTTTTATATTCATCGCAAAACTCTAAGAGCCACTTTTTATTAATTGAGAAAATATCATCATAAAAGAATATACGTTTAATATTGTATTTATTTTTTACTTCTGATATTTCATTAATGATGCTTTTTACTGAACGCTTTCTGATTATCGTGCCCTTACCCTCGTACATTTTATTATAAACATGGTTAAAGCAATAAGTACATTTGTAAGGACATCCCCTTCCTGTGATAAAAGCTTTTTGTTTTTTATTCTTATATGCAGAGTATTTGTCGAGTAAACTGCGATCGGGAGGAGGAAGACTATCAATATCCTCAATCAATGGTCGTAAATCATTTTTAATTACTAGCTCATCGGTTTTTACCCATAAGTTGCGGATATTATTAAAACTTTTGTTCTCGACGATACAATCAGCTAGTTCGAGTAATGCATATTCTCCCTCTCCAACACAAATGACATCAACATCTTTTTCATTTATAAAATCGGGATAGAAAGTGCAATGAGGACCTCCAAAGACTGAAAGGAATTGAAACTCTTTTTTTAACAATGAATTTAAATCACGAAATATATTATGCTTGCCGGTAGTAGTTGAATAGGCGATTATGTCGGGATTAAAATCTCGAATTTTAATCTTGAGATTTCTTTCTAACTTGATATCTAGATACTCACATATATGTCCCTTACTTTTGAGAAATGAAGCCAAGCTTAAAATATTTAGTGGCTCGAAATACAGATATTCTCCTATGAACAAAATCTTAGCACTCATAATTATAGTCTGTATCTTTTTTAGAAAAAGCTATTTTCAACAATCCTAATCCTGCTTTTATTACAACTGATATTCCCCCGAAATGTTTTATTCGTCTAATTATTCTAAATATTTGCATTGGTCTAAGATAAAAATTTCTGTAGAATTTACGGTAATAATGAACTACTTCTTTGCAGCTAAGGTTTTCTGTTGTAATTATAGGAATTGCTCCAGTGTATTTATCCCATGTGTGCTTGTTTAATATCTTTTTATTAATAGCTTGTTTGTAAAGTTCAGTACCTGGAAATGGTGTTGCGACATTAACCACAATAAGATCGGGGTTAATATTTCTTAGATGAGTAATACTGTTTTCTAGACTTTCTTTGGTGTCATTTGGACCTCCTACAATAAATGCCAGCCTACTTGTAATATCATGTTTTCTAAGCAATTCTACAGTTTTTTTTACTAGGCTTAAGTCAATATTTTTGTTATATGAATCAAGTATTTTTTGATCAAAGCTTTCTACTCCAAACATAATCTGGTGGCATCCGGCTCTTTTCATAAGTATGATTAAATCTTCATCAATATAATCCAGCCTAGAAAAACAATGCCAGCTTAAATCCAGTTTTTCATTAATTATCAGTTTACATAAATCTTGAACATTATTTTTGTCAGCAGTAAAAGTGTCGTCATGAAATACAATATCTTTAATCCCATACTGATTATTTAAATATTGTAATTCTGAGAATATTTTGTCCGCATTCTTTTGCAGATGCAGATTTCCGAGGGTTTTTGTGCAGAAAGTGCATTTGCCAGGACAGCCACGAGAAGTTGTGATTATAAAGGAGGGTTTTCTTTTAAATGCGCCAAGAGGTGGGCTGTACTTTTCAATATCGAGAAGGTCGTAGGCAGGCATAGGAATTAAGTTTATGTCGCCGATTCTTGCTCTAATAGCATTATAAACAATCTGATTATTAATATTTTTATATGCAAGCCCATTTATACTTTCTATTGGCTTATTTTTAAGAATTTCAGTAATAGTAATCTCGCCTTCACCTATTACAGCATAATCTATGCAATCATGAGATAACACTTCTTTTGTTGCAAAACTTGCGTGAGGCCCGCCAAAAACTATTTTCGAATTGCTAAAAAAGTTCTTGGCAATTTCAGCATATTTATATGCAGCTGCAGAAGTTGTCGTACAGCAGGTAAAGCCGATAATTCGAGGATTTATATTTTTAGTTGCAAAGTCCTTTTTAAGTATTGAAATAAAGGTTCTTAAGTCGGGGGCAGAAATGTCGCAATCAATTATTCTTACACTATAGCCTTCGTTTCTTATCCATGCTGCTAAAGCTGCCAAACCAAGTGGTGGATCTAATGCACGCATCTCTTTCCACATATTTCCTTTTTCGAAAATAAAAGCTGGAGATATTAAAAGGCAATCAATCATCTGCGCAAAAATCTGAATAATATTGGAAACAAAGATAGAAAACCAATTAATGCTATCTTAAGATTTGAAAATGATTTTAGCTTAAATATTTGCCTTAGTATAAACCTAGGCCTAAGATAAAATAAAAGGTATGTTTTGTAATACCATGATTTTAATTCTTTATCAGAAAGATTTTCATGGTCAGTAAGAATTACAGAGCCATTATATAAATCCCAGTCGTAAGATCTTATTGCATTTTTTCTTTCTGCCTGTTTGAACAGTGCTGAACCGGGTAAGGGGGTGGTAATAGCTACTTGAATCAAATCAGGATTAAGCTTTTTTAATTGCTTAATATTGTTTTTTAGTATTTCTGCAGTGTCTCCCGGATTTCCAACCATGATAGCTGTACGTACTTCTATCCCTGCTTTTTTTGTTGTTTTTATTGCTGTAAATATATCCTCCGGATCTATATTTTTATTTATATTTTTTAAAACCTGTTTGTCGAAACTTTCTACACCATACATAATCTGATGACATCCAGCTGATTTCATTAACTTAAGTAGTTCTAAATCTATTAAATCTACTCTTGATGAGCATGTCCAGCTGATTTTTAGGTTGTTTTTTTTAAGTTGTTCACAAAAAACTGAAATTCGATCTCTATTTGAAATAAAGGTGTCGTCGTAAAAAATTATTTGCCTGAAATTATAATCTGTATAAAGCAATTTTACTTCTTCAATAATTCGTTCCGGAGACTGTAAAGCAAGCTCATTTCCAATTATTCTGCTACAGAATAGACATTTGCCTATACATCCCCTAGATGTCACCATAATTGTTGCCGGAATTTTTTTATATGTTCCGATTAATGGTTTGCATAATTGCATAGGAACCAAATCATAAGCTGGTAATGGGAGTGAGTTAAGATCCGAAATCCTAGGACAAGATTTGTTAATTATGATTTCTCTTTTATCAGAAGATTTATACGCTAGACCATCAATTGAATTAGGATTGTCTCCTCTTATTAACGCAAGACAAGATAATTCTCCCTCTCCGGTTATAACATAATCGGCGATACTATTTTTTAAAACATCCGAAGGTAGGGATGTGGCATGAGCGCCCCCAAACACAATTTTTGTTTCAGGATAAACCTTTTTTAGTTTTTCTGCAAGCCTAATTCCTGATTTAATTGTTTGAACAGTTGAAGAAAAACCAAAATAGCGAAAACTAATATGCTTAAAACGTTTTGCAAACTCGTCAATAAATGTATGTTCCTGAATTTGCTCCAGGTTACAGTCGAATACTTTAACTTTATAACCATTACTTCGGATATAAGCTGCTAAAGCAAGTACGCCTGGAGAGTGAAATCGATAATCGATAGCCTTCCATATTGCTCCTGAACCGGCAGTAAATGAAGGTATTATAAATACAATATCGAATTCTTCCCTAAAAGTCATACCTTAAAAAAGCTTTATTCTGTACAAAAGTAATAAAAAATGATTTGTTCAGTGATGAAACAGTAGGCTTATAATAATTCAAAAGAGCCTATTTGAGAAAATCTGTAAATTATTATCGTAAGAAAACTTATTAAGAATGCTATTCTGTAAAGACTCCTTACTAATCGAGATTTTTTTATAATTTCTTTACGGTAAGCAAGAAATAGAAAAATTTGAACTATTACCGGAATAATCATTAAAACATAAATTGGAGTGTCAGTTTTTGTAAAATACCATAATAAAGAAGCAACAAAAAGATTAATAACACATAGGGCAAGTGTATATATCAAAACTCTTTTAACTCCATCTTTTACAGCAGTTGTTTTACTTCTTGATTTTTTGTCAGATTCGTAGTCTATAATTTCGTGAGTAAGATGACCGATTGAAAAAGCGATAGAAAAATAAACCGATAAACCAATTGAAGTTGAACTTATAGGCAAAAAAACCGAGTAGCACATATTAAAATGAATAATCTGAGCAAAAAAATGAAGTACAGTTCCCCAGTATGCTGTATGTTTTAAGCCGATTATAGGATGTGAATAAATCCTCCATATCATAAAGATTAAAATGCAATAAACTGCATATTTCCAATGCAGGATAAAAGATATTCCAATCGCCAAAGACAAAAATATGTAAACCGAAATTTTGTAAATATTTGCATTTAAATTCTTCAAATTTCTTAATCTACTATTCGACTCATCTGTATTTTTACCGGCAAAGGCATTGTAGGAATATACCGACAGAATAGTGAAAAAAGATATGAGACTAATAATGATTAGAAGAAAAACTGTATATGAACTTATGTTATGCATCCCAAAAAATGCCCCGATAACAAAAAATCCTGTCATCAGACTAACTTCCGGTATTCGTAAGGCTTTTATGTAGTTATTAATCATTTTTTGCAGCAGTATTCTTTTTTATTCTTGATTTATGCAAAAATAACAACTCTGTTATTAAAATACCGATTAAGATAAATAAAAATGTATCATAATAAATCATATATCTTTCATTTCCATAACCCAAAACCGGGAAAGCATAGAGGTTTATAAATGCAAATAAAATTGGTATAGATAAATATTCTTTCAGTTTAATATTAGTAGCAGACAATTTTATTGCAAATGCGAGCAAATAGGCAACTGTGTGACTATTTGAAAGAATAATTATAAATAGGATTAAAAGACTTCCAATGGTCATTATCAATTTCGAGTTTCTATTTTTGCAGTTCTGCTTTGAATACTTAGTCAAAAATAGTGAATTAGCAATGTATAGGAATACTAAGATAGTAAAGATGCGGACAAAAATATTATATTGAAAATAAGAATTAAGTTTGTAATGTGGGATAGATATTATATACCCGGGATTTTTAGTATAAAAGTTTAGCATTCTAAAAATATCTGATTTATTCTCATATCCATCATTATTATAAAAACTCTCAGACTTGTTTTTCCATTCTTTGTGAACCAATCCGTCATTACTAAACTCATTATGCAAATCCAATGCACTGGTAGTTTCGTCGTACAGTGATATTATAAAATATATTTTAGGAACTTTCTTAATAATGTTAAGGTAGTACAATAACTTTATTTCCTCAAAATATCTTTTATCATTATAAAATGCTTCGATTAGTGTTTGTTCGTTTATATCGTAATTCAATAATTCAATTAATTTCTGTTTGGAATAATTAAAGCTGCCTATAAATTTGAATATATCCTTTTGCTTATGTATGAAATGATTGAATCCATCATCATCAGTATTTTTATTCTTAATTTCCTGTATTATCTTATCGGCAGTTTGTTTATAAATAGCAGTAGTTTTAATACTATAAATATTGTAAGGAACCCAAGTCATTAAGAATAAAAAAGAGGACAACAAAATTCTTTTGAGTATGTCTTGTTTTTGTTTAATTATTAGTATTACAATATCCAAAAAAGCAGGAATCAGAAAAATTACCATACTTGCTTTGAACAAAAAACTAAGACCCGAAATAAAAGCAAAGAGTAAGAGGTGATTGATCTTAAGGTTTTTTCTTAATTTTATGTATAAATATACAATAAAGAAGTTTATAAATACAGTAAACAAATCAGGTGTAATAATCTGAGTATATTTAAGTAGATAGAAAAATAGAAGTCCAGACGCGATTAATCCTCCCCAGAAACTTCTTTGGTTATCCCATAAACCTTTAATTAACAGAGGAATAAAAAATACAAATAGTAATAGTAGTCCTAATTGTAAAATCTTCACAGTCCCCGGGCTAACTCCAAATAGATTATAAATAATAAATAGAGTATAGGAATATGCAGGAAATCTGTCGAGTCGACTCACTCCAGCCATTAACTTATGCTGTAACAATGCTTGTTCGTCGGAAAAGGCAATTTTGTAATCTATTTCATTATCAATTTTTCCTCCAATCAGGAACCCGTATCCGTTAAGTTGATTTACTGCGCAGGTATGATATTCAATCTGGTCTGGATATATATCACTGACTAATTTATCTTCGGTACCTATTTTTCCCGTAAACAAACTTAATGATAAAAGTAAGCCTACCCATAAAAAACATGTTACGAATCTTTTTTGATAAGCTAGTAGAGATAGGTTTACAAAAAAAACTGTAATGTTCTTATAATACAGAGCAAAAGATGATATAAATAATAAAATCAGCAGGCACACAGTGATTATCGAGAGTTGAAAATAATAGAATTTGAATAAATCGCTGAGCTTCGATTTTAACCTGTAATCATCGGATATTATTTCAACAAGATTTGTTTTGTTTTCTAAATCTGTTAGATTTACAGTCTTTTTTCCACCAGAATATTGAATTTCGATTTGTGCGTTATTCTTTTTTACAGTTGTAAAATCAATTGTTATATCCTTGTAAAATCTCTTATGCTCATAAAAAATTGATCTTTGGTTGTGTGTAAAATGTAAATTATTCCCGAACGGACTATTCGCTGTTAACTCAATTTGAGAAAATTCGTCATTGTTTAAATTAATTCTGATCTCTCCAAAATAATTTATATTGCTAATATAAAAGATGAATGGAAATAGGCTTATAAAAGCAAGGCCAATTAATACTGACAGCATCCTCTTTTTGTTGCTTCCTATTTTTATAGCAATTTTTTTCATTGCAATAGTTGACTATTTTTTGTCTTTGAATTTAAACCCTCTTTAAGCATATATATAATTTCCACAAATATTAAAGTGCTTAGCAGAAACAAATAAGTGTCATAATATAGTAAATATCTACTGTTGCTATAATCTAAAAATGGCACAATTATAATACATAGAATCAGAAAGTTTATGGATTTGTCAATCTGGATATTGCTGAATTTTTTATAAGCTAGCATGCTCAAAAAAAATAGGAATGAATATATAATTGTTTGATAATATAAAATTGACAATAATACAGGAATAACAAGGATTATTGAAAAAACGAATCTTTTTGGACTAGCAGTTATTTCTCGATTAAGATTTATTAATATGTATAATGCCGCAAATAAGATAAATGCCAGAAAGAGATTATTGTTCACCGAAATGTAACTGAATGTTTTGATATGAAAGTTTTTTAATAGCCTATTGGGATTTTTAGAATAAAAATTGAAAACGCGATACAGTTCAGATTTATGATTTAAATTATCATTATTATAAAAACTCTCAGCTTGATTTATCCACTCCCAGTAAAAATCATTATTCTGCGTGAACTCATTGTGTAGAGCGAGAAGTCGATTTTTTGGGTATGGCAAAGATATTAGATAATAATTCGGAGCAGCTCTGAATCCTTCTAACATATTTAGAAAAACGGTGTTTTTATTAAATCCCGCGATCTGAGCAGTATCTATATATATAAAATATTTGTAATAGTTGTTATCAGCATAAGTTCTTCTGATGTTTTTTAAATAGAATTGACAATCTTCTTCGTCGATATTTATTTCTGAAGTTTTTAAACCCAAAACAAAATCATAAGATTTAATTTGTAGATTAATTTTATGGACATCGCAATCTTCATAGATTGTTGTCAAAATCTCAGATGCTTTTGACTTTTCTAATTTGTTCTTTTTAATACTGTGTATATTATACGGTAGCCAGCAAATTAAAAAAGAAATTGTGAACATAAGTAATCTGCTAATTTTCTCATTTTTTTTAATAATTCTGAAAAGGTAATCGAATAGAATAAATAATACAAAGAAAATAAGTACCGGCTTGAATAAAAAACTTAATCCGCATAATAATCCTATGAAAATATGCAGCCATAGTTTTGGATTTGATTTTCTTATAATGAAATAAATATAAACAACGGCTATTACAAAGGACATGCTTATTATATGTGGTGAGATAATTTTTGCAAAATTAATATATGAAAACCAGATAAATGGAATTGCAAGAAGTCCCGCATAAAAACCTCTTTCATTGAAAATATTTTTACCGATAAAAGGAATACAGTATATACTTACTGAAAAGAGAATAAATTGCAAAATTTTTATAGCAGAAGGATTCACTCCCAAAACTTTATAAATTAAACTTAATAATAAGGGGTATCCCGGATTTCTGTCGGGTCTGTAAAATCCTGATAGATTATTAAATTCAATTTTCGCTCTTTCGTCTGAGAATTCTATTTTATAGTCAATATCTGTCAATATATTCCCACCTGTTAGAAACCTCTCTCCATTTGCATAATTTACTGCAATTGAATGATATGTTAGCTGATCAGGATGATCCTTGCTAATTATTTTATTGAAAAAAAAACTCGAATCCTCGCAAATTGTAAATACATAGCATATAAAGACTATTAGCGCCGGAATTACTATATATATGATTTTTTCCTTATTCTTTTTCATACCTGCTGATCCCGTGAATAAAATTATTCAGGTTAGTATTTTCAATGCCATGTTTTCTTTCAAATTTTGATATAATCCAGTATGCAAATCTTGCATCAAAGTTAAATTTATAGCACCTCATTAAAAACCTCAACATTACAATAGGATAAAATAAAACAAATGTTACTTTCCAAATGTTGTAAAGTCTTTTGTCTGTATTTAGTGGAACTTCAAGTTTTAGAACAGGCATATAGAAATAGCCGAAATAGAAGATTTTTTGCTTCATGTCATTTGTAATCCATGGCATGTTAAATCCATTCTTTATTGCATTTTCAAATCCTTCGTAAGTGTCTGGAATGCCAAAACCAAGTTTAAGCGCCTCCTGATGATATATATTATTTAACCCCGGCATATAAAAGTTGGTCGCTATATTTGTTTTTTTATTGATGAGAAGTAACCTCATTATAAGTTTAAGAGTTATATCAAAGTCTTTTTTTGGATTTGGGGGGAAGGAAAGCATAAAACTAAAAGCAACATTTATTTTATGTTTTTTTAGTTTTTTCAAAACTAGTACTATTTTGTCTTTGGTGTATTTTTTATTAATATTCCTCAAAACATCATTGTCGCCGGATTCTGCTCCAAAATGAATAAGAGCTAGTCCTGACTTTTTCATTAGTTCAATGTCAGAATCAGAGTACAAATTTAAAAACTGATTTATATGGGCACTACCGTCCCAACCGAGATTTAGATTATTTTCAAGCATTAATCTACATAAGTCCAGTATAAATTTTTTGTCTGAGAAAAGATTGTCAGCAAATGATTTTATGAAACTTAATTCTGGAATAATTAATTTTAATTTCTTGTAATCTCTAATTACTTGTTCTGCTTCCGGAACAATGTGATAAGACCCTTTAATATCACTAATCATACAGAAATTACACCTGCAGTTACAGCCATGTGTTGCAATGTACTGTATCATTGAATTTTTATTTTCCAGGTAATTCTCTATTTTTATCTTTCCGAAGTCGATGTCTGGAAAATCAAACAAATTAACCCATTTCTGGGGTTCATTAATAACCGGATTATTATCTTTTTTATATCCTAAGCCTTTTATTCGGGATAGATTGTTTTCATTATTTAGAAGCGTATTAACAAGATTCTTGAAAGGAATTTCTCCCTGATTAAGGATAATATAATCAACGAAGTATTGCTTAAGACATATTCCCGGAGCAAGATTCACAAACCAACCTCCAAAAAGTATTGGGATGTTTGAGATTCTTTTTATTTTTTCAGCAAATATTCTTGCATTAATTATCTGATAGCTCAACATTACGCTAATTCCTACTAAAAGAATTCTTTCTTTGTTCTCAATTATAAAGTCTAAGATATTTTCGTCATGTTTTTCATCAAAAATATAAGTTTCAGTGTTTGTGTCTCTCAACATTCGTTCAAGCTGTAGTAGTCCATAGGGAACACTCTGAAAATAATCAGTTGCAACAGGATAATATAAAACTATAATGTTCTTCTTCATTTTGATTACAGACTTGAAATATATTTAAGCCAATATAATAAATCATACCATATATAAGAGTATTTATTCTCTTTGGGGTTAAAATCTATTTTTATTTTTTCAGTATTGAAAAGTCCAATATTTTTTATAAAAACATTGTCTAAAAGTTCAATATAATCATCGTAATTGACATTAATATTATAAACAGTTTGTCTCCCTTCATTAATTGATGGAATACATGTACCTTGAAAATGAGTAAGATGAGAATTTGAAGGCAGATCGCAGAATTCTGCAAAATATTTGGATAATACAATATTTGTAAGTCCATTCTTTGAACTGTTCAGATATTTTGGATGAACTGTCCAAATCATTTCCAAAATTCTCTCGGAGCAAAAAGGAGAAATAAGATTTGAAATTATGTTAACTGGCATAATAGCACAACTCCTTGCACCCCCGCAATGTCTTGAAAAAAAACTTCGCATCAGATACATATTGGTGTAAACAAGTTCGGAATATGGAGCCTTAATATTCTTCAAATTGTTTAATATCTCTTTTTTTAATGATTTTAGTTTTATCTTATTAGAAGGGAAATAGTAGTCTTTGATACTCTCTTTTAAAATCTTCAATTTGTTTGATTGTGATGGAATAAAAAAGTCATTATAAAAGTCATATTCAAATGAAGAAGGAAGAATATTTCTTGTGAAACTCGCAATATTTGTAGGATATGAAGGTTCAAATCTTAATGTTTCGGAACCTAGAAATCCCGATATGTAAAGTTTATTTGTCTCTTTTATAGTTTTGAAGTAGTTGTTATTGACTTTATTAATTGCATAAAGAGGATTAGTTTCAATCTTATAGTTTAAATTATATTTTTTTGCTAATAATTTAGCAATAATAATATCTTGATTTTCAGAATCATCTATAAAACTGCTATTCCATGTAACGAACTCTCTAGTTTTTCTTTCTTCATCAGACATGGCTCCGAGAATCATTCGTGTATCAGTACCCCCAGTCAGAGTTACAGGAATTTTTGGGGACCAATCAAGAATATAAAACAATTCTTCAGTAAACGCAGAATAAAAATCTTTAGCTATTGTATTTAAATCGCTTTTGTTTTTATTAATTCTATTGTATTTATAATAAACATAATTTTTCTTTTTGTTATTTTTGATTGTTATCCTATTACCCGGACCCAGTAAATGTATATGCTGAAAAAGAGTTTTATTATTTTGTGGAGCTCCTGAAATAAGATATTCGCTTATGCTGTTGATATTTAGTTTTTCGAAATTATTATTATGCTTAGCCAAAGGTTCATAATCGTTACAGAATAAAAAGTGATTATCGTCCTCATACCAATATAAAGGAAACTGTGCATATTTATCATTTAATAATTCTAATTTATGTTCGAATGAATTGTAATTTGCAAAACAAAATTTACCATACACATTCCTTTCTTCTTGAGTTAAGCATTTTTTTAATTCATCAATTATTTGAGCTTGAATACAATTATGTTTCGATGCTCGACTTTTTAGATAAGCAAATCCTGAATATGCATTCACTTCAGATTTGCTCTTAGTTAGATATTTTCTTGATTCATTGCTCCCGTAACAAATAAGAATAAAATATTCTGATGTAAATATGTTTTCTGAATTACGCGTATATTCTTCGCCAATTAAAGAGAAAACAATTTTAAAGTCTGAAATATTCAACTTCCCCTTTTTTGAGTATATGCCGATAAACTTATTCATTAAGTATTAATTGAAATCATTTTGCAAAATATTTTTTGCTTGTACATCAAAATTATTTGTAGAATCAGAAAGAGTATGTAAAATTTCAAAAATTCTTATTGCGAGTATTTTAGCCACCTTTCTATTACCATAGAATGTAAGATGGCAGTAATCTGTGAAAATATCTATGTCGTCTTCTAGAATCGAGAACTCTCTGTTGAAATCAATAAAACAAAAAGATTTTTGCATTGATAGTTCTTCAATCTGTTTGGAAAGATAGTCATCAAAGAAGTAGAGAAGACATAAATTACCTACTTTTTCCATCTCTGGAATTATGTTATTACTAAAAGAATGATTTAATAATGATAAGTTGATTGGGTTAAGTTTTTGTTGCATTTCCTTTTCGGTAATAGTCAAATTCTTATTTGTTTTCCGGTTTAGCATTGGTTGTAGACAAAAAATGAATTCGGCATTTGCTGTGCTAACCAGAGCATTATAATAAAGAATTAAATCTGTAAACATTTTTGAGCTTTCTATCATTTGGCATTTTAGTTTTAAATAGTCGTCTCTTTTATAATTACTTGCATCATAATTAAATAATGATTCGCTATTTTTTGCACTGTTTATTTCAAGTTTCTCTTTTATTTTTTTAAAACGAAAAGATTTCCATAGTTTTATTATTGAAAGTTGATTTTCCAAATTCATACTTTCACTTATCTGGTGTAGTTTAATGAATTGCTCAAAAAGTACGTTCATGTACTCTCCGTATGGACTTATTCCATTTATTGTAAGCAAATCATTCATGCCATCTATACTTATAATGATATCAGGAGAGAAGTCTTTAATGCTTTCTAGGAACATTGCAATAGACTGGTTTATTCTTCTGCCCGATGAAGCTGCATTAACAATTTCAAACCTTCTGTTTGGCATCATATTCTCAAGTTCCTTTGCTAGTTGCCCTGCAATACTTGATTCAAAGGAATAAACCCCATGTGGGTATTTGAAAATCTTATCATAAGGTTGCGATTGTCCTGTCCCAAATGCGGCAGAACCTCCTGTTATAAAAATTCTTATTGTTTTATTATCTTTCTTTATTTCAATTTCTTGGTTTGAAATAAAACCGTGTTTATTTATTATTACATTCGACTCTACATCGTCATTTTTAATTGTTGAATGTTTAAATCCAGGAGAATTTTTATAGACATAATAAGCCGAAATCTCTCTGTTGAATAATGGTTTAGAGAAGTTGAGGTTTTTTGAGTTCTTTAATATTAAATAGCTACCCACTTCCATTAAAAGAAGTGTAATAATGACAATTCCTGATATTTTTATAAGTTTAATATATGCTGATTTATTCTTCATTATTTTTTCCAAACTCTATTATTTTGACTTCGACTGGAATATTTACCAAACCGAGACTTTCTGCAATTATAGTATCTTTAATTTCTTCTTGATTAAGGGAAAATGTAATTAGATTATAGAACGATACTTCAGTTCGAAGGCTTTTATTTAATATTTGAATGTCAATGATGTAAGTAAAACAATTCAATGTGTTTTTATTGATAGTTATATTAATTTGCTTTTTTGTTTTTACAATTGATTTTTCCATTAATATAGGCCTGGAAAATAATATAGCGTTTTGCGTAGTTTTTAAAATGAAAGCTAAAAAAATATCCTCCTCTGAACAGTATTCAACACTTATACTAATCACAAGATTTTTGTCGGGAACAAGCATTTCAGATTTACTGTCGATATTTGATAGAGAAATATTTGTAATGTCAAATGGCAAAGAATTGTTATTTGTTACTGCTTTTTTTTGTGTTATTTGACTGGATTCTAAACCTAAACTGCTCTGAATTAGAATTTCCTTATCCAAACGAACATTATCCTTATGTATATCTTCCAAAACTAAATTTGGTTTTCCTTGTTTCGAAATTTTGCCATTTTGTAAGAATATAAATGTGTCGCTGATTTTTAAAATGCTTAAGGGAGTATGTGTTACAATACAAATTGTTTTGCCTTTGTTCTTTAGTTTTTCGATTTCGGATAATGCTCTTATTTGAAATTGTGCATCCCCAACACTGAAGATTTCATCGAATAAATAAATGTCTGCCTCAATATATCTTATTAGTGAAAATGCCAATCTCATGTACATTCCTGAGGAATAGTATTTTACTGGAGTATGAATGAAGTCTGGGAATCCAAACATTTCTATTATGCTTTCTGTTTTTTCTGCAATTACGGATTTTTTTAATCCATAAAGATTACCTGCCAAAAATATGTTTTCATAGCCAGATAATTCTGGTTGGAAACCTATTCCAATTTCTAGAATTGATGCTACTTTGCCTTCCAACTCAACCATTCCTTCTGTGGGAGGACTTACTTCAGCAATTATCTTCAGCAAAGTGCTTTTGCCGGCTCCATTAGGACCAATAATTCCTATTAGTTCTCCTTTTCTTATTTCAAGATTAATATCTTTAAGAGCATAAAAATTTTCTGTTTTTCTTTTTAAAAAACTAAAATTTCTAAAACGTGAAGTTCTATCTGAATCATCCACGGGGTATGATTTGCCAAGATTCGTTATTTTTATTGCAGTAGAACTCATTTTACAACATATCAGTTATTCTTTTTTCAACTTTTTTGTAGAATAAAATTGCAGATATAAACATTATTATCGCAATAGCAAAACCTATAATGTAACCCAAGTCAGGTGTTTCTGTGCGGAATAATATTGCTCTAGAAAATTCTATACAGCCGGCAACAGGATTTAAGTATAGAATAAACCTGAAATTATCTGGAACAATGGTTCCGGGATAAAATACGGGAGTAACGAATATTAAAAAATTACTTATCTGAATAATAATCTGACTTAAGTCTCTTACATATAATGATAGTATGCTTGTCCATAAACCAACTGCTAGTCCTGTAATAATTAGCATGAGAAATATTATGGGTAAGAGGGTCCAATAGATTGTAAACATTGGAGTAAACAGAGAATATAATATTATAAAAAGAATAAATGCCATTCCAAAATCAACTAAGCCTGGTAAAACCTTAGCAAGCGTAAGATTTATTCTTGGGAAATACAATTTATTAATAAGATGTTCTGAATTTAGAAGAGCACCACTACAACTTCCAATTAAATATGAAAAATATTGCCATAATATTATTCCCGGTAGTGCAAACAAAGGATATGGAATGTCTCCTGTGTCGATTTTTATAGCGATACCAAAAATTAGCCAGTACACCGCAAGTCCAATAAGAGTTTGAATTATACTCAAAAAAATGCCACTCAGAGCACGGGCGTATTTATTTTTTATTTCACCTATTGCCAGTGATTTTGAAAAAAAACGATATTCCCACATTAATTTGAGATATGCTCCTAAGCTAATGGTATTTTTTGTGGCAATAGTTTTTTTCATCATTAAAGATTTGACTCGTACCAGTTTAAATATCTTAATATACCTTCTTTAATATTTGTGTCAGGTTTAAATCCCAGTATTCTTTTTGCTTTATAATTTTCTGCCCAAGTTATATCTGATTCTCCTTGAATTGAATCAATTTGTTCTAAATCAATGTTTTTGCCCTTAATTTCTTGAAAGTGATTGATTATTTCAGATAGCTTTACCGGTTTTCCACTTCCTAGATTGAATACTTCGAATCCTTTAGAATCGTATTCACTTGCACTTACAATTCCCTGAATAATATCGTCAACAAATGTATAATCTCTTGCAGCACTGCCATCTCCAAATAATTTCATTTTTTCTCCATAATATATGCTTCTGGCAATTTTATTCATTACTAAATCTGGACGTAATCGAGGTCCGTATACTGAAAAAAACCTTAGGGAAATAAAATTGATTCCATATTTTTCTGAATATAACTTTCCGGTTGTTTCCGACAACAATTTTGTTTGGGCATATGGACTTATTGGTTTCAAATCGGTATAACCCTCATTGAAGGGAGTAGGGGCATTTCCATATATACTTGAAGAGGATGCAAAGACAAACTGCTTTATCTTTAGGTTTTTTGCAAGTTCAAGTATATTCTTTGTTCCTTGCACATTACTTTCTTCGTAACCAATAGGGTGCTGTAGCGAATATCTGACGCCTGCCTTTGCAGCTAAATGAATTATTGAATCAAATTCTCCCTCGAACTTATATCTTATTGAATTACATTTATTTATATCGGCTTGTACTAGTTTGAACTTATCTGATTTTTGAGCTTCAGTGATATTGGACCATTTTATTTCAGAAGAATAGTAGCTGTCGAAACTATCAATACAAATAACCTCGTATGAATTACTTATAAGATAATCACACAAATTGCTGCCAATAAACCCTGCTCCACCTGTAACAATAATCCTTTTTTTCACAATACTATTCTTTTTTTTACAAAAATACTAAAATATATGTAATACAAATTTCTTATTATAAAAATCTAAAAGCTTTCTCCAATCACTACTTTACTTATATTTAACAAGCTTTTAACAGTTTTAACAAATAACTAAGAATATATTCTCGTTAATTCCTTGTAATAAAACTTAGGACTTATTAAATTCGTGCAGAATTTTGAACTAAACCAAAAATCTATAAGTATGGACAATCAGATTGATATTAAAGAACTGAATGAAAGGATACAACAGGAAAGTGGTTTTCTAGACATCCTTAACATGGAAATGAAAAAAGTGATAGTTGGACAAAAGCATTTGCTTGAAGGTTTATTAATTGGCTTACTCTCCGATGGTCATATTTTGCTTGAAGGTGTGCCTGGTTTGGCAAAAACACTGGCGATAAAAACATTAGCAGACACCATAGATGCAAAATTTGCGAGGGTACAGTTTACTCCTGATTTGTTGCCTGCAGACCTTTTAGGTACAATGATTTATAGTCAGAAAAAAGAAGAGTTTCTTGTGAAAAAGGGACCAATTTTTGCCAATTTTGTGCTTGCGGATGAAATAAATCGCGCCCCTGCCAAGGTTCAGTCAGCATTACTAGAGTCGATGCAGGAAAGACAAATAACAATAGGAGAAAATACTTATAAACTTGAACAACCTTTCTTGGTTATGGCAACTCAGAATCCTATTGAGCAAGAGGGAACCTATCCATTGCCTGAGGCTCAGGTTGACAGGTTCATGCTAAAGATGAAAATTGAATATCCGCAATTTGAAGAAGAAAGATTAATTATTCGAGAAAATCTTTTAGGAGAATTTCCCAAAGCTAATAAAGTTATAAGTATTAATGATATTCTAAAATCGAGGAAAGTTGTTCGTGATGTTTATCTTGACGAAAAGATTGAAAAATACATTTTAGATATTGTTTTCTCAACAAGACAGCCCGATAAATATAATCTTGGAAAAATGTCTGGATTAATTGCTTTCGGAGGGTCTCCCAGAGCTTCAATAAATCTTGCACTTGCAGCCAAAACATATGCTTTTATTAAACGCAGAGGCTATGTTATCCCTGAGGATGTCAGAGCAGTTTGTCACGATGTTATGAGGCATAGGGTTGGTCTTACCTATGAAGCTGAAGCTGAAAATATTACATCTGAAGAAATCATCAGCGAAATTTTAAATACGGTAGAAGTGCCATAGTGGATTTTACCGGTTTTAGTTAATGGTTATTAAGACTGTCATAATCAAATTTAGGCAGAGTATTTTAGTTCTTTGAATGAATCATTACAATGGAAGCAAAGGAATTACTAAAAAAAGTACGGAAGATTGAAATAAAAAGCAGAGGATTAAGCCGGCAGATTTTTGCAGGAGAATATCATTCCGCATTCAAAGGGCGTGGAATGGCATTCAGTGAAGTGCGTGAATATCAGTATGGCGATCCTGTTAAAGATATTGACTGGCATGTTACAGCAAGATTTAATCATCCTTATATCAAAGTTTTTGATGAGGAAAGGGAATTGACAGTAATGCTACTGATTGATGTTAGCGGTTCGGAAAAATTTGGAACCCAACAAAACTTTAAACAAGACATTGCGACTGAAATTGCTGCTGTACTTTCATTCTCGGCCATTCAGAATAATGATAAAATAGGAGTGATATTCTTTTCAGATAAGGTTGAAAAATTTATTCCTCCAAAAAAAGGAAAAAAGCATATTCTTCGAATAATACTAGAATTATTAAACTTCAAGCCTGAAAGTAAAAGAACAGATATTTCTGAAGCACTAAAATTTCTTACTAATGCTATAAAAAAGAGATGTTCTGCCTTCATTTTATCTGATTTTATTGATGAAGACTTTGAAGAAGCTTTAAAGATTGCAGTCAACAAACATGATATTGCGGCACTGAGAATTTATGATCCAAGGGATACTGAAATTCCAGACATTGGACTGACTTATTTTACAGATGCAGAAACAGGTAAAATGAAATGGATTGACACCTCTTCATCAAAAATAAGAGCTTCATACAAGAAGTATTGGGATGATAATAGTAGAAAGATTAAGCAAATAATGAATAAGTGTAAAGTTGATTCTACAGATATTTGTACAAACGAAGATTATGTAAAACCATTAATCACACTCTTTAAAATGAGATAGATATGTTCATGAAAAGAATTTTGATATATGTAGTTATTTTGTTTTTAGCCTCAAATATTTTTGGGCAAAATGGAAATAAAGCTGATGCATCATTTTATCGAGATAGTATAATAATTGGACAGCACACAGAACTGATTGTTAATGTCTCTTTTGAAAAAGGAGAACAGGTATTGATGTTTCAGGGCGAAGATACTATTATTGATGGAATTGAGATATTACATCGTTTCGAACCACAACACGCAGAAGGGATATTCACTGAAAAGTTTATTATTACATCCTTTGATACAGGATATTATTATATTCCATCAATAGTAATGCGTAAAGTTAAGGAATCAGATACATTTAATCTGCAAACTAATAGTTTAGAACTTTTTGTAATACCTTATATAATTATTGATACAATACCTGTTGACACAATTTATTCCGGAGTAAATGGGTTTATTGTAACTGGGAAAGATGGTTTCAGAAAGGACATAGATAAAATGATTCCTGACTCTGTAAAAAGACAAATATCTGCGGATAGCCTACAAATAGTTAAGGAGGGAGTGAAGCAACAATTTTTACAAATGTTTGCATCTCAGATTATGAATAATACTGGGCTTACAGATCGAGATGAAATTTTCTTAATTGCAGAAGCAAACGAACAGTCGATGTTTATTGTTAATAGAACAGGAATTCTTGAAAAACATATTGTGGCAGGGAGCGTAGATACTGTATTTGTTCAGGAATTTCAACAAGTGAATCAGGGAGATGCTTTATTTACATTATATAAGATAAAGGATATTGATGAAAATCTTTTTAATACTCCATTCAATCTTTCAGAGTTGATTTATTATATCCTTGATTTTCTGAAAAAATACTGGTGGCTTGTTTTGATATTAGTTATAATTATTTTTGCTATTGTTTACTATTTTGTATTTTATATTAAAGGTAAAGTCCCGACATTCTTGAAGATTAAGTCTCCAGAACCTGCTCACATAATAGCTTTACGAAAACTTGAACTAATAAAAAAGGAGAAAATCTGGCAAAAGGGAGAGTATAAAGAGTTCTATGTTCAATTGACAAATGTGGTGAGGGAATATATTGACAAGCGTTTCGGTGTTTTCGCAATGGAAATGACTTCCTCTGAAATTATAGAGAATACTACAGAAGTGTTAGAGTCAGATGATTTGCTAGGTAAGTTGACGCAAATTCTCACCTTAGCTGATGCTGTAAAGTTTGCTAAAGCACAACCTCTGCAAAATGAAAATGATTTATCAATAAAGAATGCATTCGAATTTGTTGATCAAACTAAAGAAATAGAGGAAGTTGAAAAAACACACAAACTTGATGCAGAAATAGAGATTGTTGAAGACAGTGAAAATGAGATTAATAATCCGGAAAAAGAAATAAAAGATGAATAATATAGTTTTTGCTGACGAAAAATATTTGTGGCTTTTATTACTAATTATACCTCTGATTGTTTGGTATATTATCAGAGATAAAAAAGCCTATGCAGGATTGACTATTCCTTCTTTACAAGCATTTAATGGTAAAGGAAACCCTTTGAGATATTGGTTAAGACATTTTTTATTCTTTCTAAGAATGATTGTGTTAAGCTTAGTAATTATTGCTTTTGCAAGACCTCAGAGCACCGACAGATGGGAAGAAAGAGAAGTTGAGGGTGTCGATATAGTTTTATCGCTAGATATTAGTGGAAGTATGCTTGCTGAAGATTTTAAGCCTAATAGGATTGAAGCTGCAAAGCAAATTGGAGCTGAGTTTATCAGCGGCAGACCCGACGACAGAATCGGTTTGGTAATTTATGCAGGAGAAAGTTTTACTCAATGTCCTTTAACTCTAGATCATGCTGTTTTGATTAACTTGTTTATGCAGGTTGAAAGCGGAATAATTGAAGATGGGACTGCAATTGGGTCAGGAATTGCCACAGCAGTAAATAGACTGAAAAAAAGTGAGGCAGAAAGTAAGGTCATTATTCTTCTTACTGATGGCGTTAATAATAGAGGCATTATATCGCCACTTGCGGCAGCTGAAATAGCTAAATCATTCGGGATAAGAATTTATAGCATTGGAATCGGCACTATAGGTAAAGCTCCATATCCTTTTAGAACTCCATTTGGAGTTCAATATCAGATGATAGATGTAGAGATAGATGAAAAACTATTGCAAGAAATTTCAGAAATGACAGGAGGCAAGTATTTTCGAGCCACCGATGAACAGGCTCTTAGGCAGATTTATACGGAAATTGATCGGTTAGAAAAAACTAAACTCGAAGTAACAATGTTTTCAAAGCCAAGAGAGGAATTCTTTATGATATTATTTCTAGCAATTGCTATACTGGTTTTTGAAAAATTATTAGGATTAACTTTTTTGAGAAATACAATTTAAACTAATTGGTATGTTTAGATTTGAGAGTGCAGAATATTTATATTTATTGGGAATTGTTGGATTATTTGTAATTCTGTTTATTGTTAATACTATAAGTAGAAAAAGCAAATTACTGAAGTTTGGAGAACTTAGTCTTGTAAGTAAACTAATTCCGGATGCCAGTTTTTCGAGGAAACTTCTTAAGTTCAGTCTCATTATTTTAGCCTTGGTTTTTATGATTTTTGCTCTTGCCAGACCTCAGTCAGGTACTAAGCTTCAGGATGTCCGTAGCAAGGGCATTGAGCTAGCTATTGCTATAGATGTTTCAAATTCAATGCTTGCAGAGGATATTAAACCGAATAGGCTTCAGAATACTAGGATATTTGTACAGCGTTTGTTAAGCAGATTAAGTAATGATAAAGTTGCTTTAATAGTTTTTGCAGGTGATGCTTTTGTGCAAATGCCATTGAGTGATGATATAAGTGCTGCTAGAATGTTTATGTCAACAATAAATACAGATATTGTCCCAATTCAAGGAACTGCGATTGGGAAAGCTATCGACATAGCATCGAGAACATTCACTTCAGAAGAAGAAATTTCCAAGATTATAATTATCATTTCTGATGGTGAAGATCATGAAGATAATCCTGTTATGGCTGCAAAAGCGGCTGCTGATAATGGAATATTAGTACATACTATTGGAATGGGTTTACCCGGAGGCACTCCAATTCCGATGAAAAATGGACGTGGATTCTTAAGAGATAATTCAGGTAACGTTGTAACCACAGCACTCGATGAGAATACCTTGATTAATATCGCAAAATCAGGAAATGGGGTTTATGTACGAGCAAGTAATAATGCGAATTCTCTGGACGCTATTCTTGACGAAATTGATAGTGTTAAGAAAGGTGAAATTGTGAAAACCAAATATTCAGAGTACGAGGAACAGTTTCAGTATTTTCTGGCAGTTTCTATTATTTTGCTAGTTATAAATGTATTTATATCAGAAAAGAAGAATAAGCTGTTAAGCAAAATTAATTTGTTTAAAGTTAAAGAATAAGAAATTATGAGAAGAATAACACTTTATATATCACAATTATTTTTTCTTTTTTTTGTATTGGTCTTAAGCTGCAATTTATTCTCTCAAGAAGAAAGGAGAATTATTCGTGAGGCAAACAAACTGTACAAACAAGGAGAATATGCCGAAGCTGAATCTAAGTTCAATAAAGCAAAAGAAATATCGCCCGAAACTTTGCAACTTGAATCAAACATCGGAGCATCTAAATACAGACAAGGGTTATTTGGTGGAGCTTTAAGTAGTTTTTCCAATATTCTTGAATTGTCTGATAATAATAAAGAGAAAGCAGATGCATTTTATAATATTGGTAACACCCTGCTTCAGGCTGGAGAATATGATAAAAGTATTCAGGCGTATCGAAGTGCTTTACGTTTGGATCCTGAGCATGATAGAAGCAGATATAATATGGCTGTAGCAACAAAAATTAAAGAACAGCAACAGCAACAGCAACAAAATCAGGATGATGAACAAGATGATAAAGAGGATCATGACCAAGACCAAGATCAAAGCCAAAATCAGGATGATAATCAAGATAAACAAGAAGACCAACAGCAGCAGGATCAGTCTGAGATGAGCAGAGAAGAAATGGAACGATTCTTACAAGCACTCGAAAATCAGGAAAGAGATTTACAAGAAAAATTACAAAAAGAGAAATTCAAATCTGAAAAGCGTCAAATTGAGAAGAATTGGTAATCAGAAATTTGAATGCAATAGTATTGAACTTATAGATTCTTAGATGTTGCAAACCCACAATTCATCATTAGAAAGTTCAGTTTTCGTTGCGGGTAAGTCTTGGTATGCACTATTCTGATTTGGATATGATTTTACACTAACACGATACATTCCATTTCCGGCAGGAAAGATTTGAGATTTATATCCCGATGAAATCAATTCTTGTCTTAATTTTTCGGCATTTTGTTTACTTGAAAAGCTTCCAGCTATTATATGAGTTCTGTGTGTATTAGTTACTTCGTGGGTTGCAATTAGCTCTTTCTCAATAATATTAGTTTTTATTATTTCATCCGTGCTTATAATCTCCAATTCATTAATTTCAACCTCTGAGCTTAAATCTTCAATAATCATTTTTTTAGGTGAGCACTCTGATTCAAAAAGAGAAAAATTTGCAATGTTTGCTGTTTGTTGGTTATTGGTTGTTTCAAATAAATCGGTATAAAAACCAATAAATAGAAATCCGCTAATTACAGCAGCGGTTGATATGATATAGTAAACCAGCCTATTCTTTTTTCTTGGTTTATTTTCTGCAATAACAGTTTGTACTTTTTTAATTGAAACCTCTTTCGCAGTTTTTAGCATTGAAAAATTGAATCTTTGCAATCCATAAGAAGATTTTAGAAGATTTATGATTTCTGAAAAAATAAATACTATTTGGTCATTTTGCTGATTAAATGTTCCGAGATTGCCAAATTGTATATGAATGCCTGAGTTCAAATCTTTTTTCAGGGTTTCAATATAAATATTTATTTCAACTAGTGCTTGCTCTTTGCTTATATCTTCAATCTTAGCAATATAATCTACGAGTATTCCATCATTGTTCTTAAGGTTCTCGTTGAAAACAATCTTTTTGCATGGTGGGGTAAACTCAAGGTTTCGTAAATCATTGCTTGCAGGAATTCTCTTAGAAAGAAAACCTCCAAAATCCGGAATTATTATGCAATCATTTTCTATAAGTAGCTGACTTATAGCGTGAGGCAGATTCATTTTTTGATGTTTTAATTTTTGTAAAGATAAATAATTTTTGAATATGAAAGGTAATTAAGACAATAGTTTTTATTTAAAGTTATTTATAAATCTATAATTACAATTTCTACTCTTCTGTTCAAAGCTCTTCCTTCATCTGTTTCATTGTCTGCTACAGGAACATTGCTTCCAAATCCTCTGTACTTCATTCTAGTTTTATCTATACCTTTATTCAGCAGATAGTCATATACTGCTGCGGCTCGGCTGATTGATAGTCTGCGGTTGTATGAATTTGTTCCGATATTATCGGTATGTCCTCTAATTTCTATTCTTATCCCAGATTTGTCATTAAGAATTCCAGATAAATTATCAAGTTCAGAATATGATGCAGAAATTAGTTCGGATGAATTGAAATCGAAGAAAATTCTATTTAATCTGAATCTGTCACCAATTTTTACATTTTCAAAAGCTTGCTCAGTTATTGAGGATTCAAGTCTAGCAAAGGGATTTAAAATGTCTCCGGAGTACAAATCATCAATATTTATGGCTTCGTTCATTTCTTTATCGGAGTAACTGCCAGATAATGATTCGTTTAAAGAGTCAGAGTCTTTGCCTAACAAGTCTGAATTGAAATTTGAATCTCTACCGTTTATCTCAGATTCTGAGCTATTCTTATCATTAGTTTTGCTTTCTTCTACAGTATTATCATGTGAACCTGAATAGCTTAAATCATGATTTGCGCTATCTATTTCAGACTGGTCAGACTTATTGTTCCCGAATTCGTTGTTGTTATGTTTATTCAAATTGTCAGAATCTGAATCCATGTCATAATATAAATCCGTGTTATCCTTGGAATCTTTGCTGTAGTTGTTTTTTTCTGAGTTATTCTGATCGGCTAACAGTTTATTGTCATTATATTGATTTGCAGCATCTGCCTCAGCAAGTAATCTATTTTTGTAATTCAAACTATTATAACCGGTTTCAGGGTCATAATTATCTGCCATCCAGTCCATTCCGAAGGAGTTTATTTCGCTGCATCCGCACTCGAAAGAATTTTCGATTTCAAAAACTCTGACAGCATCAATATAGTAGTACGCATATATAAATTCAGGATTTAAAAGGCTGTCGGTATTTTTCTGGAAGCCTGTTTGGTCGTTGTCGAGGAAGTTTCCTATAGAGATATATCTTTCATTACCTCTGGCTCTGTAGATACCACAAAGTTCTGTCCAAGTTTTTTTATTATTCATTATATGTCCCGGACGATTTATTATTTGAGGCATTTGCAGAATATTTCCTGCATCTCTGGCACGAATACTTTCTTTAGTGAGAGTTACTCCCAAGGCATCAACAGAATGAGTTGATCGATTAGCATTAGCATATTGGAGGCTAATGCAGTATAGCTTATTTTTAATCAAAGGCTCTTTAAGTTTTGCCTGGACATATTCTCTGGAGACTCCTCTTACGCTTTTATGTGTAGAGTCAAAGACTTCTCTTAGAATTAATCCTATATAACCTCGCCCTTCGAATGGATACATAAATCCTGCAAAATTCTCAGGAATACCTGCGATTGAATCGCTGCATACGTGAAAATAATCCGGGGTGCCTCGTGTTGGATTTCTCCAGTGTGGCACCAATTCTTTAACTGTATGTGTGGTGTAGCTTTGAGGGCATGTCCATGCCTGTTCAAAATTATGATTCGGTACGAGATTTTGAGTAAGAACAAACTTATATAAGAGAATAAATGCTAATATGAAAAGAATCTTTGTTTGCATAATTATTATAATAACGCAAGATATTATTTTTTATCATATTGGGATAAAAAAAACATAAAAATCGGATTCTAACGGATTATTTGCGATTACTCTTTCTTCGCAATGATATTTTTGGTGTACTCGGGAATAAGTTTTTAAGCCTCTTCAAACTGATGTATGTATTAACATGCCTTTCTTTTTTAGCATAATAAATATCTGAAATATTTATTAGGATTGCAGTTTCTTCAACTCCACCAAAAAGCTCGTTGTTAACTGTTTCAAAGCAAATCATAGATGGAGATAGATTCATGTACGCATTTACAAGTGCAGGGACTTTCTCTCCTTTATCTTTCAATGATTTAATTAGTTTTTTATATTCTTTTTTGTAATTATTTCCCTGAAAATATGTTTCGAATTTATTATAATCAATTTCCAAAGGATTTCTGGCAACAATTAGTTTTCTATTATCTGCGAAATAAGTCTTTAGAAAACTGAGAAGAATATTTCGGGCATCAACATCGAAATGTTTGTACATTGTAAACTTTCCGAAGAAATGTTTCATTTCGGGGTATTCTACGGTTAAAGCTCCAAGTCCGTCCCAAAGATTATCCAATGCGAATAAGCCTTTTCTAAGGTTTTTCCCATGTTGATAGTTAGGCTGTACGAATGATCTGCCCAGCTCTATGGTATATGGTAGATATTCTGTAAGGAATTCTTCAGAAAAATCGAATAAATTTGCAGTTGCTAATTTAGATTTATAATCATTAGCAATAGTTTCTCCGAGAATAAATCTATATCCTCCAATTATTTCCAAGTCTTCGGGATCCCAAACTATAAGTTGTATATAAGGGTCTTCTGCAATATCGTATTTATCGATGTCAACCTCTTTGCCTGTTCCTCCCCCAGCCGCTCTAAAAGTAATTTCTCGCAGTCTGCCAAGTTCCTGCATCAAATTTGGAGAGTCTTTATGTGTAAACACATAGATTTCGGTATTTCCGAAATTTGATTTTCTCAAAAACCTATCTTTTCCTAATTCTTCTAGTAAAAGATCTTTTGGAACAGGGGGTACTATTTGTTTTATCTCGCTCATTACTATATTATCAATCTAAACGCATATAATGAACAAATATTTTATTGCAAAGTTTAAAAAAATATCTGTGTAAAAAAAGTTTATCTCTTAAGAATTATTCAATTCATAAGTTTTGCCTCTGAAATAAGCAGCCCATTCATTATAGTTTTTTGATTTGTCAATGCTTTTGTAAGATATGGGTTTACCAAAAATAATTTTAATGGTTTGACCTTTTTGTTTATACATTTCGTCAACTAGGTACAGCATTTCAATATTTGCCTTAATTCCTAAAAAAGTGCGAAAATTAGCGAGATTATAGAAGAAATTTGAGTTTCTTCCGCCAATATAAACAGGTATTATATCTCTATTTGTTTTTACTGCCTTTGCTACAAAAGTTTTATGCCATTTAAGGTCGCAGACTTGCCCTTTTATTTTCCTTGAGCACAATCCTGCCGGAAAAAATAGCACTTGATTATCTGATTCAAAAACCATATCGAGTTCTGATGCAGCGTCTCTACTTTGCATTCCGTGTTTATTTAGTGGTACAAAAATGCCATTAAGGTTTTTTAATGCCATCAGAATATCATTAACAGGAAACTTAATGTTCGGAAACTTGCGTGCAACCTCTCTCATAAAGACCAAGCTTTCCAGTCCTCCCAATGGGTGATTTGCGGCGAAAACAAATCTTCCGGAATCTGGAATATTCTCGATGCCGTGAATCTCGGTATTTACCTGCATATATTTTATTGTAGCATTGACAAAATCCAAATCAAAATCATTGGCACTTTTTCTAAGAAATTTATTTATTTCTTCTTGGTGTATTATTCGCAGAAGATATTTTATTACAAAGCGAGGTAAGCGCTTTAGCAGTTTAGGGTTCTTTTTTGCGATAATATTTTCAATGTCAATCTGAACGGGTTTTATTTCACTCATCATTTTTAGTTTTTTTAAGTCCGAGTTCAGTCCCTTTTTTTATCATATAGTCTAATGCTTCTTCATATTTATTAGCAATCTCTCCCTCAAGAATAGCGTCTTTAATTGCTGTTTTAATAATTCCTACTTCCTTACAGGGAGAAATTCCGAAGTACTCCATAATTTCTTGACCGCTTACCGGTGGTTGGAAATTTCTTATCGAATCTTTTTCTTCAAGTTCTTTTATTTTTTTGCGAACGAGTTTGAAGTTTTTCAGATACTGTTCTACTTTTTGTTCATTTTTTGATGTGATATCTGCTTCACAAAGTAGCATTAGAGAATCAATGTCATTACCAGCTTCAAACATCATTCTTCGAATTGCAGAATCGCTTACAATATCTTCTACCATTGCTATAGGTCTCATGTGTAATTCTACCATTTTTTGCACAAATTTCAATTTTTCGTTTAATGGCAGTTTAAGTCGTCGGAAAATTTCTTCAGTCATTTTCGCCCCAACAGAATTGTGTGCATAAAACGTCCATCCATGTGGTTTAATATACTTTTTTGTTCGAGGCTTTCCTATATCATGCAAAAGGGCAGACCATCGCAACCAAATATTATCAGTGGTATTCGCAATATTATCCAAAACCTGGAGTGTATGTTTGAAATTATCTTTGTGTCCGGTTTTATTAATTATACTTATACCAGCCATATTATGTAATTCCGGAAATATTATTTCGAGCAAGCCTGTTTCGTAAAGCAAATTTAATCCGATTGAGGGTTTCTTGCTTTCGATAATTTTATTCAGTTCAGTATGAATTCTTTCGGCAGAGATAATACGTATTCTTTCACGATTCTTCTTTATAGATTCTTTGCATTCTTTGTCGGGAATGAAATCAAGTTGAGATGCAAAACGTATTGCCCGCATCATTCGCAGGGGATCGTCCGAAAAAGTTATATCAGGATTAAGCGGAGTACGTATTCGTCTGTCGTAAAGATCTTCTATGCCATTAAAAGGATCGGAAAGTTCTCCGAAATTCTTTTTATTAAGACTTAAAGCAAGTGCGTTTATGGTGAAATCCCTTCGTTTTTGGTCGTCCTCAATGCTTCCTTCTTCAACGCTTGGTTTGCGTGAGTTCAATGTATAAGATTCTTTTCTGGCTCCAACAAGTTCAATAGTTAGGTCTTCGTACTGTATCATAGCAGTGCCAAAGGTTTTAAAACTAGTTATTTTTTTTATGCTAAGTTTTTTTGCCAGTTTATTTGCAAAATCAATTCCGTTTCCTCTTACAACAATATCAATATCCATATTTCCTTTGCGAAGCAGAAAACAATCGCGAACATAACCTCCAATAACATAGGTCTCAGTACCTTCATCATCTGCTAAATCAGAAATGTGTGAGAAAATCTTGTGCTGTAAAAACTCAGTATATTTATTAACGGAATTCATTTTTTTTAAACAAAATTTGAACTTCTTTGTTAATTCTAAAAATTATTACAAAATTATTAAAAAGAAATTAAAATGACTGAACATTTAACTAAAGAAACATTTATAAGCAAAGTTTTCGATTATGAAAACGAAAAGGAGTGGAATTTTAAGGGAGAAAAACCGGCATTAATAGATTTTTATGCAGACTGGTGCGGACCTTGCAAAGTTTTAAGTCCTGTAATTGAGGAGATTGGCAAAGAATACGAAGGGAAGGTTGATATTTATAAAATAAATACTGAGCAGGAACAGGAATTGTCTGCAGTATTTGGTATAAGAAGTATACCCTCAATATTATTTATTCCTATTGGTGCACAGCCGCAAATGGCAACCGGCGCATTGCCCAAAGATGCTATAAAACAGGCTTTTAAAGATGTGTTCGGTGTAGAATAGAAAATATATATATAGAGTTTTAAAAGAAAAAGGCAAGGTGCTCATGTCTGAAGCTTTTAAAACTCTTTTTTTATTAATAACAACGAATCAATAACTAATTCAGAATTGTTAATTAGTTCTTCAATTTCAATGTTTAGTTCAGGACTACTTATATCCTCAAATAAAATGGTTTCGTAATTAAGAAATCCGTGGTTATTAATTATTGCTGAATCCGTGAAAATACTGTCTCTTTTTATGAATTCATTATTACCAGAAATGTAAATATTGTAAGTAAGATATTTGTTTTTTAGATTCGAGACTGAAATTCCTGTAATATTTAGTTTAAGTTTGTTTTCGTCGTCGCACATGCAGAACCATGAGTCGAGAAGAATAATGAATGAGTTTTCACTTATGTAATAATCAATTATTAGTTTGTTACTTTTTAAGATGTGCAATATATGTACTGGAATATTTGTAGTTCTTAAATAGTTTTCGTGAGGAATAAGCTCTGATATTCTAGTTGACATTTCTGTAATTTTGTTGGGTAGGAATGTCATATTACGCAATGTGTCGCCTCGGGTATTAATCAGTATAAATTCTCTATTTCTGTACTCATTGAAAGTCTCAAATACGATTAGCTGGTTTTTATTGAAATAGTCATTAAAATTTATTATTGTTGAGGGTCTATTTTTGAGTTTTTCAATTACTACTGTACAGTTATACTTAGAACTGCAAAACTTTTCGTGGCGTGATTTTACCTCCTTGTAGTATTCGGGGAGTACACCTTTGCGAATATCCGAGATTGTTTCAGAAAAAAGTGTGTAAGAGTTTGAAAATGAGAATAAAAACAAAATAATAAATATAAATGCAAAAATCTTGTTTTTAAAAAATAGAATTTTCAGTCTGTCGCTTAAAGAATGTAATCGTACAGCAAGTTCATTTAATAGTAGAAAATTTGTCAGAATAATTAAGAATGAAGAGCAATTGTGATAAAAGCGAAGACCGTGATAACTACCGTCAGACCAGCCAATCAATCCTGCATAGTAATAGGGAAGTGGAAACAGAAATATAATCCACAAATTGATAAATAAAAAAATGGTGATTAATTGCCACATTTTTAGTCTTTGAAATAGCTGTGTTTTAAAATATAAGCCCGAGAATGTAAATATTATTAGAACTAAGAAAATTATTATTGGATAGTTGATAATATATGAAGTGAATACTTTAAGATTAGCAAAAAAGGAATAAAAAACAGCACTCAAAAAGTTGTGTTCATATCCTATTCCGAGATCCGAACTAGCATAATTATTCAGTTTAGTAATATTCCCGGGCGAAAGAATTACTATAAGAGCTGTAATAATGCTTACAAAAAAAATTATAAGTAAAAATTTGTAATTCTTCTTATCAAAATAAAGTGTTTGAATCAGCAGAATTAAAAGAATAGGAGAGGTAATCATAAATGAAAAAGCGTTTATTCCATGCATAGTTGTTATAAGTAACGCCGTAAGTATTGCATTCCTCAGATTTGGTTTTTTAATATATTTATATGTCTGAGCAAAAAGAAAAGATGCTAGGATTACTAGAACAGTGTAGTGATAACTGGCACCCATATAAAAAAGAGAAGGAGTTATTGCCGGAATAAATATCAGATAAGTGCAAATAAGGAAACAAGATATATAAAAACTGTTTTTTTGTTGAGTATTTATCGTTTTAATAAGATAGTTAATCGAGATGAATAACATAATGAAAACAGGATATGGCACTAGTTTATATGTCCAAATTGGTAAACCATAAAATAGCGGATTCGCCACTGCAAACAGTAAATTTGTAAAATATCTCCCATCAACATTTTTGTAAAAATGCAGCATAGGATTTGAAGCTTCCCTGAGAGTATGAGTAATTTGAAGATCTTCAGCCGGAGGGAAAAGATATTGTGAGAGAAAAATAATGTTAGCACATAAAATCACAAAAACAGTTACGGTAGCAATGTTAAGGTATGTTTTGGGTATTGCAAAATTTGTAAGATATAGTGTACGTGGTAACAATAGTAGTACTAGTAGAATAATCAGTAAGGGTCCTGTCTTAGCAAGCAAAATGCTTATTTTCCATAGCCAATTATCATGCAAATTCTTGTTAATCTGCAATGTTTGATTATTTATTTGAGTAAAAGGGATAATATGTTCTCCTGATTCGTTGGCAATGATTATTTGTACTTTTTCTGTATTTATCGAGATACTGTCGGGAATAGTAATATGAATATGTCGGAAATACCATCTGTCGGTGTTTTCGGAAAATTCATTGCGTTTTATCAGTTCTTGTTTTCGATTAAAGAATGAAACTCCGAAAGCATCAACTTGAGCTGAAATATTCTGCTTGTCGTGATAAACTTTCACTTGAAAATCTCCACGAAAATTAATATTACTCACATAAATTGCTGCCAGAGTAATTATAAGAAGCAGTAGTGCAATAATTGAAGCAGTTTGTATTCCTGACTTGTTTTTCAAGTTTTAAAAAATAATTAATCTTGTGTGTGCATAAAATTATAATACAAACATACATTATTTTTGGTTTTTTGAAGAAAGTTTGTAAGACATTTTAAATTCTTATTATATTTTTGTATTGTAATATTTGTATTTTTTATGACAGAACAAGCCAAGTTTCGCCGACTCTTAAAGTTATTAGTATTACTATCTTATAAAAGAGGATATTCTATCTCTATGCTTGCCGAAAGCTTGGAGGCATCAAAAAGAACTATATTTCGGTATTTAAATCTTTTCAGAGACGAAGGTTTTATAATTGAGCAAACAAATGGATTTTACAGGATTGAGAAAAACGAAAGTGATTTTAAAGATATAAGTCAGCTATTACATTTTAGTGAAGAAGAAGCATATATTCTTGAAAAGGCGATACATACAATTGATGATCACAATGTGTTTAAAAGCAATTTAATAAAAAAACTATACGCCCTTTATGATTTTAAGCGAGTCCCACACGCAATTGTTAAAAAAGAAGCTGCCGAAAACATCATAAAAATAATTGAAGCAATAGAAAATAAACGACAAGTAATATTTAAGGATTATAAATCTGCACATGGCAAAACCATAAGAGATAGGGTAGTTGAGCCTTTCGGATTTACGACAAATTACTTAAATATATGGTGTTATGATGGTGAAAGTAAAACTAATAAGATTTTCAAAAGCTCTAGAATATCCGAAGTGATTGTTATAGATAAAAAATGGATGTTTGAAAGCAAACATGAAGAAGGCAATTTAGATATTTTTAGAATTTCGGGGTACAAAAAGATTCCTGTAAAATTGCAAATGGCAATGCGGGCAACTAATTTACTAACAGAAGAATATCCACTATCTGAAAAATACATATCAAAAATTAATGATAATCAATATTTATTTGATGGATGGGTTTGTGATTTTAAAGGTATTTCAAGATTTATATGCGGACTTTATGAGGAGATTGAAATTATTGATCCTCCAGAATTAAAAGAATATTTGCAGAATAAGATTGAGGGGATGGTGGGGAGGTAGACGGTGGCTTCGACTTCATCTCGGCTCCGCTCGATGTACGGCTCAGCCACCTTTATTTGGAATATAAATATCCGCGAGCTACAAAATCACAATTGACATAAAAAAAATAAAAAACATTTCCGCTGACATAAGCTGTCATTAGTCCATTATATCTTTGCATAATAAAATGATATATTATGGAAAAGAAATTTTTAAAACACTTTAACATTGCCGGATTAACTTACTGGGATGCAGTGGATGTATTTAATGAATTAGCAATTGGCAAAGAATTGCAATTACAAGCCGAACCTGATAACAAGTACGACCCTGAGGCAGTTGCAATATACTATGGCGAATCAAAGCTTGGCTACATTCCCCGAAAGATGAATATTACGATTAGTACGCTTTTGCAATGCGGCTACAAAGACATTTTTGATGTGCGAATTAACCGACTTGCACCCGACGGGCACCCCGAAGAACAGATTGGGGTGGTTGTGCGGGTGGTTAAGAGAGGGGAGTAGTTGGTAGAATATATGTTCAATAAAGTATTTGTATTTGTTAGTAAGTTTTATTTTGTTGACGTTGGAGAATTAGGAGAAATTATTATTATTGTAAGTTATAAAAAACAACTGCATGTTGATTTGAGGTAATATACTTTTGTGTTATGGAACTATTTTATCAAGTTAGAGATTAAACACGCCAGAATTTCTAAATTTGGAAGGGAGATAAGAGTAGGAAAATAGTACTGATGGTAGAGAGCTGAAAAGATTTAGGAGTAAATGGGAATTATTTAAAAAATAATACTATGCAAGATAAAGCAATAGCAGCCATTGGAGAATGGCAATTAGAAAAAAACAAAGATCTAGAACCGGTCGATTTGTACATTGAAAATATGTTTCCGGGCAAAGACTACCAAATGTTATTGTTAGTTTTTGAAATAAATATAACAAATGGAGAACTCGTTTGCAACTACAAAGGCATTGATATAGAAAAAGTAAGTGCTGAGAAAGAAGATTATAGGAAATATGCTTATCGGAAGGGCTCGGCAAGAGGCGGAGATATTACTCCTACGACAAAAATTAGTACACCAGTAAAAACAAAAATATCGGGTATATGCAATACTACACTTAAAAATATTAGCTCATTTAATAAAAAACACAATGATATAAAATATTTTAATTTATTAAATATTACGTTAATCCAAAAATTAGAGGAAATTACAAATTACATTGACGAGCTTTTTGCAAACTTTACAAAAGATGAAACAGTATCTAGTGGACTTAGTTTTAAGATAATTATTAATGAAGAAACAAATTATATTAGAGACTTTGAGCTAATTAAAGAAGTTATTATAAGCTCAGGGGCTACATCAAATTATATTCATTCTGGGACTGAGTCTAAAACAAAAAACAAAATTAGTTCTTTATCAGGGCAATTATCGGATGAAGTTTTTGGATTTGCAGCACCATATAAATATTCTAGTCCTGACAAGCCTGGCTTTATAAGTGGTTTTTTTAATAAAAAATACAATTGGAGAAACTATCCTATTGGTTCTAATGAAACTTTGTCCCTCGAGCTAGGCAGAAAGTTTATCCAGCAAAACTTAACAGGCTATTTTTATGGAAATGAATATATGATTGTTCCACATCCAATAATAAAAACAAAGTCAAATGATTTAGAGCTTGTGATAAAGCTACTTAAAACTGCATTTGATGACGAGAGGCAATCAAAAGAATTAAAAAAGAGATCAGAGGATAGAGTACAAAAAACAATTGCTCAGGAAAAGAATTATTTCTATGTTGATATGCTGTTCTACAAAGAAGACAAAAAAACGGGAGCAATTTCAATAAACTTAATGATAGAGGAATTATTACCTTCAAGATTTAGACAGCTTTTTATTGACACCCCGGCAATCGTAAATCAAGGTAGAATATTCAAAAATGCAATTACAATTAAAAAAGAACTACAAAATTTAACATTTAGTTTTCAGATAATAAAAGTTTTCTTTGAGAAAACATTTCTTGAAATTGTGCATAAGATTTTCATTGGGACTCCCATTTCAAAAGACTTAATATTTACAAACATTATTGCAATAATTAGAAAAAACTATAATGCTAGTAAAACTGCTGATGGTTGGGTTGAACCACTAAATTGGACTGTGAAAAAAGCTATTATGTTATTAAATTACCTTCAGGAGTTAAACATTATTAATTATAATCAAAACTATAAATACATGGAACCAGAAATTACACAAAAAAAAGAAAGTCGTTTTTTTCTTGAAGGATTTAACGAATTTGTTAAAGAAAACAATAGTTTTCTTGATAGTGATATCAAGGTAGGAATCTTCTCAGTAGGAGTCCTAACTCGATTTTTGTTTGATATTCAGTATCAAAGTTTAAAGAATACGCCTTTTGAAAATAAGTTAAGGGGATATAAGTTGAATCCTGAACTTTTAATGCAGGTTTATACTGAAGCTTTGGATAAAATACAGAAATATCAAAAGAGCTTTTTCATTTATAATGATTTAAGAGAAATTATAAACAAGAACTTTGTTCTAAAAACACCAGACTTGGCAAAAATGACTAATAATGAACTCTCATTTTATTTCGTTGCCGGTTTAGAAATGGGTAAGCAATTCAAAAAAGAAAAACAAATAGATAATCAATATTAAATTTAAAATTATACAATTATGAACGAAATTATTAAAAATCGCAGTGAAATTTTATTTCTATATGATATAGAAAACGCAAATCCAAATGGAGATCCTTTAAATGAAAACCGACCTCGTTTTGATACCGAAGACAGTACAATAATTGTAAGTGATGTACGTCTAAAAAGAACTATCAGGGACTTTTGGTATGAGTACAAAAGCTTTAATGGAAAAGATGGTAAGGATGTTTTTGTTAGAGAGACCAAGTATAACGATGGAGAAAAGGAATACATAAAAGATGGGAAAAGAAGAGCTAAAGATTTTAATGAGCAAGTTGATGAAATTTTGAATACTTGTATTGATATAAGAACTTTCGGCGGGGTAATTCCATTAAGCAATGCATCTATAACCAGAATAGGTCCTGTACAGTTTCAAATGGGAAGGTCTTTAAATAAAACTGAAATTGTCGAAGAACAAGGAACTGGTGCTTTTGCTTCCGGAGATAAAAAGAATCAGGCAACATTCCGTACAGAATATAAAGTACCATATGCAGTAATAGGTTTTAATGGAATTATTAATGAGAAGGCTGCTCAATACTCATATATGACAGAAGATGACAAACAACTATTAAAAGAGGGGATTTGGGAAGGCACGAAGTCATTAATCTCTCGTTCAAAGTTTGGACAAACACCCTTGATGCTTTTAGTTATCGATTATAAAGAACCTTTTTATATTGGAAGTTTACGTCAACGCATAAAATTAGATTGTGGTGCAATGAACGAAATGCAAATTCGCAATGTAAATGATTATAAAATTGATGTAACCGAATTAGTTGACGAACTTAAAGCTAATAAAGAAAAAATCGAAAAAATCGAACTTAAAAGTGATAGCCGCTTAAGATTGGTTTACAAAGGAGAGGTAATTACAAAAATTAGCAAAGATGAACTCTAAAAAAATCCTCATTTTCGATATTAGTAGCGAATATGGGCATTTCCGGAAGTATAATACAACAACTTCGCCATTAACATATTCAATTCCAACCCGCACTGCAATAGCAGGCACACTGGGAGCTATTCTCGGTATGGAAAGAGAAATAATGGATGGAGTTTATCCTGAGGGAGTTGTGCCGGTTCAAGAGTTTTTCTCAAAAGATAATACTGATATTGCATTGCAAATTATTAATCCAATAAGAAAAGAAAATGTTGCATTAAATCTAGTTAATACAAAAACATCGTTTTATGATTTAACTCGATCGGGGAGAACTCAAATTGAATTTGAACTTTTAAAAAATGTAAAATATCGGATTTACTTTTCGATAGATAACAACGAAAGTGTTT
>OBJA01000166.1_pt1 | contig 64713 bp, 61 predicted proteins | sample 1519751 | NCBI WGS metagenome assembly OBJA01 (sample SAMEA3881238, study PRJEB22517) | soil metagenome | biome: lake sediment; feature: soda lake sediment; material: sediment, water from around vicinity | place: India | collected 2013-12-23 | depth 3 m | reverse complement strand
GTGGATCAACATCGTCTGAGCTAGGGGGTCTATGTAAGATAGGGCCAATTTTAATGAAGTATGAGCAGCAACCAAACTTAGCAAAATTGTATGCCATAGCATTTACAAAGGCAACTCATGATCACCCTTTACCTGTATCATTAGCTTCGTATTTTACCGATGTAGTGTATGCTGTTAGTAATGGCATGTCTATTGAAGATGCACTACACCAATACATTGATGTTATGCCCATGGATATTGTGGACTTATTTATATTGGCAAAAGAATCACTTGACTTAGAACCTGTAGAAGCAATCAAAAAACTTGGGCAAGCATGTCCTGCCGAGATGGCTTTTCCAAGTGTTATTTATTTACTGTTAAAGTATAAAAATGATCTTGTTGCTATGCAACAAGCGAATGTACTGGCTGGAGGAGACAGCGCTGCGCGTGGCATGCTGTTGGGTCTAGTTGTTGGTGCTTCTGGTGTAATTATTGAACATGCTTTAGAAACATTGAATGCAAAACATGACATTTTATCACTGTTAGACGTACTTTAAATGAAATCAAAAGGTATCGCTTGAATTATACTGAATAATTGTTAAAATGGAATCAACTAGAGTCTCTATAATTATACAATCATCATATAGGGGATGTCATGAAGCTAACCAAAGAGATTATCATAACCATTATGAATCAAATCGACGACATCATAGTTTCTGTTTTTGATAAAAAAGGGAATTATACTTTATTTAATCATGCTCACAAAAATACAATGCAAGAACTTTGGGGTATGGAAGTTGAACAAGGCATGTGTTTGTTTGATGTCATTGGTTCTGACCAGGATCGACATAAAGCACAAAGAGGTTTTAATCGTGCGTTATTAGGAGATGTGGTTGACATCACAGAAGAGTTTGGTGATAGTGCACACCATCGAAAACACTATAAAATTCGTTGGGAACCAGTTTATGATAATCAAGAAATCATTGGTGTATTATGTGTGGCAACCAATATTACAAAGATAGTTGAAAACCAACAAGAACTGACTGGAGCAACCAATATTTTTGATACTTTTTTCAATCACACAAGCGATGGGTTGTTTTATGCTGAGTATAAACAACCGATTGATTGGGATCATGCAACAAATAAAAAAGAACTCCTTCAGCAAATGTTGGAAGAAGGTTTCGTAGTTCAAGTTAATCAAGCGATGTTAGATCAGTTAAACGCAAAAAAAGAACAACTTGTTGGACAATCATTAAAAACAATTCTTGATTATCCATTTCCAAATGTTGAACGAGATTTTCATAAGATTTTGGATAAAAAGAAAGTAACATTAGTTACGTATGAGCGAACATTTGATGGGTTAGAAGTATGCATTGAAGGTAATTATGTTTCACTAGTTAACGAAAATAATCATGTTGTAGGACTTTTTGGTGCTCGCAGAGACATAACTGATCGCATTAATGCTGAACTTGCACTTCAACAATCACATCAACTGATGAAATATATCATTGAAAATGATAGAAGTGCTGTTGCTGTTCATGATAAAGATTTGAATTACATTTATGTGAGCCAGAAGTATTTAGATGATTATCGAGTTAAAGATAGAAACATCATAGGGAAACATCATTATGAGGTGTTTCCAGATCTACCACAAAAATGGCGTGATGTTCATCAACGTGTCTTAAAGGGTGAAATTCTAAAAAGTGATAAAGATCTATTTATTAGAAGTGATGGAACAAGGGATTGGACAAGATGGGAGTGCAGACCTTGGTACAATGAAGATCAATCAATCGGTGGCATCGTCATATATACTGAAGTTATAAACGAACAACTAAGAATTGAGAATGTTCTAAGAGAAAATGAGCAAAGGCTTCAAGCAGTCTTTAATCAAGCTTCTGTTGGGATTTGCTATGGGCCTCCTAGTAATGAATTTAAAGAAGTGAATCAGAAGTTTGTTGAAATTATTGGATACACAGCATCAGAACTAAGAAATTTATCATTATCCGATATAACTCATCCAGATGACTTAGACAATAATCATGAAATAAAAGAGCAGCTATTAAGAAAAGAAATTGAAGAAATTACATTGGAAAGTCGTTTTATTAAGAAAGATCAAAGTGTTATTGTAGCTAATGTAACGCTGTCGCTTATTCATGCTGATAACTATTCACTTCCTCATGTCATGATGATTGTAGAAGATGTTACAGAGCGCAAGCAAATTGAAAAAGAGATGCGTTATTTAAACTATCATGACCAACTGACTGGTCTTTATAACCGTAGATTTTATGAAGAAGAACTACGTCGTCTCGACACTAAACGAAATTATCCGATATCACTTGTTATTGCGGATGCGAACGGTCTTAAGTTAATCAATGATGCTTTTGGTCATCAACAAGGTGATAATATGTTGATTAAAATTGCTGAAGTGTTTAAACAAGAATGTCGCCATGATGAAGTTATCGCTAGAATAGGTGGTGACGAGTTGGTGATCTTACTTCCAAAGACAACAAAGGATGAAGCTCAAATTATTGTTGATAGAATAAACTTGAGGTTAGAAGAACATAAAATAAACAATGCTCCTATTTCGATTTCTACTGGCATAGCAACAAAAACATCCGATAATCAAAAAATCATGGATGTGTTTAAACAAGCAGAAGAAATTATGTATCACAAAAAACTCGAACATCGTTCTGAAACGATGACCAATACCATTCGAGTCATATTAGATGCATTGTTTAAGAAAAACGAATATGAGATGGAGCACGCCCATCAAGTGAGTGAGATGTGTGGACGAATGGGAAGTTTATTAAACCTTGAGAAAAATGAAATCAGTAAACTAAAAATGGCAGGGATGATGCATGATATTGGGAAAATAAATATCCCAAATCAAGTATTAAACAAAGTCAGCGAGCTCAATCATCATGATTGGGGAGAAATCAAACGACATTCTGAAATAGGATATCGGATACTTAATGCTGTTAGTGAGTTTGCTGAGGTCTCTGAGTATGTGCTAGCTCATCATGAGCGATGGGATGGTTCAGGGTATCCTAAAGGGTTAAAAGGTAGTGACATACCACTACAAGCAAGAGTAATTGCAATTGTAGATGCATTTGATACGATGACGCGTGATAAGCCGTATCGAAAAGCCAAACCACATGAGTATGCATTAAATGAACTGAAAAAACAATCAGGGAAGCAGTTCGATCCTGATTTGATAGAATTATTTATAGCAAACAAGATATATGAAAACAATCAAGCAACCTAGTCTGGTTGCTTGATTAGTTTAGCCATTTCAAGGCGAACTTCATTGTCGGTGATATCATGATTGGTGTAGCTATTCACATCACAACCGACAAACATAAAGCCACAGGATCGATAGAATTTGATTGCTGGGATATTGCAACTTTGTGTCTCTAAGATGATAGAACGTGCTTTAATTTCTTGAGCATAAGTTTCTGCTACATGCATGAGTTGCTTTCCAAGTCCCTGATAACGGTAGTCTTGATGAACAAGAAGTTCTGTCACTCGTAGTCGATTGTTGTATTCTTCATGATTTACAACAAGATAAGCAATGAGTTGATTGTCTTTTTGAATAGCATAACCTTTTGGTTTATCAAGATAATCAGGAATCAAAACAGAACTAAATGATTTATAAGTAAGTTTATCTAGGGGTTCATAGACAAAATTAAAATGAAATGAATTGTCATGTTCCACAACTTCTGCTTTAAAATGGCCACTAGTTTCATATTCAAAAGCGATTTGTTGTGAGTTGTATGATGTAGGTAATGGAATTATTTTCATGTTTTTCTCCAAATTCTTTTGTTTTCGATAACTTTAGTTTACACTTAAATTACAGTTTGAAAAAGGGGAAAATTATGGTCAAGATTTTTAAAAATAGAAGTTTGATTGATTTATTAATCATAGGTATAAGTTCAATAAGTGTTTTGCTTATCTTTATTATTTTTAATCAACCAATATCAAGTTATGTTTACAACAGCAGTAATCCTTTATTGCTAAGACTAATCATTCCAGCTTCTTTGCAATTTGGAATTGCAGGGCTTGGAATTGTTATCATTAAGTTATTAAGGAAAGAATCGTGGATTGATTATGGACTTCATAAGCAAAATGCGATTAAATCAATAATGTTTTCACTAATTAGTTTTGGTCCTTACATTATCGTTAGACAGTTAACCAATCCAATCACATCCTATCAGCCTTTTCAGATGGTTGACCTTACAGAATGGCTCGTAGGAGAACCTCTATTAGTTATTCTTTTAGGTTATCTTTTAATTGCAGTTTGTTGGGGATTTTTTGAAGGTTTTAACTATGTTGTGATTAGCAGCAAAGTCAATCAATGGATACCAGTTAAAAATATGTGGTTAAACTGGGGTGCAATTTCGTGTTCTATTGCAAGTTTACTAATTCATGGTATGTTTTTTACAAGTGTTTTGGAGTTTATCGAAGTCATATCAGTGTTTATAATCATATATGGTATTTTGGTAACTGTGACGCAAACTAAGAATGCATGGGGTGTGATTTTTGCATTTCTATTGATGTGGAACGCATTTTAATAGTGCTTGCTAATAAATGAGTTCCTAGTTATAATGCATGAGGTGATTATTATGTTTAATGTTTATTTTGGAGTTTTATTTATATTTGTACACTTTATATTAGTGTTGTTTGCCTATCGACAATTTGGCAAACTAGGTTTGTTTGTTTGGATTGCAGTTGCATCAGTTTTGGCCAATATCCAAGTTGTTAAAGCCATTGAGATATTCACATTACAAGCAACATTAGGTAATACATTATATGGTAGTATATTTTTAGCAACTGATATTTTAAATGAGAAGTATACCAAAAAAGACGCTCAACTATCTGTCATGATTGGTTTTTTGGCAATACTGACGTATTTAATTACAATGCAAATGGCACTTGTATTTCAACCCGCTGGTGATGAGTTTGCATTAACAATTCAATCGTCCTTTGAGTTGATTTTTGGATTATCATTCAGGATAGTCGTTGGAAGTCTAATCGCTTATTTTGTGAGTCAATTTTTAGATATTACGTTATACTCAAAAATTAAACAAAAACTTGTGAATGATCGTTGGCTTTGGTTGAGAAACAACGGTTCAACATTAATATCACAGTTGTTTGACACAGGAATCTTTGTTTTCATTGCATTTTATGGGTTAGATTATTCGCTTATAGATATCTTTATCACAACTTATGTTCTTAAGGTTTTAATTGCTGTCGCTGATACACCATTTATCTATTTATCGAAGAAGATTAAACCTAAACGCATGATACTGTAGGCTAGGATATAGAACATATTGTTTTAAATGGTTTTTGAGTAAGTATTTTACTCTGGCATATCGCGTTAAAGAGATATATTATCTCTTTTTTTGATGTCTTCATTGAAACAAGAGCATATTATGTTTATACTTGTTTTCAAGGAGAGCTTATGAATCAAGAGATTAAGAGGTTAGCTCAACAGTATTTAGATGAAGCGATTACCATTCGACACAAAATTCATCAATTCCCAGAATTGGGATTTGAGGAGTTTGAAACTGCAAAGACAGTAAAAGAGTTTTTGATTAAACATGACATACCTTTTCGCGATGGAATTGCGAAAACGGGTATTTTGGCGACAATCAAAGGTAGATATCCAGGAAAGACAGTACTTTTGCGAGCTGATATGGATGCGTTAGCACTAGATGAAAGCCCTGACAATCCACTTGTATCAGCGATCCCAGGTAAAATGCATGCTTGTGGGCATGATGGTCATACAGCTGGGTTATGTTTAGCAGGGGTTGTGTTGAATCAAATAAAAGATAGTTTAGAGGGAACCGTACATCTAATGTTTCAACCAGCAGAAGAAACACTTGGCGGAGCTTATCCAATGATTTTAGAAGGTGTGCTTCAGGGCGTTGATGGAGCATTTGGTTGTCATTTGATGGGAAATGTTCTTGAAAATCATGCTCAGTATTTAGCTGGACCTATGATGGCAGCACCTGATGAATTTTCAATTGTTGTAAAAGGACTAGGTGGTCATGGTGCAATGCCAGAACGTGCAATCGATCCAATTGTAATTGCATCACATATTGTGGTTGCTTTACAGAGTATCGTAAGTCGTATGGTAGATCCGTTTGACCCTGTAGTAATAACGGTAGGCAAAATAGAATCTGGAACAGCATTTAACATTATTCCAAATCAAGCGACAATTGTCGGGACGGTACGAACGTTAAATGAACTAACACGTCAAGAAATATCGGAAAAGATCAATCGGATCGCTTCATCTATAGCAGAAGGATTTGGGGCAACGATTGAAATTGTTTATGATCGAAAATATCCGGTACTAATTAATGATGAAGCAATGGTTGCAATTGCAAAAGATGCATTTTCAAAAATATTACCACCAGAAAATGTAACAGAATGTGAAAGACCAATTATGGGTGGTGAAGATTTTGCTTATATTGCACAGCAAGTGCCAAGTGCATTTATCTTTGTTGGAATTGCAAAAAATCAAGAAAACCATATACCTCATCATCACCCTTCATTTGCATGGGATGATTATAATATTTATCCACTAGGAGCAGGGTTAGCACAAGCGGCTGTCGATTTTTTGAGATTCAAGTAAACAGGACGTCATAAAAAGAGTATAATTAGTTTAACTAAGGAAGCATGAAAAATAAATAATAGTATTTAAATTGATTATGATGACTGCGAACACATCATTCACGAAAAAAGAGGTTATAACATGGAAGTAAAACAAGATTTAAGATTGGCGGTTTTGATCGATGCAGATAATGTACCATATCAGAACATTAAAGGAATTATTGAGGAGATTACAAGGTATGGCACACCTGTTATTAAAAGAATTTATGGAGATTGGACAAAACCAAATGTGTCAGGGTGGAAGCCATTATTGTTGGAAAATGCAATTACACCAATTCAGCAATATGGTTATACAACGGGAAAGAACTCAACGGATAGTGCTATGATCATTGATGCGATGGATATTCTATATTCACCACAAAGCATCGATGGATTCTGTATTGTTTCTAGTGATAGTGACTTTACACGACTTGCGATTCGTCTGCGAGAGGCAGGTAAAAAAGTGTTTGGTATTGGTGAGAAAAAAACACCTTCTCCTTTTATTGCAGCTTGTGATAAGTTCATTTATATTGAAATCATTGATAGTGAAACGATAAAGAGAGAGTCGATGAATCGACAAAAAATGTCTGAGAAAACAAAAGCCCAAGTTCGTAAGATTATCTCTAATGCTATTGATGATGTTGCAGATGAAGAAGGATGGGCATTTTTAGGTGATGTTGGCAACTTGCTTTTAAAGAAGTATCCGGATTTTGATTCTCGAAATTATGGCTATATGAAGTTGACACCTTTGATTCGAAACTTAAAAACATTTGAAATTGATGAGCGGCCAATACCTAAAAGCAACATTAAGCATGTTTTCATTAAAAATAGAAATGGTAACTCAGCATAGATAGATTTCAGGTAAATGTATCAAAATATTTGCTGAGCAAAAGTAAAACAATCAAATAGAAAAGAATCATTAGCACACTTCTTAACAAGTGTGTTTTTTGTTTGGGCACGTGATCAAAAATAAAATCATTAAACTGTTTTTTGCTTAACGAACTATATGAGCAACTAACACAACATATGATAAGCAAGATCATAGTATGTCACTTAAAAGTATCAAATCTTATGTAATCGATTTCATGCTCAGAATGGACAGATTTGCGTGAATATAATTGACAGCGCTTACATTGAGTAATACGATAAATTTGATAATAGACACAAGTAGGTGGACAATGAAAATTCTACAAACATTAAATCATAGAATTCTGTTCTTGTTAGCGACAATATTGGTTTTACCGGTTTTGCCTTTTTTCTCTATTTTCAGAATGATACTAAAACTTTTTGGCAAAACAATTGAGTTTAATAACGAAAAGAAACGTTCGTATTTTATGGATGTGATTGTCAATCATTGGATTAGCGATACAACATCAGCACAGAACAATCGTGCATTTGTTTACTTTTTATTTCCAACATTAAGTGCATTCACGCTGTTTGTGATGGTGCCTTTTTTTCATGGCATGTACTTATCGATGACCAATTGGACTGGTTTGAACACAGGGCGTGAAATATTCACAGGATTCGACAATTATCGGACAATTTTGGGTGATTTCCGTTTTGGATATTCGTTGATTCGAACCGGAATATACTCAGTGCTTAATATTTTAGTTATTAATGTCGTTGCTTTTTTACTAGCGCTACTTGTAACACAAAATCTAAAGCTCAAGAATATTTATCGGGCAGGATTTTTCATGCCAAATCTTATCGGGGGTTTAGTTTTAGGTTATATTTGGCAGTTCTTATTTAATCGGGCAATTGTACAGTTTGGCGGCATTTTTTCAACTAGTATTCTCAATAGTGGTAGCACAGCACTTTTCGGGTTAATCATTGTTGTAACGTGGCAGTATGCAGGTTATATCATGATGATCTACATCGCAGCTTTGCAAAACATCCCACAAGATTTGATTGAAGCAAGTAAAATTGATGGAGCTAATGCCATTCAAAGATTAAAAACGATTACGCTACCGTTGGTTGCGCAAGCATTTACAGTAGCTATGTTCTTAACGCTAGTAACTTCATTTAAGCAGTTTGATACGGTTATGAGTTTAACCCAAGGAGGACCTGCGACAATCATGCCGCAGTGGATTGGTAATTTCTACAATCTTGCGGAAATGCCAGTTGTTCAATCGACAAATTTAGTAGCAATTAACATATATCAAGAAGCATTTAGTCGTTATCAGATGGGTGTAGGGCAGGCAAAAGCAATCGTCTTCTTTGCATTCTTGTTAGTGATTTCGCTCTTGCAAGTCTACTACAACAAGAGAAGGGAAATTGAACTGTAATGAAAAAGACACTAATAAAGAGGATTTTTAGTCCAAAAACTTTTCTTGAAATCTTAGGGTTAGCTTTGCTTATTGCATTCTTTTATCCTTTTATGATGGTTATTATCAACTCATCAAAAAGCGCTGCTGAAATCATTATGACGCCATTAAGTATTCCAACGGATTGGAGTAACTTCTTTAGAAACGTTAATGAGATTTTATCAAGAGACAACATTGATTATTTTAGAGCATTCTTTAACTCAGTTATCATCACAGTTGGTAGTTTAACATTGATCGGAATCTTTAGTGCAATGGCTGCATGGATACTTGTCAGAACAAAGACAAGATACTCATTTTGGATATTTATGTTCTTTCTAGCTGGAATGGTTATTCCGTTTCAAGTTGTTATGCTTCCTTTGGTAAGACTATTAGAAACACTGAGAGTATTTACGGGAATTCAGTTTAAAGATACATTTCATGGTGTCATCTTAGCTTACATTGGATTTGGAGCACCACTTAGCGTTTTCTTGTTTCATGGTTTTATTAAGTCAATTCCGATAGATATTGAAGAAGCTGCAATTATCGATGGGTGTAGTAAAACTCAAGTTTTCTTTAAAATTGTATTACCTATTCTTAGACCAGTATTTGTCACATTACTCGTGCTTAATGGTATGTGGATTTGGAATGACTATTTACTACCTGTATTAATCATCGGATTAAATGGAGCAACAAAGACATTACCTCTTGCTGTTGCTAATCTAGCTGGTTTTTATGACAAAGAGTGGGGCTTGATTTTGACTAGTGTCTTGATGGCTGCAGCACCAATTCTAATATTCTTCTTGTTTGCTCAAAAGCATATTATTAAAGGTATGACATCAGGAGCAGTTAAGTAGTAATGATAAAGTGTGCAATTTTCGATTTAGACGGCGTTCTTACAAACACGACTGATGAGCACTTTGGTGCTTGGTGTCATTTGTTTGAGAAACACTTTAACATTCAACTTGACAAGCAACTTGAGATAAAGACAAAAGGTGTTTCTAGAAGAGATTCAATCGAAGTTTTGCTTGATTATTATGGGCTACATATTAGTGAAGAATACAAGCAAAATCTCATGGATGAGAAGAATAGAAATTATCGCGATTTAATTAATCATATCGATGAATCAAAGTTAATGGATGGGGTGCTTGATTTATTGGTTTATTTGAAAAAAAACAAAATTAAAATTGCACTTGGTAGCGCATCAAGAAATGGTGAAACCATACTTGATCGCCTAAAAATTAGAGATTACTTCGATTATATTGTTGATCCATCGTTGGTTAAAGGCAAACCTAATCCAGATATCTTCTTAGCAGCAAGAGATTTCTTTAATCTCTCATCACAGGAGTGTATCGGTTTTGAAGACGCTGTATCCGGTGTTAAGGCAATTAAAGCCGCAAACATGTACGCAGTAGGTGTAGGTGAAGAAAATCTAGAAGAAGCAGATGTTCAGGTCGTTTCACTTGTTGAGTTTAATCGTGAATTAAGGGAGAAAATTTTCGAATGATTGATTGGGTATCAAGCATTATAAGAAATAATCGTAAAGAAATAGATGAGTTATTGGTTGATGAAACTATCTTTTCAAGTGCAAATGGCATCCTTGGAGTTAAGGGATCATTTACTGAAGGATACGGTATTGAATCACATGATGGTAAGGCGATGTTGAATGGACTTTATAATACATTTCCTTATCAATATGAGGAGAACTCGATTCATTTTCCACAACATGGTCAGACAATTATTCAACTTCCAGATGCTTCAACAATATTAATCAAAGCTAATGATGAGTTTATTGATTTAACACATGCAAAACTTACTCACTTAAGTCGTGAGTACAATTTAAGGGAAGGTATCACTTATCGTGTTGCACGATATATGACACCAAAAGCATTTGAGTTTGAAATCCATGAAACAAAGTTTACAAGTTTTGTAGATAAAGATTTGGCTATTTCAAAAATTTCAATCACTAGTATTAATTTTGAAGGACAGATTAAGTTAGCATCATCAATTAAGATGCCACATGTTAATAAAGAGAAATCAAATGATCCTCGTGTTGCCCAAAATAGGAAACATCTTCAATTTGAAAACGGTAAAGCAAGTGAATCATTTGGCATTTTATCAGTACAAACAAGAGAAACTGGTTTCTGGGTTCATGTTGGTATCACTCACAACTTGCCATTTAATTACAATATTGTAGGTGATCGCATTACTGCGACTTTCCAACAGAGCATTAAGCCTGGGTCAACTCTTGATGTCATCAAATATCAAATCTATCAAGGTAGTCATCTTGATATTTATGAAGATATTCAACATAGAATGAACACTATTGAATCATTCGACTATTACAAAGAACAGCAAATATCGTATTATGAGCAATTTTGGTCAAACCAAAACACAAAAGTAGATGACTTACAAATTCATCAAGCATTGCAGTATTGTGTTTTTCAGTTAAACAGTAGTGGTGGTGAACATGGAAACCTTCAAATTGCTGCAAAAGGATTGAGTGGATTAGGATATGAAGGACATTATTTCTGGGATACAGAAATATACATGATTCCATACTTTATTCTTACAAATCCAATGAAAGCAAAAAAGTTATTACTTTATCGCTATCATAACTTAGGTAAGGCAAAGAGTGAGGCATTTAAACTCGGTGTCTATCAAGGTGCGAAAATACCTTGGCGAACAATAAACGGGACTGAAGCGTCACCATATTATCCAGCAGGGAGTGCTCAGATTCATATCAATAGTGATTTGGCATTTGCGATTATGCAGTATTTCAATGCAACCAATGATCTTGATTTTATGGAAAACTATGGTTTAGAGATGCTCATTGAAACTGCACAATTTTTATTGGAATATGGACATTACAAAAATGGTCAGTTTCATTTGGATGGTGTTACCGGGCCTGATGAGTACACAGCTATTGTTAATGATAATTATTATACGAATCAAATGGTTAAAGCCCATTTTGAATCAATCATCAGTATATCTGAGAGATATAGAAGTTCCTATTTGAAAGTAAGTAAGACATGCTCAGTAAGAAGTAGTTTCTTAGATGAACTAAAAAAGGCAGTGCAGTCTATGACACGATTGGTTGACACCAAGCTAAATGTAGTTAAGCAAGATTCAACGTTTTTAGACAAACAGGATATTGATTTGAGTATATTTCCAAGTGATAAACACCCACTTCTGTTGCATTATCATCCACTATTTATTTACAGACATCAACTATTAAAACAAGCAGACGCCGTACTTGCGATGGTTCTTCTTCAAAATGAGACAAGAGATTTGTTTGATAGTAGTTATAAGTATTACTTATCACGAACAACCCATGATTCAAGTTTGTCAAAGTGTATTTATGGGATTGCAGCGTATCAGCTTAATCAACACGATCTTGCTTATGAGTTTTATCTTGATGTAATTGGCATTGATCTTAATAACACTAAAAAACACACCCAACATGGGCTTCATATGGCCAACATGGGGGGAGCGTATCTTATGATGATCTATGGTCTGTTTAATATTAGACTTAATGTTATTTTAGCTATAAGTCCAATTAAGCAGGAAACAATAAAACGTATTGAAACAACGATCAAGTATCAAGGAAGCACTATAAATCTAGTGTTAGATTCTAAGTTGTTAAAGATTACGGTTGATAAACCGATTGAGATGATGATTTATGATGAATTAATCTTAGTTAGCAGTTTTAAAGAGGTATTACTCAAGCATGCTTGATTAATATATAATTCAAATTTTTCTACGAAAAAAGGAGGATAAAGATTTGAAGAAATTTCTTGTTATAATTTCACTACTAATGGTGGCGTTAAGCGTTGCAGCTTGTTCACCATCAGAAGATGAAGTTAAAACGCTAGTCATTTTCCAAAATAAAGTTGAAATTGACAGTGTATTAAGAGCTTATGCTACCGCATGGGGTGAAGCAAATGATGTAAACGTTGAAGTTAAAACATGTGGCGGTGACACATGTGCATACGGAACTCAAATTCTTGCTGAATTCCAAGCAAACAAACAACCTGATATTTTCGTAATCGAAGGTATGGGTGGTTATGAGATTTATCGTGACAAAATATTAGAATTCTCAAATGATGCATGGATTAGTGACACAGACCTAGAATTCAAAGTTGATGGGAAAGTTTATGGATTCCCAGTAGCAGTTGAAGGATGGGGTATGGCTTATAATAAAGAAATTTTAGAAGCTGCTGGTGTTGATATCGAAGCATTAAAAGTTGTCTCACAAGCTGATTATGAAGCGGTATTTGAGCAAATCCAAGAGTATTACAATGATAATGGCATGAGTGACTACATTGTTGTTTCAATGGCTGCTGGTGCTGGTATGCACTGGGTAACAGGATTGCATAACTTCAATGGTTATCTATCTGCTGGTCTAGATTACAGTGATAACTCTGTGATTACAAGATTAAATAATGGCGTTGTTGATACTGCACGTCTAAATCAACTTGCTGATTGGGTTGAACTACTGTTTAGATTTAGCGGACAACAAATTCTAACATCTGGAACATATGATGACCAAGTTGGAACTTTCGCTAATGGAAAAGCAGCATTTGTTCATCAAGGTAACTGGACAGATAGCTCATATGCAAACTCAACATTTGAAATGGGTTACTTACCACATGCTACCATGACAACAGGAAATGACTCCATATTTATTGGAGCACCATCATACTATGTTATCAATATTGATTCTGAAGTAAGTGATATTGCAAGAGCATTCTTGAATGATTTAGCATCTTCACAAGCTGGACATGATTACATGGTCAATAAAGCTAACATGGTTCCTGCATTTAACAGTGTTACATTGCAACCATCAACTCCACTAAGCGCAGCTGTAATGGAGTGGAACCAAGCTGGTAAAGCATATGCTTGGTGGCAAAATGATATGCCTGCTGATTTCGGAATGGGTACTTTAGGACCTATCTATGAATTGTTTGCAAAAGGTGAAATTACCAAAGAACAGTTTATCAGTCAAATCAATAGTGCAATTTCAAGTTTGAACTAAAAAAAAGATTCATCGAGTACAAAAAGAGCGATTCATAATCGCTCTTTTTCATCGTTAATAACATGAAATGGTGTTGTAACATGTGATTTATAACAATATGATGAGAAACATTACTTCACAAAATCCTCTTCCAAATTAATGTTTATATCATTAGAGGAATGTTTAATTGAGTTAATCACAACAATGATTGCTTTTATCATTTGATCGATAGACATTGAGTAGTGTTTGTCATCTGTTTGAGAAGCTTCAAAAGGAACATGGATAAAACCATATTTTGTTGAGCGATTTGTTGACTTAATGTAGTGTGCACATCCATAAAAAACGTGATTACAAACAAATGTTCCAGCACTATTGGATAACGTCGCCTCAAAACCACTTTGGTATAATGCATGTATTATTTTTTTTATGGGTAAAGTAGAGAAGTATGCAGCATCACCATCAACACGAATAGGTTCATCGATCGGTTGGTTTTGTTGGTTGTCTTTTATTCTAAAATCATCTACATTAATAGCTATTCTCTCAATGTGGAATCCCCGAATCCCGCCTGCTTGACCTAACATCAACACAACATCAGGGTTGTGTTTTTCAATATAGTAAATTAATCTTTCGGTAGATAAAAACCTTACTGTTGGTAAAATCACAGGGATAATGGTAGTATTTTCAATTTGCCTGGGTAATTGTTCAACAATTAGTTGTGTTGGGTTAATGGTCTGTTGATTGAAAGGATCAAAACCTGTGACAAGTAGTTTCATCAGCATCTCCCATGGTTGATACATATCATCATACAATGAAAAAGGAATCTTGTAATCTGTAGGTTATTGATAAAATGAATAAGTGTCCTTAGCAATCATTAACTCCTCGTTGGTAGCAATAACAACTGCTTTAATTGATGATTCTTTTTTTGTGATTTCAAAAAAGGCTTCACGTTTGTTGTTTTTAGACTGATCAATCAATACGTTAAATGCTGGTTTTAAATAGTCTAATATCATTTCTCTTACAAATGTTGCATTCTCTCCAACGCCAGCAGTAAAAATTATTAAGTTACATCCGCCAAGCTGAGCGATGTATGAACCAATGGTGTTGGCAATTCGTTGCACATACATGTTAAGAGCAAGTATTGATTTTGTGTCACCTTGATCAACACTTGATTTTATGTCTCTCATGTCTGAAGATAGTTCTGAAATCCCAACCAATCCAGATTTGCGATTAAAGATATCTAATGCAGAATCGGAATCAAGATTTTCTGCTTTCTGAATAAAAGGGATTATTGCCGGATCAATATCACCACTTCTTGTTCCCATCATAATACCAGCTAATGGAGTGAACCCCATCGAAGTATTAATGCATTTCCCATTCAATATGGCTGAAATAGAAGCGCCATTTCCTAAATGACAACTAATAATTTTCTCTGTTTCATTCTTTGGTAATAGTTCAATTGCCTTTTGACTAACAAAAAAGTGAGATGTCCCATGGAACCCGTACTTTCTAATTTTGTATTTTTTGTAGTAGTTATAAGGGATTGGATACATGAATGTTTCAGGAGCTATGGTTTGATGGAATGCTGTATCAAAAACAGCAACTTGAATGACATTTGGCAGTATTTCTTTTATAACTTGATACCCAAGAAGATTGGCAGGATTATGAAGAGGTGCTAATTGACTATAGTCTTCAATATCTTTCGCTACAGTTTCATCAATGATAACTGAGTTTGCATATTTTTCTCCTCCATGCACAATCCGATGACCAACTGCTTTAATTTCATCCATGGTTTTAATTATCTTTTCTTCTAATAACATTTTGAAAAAAACTTCTATTGCTTGATGGTGATTGACTAATTCTGCTTCTTTTTTAATTTCTTTGTCTTTAAAGGTTAACTTAATTTTCCCACTACTTAAACCAATACGTTCGAATAAACCATTACAAAGCACATTTTCAGATGGCATATCAAAAAGTTGTACCTTGCAAGAAGAACTTCCAGAATTTAATGATAAGATGAGTGTCATTTTATTTCTCCATTTACTAATTTTGCGAAAAGGGGACTGTTATAACTCTAGTGTACAAAGCATTTTCATTTGAGTCAACCTCAATAAAAAAATGCAATCTGAAAGCAATTATTGTAGGGAAATATTGTCACCTGAAATGGTGCATGATATGATGATTTCAGAACTAAAGATGACTTGTGGGAATATCAGTAACTAAAACAGAGACAAAATGTAGTATAACGATATTTTACAAGTTCATCGAATCTACAGAACAATATGTTATAAAAGGAAAACTTGTTGATGAGTAAACGATTAATTTTAGCATCAGGTTCTTTGCGAAGAAAACAGCTTTTAAGTCAAGCTGGGTTTGAGTTTGAGACAATCGTTTCTGATGTGGAAGAGATGATTGATAGTGATTTAGCACTAGAGGTAGCAATTGAAAAGCTTGCTTATCAAAAAGCTTATCAGGTGTATCAATATCACAAAGATGCGATAGTGATAGGAGCTGATACAATTGTGGTTTGTGATCATGAAGTTTTAAATAAACCAGGTAATAAAGAAGAAGCACGTGTGATGCTTTCAAAACTGTCTGGTAAAACGCATCAAGTTATAACGGGTGTGTGCATTATAGATGGATCGCCACACACATTTCATGAAGTGACAAACGTAACATTCATCTCACTAACTACTGACATGATTGAAGCTTACATTTCAACAAATGAGCCTTATGATAAAGCAGGTGGTTATGCCATTCAAGGATTGGCAAAGGATTTTGTAAAAGAGTATGTGGGAGATTATGAGAATGTTGTCGGGCTTCCACTTGCAAAAGTGATTTCATATTTAGGAAAACTAATTTAAAGGGTTGCAAAACAAACATGAATTGATTATTATATAAATTGCGCAAGCCGCCATAGTTCAATGGTAAAACGGAGCAATGGTAATGCTCAGCTCCCAGTTCAATTCTGGGTGGCGGCACCAGTTAAAATCAAACGCACACTTTGTGCGTTTTTTGTTGTTTTTGGCTGGAAATCGATCAAGTTATGGCAATAAAAAGTTAATATGATACAATTATAACGATAGAATAGTGGGGTAATTATGAGAAGATTAACACTAGTTATATTGGCTGCTGGATTAGGGAGTCGTTATGGGGGTTTAAAGCAAATTGAACCTGTTGGAACAAACAACGAGAGTATCATTGATTTCTCAATCTATGATGCAATAGCTGCTGGTTTTAAGCGTGTGGTTTTAATTATTAAGCCTGAACATGAAGAAGCGTTTGAACAAGCTTTAGTTAGTAAAATAAGACCTTTTATTGAGGTTGCGTATGCTTATCAAACACTTGATGATATCCCAGTCAACATAATCATTCAAAGTGATCGAGTAAAACCATGGGGGACAACCCATGCAACATTGTCTACCAGACATGTTGTTGATGAGCCTTTTGCAATCATCAATGCTGACGATTATTATGGAAAAGAAGCATTTGTTACAATGGCTGATTTTTTAAATAATGAAGTAAATGATACATGTTATTCAATGATAGGATATCGGCTTAAAAACACAACAACAGAATATGGTTCAGTGACGCGAGCAGTTTGTAAAGGCACAAATGATTACTTAGATGAAATTGTAGAGGTACAGAAGATAACCAAGCAAGACAAAGGTTACTATTTTGAGAATGAACATTCTCATTGGGTTAGTATTGATCCAGATGAGCTTGTTTCAATGAACTTTTGGGGGTTTCATCCTTCGGTATATCCATTGTTTACGGAAATATTTACTCATTTTCTGCAGACACAAGTTGAGAACAATCCTCTTAAAGCAGAACATGTTATTCCGACAGCGGTTGGGGAAGCAATTAAGCAGAGTAAGATCAAAGTCAAAATACTTCCAAGTCGCGATCAGTGGTATGGCATCACGTATAAGGAAGATCGACAACATGTGGTTGATGCATTGAGGAAAATGAAAAATCAAGGGAAGTATCCATTTGATTTGTGGAGTCTAGAAGAAAAGAAACATCAGTGATGTTTCTTTTACAAGGTGTTTATAAATATATTGCTTATCTGGTCGTCTCGCTTTTTGCTTGACCAGTTAACGATACATGAATCAACAAAGTTAGCTTCTTTTAGTTTTAGTAATTGTTTCATCTTTGATATTGCTTGATTACCACCCATCCAAGGATATGGGAAGTGTTCTGTGACAAAGCCATAAACTCTTTGGCCATGCAACGCTTTCATTTGCTTTAAGTACGCAACCATGACTGGTGCAAGTGTGAATGATCTTACCATTGCTGCAAATATCACGACATCGTAATTATCTGTATCGTAAAATTCCTCAATTTCGATGTTATTGTCAATAGGTTCATCATCCAAAGCTTTAATACGTTTAACAACAACTAGATGGTTGTCTATCAATAGTCGCTCCTTTAGACGGTTTGCGACACTGTATGTGTGATTGGTAAATGAGTAAACGAGTATAATAATTCTCATTTTACTTCTCCTATTTCTTATAAATGATATTATAATTATAAATGGCTTGTGTCAAACATATTGTTAGAAAGAAATTTAGATAAATAATGAATCAATTTTTGCTATCAAAATCTAAACTTAACTATCAGATAATCATGATTTTTTCCTTTGCTTGCTTTTCAACTTGGCTACTAGGTTTTCTTTTTGATGCACAACTTTTTGTTGCGTTATACAATCAGGGATTGGATGTCTATTATTTAACGTTAGTTATGATTTTTACTCATGGGATCGGGTTTATATTTTGGATGGTTATTATTAATACACCAAAAAAAGCAAAATGGTTCTACTCAATGAGTATCTTAGTGCTATTGATATTAGGACTTCAGTTTTTTACACAATATAAACAATTCTGGATGCTGAGTTATGTAGCTTCAGGTTTTATCATGAGTGGTACTATGGTAAGTAATGCATACTATATAAAGGCTGCTTCGCAAAAATTTGAACGCTTCAAGGTAGTTGCATGGCTACTTGCGATTTCCTACATATTGTTATTTATGTTTGATTTAGTGAATAACTTCCTAGGTGCTTACCTTTCATTTACGATTGCTTATGGGCTTTTATTCATGTCCTTAATTGGATCATATTTACTGTTTAGAATGCCACATACAGAAACAACATCCTCTCAAGTAAAAACTAAACTAAATAAACAAGCAAAAATAGATCTTATCATACTTTCAATTATTATTTTCATCATTACCATCAATGGTGGATTATTGACTCAGTATATTTTCCCAAGTTATCAAGCACTAGGTGATATTGTAAACCATTATTGGTTGTGGCCTTATATCATTGGTGTTATCGCTTCAGCCTGGCTATATTTAAAATTCAATCGAGGGAATCTTATTTTTTCAGCTGTTGCACTAATCGGACTATCTTTTATAAGCTACATGATATTACCACATGGATTTCTTAGCTTCTTTATTGTGGTGACTATCATCATGCTGACACTTGGAGCATTGGATTTGTTTTGGTGGGGAACATTAAGTGAAATGCTTGAGGATACGCTTTATCCTGGCATTATTTTTGGAGTTGGGTTGTTTGCAAATATTATGGGTGTCTTTTTTGGTGGTTTGTTAAGTGGCTTAGTGCAAGAAGCACTTAATAGTTCAGTGTTGTTAGTTGCAATCGCGCTATCGAGTGTACTTGTTGTTGTTGGGATTTTACCTTTGGTTAATCATATGCTGTCATCAAAGAATCGCTTGCACGAGCGATTTATTGAGGATGTTTCACCAAATCATTCATTACTTAAAAATCCTTTAGTAGAAGAAGTATTTAAGACATTGAATGAAAGAGAGATTGAAATCACGTTGTTACTACTGCAAGGGAAGACCTACAAAAAGATAGGTGAAGAACTATTTATTAGTGTGAACACAGTGAAGTTTTATATTAAAAGCATTTATATAAAACTAAACATTAGAAGTCGTTTTGAATTAATTGAGCAGTTTGAAGAATTTTTGATTCGTTAAGTGCAAGACTACCCACTTTGGGTAGTGACATTATCAGTTGTATTTCATAAACTTTTAACAGGGGAACCTGTTTTTTAATTCAGTTTTGAATTCGAAATAAGGTTGGGTAAATCTCATTAATTAGTGAATGTGATTTCCAAGTAATGCTCTTTCTAAGGGGGACAAGGAAAGAAATAAAGATGTATTTTGGGTTTAAAGGGAATAAATGATTGAATGTTGAGCTTGGCAACAAGACAATCAAATGGATATCCAAAGGTTGATTTAATATCAACGAAAAAATTTCTCAATCAAGAGAAATTTTTTGTTTTACTTCATAGATTATAATGACTCAATAAATGAACGAATAATCTGGAATGAAGACAAGAATGTTGCAATTGTGCTAAATACATTAGCAAAAATGACAATTAGCAGTATTTTGATGAATCGATTATGTAACATGCGTTTGACACTTGTAAAATCATCTGATATGTTTTGCAAATCTTTAACAGTGGGTTTATTAATTAATGCTTCGGTTAAACCTGCAAACCAACCAGCAGCAAGCAATGGATTAAGTGAGCTGATTGGAGCAACAACAAATGCTGTTAGTATCGTCAATGGATGAGCTAAAACTAAGGCGGTACCAATCGCTGATAGTGTTCCGTTTAGTAGAATCCATGTTTTAATTTGTTGCCAACCGACATCTGGATCAATGGTAAAGGTTAAGAAAATAATACTGATAATCATCAATGGAATAACCCATCCCACCCATTTTGACAAAGGTTTTTTCTTTGGTATTTCTTCAAGCTCTCGGATGCTATGTTGTTCATGGAGTGCTTTTTTTATGCCTTCAGCATGTGCTGCGCCAATAACAGCAACAACAACAGGTTGATTTGTTCGCTTTATTTTGGTCGCCATGTAACGATCTCTTTCATCAATCAATATCGTTTTGATGGTGCTATACTTACCTTGGATTTGAAGAAGTGCTTGTTGAATCATGTCAGATTGTTTTAGTTCTTCTAGTTGTTGAGCAGTTATTTCTTCTTTTGTAAATAATGAAGCAATTAATTCAACTAGGAGGTTAAATTTTTCTTTAAACTTTAGAAGTCGCCATATTCTTGTGAATGTGATTTGTACTGAACGATCAATATACCGAATAGGGATATTATTTTCTTGAGCAGTTTTGATTGCTTGAATCATTTCTGCACCAAGTGGGATGTCTAAGTCTTTAGCAATCTTCTTTTGATAGTTTCCAAGAAGCATATTTGCAATTAAATAGAACGTTTGTTTGTTTTTTATAATAGATATTATGTTTGTTTTCTCCCACTGTTGTGGATTCAATATTGATTCAGCACGTTTACGATCTAATTCAACACAAACAGTATTTGGCTGATACATCTCAATTGCTGTTTTCACATCTTCAACACTTTGTTTGGAAACATGTGCAGTTTTAACCAAAATGATTGTTTTATTATTGATTTGAATTGCTTCGATAGTTGAACTCATAATGCCTTCTTTCACTTGATGATGTAAATAGTCTATCATATTGGCTAACTAAGTTGTATATAATAATTAAAACTCTTTGTTTAAGACACATGACATTGAGCGTTCATAAAAAATCTTGATGAAATGCGAATTACGTTGTAGAATTGATTGATTCTATGTGATAAGTTAATCAGCTTGAAAAACTCATTTTATGCTATAATAAATAGTACTGAAGGAGGCTATGTTATGCTCAGTTATGGAACAGTCCAGACAGTTATCCAGATACTCCGTATGGTTTTAGATATTGTCTTGATGTGGATATTACTTTACTACACTCTAAAAATTGTCCGTAATAACTCTCGAACAATTCAAATATTCAAGGGAATTATTCTTGTATTGGTAGTCCAATCCGCAGCAACGTTCTTTGGATTTAGAACAGTTGCATGGATGGCGAACACGTTTGTTACTTGGGGATTTTTGGCTGTTATTATTATATTTCAACCAGAAATTCGCTCACTACTGGAAAAACTGGGTAAATCAAGTGTGTTTACTCGTATCTCAACATTAACAGGTAATGAAAAGGAACAACTTGTGGATGAGCTTGTGTTGGCAACAACACGATTGAGTGAGGATCGTATTGGTGCTCTAATAACGATTGAACAATCTCAGTCTTTGATTGATTACATAAGAACAGGTTCACCAATGAACTCGATTGTATCAGCTGATGTATTACGTTCAATTTTTTCCACATCAACACCAATCCATGATGGTGCTGTAATTATACAAGGGGATCGCATTTCATGTGCTTCTGCTTATTTCCCTCCAACAAACTTAGAACTTCCATCACGTTATGGAGCAAGACATCGTGCAGCTTTAGGAATTAGTGAAATCACTGACTCCATCACAATCGTTGTTTCTGAAGAAACTGGAAGAATTTCCATAGCTGAAGAAGGTAGCCTAATTCCAATGAACGAGTCAAAACTTCGTGAGCATCTCAACAAAATGATTATTGAGGAAGAAGTTGATATCGATATTAAACGAGATAAACCAAAACGAGGAATTTTCACATCCAAGGAACCTGTGGAAGTTGTTGTTGAGGATGAATCAATCAATCCTTTAGGAGCATCACGTGCGCATGTATCAAAAGGAGATCCACTATTAAAACGTTTATTTGTCAAAAAGCAAAAACCAAAGAAAACATCAAAACCTGTCATTGAGTTTGAAAAAGAGTTAAACGATTCGTCAACCTCAGCGGTCGAAGCAGTAAAAGAAGAAGTAAAAGAAACTAAGCAGCATTTTGAAAAAGAAGTTGAAGATAAGTCAGAAATGATAGAAGCTGAAAAGATTGAACAGGCTAAAAAAGATGAAGATAATCAAAAACCAGCTAACTTATCGGAAGACTTGGTGGATGTTGTTAACCAAGAGAATGATGTGGATGAAAATGATAAGCAAGGAGGGGAATAGTAATGGCTAAAAAGCAACAAGAATTTAAAAGTTCTGAAGACAAGACTGAATTAGCAAGACAGATTGCCTCTCGAAGTAAGAAAGTAGTTAGGACATATGCAAATATTGAGACATCAGTAATGCGTGTAGTTAGATGGTCAAGTTCAGTTATCGACAAGTTTTTATTCAACCATAGGTATGGTAAAATCGTATCTTTAGTTTTAGCGATACTTTTATACACAACAATCAATTTTGGTGGAGAAGGATTTTTTGATACCGGTGTTTCAGGATCAGGAGATACTATAAATAATATACCTTTAACAGTCATTTCAAATGATGAAGTTTATGAAGTGAGTGGATTACCAACAACAGTCAATGCACTGGTTGTAGGTGAGATGGCAGATATCCAAATGACAAAAAACCAAGGAGGATATCAGGTTGTTGCTGATTTAACGGGATTAACTGAAGGGACACATCAAGTTAATTTAGTTCCTCAAAACTTCTCACCAAGAGTTAGTGTTGCGGTTAATCCATCAACGGCAATTGTAACTATTGAAAGAAAAGTGTCCGCACGATTCTTGCTTGACTATGATTTTGTCAATGTCAATAAAATGGATTTGGAGTATGTGCTTTCTGAACCAGAACTTGAAATTAATGAAATTATTGTAAGAGCAGCACAGGGAACGATCGAGAACATTGCGTTTGTCAAAGCATTTATTGATGTTACAGGTGTTAATGAAAGTTTCACAAAGGAAGTTCCTATTGTTGCTTATGATCAAGAGGGAAGACGTTTAGATGTTGATATCATTCCATCAGCGGTTCGAGTCAGCGTTAATGTTTCTTCTCCAAATAAAACCGTTCCTGTCATTGTTGACCCGATGGGTGAAATTCCTAATGGGTTAGCAATAGACTCAATCGTTATGGATCATGAGTCGGTAACGCTATTTGCTCCAGAGAGTGTCTTAGCAAGGATTGAAGAACTTCGAGTTCCAATTAATGCCACAACACTGACGAGTGATACAAGTTTAGTTTACACAATTTCTTTACCAACAGGGGTAAGAAAATCAAGTGTAACAAAAGTTAATTTAGAAATTACATTAACAGAAGGTGTGCGTCGTGTATTTGAAAATGTTCCAATTAATTATCGTTACAACAATGCAGGTTATCGATTTACCTTGCTAGATTCAAACGATGCCTACACGGATGTCGAGGTATTTGGTTCACCAGCTCTTGTCAACTCACTAACAGCAAATGATATTCAAGTGTACATTGATATGTTTGATATACCACTTGGGGAGCAAACGGTACCATTATTTGTTGAGGGACCATCTTCGTTGGTTCAGTTTACAACTGACAAGTCAGAAATTAGTATTGATGTCATAAGATAGAGAGGTAAAAATGTGGGGAGATATTTTGGAACTGATGGAATTCGTGGTGAAGCTAATAAAACGCTAACTGTACATACTGCCTTTAAGATTGGACAGTTTTTAGGTCATTACTATAAGACTGATCAAAAAGGTAAAGTGCTAATTGGAAAAGATACAAGAATATCATCATCAATGTTAGAACATGCTTTGACTGCAGGTATTTGCAGTGGAGGATCAGATGCTTATTTAATGCATGTGGGTCCAACTCCTGCAGTTGCTTATTTGGCAAGAACTCATGATTTTAACTGTGGTGTTATGATTTCTGCATCACACAATCCATACTATGATAATGGAATAAAAATCTTTGATCATTCTGGAACTAAAATTGCAGATGATTTAGAAGCACAATTGGAAGACTATATTGATGATGAATTTCGATTGCCACTTGCAAGTGATACAATGATTGGTGAAAGCATTGATTTTCAACAAGGATTGGATGATTACTTAAACTGGATGGAGAGTCTGTTTGATCTTGATCTAAAAGGTTATCGAGTTATTATTGATGTAGCTAATGGAAGTGCAACAACAACTGCAAAACGGCTTTTAGAAAAGCTTGGTGCAGATGTTATTTCCATGTATGATTCTCCAAATGGTGTAAATATTAATAACCATTGCGGATCAACTCATCCTGACAATCTTCAAAAAGCAGTGTTAAAACACAACGCCAATTTTGGGTTTGCTTTTGATGGAGATGCTGATCGATTGATTGCAGTTGATGAATTGGGACAGTTGGTTGATGGTGATAAGATCATGTATGCTTGCGGTGTGTATTTAAATCGCAAGAAGCAGTTAAAAAAGAATACAGTTGTTGCCACGGTGATGTCAAATCTTGGTTTATTTAAAGCATTAAACCATATGAATGTCTCGGTTGTGCAAACTCAAGTTGGAGATAAGTATGTATACCAACAGATGATTCAGGATGATTACACACTGGGTGGTGAGCAATCAGGCCATATTATCTTTAAGGATTTGGCAACGACAGGTGATGGACTTTTAACGGCAATGAAGTTAATTGAAGTGGCTGTTGCACAGCAACAACCACTATCAGAAATTGTGAAACCGTGTCAAGCTTTTCCACAAGTACTTAAAAATGTTTCAGTAAAAGATAAAAAATCAGTACTGGATGATCTTGAGATCAATCAACTCATTGCTGCTATTAATGATGACTTGAATGATTCAGGCAGGATTTTAGTTAGACCTTCAGGAACTGAATCACTTGTTCGAGTGATGGTTGAAGCTGATCAAGTCGATAAGTGTCATCACTATGTTGATCAAGTCATTGATATGATTGTTATGAAAGGACTATAAAGCGTCCTTTTTTTTGTTATAATGTGACTAAGGTGAGTAATATGAAACATGTAGTATGCGTTGTAGAAGACGAAAAAGATTTAAATGAGTTGGTAAAGCGCTACTTAGAAAAAGAGAATTTTGAAGTTCGTTCCTATATGACTTATCAAGAAGCACTGATTGGGGTTCAAGCGGATGATGTATCATTGTGGGTACTTGATATCATGCTAGATCAAGGAAGTGGCTTTGATCTTTTAGAAGCAATAAAAATGGAAACACCTGATGTTCCGGTAATATTCATGTCAGCTCGCGATCAAGAGTTTGATCGCATCATTGGTCTTGAAAAAGGAAGCGATGATTACATCACCAAACCATTCTCGCCAAAAGAACTTGTTTTAAGAGTGAATAATATTATAAAACGTGTGTACAAAGATCGGGTGCAAACGCTTGAAATGGAGAGTTATGTTGTTGATGAAGTTCAAAGGAAAGTATTTCAAAATGACCAAGAAATTGACTTAACAACAAAGGAGTTTGACTTACTTATGCTCTTTATACGTAATAAAGGAACAGCATTCTCGCGTAGTCAGATTTTAGATCGTGTTTGGGAAATTAATTATTATGGTTCTGATCGAGTTGTTGATGATACAATGAGACGCTTAAGAAAGAAGCTTCCTGACTTTAAAGTTTCCACAATTTATGGATTTGGATATCGATGGGGCTAAAGTTATGAGGAGATTTATAAAGAAGTTATCATTAACTCAACAATTATTCATGATAATTATTGCTTTTGTTGTCATATTTTCAATGTTTTTTTTCATGTTCTTATCATGGAATATTGATAGCTTTGTTCAAAGTCAAATGTATTCGATTATAAAACGAACTCAAAATAACATCATCTATAATTACAAACTGGATCTTGGATCTGAAGCTTTGTATGGAGCAAATGACCCGAACATTGTTCATGTGATCTACACAAACGATGGTGATATTTTGACCAGTAGTAACTTGCCTGTGCTAGGTGATAAGTTAATAGATGAGATATTTCGAAAAACAGCAAGTCAATCATTAGGGTCCCAGGATTATGTGTCTGAAACAGATCATCGTAACTTGTTGTTTTCCATTACAAAAATTGATAGAGACACAAATATAGTCACAGCAATTTCTAATGCATACCGAGATGAATTTAAGTCAGCACTTTTAAATAGTGTGGTAAATATTCTTGTCATTGTTGCTGGGGTGTTGTTTTTGCTCATGATGGTTTGGGTTGCTTATATTATTCATCCTTTGAATCAAATTCGCTCGTACATAGATAAATTAAGAAAAGGTGAGAGTGCTGAACTGAAGATTGATCGTCATGATGAAATTGGAGAGGTCGCTAATGCGATTGTGATGATGAATGAGGAACTCATTCGATATAATCGACAAAAAGATGAGTTAATTCATAATATTTCTCATGACTTAAAGACGCCGATTACAACCATAAGATCATATTCAGAAAGCATTAAAGATGGAGTTTATCCATATGAGACACTTGCAAAAAGTGTGGATGTCATTATTGAGCATGCCAACCGTTTAGAGAAGAAAGTTCAGAGTCTACTCATGCTTAACCGTGTGGGGTATCTAGCTTCTGAAAAAGGAAGTGATATAACTGCATCCATGAAACGTGTGATTGAGAGTGCTATTCTTTCATTGAAGGTTGTTCGACCTGAAATTAAGATTGAAACAAGTGTTGAAGATGTTGAATTTGTAGGGTTAGAAGAGTCATGGCGTGTTGTGATGGAGAATCTATTAGACAATGCATTAAGGTATGCGAGAAGTCGAATATGCATAAAATGCCGTCCAGGTCGATGTAGTGTGTACAATGATGGGCCAAACGTCTCTCAGGATAACATAGTCAATGTATTTGAGGCTTATGAAAAAGGCGATGACGGACAATTTGGTTTAGGATTGGCAATTGTAAAAAAAGTAGCTACGAGCTATGGCTACAAGGTATATCTAAAAAATCATGAAGATGGTGTTGAATTTATTATTGAAGATGTAAACATAAAGAAAAAAGGGTCCAAATAGTTGGGCCCTTTAACTTAGTTATTCTTTAGTTTCTTCTTTTCTTACAGCAGCAGGGTTTTCTTCAAGTAAAACTTTTGCTGAAGTTAGTAAACTTGATAAATCTTGGATTTGTGATGGGATGATAATCTTTGTTGCTTGACCATCAGCTACCTTTTCAAATGTGGATAGTCCTCTTAGTGTTAAGTAAGCTTGATCTGGACCAGCTTCTTTAAGTAAGCGGACACCTTCAGCCTGCGCTTTATAAACACGCTCAATAGCTTGTGCTTCCCCTTCAGCTTCACGGATATAAGCTTCTCTTTTTGCATCAGCTCTAAGAATTACTGATTCTTTTTCACCTTCTGCAACAAGAATCGCAGATCTTTTCTCCCCTTCAGCTCTTAAAATAGCACTACGACGTTCACGCTCAGCGCGCATTTGCTTTTCCATCGCTTCTTGAATATCTCGTGGAGGGTTAATGTTTTTTACTTCAACACGATTAACCTTGATTCCCCATGCATCTGTAGCTTCGTCTAAGATAGAACGCATTTTTGAGTTAATAATTTCTCTTGAAGTTAAAGACTCGTCAAGTTCTAACTCCCCGATAATATTACGAAGTGTGGTTGCTGTTAAGTTTTCAATAGCACTGATTGGATTATGTACACCATATGTATAAAGCTTTGGATCTGTAATTTGGAAATATACAACGGTATCAATCATCATTGTCACGTTATCTTTTGTGATTACTGGTTGCGGTGGAAAATCCTTCACATTCTCCTTTAAAGATACACGACTCATAGCTCGATCTAAAATCGGGATAATGAAGTGTAGACCTTGATTTAATGTTCGGTCATAAGCCCCTAATCGCTCGACAACGATAGCAATTGATTGAGGGATGACTCGAATGGTGTATGTTAACACAAAAATCAAGAGTAATAAAACAAAAACAAGTAAAATAATGGTTCCTAAATTCCCTGGCATTGTTGATCTCCTTTTCTAATTAATTTCTTCGACAATGAGTTTAGCGCCTTCTATGGCGATAATTTTAACTTCTGTTCCAACATCAAGTGGACGGTTGTTTGCTTCAACAGCACTCCAAACAACACCATACACATTAACTTCACCCCAATGAGATGAGCTAATTGCTTTTGTTAAAAAAGTGCGTTGACCAATCATACGATCTGCATTTGTTGCAACAGTATTTCCTCTAAAATATGTAGTTGCTAGTGGACGAATCGCAAGCAAAGCACCAACAGAAACTACTAAGAATACTAGGACTTGAAGAAAGAGTGGACCGCCTAACAGTTGTACAGCAAATGCTAGTAAAGCACCAACAGAAAACCATACTGAAACTAACGTACCAGCTGTAACTACCTCAACGACCAATGCAACAACAAAAATAATAATCCATAACCATTGTTCCATATCTATTCTCCTATCCTAGTGGTTGATTTAAGTCTACAATAAGTTGTTGACTTTTACGATCAAATTGCGCGAGAAATTTTTCCCCAATTAAAGGTTTCTCAAGAAGACTCGCGATTTCATCGCACACCATCTTATTACTAATTCTACCATAACCTTTACCAATTGACACTTTATGTAAGTGTTCTAATGGAACAATCTTTAGTTCGATGTCCCTTTTTGGAATTGGTTTGATTGCAATCCGCTTGCTATTGCGATCAATACCAATGGTAACATACCTGTATTCATTAAAATGAATTGCTGCACTTGTATTCAACGTAAGATTGTTTGAGTAAATGCGAACAATATTGGTATGTGCGTTGCCTGTAACCCATTCATACATAGTTATCACCTTCTTTATCTGAATTATATTATAAATATTATTTTATTGCAATATCTTCGATATTTGATTACGTGCAAAAATTAATTTTTCCTATATAATATAGAGGATGGAGGGCACCATGTCTGAACTAACCATACTCAATCACCGTGTTTCATTCTATGATAGTAAGCATCATGAGCAAGTTATTGTTTTGTTGCATGGATGGGGACAATCAAGTGAACTGATGTCACCTATCTTTGATTATTTTAAACAAAGCTATCGTGTGATTAATATTGATTTCCCAGGTTTTGGTCATAGTGATGATTTGAAACAAGTGTGGGGAGTCGGTGAGTACACAGATTTTTTGCATCATTTCTTAAAACAACTAAACATCGAGAATCCGATTTTAATAGCTCATTCATTCGGGGCGAGAGTGGCATTGATGTATGCAAGCAAGTACCCAACAAAGCAAATGGTTTTAACAGGAGCTGCAGGAATAAAACCAAAACTTTCTTTTGCGACAAAATCAAAAATTCGAGCATATAAGATAGCAAAAAAAGTCGTGAGCATTCCTGGTCTTAATCGATTTGAAGAATCAATTAAACGTTATTTTGGAAGTGAAGACTATCGAAACACGTCTGGTTATAAGCGGCATTCGTTTGTTAAAATTGTCAACGAGGACTTAAAAACGATATTACCTAAGATTGATGCTCCTACACTGTTAATATGGGGGGAGCATGATGAAGCGACACCACTTTGGATGGGTAAAATGATGGAGAAGCTAATCCCTGATGCTGGACTGGTTGTATTTGAGGACGATGATCACTACGCATATTTCCATCAAATGAAACGATTTAATCATATAGTAGAAGTGTTTTTATCTTCCCCAAAGGAGCAAAAATAGATGAACTGGCAATTATATATCCCATACTTATACATGACTGTACTAGCGATTATGTTGTTTGTGCCAATAAAACAATCACTCCATATGTTTCAACAAAACCGATATGAGTTGGCTCGTTTTTTACCGTGGATCAAACAAAGCATTTCAGCAAATGTGTTAAAGATCATGTTATACGGAGTACCTTTTTTATTATATTTATTTGTGTTCTTTATTAGTGAACATTTGATATGGACTGTTTTATTTACTTTAAGTAGTTTGATTGCAATCGTGTTTCATATTCTTGACTATAGAAAGAAATATGTTAAACCACTAGTATTTACACATCGAGTCTTCAGGCAGCTGCTAGTGTTTTATGTAATTTGGTTTGCTATTTTTTTAGTTGTAAATTTATTTCAACATGTTTATGTGTGGGCGATTATTAGTATCTTAATCCTGCCTTTAACTTGGTTACTTATTTTACTGGTAGCGATGATTACTGAACCAATTGAGTCAATGGTAAAAAAAGGGTATATCTATTTGGCCAAACGTAAACTAAAGAAGCAACCGAACCTTATTAAAATTGGAATAACAGGTAGTTATGGTAAAACCACAAGCAAACATATTGTGCATGATATTTTATCTACCAATTATTATTGTTTGATGACACCTGCCTCATACAATACACCAATGGGCATTACCATTACCATTCGCAAGCAGTTAAAGCCACTTCATCAAGTGTTTATATGTGAAATGGGAGCTGATAAAGTAAACGAGATTGGATACTTATCAAAATTAGTTAAACCACAGTTTGGAGTAGTAACAGCAGTTGGACCACAACACTTAAATACATTCAAAAAAATCGAGAATATTGTGATTGAGAAAATGAAATTAATCGAGAATCTGCCGCTTTCAGGTGTTGGGGTAGTCAATCTTGATAATGAACATATTCGCAATTATCGCATAAAAAACAAATGTTTAGTATTAAGTGTGGGTATTGTCTCAAAAGATGTTGATTTTAAAGCAAACAATATAGAGTACACGCCAGATGGTACGACATTTGAAATCACAACTAAAGATCAAGTGAGTGTTCCTTTTAGAACGAAATTATTAGGTGAACATAATGTGTTGAATATTTTGATTTCTGTAGCATTAGGTAAGCAATTAGGTATTGATTGGGAACCATTGCAACAATCAGTAGCAACTTTGAGACAAGTTAAAAATCGCTTAGAAGTCAAACAAATGTTTGGGTTTAGAGTGATTGATAACAGTTTTAACTCCAATCCAATTAGTGCAAAGAACTCATTAGATGTATTGTCAATGATGCCTAATAAGCGATTTATCATTACTCCTGGTATGATTGAGTTAGGTGATGAGCAATCATTCCATAACAAACAGTTTGGTTTGTACATGAAAGGACGTGCTGATGTAGTTGTTTTAATCGGAAAAAGACAAACTCAACCAATCATGGAAGGGTTAAAAGAATCAGGCTATGATATGGATAATGTCGTTGTGGTTGATTCGATGATTAAAGCATTTGATGTCATAAAAACACAAGCTTCGCTTGATGACACCATTCTCATTGAAAATGATTTACCAGACGCCTTTATTCACTAATGGCTCTGGTTTTTTTGTTTAAATGTAAGTTTATATAAGTTATAATGTGATAGAAAGAAGGGATTTTCATGCATTGGGAACAATTTGCAATGAAGGTTTTAAGTGTTTGTAAAATAGGTATTAAGTATAGTAAAGATCCTTATGCCATCGAGAATTACAAAGAGCTTCAAGAACTGAGTGTGAATATGCTGAACTCACTTAACATTTATCCAATTAAGGATAATTTTTATGAGCGTGACATTTATCCAACACCTAATCTTTCAGTACGCGTTGTCGTTTTGAATAAGAAGAATCAGATTCTTATGGTTAAAGAAGTGATGGATGGAAAATGGGCGATTCCTGGTGGATGGGTAGATGTGTTTGATGCACCATCGCAAGCGGCGATTAATGAGATCAAACAAGAAGCAGGAATTGATGTCCGGTTAGTGCGTTTGCTTGCTGTGATGCAACGTGAGCGATACAAAGACTATCCCACACTTGTTTCTGAAATGGTTCACTATTTCTTAGCAGTTCATGAAAATGGTGATTTACAAACATCTCATGAGACCAGCGAAGTCGCGTGGTTTGACATTGATGAGTTACCCGAACTTTCTAAGAAAACAACTAAAATTGAGATTGAACGTGCCCTAGATGTGGCACTAAACAATAAAGACACATATTTTGATTAAGGAGAATTTTATGAAACTAACTCTTGGTGTGATATTTGGAGCAGAATCAGTAGAACATGAAATTAGCATTATATCAGCGATTCAAGTCATGGATGCATTGGATCATACAAGATATAATGTTGTTCCGATATACATTAGTAAGGATAAGCAAATGTACAGCGGAAATGATTTGAAGAACTTGAATGCATATAAAGAGTTAGATAAGCTAATCAATTCAGCAACACCGATTACGCTTGTTAGAACAAATAATCAATTACTATGCAAACCACTAAAGAAAAGTATTTTTTTCAAGCAACAAACCATTGACTTGATGATCCCTGTTGTACACGGAAGTAACTCAGAAGATGGCACTATTGCTGGCTATTGTCAAATGTTAGGTGTTCCATATGTTGGTAGTGATGTAATATCTGCTGCTGTCGGTCAAGATAAGATCTTCTTTAAACATGTACTTGAAAACTCCAATTTACCGATAGTGCCGTGGTTTTGGTTCTATGGTAAAAACTATGAGAAATCAAAAACAGGTATTTTAAATAAAGCAAAAGAGCTAGGCTTCCCAGTAATTGTAAAACCAGCAACGCTTGGTTCTTCAATCGGAATCATGTTGGCTGATGATGAGAAATCACTAGCCTTTGCAATTGAATCAGCCATGATGTATGATCGGAAGATTTTAGTGGAACATGCAGTATCTGATTTAAAAGAAATAAATTGTTCAGTCATCTACACCAAAGGTCAGTATAAAGCTTCACCATTAGAAGAAGTTATAAAATCAGACGAGATTTTATCATACAAAGATAAGTATGAGGGAGGCGGCAAGTCTAAAGGGATGGCATCCACCACTCGCATTATTCCTGCTAAAATCGATGAGGAATTAAAGCTTAGAATACAAAATCTTGCAGTTCAAACCTGTGAAGTTATTGGGGTTGCAGGTGTTGTTCGTATTGATTTCTTATATGATGTTGTCAAAGGTGATGTTTATATCAACGAAATCAATACAATTCCTGGATCGCTTTCTTTCTACTTATGGAAGGAAGAAGGTATTGAGTTTGATCAGCTACTGGATATACTGATTGAATCAGCGGTTGCGCGTTTACGCGATCAAGAGCGTATGATTTTCTCTTATGAAACAAACTTATTAGCAAACTTTAAAAAACCTGGTAACAAGCACAGGTAAGGAGATTTAGTGGATTCACTTTTTGAAATAACCTTGGATCAGTTCAAGGAACTGATAAGGAAAAAAGATATTAAGCAGCTGCGATATCTGGCGGATGAAATGCATCCGGTTGATTTTGCAGACTTTTTAGAGAAAGTTGAATTACCTGAATCTTTATTTATATTTAAAACCATTCCAAAAGATACTACCTCAGTTATATTCTCTTATTTAAGCATTAATAAACAAGAAGAATTAATAGAGTCATTTAGTGGTCCGCAGATTAAGGATATACTTGAGCATGCTCAGTTGGATGATGTGGTTGACTTTCTAGAAGAAATGCCTGATGAAATTGTTAGGAAGGTGTTAAAAAACGCATCTGATCAGCAACGCAAAGAAATCAATATCCTTTTAAGTTATCAAGAGGATAGTGCCGGTTCATTATTAACGACACAATATGTTGAGTTGTTTGAAGATGACACAGTAGAGACAGCACTAAGTAAAGTTCGTGCTCAAGGACGCTATGCCGCTTCTATCAACACTTGTTTTGTGATTAATCAAAGCAATCGATTACTTGGTGCGATTGCACTTAAGGACATCATGATTGATAGTGAAGACTCAACCATTGGTGAACTAATGTATACAGATATTGTTTCTGTCAATACGAAGGATGACCGAGAAGATGTTGTTAAAGTATTTATTAAGTATGACCTATCGGTAGTTCCTGTTGTTAATGATCAGTTTTGCTTGGTCGGAATCATTACGATTGATGATGTTTTAGATGTTTTGGAAGAAGAGGCAACAGAGGATATTCAGTTGATGGCTGCTATTTTTCCAACTGAAGGATCATACTTGAATACTTCGGTAATTCAAATGTTTAAAAGTCGGATTCCTTGGTTGCTTGTTTTAATGATCTCAGCAACTTTTACGGGATATATTATTTCAGCTAATGATACAATCCTACTCATTCTACCATCGCTTTATAGCTTTATTCCTATGTTGATGGATACGGCGGGTAATGCCGGGTCTCAAGCAAGTGCAATGGTTATTCGTGGAATAGTTGTGGATAATTTAAATGTTAGAGATTATTACAGGATTTTATTTAAAGAAATGAGAACAGCATTAATAACAGGTGCTATTTTGTTTGCGGTCAACACATTGCGAGTGGTACTTTTTATGCCAAGTGTACCCATAGCAGTTGCAGTTCTTGTATCACTATCGGTTTATGTTACCATCATTTTAGCGAATCTCATTGGTGGCTCACTACCGCTTTTGGCACTAATATTTAAGATTGACCCAGCATCTATGTCTGGCCCTGTGGTTACAACACTAGTGGATGCAATGGCATTAATTGTATATTTTTCTATTGCGATTCAATATGTAAACTTGTAGGAGGTGTGTGATGATTGATATGGAACAATGCTCTGTAGAATTACTTAAAGAGCACATCAGTAACAGAAGTATCAAAGAATTACGATACCTTTTTGATGAACTGAACATCATTGATATGACAGAATTGGTGGCTGAGTTAACACTAGAAGAAATTTTGTTTTTGTTTAAAACATTAAAAAAAGATGTTACAGCACAAATATTCACTTACTTACCTAATGATGTGAAGGAAAATATTATTCAGACTTTTACTGGTGGTGAGATTACTGCAATGTTAGATAATCTTTACTCGGATGATATCGTTGATTTCTTAGAAGAAATGCCAGCAAATGTGGTAAGACATGTTCTATTAGCTGCGACAAAAGAGCAGCGGGATGAAATTAACTTACTTCTATCGTATCCTGAGAGTTCTGCAGGATCTTTGATGTCACTGGATTTTGTTGAGTTGGAAGCAAATGATACGATTGCGAAAGCTTTGAAAAAGATTAAAAAGCAAGGAAGAAGAGCAGAAACAATAAGTGTGTGTTATGTGATTGATGATCATCGCAAACTGGTAGGTACGATATCCTTGCGTGAAATTCTATTTGCTAAGGACGATGATATTATTTCCGATTTAATGGATATTGATATGATATTTGTTGAGACACACGATGACCAAGAAGAGGTAGCTAAAGTTTTCTCACGTTATGATACAACGGTTATTCCTGTTGTGAATGATGAGCAGCGACTAATTGGTATTGTGACAGCTGATGATATTATTGACGTTGTTCAAGAAGAGGTTACTGAAGATATTCAAAAGATGGCTGCTATTACACCAGTCGAGGGTTCATACTTAGAAAGCAGTGTGTTCACGATATCAAAGAGTAGAATCACATGGTTACTGGTTCTAATGGTATCTGCTACCTTTACTGGGAATATCATTGCTGGATTTGAAGACCGCCTATCATTAGTGCCGGCCTTAGCTTATTTTATACCCATGATTATGAGTGCAGGTGGTAATGCAGGCTCTCAAGCGAGCACGATGGTTATTCGAGGCATTGCTGTTGATCAGTTAACAGGAAAAGATTACTTAAGAGTAATGATCAAAGAACTTGAAGTGGCATTCTTAAGTGGTTCTGTGTTGTTTATTGCAAACTTATTGCGTTTGATTGTTTTTGTACCAGGAACTAACATAAGAGTTGATTTAGTTGTTTCAGCAACATTATTTTTAACAGTCATGGTTGCTAAGTTGGTGGGTGGTTTGTTACCATTGATAGCAAAAACATTCAAACAAGATCCTGCTGCGATGGCTGCGCCTGTCATTACTACGATTGTAGATGCAGTTGCATTGATGATATATTTTGGTTTAGCGGTGACTATACTAGGAATAATTTAAGTGTTTGATATAATAATACAAAAGGAGAAAAAAATATGAGTACACCACATAATGATGCAAAAAAAGGTCAAATTGCAAAAACGGTTTTAATGCCAGGGGATCCACTACGTGCGAAATTTATAGCTGACACATTTTTAGAAAATGTTGAGTGTTTTAATGAGGTTCGTAACATGTTTGGTTACACAGGAACATACAAAGGTCAGAAAGTATCAGTCATGGGTTCTGGCATGGGTATGCCAAGTATTGGCATTTACTCCTATGAACTATACAAATTCTATGATGTTGAGAATATTATACGAGTTGGATCTTCAGGAGCATACACAAGTGAAATTAAGTTGTATGATGTTGTATTAGCAGATAGTGCGTATAGTGAATCTTCATTTGCAAAAACAGCATTTGATTATGATGAAGACGTGATGGAACCATCAAATGATTTGAATCAAAAACTTGTGGATAGCGCTAATCAACTTAACATTCCAATGATAACAGGACGTATTCATTCGAGTGATGTTTTTTACCGCGATGGTGGTCCTCAGTTTGAACAAATATATAAAGAAACTGGTTCTGTATGTGTTGAAATGGAATCGTTTGCCTTATTTGCAAATGCCCGTAAATTAAACAAACATGCTGCCTGTATCGTAACCATTTCTGATTCATTAGTTACTCATGAGGCAACCAGCGCTATTGAAAGACAGAAATCATTTACAAATATGATGATGATCGCACTAGAAGCTGCAATTAAGTAAGGAGTTTGTTGGGATGCAAAACAAACATATTTTATTTATAAAAGACATGGATTGTGAAGTTTGTGCAAAAAAAATTGAGCAAGCTCTTTCAGAAACAAAAGTCGAGTTCGAAGTGCTGTTAAATTCCAAAGCTGTTGTGATTTATGGGCGAAATGATCTTGTTTATATTGCCAAAACAGCCATTAGAGAAGCTGGATTTACAATCGAATAGAAGTAAAACATCAGAGGGTATATAGCGGGTGTATTTTTGCATGATTTTTTTAAACAATTCTACTTGCAGAAATATGCCTGCTATGATAACATTATAAAGCGCTATAGTTTACAGCGAAGAGGGCTTGGAGATGTACTCAAGTGGCTGAAGAGGTGCCCCTGCTAAGGGTATAGGTCGGGAAACTGGCGCGTGGGTTCAAATCCCACCATCTCCGCCATTATAAAAATATACGGTCCAGTGGTGTAGTGGTTAACATGCCTCCCTGTCACGGAGGAGATCGCGGGTTCGATCCCCGTCTGGACCGCCATTTATTTGCAGGTGTAGTTCAATGGTAGAACACGACCTTGCCAAGGTTGATACGGGGGTTCGATTCCCCTCACCTGCTCCATTCTATCGCACAACTCCTGGGGGTTGTTTTTTTATTTAAGATTGTCAATCCAATAGGTTTATGATATAAAGAATACGCAAAGAAAGTGAATCAAACTATGAATCTTCAAATCTTACACAACACAAGCTTAAAAAAATTCAATACACTTCGATTAGAAGCACGTGCGCACACGTGCTATGTTCCGCTAACAATTGAAGGAGTGCATCAAGCAATTCAATTGGCAAAAGGGAAAAAGCTTGTATTGTTAGGAAATGGTTCGAATGTTTTATTTGCAAAGGAATATTATGATGAGTCATACGCTTTTGTTGTGACAAATCGACTTGATGATATGGAAATTGTTAATGATGAGTTGGTTGTTTATGCTGGCGTAAAACTTCATGATTTAGCGTGGTTTGCCATGGATAATCAAGTCGGAGGTTATGAATTTTGTGAAGATATTCCTGGAACTGTTGGTGGTGCATTAATCATGAATGCAGGTCAATGGGAATACACTATTGGTCAATATGTCCATTGGGTGAAAATATATAACCTTACGAGTGAAAAAGTTCAAACCATAATTCCTGATGATGATTTCTTCACCTATCGATATTCAAAGTTTAATGAAATGAATGCAATTATTCTTAGTGCAGGATTAAATATTCAGTTGGGTGAGTACAATGATATTTTTAATCGTATGATGGATTTCAAAAAAGAACGATACATGAAACAACCAAGGAATTATCCAAATGCAGGTAGCGTTTTTAAACGGCCATTCAAAGATGGGGAGAGTTTGTTTGTTTGGAAGCTATTTGATGAGGTCGATTTACGTGGGTATCAAATTGGTGGTGCACAGATTTCACCAAAGCATCCAGGATTTATTGTAAATGTAGATCAAGCAACTTGTAACGATTGCATTGATCTTATTGATGAATGCAAGTCTCGTATATCAAAGCGGTTTGATGTTGATCTAGAGCTTGAATGGCGTGTCATCGATTAATTGCAACCCCAAATTATAAAATAATAGTTAGCACTCAAAACAATGTGGATTTGAGTGCTTTTTTAATAACTCAAAGCATAAAGGTAAATAAATAGACTATAATATAAGTGCAGAACGACATATATGTGACTTTAGTGCTAATCCTGTTCACTTGAGTTGCAATGGCGAATGACTCAAACTACAATATAAATTAAAGTAAATAAGGAGAACTGACATGAAACATGATGTGATTGATGGAAGAAGTTTGTATTCGTTTATAGTATCGGGTGCTCGTAACTTAATAGTTAATGAGCATCAACTCAATCGAATTAATGTTTTTCCGGTCGCAGATGGTGACACAGGAACCAATCTTGCACTAACAATGAAGACGGTTTTAAGCAAAGCAAAATCTCAAGACCGTGCCGATGTAACCATGGATTCTATCGCAAAAGCAGCTGTTGAGAATGCTTACGGAAACTCAGGTATGATTTTTGCCCAATATCTCAATGGTTTAGCTATTGGGTTGAAGGACAAAGCAACGATAACAAAAGATGAATTTGTACACGTCGTTGAAAATGCCGTTGATCATGCTTATCAAGCTGTTGCATCGCCTAAAGAAGGTACAATTTTAACGGTAATGAGTCAATGGTCCGTAGATATGAGAAACAATATTACGGATGAGTTTGAAGAGTTGTTTGAGAAATCAGTTAACAGTGCAAAGGATGTTGTTGAGCAAACAAAGTTTAAGTTAAAAGTATTGCTAGATAACAATGTTGTAGATGCTGGAGCAAAAGGATTTTTGTTTTTTATTGAAGGAATTTTGCATTTTATTAAAACTGGTAAATTAGATGATGAACAGTTTAAAGCAGCAGAGCTTGATGATATGGAGGAGATTTATCCAGATACCAATGTTGGGGAAAACCGATTTTGTAGTCAATTCCTAGTAAGAAGTGACAAGCCTGTTGAGTACTTCAAAGAGTTATTGGAAAATCAAGGAGATTCATTGGTTGTAACTAACAAAGAAGGCTACACGCAAGTGCATCTTCATACTAAAGAACCGGCAGCTATCATGTCAATGTTGGTTAAAGAGGGGCAAGTAACAAGTCACAAAGTTGATGATATGCAATTGCAAGCAAATTTAATTCATAAACCAAAATCAAAAATAGCAATTGTTACAGATTCGATTGCTGATTTGCCTAAGTCAATTATTGACGATGAGCAAATCACAGTACTCCCATTAAATCTAATAGTAGAATCTACCGTTTATTTGGATAAAGTGACGATGACACCAGATTACTTCTATCAATACTTAGATGAATACACGATGAATCCAACATCAGCGCAGGCAACACCTGAGGTTATTGAAAGAATTTTTTCTGCGGTACTAAATAGTGCAGATGCAGTTATTGGTATTTTTGTTTCATCAAAAATGAGTGGAACATACAATAATATCAAACGAGTTGTTGATAAAATGGATACAAAAGGTAAGAATATTGCACTGATTGATTCAAAGGTCAACTCAGTTGCTGAAGGAATGCTTGTTGTTGAAGCTTGCCGTTATCGCAATCAGGGGTTATCTTTTGATGAGATTGTTAATAAAATTAATGATAAGATTGCAAAAACGCATATTTATGTTAGTGTCAAAGATCTTAAATACATGATTCGTGGAGGACGAGTTTCTAAAGTGCAAGGCATTGTTTTGTCTAAGTTGAAACTTAAACCAGTTATCTCAATTGATGGAGAAGGAAAAGGCTCTATATTTGCTAAAACACTTTCAGTTAAAAGTGCTGAAAAAGCAATGCTTAAGAAGATTAAACAAGATATGGAAGCTTATAATATTGAGAAATATAGTATGGTATATGCGGATGATCCTTCTGTAATGGAAGATTTTGTAAAAAAAGTTGAATCAATTATCGGGAAGAAACCAGAGTATGTGGATACAATTTCGCCAATTGTAGGTCTTAATGCTGGTAATGGTGCATTTGCCATTGGTTATATCAAGACATGAGTACTGAGATTGTTGTTCTTTTATTTGTTTATTTTACTGCATGGTACATATTGGCGACAGTTATCAAAAACGCAGGAATAATAGACATTGGTTGGGGATTAGGTTTTGTTGTTGTTGCTCTGATGCAACAAATCATTCATCAAAACACTCTCGGTTGGATCTTTGTAGGTATGGTTGGTGTATGGGGGTTGCGGTTGGCATATCATATTGGTAAAAGAAATCTTGGTAAACCAGAGGATTTTCGATATGCTAATTTCAGAAAAGAATGGGGAAAATCATTTTTTATTAGAGCTTACATACAATTGTTTTTATTTCAAGCACTGTTAATGGGAATTGTTTCATTATCATTTCTAGATGCAATGAAGCAAAACACAGTTAATAGTTCAATATTGTTGGTGTTTGGTGTAACTGTGTTCATTCTTGGGTATTTATTTGAGGCAGTTGGAGATGCACAGCTAAAAAGACATATAAGCGATCCTAATAAAAGGGGTACGCTAATTCAATCAGGATTATGGCGTTATACACGGCATCCAAACTATTTTGGTGAAGCTGTATTATGGTGGGGAATCTTTATTGTGGGATTGAGTGTTTCTGCACCGTGGTGGACAGTTATTGGTCCAATCACCATTACTTATCTTGTTCGCTTTCTGTCAGGTGTCCCCATGCTCGAGCGGCGTATGGAGAAATACCCTAATTTTGAAATTTATAAAAAACAGACCAATATTTTCTTTCCTTGGTTTGTAAAGAAAGGCAATTAATATGAAACTACTTTTACAATTCTTAACTGTTTTGATTGTATTTCTTGCTATTGATTTAGTATGGTTAGGCTTGATTGCAAAGAATCTTTATTCGAAATATCTTGGTTTTATTATGGCAGAGAATGTGAACTGGGTTGCTGCATTTACATTTTACGCAATTTTTATTGTTGGGTTGATGTTTTTTGTGATTAATCCTGCAATAGAAAAGCAGTCGTTTATGTATGCATTGCTTGTTGGGGGATTATTTGGGTTTATAACGTACTCAACTTACGACTTAACAAATTTAGCAACTTTAAAAGACTGGCCAATTACAATTACAGTGATTGATTTGATTTGGGGAACAGTCTTGTCTGCTTCGGTCAGTTCAGTGAGTTATTGGATGATCACAACGTTTATTTTATAAAACACCTTCGGGTGTTTTTATTGTTGATAAGTTGCAACAGGGATGAAATAGTTTAAAATGTACATGAGGTGATAGAAATGAGAAAAAGTAATATTGGTGTGATTGGAATGGCTGTGATGGGCAAGAATTTAGCGTTGAATTTTGCTGATCAGGGTTATTTGGTTTCTATATATAATCGAACAACTCAAGTTGCAGAAGCTGTTGTTCAAGAAAGTAAACATAAGAATCTTGTGTTTAATGCTACGTTAGAGGATTTTGTAAATTCATTGGAAAAACCACGTAAAGTTTTAATCATGGTTCAAGCAGGAAAAGCAGTGGATGCGGTTATTCATCAGTTGGTTCAGTTATGTCAGCCAGGGGATATTTTAATTGATGGTGGAAACTCATATTTTGAAGATACACAGCGCCGCTTTTTTGAGTTAAAGGAAAAAGGGATAGAATACCTTGGTTTAGGTGTAAGTGGTGGAGAAGATGGTGCGCGTTTTGGGCCTGCACTTATGCCTTCAGGAAAATATGAAGCTTATAAACTTGTTCAACCAATGCTTGATTCAGTAGCAGCGAAAGCAAATGGTGAGCCTTGTAGTGCGTATATCGGAAAAGATGGTTCTGGTCATTTTGTAAAAATGGTTCATAACGGTATTGAATATGGTGACATGCAGTTAATTGCAGAAACTTATAGCTTACTCAAGAATGTTTTAAACTTGGACTCAAAGCAACTTAAAGATGTTTTTACAAAATGGAACGAAGGTTATTTAAACAGTTACTTAATCGAGATAACTGCTGCAATCGTCGATCATCAAGACACACTAGATCAAGGTTTGCTATTAGACAAGATTTTGGATGTTGCTAGACAAAAAGGGACTGGTAAATGGACCTCAAAACAATCTTTGGAGTTGAATGTTGATGCATCTGTGTTAACTTCAGCAGTTTATGGTCGTTTTATTTCTGAGATTAAAGATACACGAGGTCGAGCTTATGATATTTATCATGAATCAAAACCGATGATTCAAACAGAATCTTTTGAGCTGATTGAGAAGTTGGAAACAGCATTATATGGTGCAAAAATGATTGCCTATGCACAAGGTTTTGACTTGTTGAAAAAGGCTGATCAAGCATACCAATGGAATCTTAACATGACAAACATTGCAAAAGGTTGGCGTGCAGGCTGTATCATTCGTGCAAAATTTTTAGATAAAATTGCTGATGCATACACAAATGATGTTAATCTTGAACACTTGTTGTTTGATGATTATTTTGTAAAAACTCTTTATCAAGTGCTTCCCGATTTAAGAGAAATCGTTTCATTAGCAATTAGGAACGGGTTGTCGATGAGTGCTTATTCAAATGCATTAGCATATTTTGATGCGCTGACAACAAAAAATTCTGCAGCAAATCTAATTCAAGCGCAACGGGATTATTTTGGCGCTCACTCATTTGAACGTGTTGATAAAGAAGGTGATTTTCATGGGAACTGGTAACCATCCTGTTTTATTCACTATTTTTGGTGGAACAGGTGATTTAACGTATCGTAAGCTATTGCCTGCCTTGTACAACCTAATAGCAACTAAGATGTTACCAAAAGGTGTTGAAATAATTGTTGTTGGTAGGCGGGATTTTGATACACAATCATATGTTGAACATATTAAACCATGGATTCAAGAGTTTGCTCGATTGTCATTTAGTGAAAATATATTTAATGAGCTAGTCAGTCATTTGACCTATATTAAAATGAATTTTACAGACACCAAAGATTATAAAGTGTTGTACGACTACTACAATCAATATCCGCAAGCGCAACAGCTTTATTATTATGCTGTGGCACCAGAGTTCTTTTCTGTGATTTCAAAAAACTTGAGACAATGTTCATGTTTAAAAAACGCAAGTACTTATCAAGTGCTAATTGAAAAGCCTTTTGGTGTTAATGAGGATTCTGCAAGAACACTTCACAAGCAATTACTTGAAGTTTTTAGTGAGGAAAGTATCTATCGGATTGATCATTATTTAGGTAAAGAAATGATTCAAAACATGATGTCAATTCGGTTTCAAAATACGATATTTAAAAATATATGGAATCATCACTCTATTGATTACATCACAATTTCAGCTTATGAAACCGTAGGTGTTGAAAATCGAGGTAGTTATTATGAGCAAACGGGTGCTATCAAAGACATGGTTCAAAACCATCTGTTTCAAATTTTATCGATTGTGTTGATGGACGAACCAGAGGAACATGTTGAGAGTTTATTTAAAAATCAAGCTGATATTATTCAAAGAATTATTCCGATTGAAGCCAATAATATTAATGAACATCTTATTTTGGGACAATATGAAGCAGGTGTGATTGATCATGAACAGGTAGTTGGGTTTCATGGTGAGAGTAATGTTAGCCCAACATCAACGACAGAAACATTTGCTGCGCTGAAGCTGTTTATTGATCACCCACAATACCAAGGGGTTCCTGTTTATTTATTATCTGGAAAGCGAACCAAAAAAAGATCAACGAAAGTACTAGTCGTTTTTAAACCAGTCAACAATCAGAAACCTAATGTGCTTACGATAAGCATTTCTCCTGATGAAGGAGTATTTCTATCATTCAATGCTAAAAAGCCAGGCAATTCACAAGACGTCGTTGAGGTTTCCATGGATTTCTGCCAGAGTTGTGTGTATGAAAACCGTTTGAATACACCAGAAGCCTATGAAAGATTGTTGTATGCTGCATTTAATAAAGATAAATCGTTGTTTACAGACTGGCAGATGGTATTATCAAGTTGGCGTTTTGTCGACAAACTGTTTTTGGCAATTAATCAATCAGGTATAAAGCCTTATAAATATAAAGCAGGCACATGTGGCCCAGTAGAGTTAGAAGCATTTTTTCCAAAAAATTATCAAGAAATCGACACTGAATAGCACAGGGGGATTCATCGATGAACAAAGTTGCTTTTATTTATGATTTTGATAAGACATTAAGTCCTTTTGATATGCAAGAATATGGTTTGTTAAAAGAGATTGGCTATCAAAAGCCACGTGTTTTTTGGGATAAGGTAGACACCATTGCAAGAGAGCATGATATGGACCGAATTCTTGCGTACATGTATCAAATGGTTGAAGAAGCTAAACTGCGTGATATAAAGATTAATAAAAAGTACTTATATGATCACGGCAAGAACATTGAGTTGTTTGATGGCGTTCAAACATGGTTTAAAGCAATAACAGCGTATGGGGCAAAATTAGGTTTGGAAGTTGATCATTACATTGTATCAAGTGGTTTAAAGCAAATGATATTAGGGACATCGATCGCCCATGAGTTTGCTCATGTTTTTGCTAGCGAGTTCATGTATGACGAAAACAATAACATAAAGTGGCCTGCACTAGCAATCAACTACACCATGAAGACACAATACTTGTTTAGAATTAATAAAGGTTTATTTGATGTCACAGATGATTTGTCCGTCAATCAATCGGTGCCACACCATAAACGCCCAGTTCCTTTTGAGCATATGGTATATATTGGGGATGGTCTAACTGATGTTGCCAGTATGAGTGTCATACGAGATCATGGTGGGTATGCATTTGCTGTCTATGATCCTATTAGTGAAAGAAGTGCAAAGAATGCCATAATGCTCAAAGATGAACGTCGTGTTGATGAGATATTTGAAGCTGATTACCAATGGCATTCACAGTTGTATCTTTATATGTGCAATCACTTGGAAAAAATTGCAAGAAAAGTTGCATAATGATTGCGTAAGGAAGTATTCTTTTTTACAATTATAGTACAAGTTAAAATCGGTTAGAAAACAGAGAAAGCCATTGTATGCTTTTTCTGTTTTTTTAATTGTTAAGGAGGGAAATCATGAAAGATGTAATTGTGATTGGTGCTGGAATCATTGGTAGTACAATTACTTATGAACTAAGTAAATACAATAAAGAGATTATGATTATTGAAAAAAATGATGCGGCAGGCTTAGCGGTAACAGGTCATAACAGTGCTATAGTTCATAATGGAGCAGATCCTAAGTCAAACACACTAAAAGAAAAGTATAATGTTATTGGTTCGAAAATGTATGAAGATTATTGCAAAGAACTCGAGACACCATTTCGTCAGATTGGTGCATTCGTTGTTGCAAGAAACAAGGAAGACACACTTCATATTGATGAGTTGATTGAAAATGCAAAGGCACGGAGTGTTTTTGTTGAACGTTTGACAAAAGAGCAAGCTAAAGAAATGGAGCCAAATTTGGCAGATGATATTTATGAGGTATTGAATATGCCAACAACTGCAATTGTAGATCCTACTCATTTATCACAGCAAGCAGTAAAAAAAGCAAAACAAAATGGGGTGTCTGTAAATTTCAATGAGGAAGTTATTGCAATTAAGAAAATCGAAGGTGGATTTGAGGTTGTTACAAATCTTCGATCATATCAAACAAAAGCAATTGTTAATGCAGCGGGATTGTATGCTCCCAAAATAGAGCAAATGATTTCTGAAGCTACATTTTCTTTGGTGATGATTCGTGGTGAATATTTGGTGTTAGATGCAGAAGCGAAAAGTGTCGCATCACGTGTGTTATATCCCGTACCCTCAAAATTAGGAAAAGGTGTTCTAGCTGTACCAACAATCAATAATCAAATACTTATTGGCCCAAATGCTGTTGATGTGGATAGCCCTGAAGATGACTACGTAACAGATGAAGGGTTATCTGAAGTGAAAGATAAGATTCACTTGATTGTTAAAGATATTCCTTATGATCTTGTGGTTGACCGGTTTGCAGGAATAAGACCTAAAGAAAAGAACGATGATTTCATTATTGAAGAAAATAAACACGTTCCATTTTTCTTTAATGTGGCAGGGGTAGATTCTCCTGGAATCGCTTCTGCTCCCGCAATAGCCGTAGAATTTGTGCATGAGACTCTTAAATCTAGATTATCATTAGATAAATGATGATACTCACACCCTTCTTTTTCTGATATGATAAGAAAAAGAGAGGGTGTGATTTTATGTTAGACCTCATTCAAAAACAGATTTGTATACCTGTTGTTCCAACAATGAAACGATTAGAACAGTTTCTAATGACTGATTTGTCCACATGTGTGCTACAAGATATTCATATATCATTACTATCAGACATGATTTTAACCTTGCACAAGCACGAGCGTCGTGCGCTAGTGCATATCGATATGATTAACGGAGTAGCAAGCGATGAGTATGGAACGGAATATTTGTGTCAAAAGTTAAAGGCAGATGGAATAATTTCTTCAAAATCAAGAATAATTGAAGTGACAAAAAGAAATAAAAAAATCGCTATTCAACGTATGTTTCTAATTGACTCAAAGTCAGTTGATCGAGGCATTGACATGCTTATTAAGTCAAAACCAGATATGGTTGAAGTTATGCCTGCAATTGCTTATCGCATTATTCCAACCATAAAAGAACGATTGAATCTCCCAATCATTGGTGGAGGACTGCTTAAAACAAGAGAAGATGTTGAGAATGGACTAAAAGCTGGCTGTGTTGCATTTACGGTCAGTGATTTAGAATTATGTAAGGAAATGAGTTATCGAAAATGAGCATTGTTATTGAACAATGCTTTTTCTTTTCTTAGAATACTCATAAGGCGGTAATTATGAGTAACCATATAAAACTGATTGAAAAAAGAAGATCGATAGCTAAACTAAAAAAGACAAGTAATCTTAACCAAGAAGATGTCTTTAAAAAAATACAACTGGCAATCAAGCATTCTCCTTCTGCATTTAATGCTCAAAGTGTGAGTGCTGTTGTTTTGTTTAATGAAGAACATAGCTTGTTCTGGGATGAAGTGTTAAGCCAAATACTACCCTTTGTTCCAAAAGGTAAAGAAGAAAATTCCATCAATAAAATTAATGGGTTTAAACAAGGCGATGGGACAATCATTTTCTTAGAGGATAAAACAGTAAGTGAGAAACTAAAAAACAAATTCCCGCTATATCAAGACAACGTCGCGTTATGGGCAGATCAAGGGCAAGGATTTGCTCAGTATGCAGTATGGCTTATGCTAACTGATTGTAATCTAGTAGCATCGCTTCAACACTACAATCCATTGATTAATGATTATATTTATGATCGAATCGGGATAGACTCCCACTATGACATAGTTGCCCAAATGCCATTTGGAAGTGCTGATGAAGTTGCCAAAGAGCGTAAGGACAAGGACATTAATAATCGTGTGTTTAAAAAAGGTTAAATAAATTAGCACTCATCGCTTGACAGTGCTAATTTTTTTGTTATAATAATATCGTAAGTTAGCACTCGTGCTAACCAAGTGCTAAAAAAGGAGGATTACTATGAGAAATAACTTAGTAAAACGCACACCAAATACATTACTTGATGAGTTCTTTAATGATGATTTCTTCTTTCCAAGATTGAGTTATGGTACTCAAATTGATGTTTATCAAGAAGATAATAACTACTTTGTTGAAGTTGATCTTCCTGGGTATAAAAAAGAAGAGATTAGTGTTGAGTTCAATGATGATGTGTTAACCATCAAAGCACAACATGATGAAGAACAAAAACAAGAAAACAAGAAGTATTACTATAGAAGTCGAAAATCTTCAGAGTTTATGAGACAAATTCGATTTACAAACATCGATCATGAAAATATCGGTGCAGAGTTTAATGATGGAGTTTTAAAAGTAAAATTACCTCAGAAGGATCGACAAGAAGTCATCAACAGAATCGAAGTTAAGTAAAATAGAGGGCAGAAGAGATGCCCTTTATTTTTATAAATTAATCGGCTGTTGTATAATATAGATGAAGGTGATGATCATGAAATTAACACTTGAACGGTTTTACAAAAACACACGACAACTCGTTCTCTTTCGAGGAATTAGGTATTATCAAGAGGGACGTGTTAATCTTGAGAAAAAAACTGACAACACATACTATTTTGATGTGCAAGGAGAAAACAATACTTATCATGTCGTCGTAAATTTAGGTCATGATGATTCTATTGTTTTTGCTTCATGTGATTGTCCTTACTCTGATGCTGGGTATTGTAAACATCAAGTCAGCGCTTTTATGGAAATATTAAAGCAAGGTAATCGACTTTATATCAATGAGCTACAGCAAAAAGAAGGATTAAAAGAGAAGCACAAATCAAAACCAGTACCTGAGGGATGGAGCCCAGAAGATTTTAAGAAACTCCAATCATTTGATGTTGCTGATTACTTAACCTCATTCACTCGTGATGAACTGATATACATTATGGTCAACTATATGAAACAAGATACAAAGCTGTTCATGTACTTATTTCATCATTATATGGTTGAACAAGAGCGTTTGAAGATAAAAGATTTGAGTTAACCCCATTTTGGGGTTTTTTAAATCACTCATAATTTGGTAGAATGGTTCTAGGAGGAATGCGATGAGCTCAATTATTAAAATAGCCCCAATTTTTAAAGAGAAAATGTGGGGTGGCACAAGATTAAAAGAAAAGTATGGATTTGATATTCCATCGGAAAAGACAGGTGAATGCTGGGTTGTTGCGGCTCACCCAGAAGGAGATTGCACTGTTGAGACTGGTGTTTTTAAGGGTCAACCACTTTCGAAAGTATATAAAGAGAACAGAAATCTTTTTGGTGATTGTAAGCATGATGAGTTCCCATTATTGGTAAAAATCATTGATGCACACAAAGATTTGAGCATTCAAGTTCATCCTGATGATGCGATGGCAAGAAATCTAGGGTTACCTCATGGCAAGGCAGAAGCTTGGTTAATTTTAGATGGTGATGAAAAAAGTGAACTCATGGTTGGTCATACATGTAAAACAAGAGAGGAGTTAGAACAAGCATTATATAACCCAACTCAGTTCTCTTGGTTGCAACGATTCCATGTAAGACCAAATCAATTCTACTATTTACCTGGAGGAACAGTGCATGCAGTAGGTGCTAGTACTATGGTTTATGAAATTGAGCAAAATTCGAATGTTGCTTACCGCATTTATGATTACGAGAGATACGTTGGTGATCATAAACGAGACTTGCATTTAGAACAAGCATTAGCAGCAATAAAGGTTCCGGATTTAAAACGTGAAGCAATTCCTCAAAGAATAATAACAAATACCATGAAGCATACATTCCATTTACGTTCTGAACACTTTGTCGTTCAGAGGTTTGAGATCGATGAAGATACAACGCTTGTGCAAGATCAAATGTTTGTTGTTCTTGGATTTTTGACTGAGGGTACAGTCAATGGGATAAAAGCTAAAGCGGGAGATCATTTTATTGCTTTAAACAACTGTTCACAGCTTCATTTGACAGCAGGATCAACGGTTATTGCAACATACATACCAAGAGGGTGTTAGTTTCAAGATGTTGAGCATAAGCTCAGAATAGACGGCATAAAAATGTTATAATAATAAAGGATAGAAAAAGGAGGACATTATGAAATACTTAAATAAATTACAAGTCTATCTATCTAATCTTGCAGTGTGGAATGCAAAGTTGCATAACATGCACTGGAATGTTCAAGGAAAACTGTTTTTTCAACTTCATGAGAAGACAGAGGAAATGTATGATGAAGTGTTCGAGCAATTTGATGAGGTTGCAGAACTTATAAAGATCAAAGGCGAGATGCCATTAGCAACTTTAGCTGAGTACTTGAAACACGCAACGCTTAAAGAAGTGGAAACAAAACTATTCACAACAGATGAAGTCATTGATGTAATTGTTGCTGATTTGACAACTTTAAATGATTTAGCGAGAGAAATCCGCAATGAAGCAGATGAAGCTGGTGATTTCACAGTAGTCATGATGTTTGAAGAGTTTGTTGCAAGTTATGAAAAGACCTTATGGTTCTTACGTGCATTAAAAGGATAGAATATGTAAAACTGCCTAAGGGCAGTTTTTTTATGCACTTTAATTGGATTTTTAAGTAAAGTTGATATAATAGCTCCTAGAAAGAAGGATGTTATGAAAAAATTCTACAAAAAGAAAATTTACAGTTACGCACAGTTCTTTAGAGCCATGGTGTGTTTCTTTAATACATTGCCTTACTTATCAAAGGCTAAGAAAAAGAAGTTGCTTAACAAGCAGTTTATTGAGCGAATTATGTTAGCTGTTACTGAAGTAAATGGTTGCTCATTATGTAGCTATCAACACACGAGGATTGCTTTAAAGTCTGGGCTTACGACTGAAGAAATCCAATCATTGTTGGAGGGTGAGACACAAGGGTTAAAACAAGACGAAGTGATAGGAGTTCTCTTTGGCAAGCATGTTGCTGATCAATATGGTTTATTTGATCAAGCTTATTTAGAGCGAGTCATTAAGGAGTATGGAAAAGATAAAGCATACGGAGTTTTAGGTGCGATTCGCGTTATCATGTTTACAAATATCATGGGAATTGCTATTGGAATCATCGTTGACACATTAAGTAGACAAAGCAAGAAATTATCGTTGTTTGCTTATGCACTTGGAGCATTAATATTTATGATTTTTGCCTTACCTTTGGCTTTTGTAGTATCGATAGGACTCAAACTATCAAATAATGAGCGGTTAATATTTGGTTATGAATCATAACAAGATTTTTAACGCCATCGCAAGAGAATATGGATGGTTTTTCAATAAGCAAGTTAGGTTATACACTGAGTTGCTTGAAAAGTTTGATTTTTTTAGTAAAATCGATAAAGACAAGAAAATATTAGATGCTGGTTGTGGAACAGGAGCTTTAGCTTATGTTTTAGCAAGTCATGGTTATCATGTCACGGCACTTGATGCTTCATCGAAAATGATTGAAGTAGCAAAAAAGAAAGTGAAAAGCAAAAAGATTAACTTTATTGTAGGAGACATTTTTGATATGCCGTTTGAAGATCATTCATTTGATGTTATATTGACGAGCTATGTTGTTCATGGGTTTAAGAAGGATCAACGAAATCAGCTTTATATGCAGTTGGCAAAGAAAGCAAAAGAAAAGGTGTTGATTATTGATTTCAGTAATAAACGACGATGGTATATAGATCTGATTGAGAGATTAGAAGGATCAGATTATCTCAATTTTATTCAATATGGTCTTGATGAAATGAAGCAATTGTTTTCAAAGGTTGAATGCCATAAGCTACTGACATATACCAATATTTATGAAATAAAAACGTCATCGCTAATTAAGTGATGACGTTTTCTCTATATAAATAATAACAAACTTAATGCCATGATGACCATACCACCGATTAAACCATAAATAGATAGATGGTGATATCCGTACTTCTCTGAAGCTGGAAGCAACTCATCAAGGCTAATAAAGACCATAATACCGGCAACACCTGCAAAGAGAACTCCAAACAGAGTCTCAGAAAGGAACGGCATAAGTATTAAGTAACCAACAATTGCTCCTAGTGGTTCAGTTAATCCTGAAAGAAATGAGTATATAAATGCTTTTCTCTTGGAACCTGTCGCATAGTATATTGGAACAGAAACAGCGATACCTTCTGGTATGTTATGAATCGCAATCGCTATTGCTACTGGTATTGCAAGTGTTGGTTCCCGAAGTGCCATAATAAATGTTGCTAAACCTTCTGGAAAGTTATGAATAGCTATTGCGACAGCTGTGAAAACTCCCATTCTCATTAAATGATCTTTGTTTGGGGGAGTCTTTTCCATTTCCTCTACTGAATAAAGCTCATGAGGGTTTTCTGCTTTGGGTATAAATTTGTCAATGATTGCAATCAATAACATACCACCAAAAAATGATATTACTGTAATCCATGAGCCTAACCGATCGCCTAGCTCCATGATTAGTGCATCTTGTGCTTTAACAAAGATTTCAACTAGTGAAACATAAATCATCACACCTGCTGAAAATCCTAGCGCAAAGGATAAAAACTTCATGTTTGTCGTTTTTGCAAAAAATGCAATAAAGCTACCGATGCCCGTAGCTAAACCTGCAAACAGTGTTAGTAAAAACGCAAATAATACTGGATTCATAAACACTCCTTAATGTAAACATATTGTAGACAGTTTAGTATTTTTTGATAAATGGCTTAAGCAAAATATAAAGCCAAAATACGGTGTTAGTATATCAAATATATATATATTTTTCTACATGTAATCAGTGATGTGATATTGAATAATTTATGCTTAAGTTATAAAATGAGGGTTAATGAAAGGAAGTACTATGATAAATACAATATTATTTGACTTAGATGGAACACTATTACCGATTGAGCTAGAAGATTTTCAAAATGTATATTTAACAGCTTTAACGAGAAAATTCAGTGACCTTGTTGAGGCAAACGCGTTGATTAACATGATAATGGCCAGCACACATAAAATGGTGCAAAATACGGATAAAGTAAAGAATGAACTTGTTTTTATGGATTCTCTTAAATCATTTATCGGAGAAGATGATTTAAAGGTTTATCAAGAACGATTCTTAGATTTCTATCATAATGAATTCATTGCACTTAAGAATGTCATTCGTCCAAATCTAGAAATCAGAGAAGCAGTATCGTTATTAAAAGAAAAAGGATATGATCTAATTGTTGCTACAAATCCAATGTTTCCTCAAATTGCAATTGAGAAAAGGATAGAGTGGGCTGGGTTTAAACCTAGCGAGTTTATATATATGTCAACGTTTGAAAAAAATCATTACTGCAAACCAAATTTGGATTACTACAAAGAAGTATTGTCTGATAACCAAAAATTACCACATGAATGTATGATGGTTGGAAATGATCCGTTTGAAGATTTAGTTGCTTCAAAGCTTGGGTTAAAAACGTATTTGATTACAAATCATTTGGTTCAACGAGACAACTCACTAAAGGCTGACTATAGTGGTGAGTATCATGATTTTTTAGCATTCGTCAAGGGAATGCCAACTTTAGAAAGTGTCGGTGAATAATATGGAGTGGAGTTTAAGAGAGTTGTATGAATCATTTGGAAGCAAAGAGTTTCTTGATGATATTAGCAAGATTAAAGAATTTGCTGATTATTTAGAATCCTATACAGAAGATAAGCTTGTTTATGATGAGCGTATTGCAATCCGCATTTTAGATTTTATAAGGTACAACGAAGAAGTTACGACGCTGATTACAAAAACACAATCTTTTGCGAGTTTAATGAGTGCAACTGATGCCAATAATAGTGATGCTTTATTTTATGTTAATAAAATACAAGAATTAGCCACACGTTTTGTTAAACCATGGGTAAAGTTTCAAATGTTCATCAAAGGTTGTGAGAACTTAGAGGAAATCATTGCTTCAAATGATGATTTGAATACATTTAGATTCTTTTTGAATGAAACAAAAACAAAATCTGAATATTTACTGAGTGAAAAAGAAGAAATACTCATTTCGAAGATGAACATGACCGGAGCAAAGGCGTGGGAGAATTTACAAAACAAAGTATCATCAACATTGATGATTGACATTGAGCTTGATCAAGAAGTGAAAACACTACCTCTACCTGCTGTAAGAAATTTGGCTTATCACAAAGATGCGGTCGTCAGAAAACAAGCTTATGAAGCAGAAATGAAAGCATACAAAGTGATTGAAACAGCTTCTTCAGCTGCTTTAAATGGAATTAAAGGGGAAGTGTTAACTCTAAATCAATGGCGAGGTTATGAAAGTCCACTTGAAGAAACATTAATAAAGTCAAGAATGGATCAAGAAATCTTGGATGCCATGCTCATTGCAATGAGAAAAGCTTTACCTAGTTTTCATAAATATTATCAACATAAAGCGATGTTACTAAACCACGAAAACGGATTGCCTTTTTATGACTTGTTTGCTCCTATAACAGAGACATCAACAACATATACTTATTCCGAGGCAATGGACTTTGTCATTAAGCAATTCAGGACATTTAGTGATGAGTTAGCTGATTTCACACAACATGCTTATGATAATAAATGGTTGGATGTCACACCACGTGCTGGAAAGCGTGGGGGTGCGTTCTGTGCAAATTTACACCCTATTAAACAAAGCAGAGTGTTATCAAATTTTGATGGAAGTTTCTCAAATCTAACAACACTAGCACATGAATTAGGTCATGCATATCATGGGCATCAACTCAAGGATGAATCGATATTGAATAGTCGCTATCCGATGCCAATTGCTGAAACCGCCTCAATATTCTGTGAGAGTATTGTTGTTCATGCAGCGATTAAGGAAGCGAGTACATCAGAGAAGATTGCGATTTTGGAAGCTTCAATATCTGATGCAGGTCAAGTTATTGTCGATATTTTGAGCCGTTTTATATTTGAAAGTTCTTTGTTTGAAAAAAGAAGTGAAGGGGTTGTATCTGTTGAGCAACTCAAAGAATTAATGACCCAAGCACAAAAAGAAGCCTATGGAAGCGGATTAGATCATAATCAGTTACATCCTTATATGTGGTTAAACAAACCACACTACTATTCAGCTGCACTCAACTTCTACAATTTCCCATATGCTTTTGGTTTGTTGTTTGCAAAAGGACTATACGCACAGTATTTACTTGAAGGTGAGACATTTGTGAGTAAGTATAATCAACTACTACAAGCGACTGGTAAAGCGAATATTAAAGATGTTGCATTAATGGCAGATGTTGATGTTACAAAATCAGAGTTTTTTGAGCAATCATTGTCACTAATTGAGAGTGAAATTGATCAGTTTATTAAGTTAACAAGTCAAGACTTTAAATCACAGAAGTCTTAAAAGAAGCAATGAGCACCTATGACAACTTTAGATGATTTATATCCATCAATATTTAAACGAAAATCAACACGTTCATTTAATGAAGAACCATTGAGTGCTCAAGATTTAGATCGTATAAAACATGACATAAAAAGTATTGAAGGTATTGAGTTATCAAAATCAGATTGGATGATTGACTACCGTGTCGATACTCAACGTTACTTCAATTTGAAAGCTCATGGGTATTTTGTTATGTTAGTTAGAATGTATGATGCAAGTCTTTTGGAAACGGGTTTTATCATGCAACAGTTAGATTTGATTTGCAATCGATTAGGCATTGCAACATGTTGGTTAGGATTTAATCGCATCAAAGAAAGCAAAGATTATCCTGGTTATTATGAAACCATTCGACTTGCTGTTGGATACACAAGCAAAGGCATCAATCGTTCAGATGTATCGCAGTTTAACAGGCTCACGTATGAGTCTATTTGCAATAGCAATCAATTTGCCGAAATTATTGAAGCCGGGCGATTAGCGCCTTCAAGTATCAATAGTCAGCCTTGGTTCTTCTTTGTTGATGGCAGTACAATTGTGATTAAAAGAAGGAAGACATTGAGTGTGTCAAAGATTCTAGATGAACGATTTTTCGAGATAAATTGTGGAATCACGATATTACATCTTGTGGTTGCCTTAGAGTATCAAGGAGTCGATTATAAAGTTGAACTGAATCGCCAGTACAAACAAGACAACTCTTGGGTTGCAAAAATATGTGTGTACTCTCATTAAACAACAAAAATTCATTTAACATATGTTCTTTATCTATATGATATAATTAATCAATAAAAGTCAGTAAGGAGTTTGCATATGTCAAAGAAAATGAAAACACAAGCACCTGCATATGCTCAAATTGCTTTAGATATCGCTGCACGTATTGCGCGTGGGGAACTGCAAGAGAACACCAAAGTTTCAGGTCGATCAAAAATGTCAAGCGAGTATGGCGTTTCACCAGAAACGATTCGACGAGCCATGATTCTTTTAGAGCAGACAGGAATTGTTCATATTGCTGAAAAGAGTGGTGTCATAATTAAGTCAAAGGAGAAGGCACTGCTCTATTTGCAACAGTATTCATTTGATGCAGGCGTTGACTTACTAAAGGATGAATTAAAAGATGCCCTCGCACGAAAGTCTGCCATTGATCAAGAAATCATAAGCATTGTTAATCAAATCATTGATATCTCTGACCGATTCAACAATATTGACCCATTGAAGAAGTTTGAATTTATCATTCCTCAAGAAAGCTGGTTAATCGGGAAAACGCTTAAAGAATCGCAGTTTTATCAGCATACAAATGCAACAGTGATTGCATTTAAGCGAAACAAGCAATTGTATACTTCTCCAGGGCCAGATGTTGAATTTTTTGAGAATGATGTTGTTGTGATTGTTGGCAGTCCAGAAGTTGTTGATACAGTTAAACGATTCATAGATATAAAACCTAAAGCAAAACATATTGAAAATTGAAATATTTGATGTAAACTATAGTGAAAGAAGTAAGGGGTATTTGATGGAGATTTATATTGTTTTTTCTAAAACAGGAACTTGGTTATCTCGTATATTGTCAAGAGCAGGAAACTTTAAGTACATGCATTCTTCAATTAGTTATGTTGAAGATTTGTCTGTTATGTACTCTTTTGGTCGTTTAAAGCCAAACAATCCTTTTATTGGTGGTTTTGTCAAGGAGAGTATCAATCAAGGGGTCTATCAATTTTCCAAGAAAAACGAAATCAAAGTATTCAAAATGAAGGTTAGTGATGCACAAGCGCAATTATTGATGTATGAAATTAATCGCTTTGAAGAGCAATCAAGACTTTACCATTATAATTTTCTTGGTTTGGTCTTTATACCTTTCAAAATAAAATATGTTAGAAAACATTATTATTTTTGTTCCCAGTTTATTTCAGAGCTTTTGATGAAAATTGCAATTCTAGATCAAAGTATTGCTCCTGAATGGACTAGTCCTCGTGATCTGATTGACTATTTAGACCTTACACTGGTTTATGAAGGTTATATTAATCAATATCCTCCACTTATTAAGGAACACAAAAAATACGATTACGTCGTTCACGATGGTTGATCGTTAACATAAATCACAACATAATAGAGGAAAGAAAATATGAAATATACAAAACCAGAAAAGAGTTGGATTTTATATGATGTTGCGAATTCTGCATTTATATTAATTGTAACAGCGACTATTCCAATTTATTTTCGTTCTATCGCAACAGAACAAGGGGTTCCTGCACATGTGATTACAGCATGGTTTGGTGGTGCAACATCAATTGCAGTGTTACTTTTGGCACTTATTGCACCTGTTCTTGGAGCAATTGCTGACTATCGTGGCATGAAGAAGAAAATGTTTGGTTTATTTCTTGGTATTGGACTATTAGGTGGTTTATCATTGGCAATAACAACCCAGTGGCAAGCGTTTGTAATTATGTTTATACTTGCTCGTATTGGGTATTCAGCTTGTAATGTGTTCTATGACTCAATGCTCATTGATATTTCAAGTGATGACCGGATGGATATGGTTTCGTCATCGGGATATGCCTGGGGATATATTGGAAGTACGATACCATTTATTCTTGGGATAGCGCTTATTTTTACCCTCCCATTTGGAATGGGTGTCCAAACGGCAACACAGCTTTCATTTGTCATTACGATTGTGTGGTGGGGTGTTCTAACCATACCTTTGTTTAAAGACGTGAAACAAGTCTATTCATTAGATCCGCAACCAAAAATTGTTAAAAGTTCTTTTATAAGAGTTGGCTTGACACTTAAGAAGATTTATAAAGATAAGAAGTTATTTTACTATATTTTAGGTTATTTCATGTATATTAATGGTGTTTATACAATTATGAGTCAAGCAACAAATTTCGGTGGAGAAATTGGGATTGATGATAATTTAATGATTGTTGCACTGCTAACAACTCAATTTGTTGCTTTCCCGTTTGCAATTCTTGCTGGCCGTTTGGCTAAGAAATTTGGCCCTTTGAAACTGATTAAGTTTTACATGATCGTCTATACTTTTGTAGCAATTTTAGGATTTCAATTATCACAAGCTTGGGAATTTTGGTTACTTGCAATTATTGTAGGTATGGCACAAGGTGGAATTCAGGCATTATCACGATCATACTTTGGTCGATTAGTTCCTAAAAATGAATCAAATGAATACTTTGGTTTCTTTGATATTTTCGGAAAATTTTCTGATGCCATTGGGCCTGCATTTATTACAGTTTCAGCTATTTTATTTCAGTCAGCACGTCCTGGTATCCTAGCGTTAATTATTTTGTTTATCGGCGGTTATATTATGATTGACAAAGTAGATAAAATGAATAAAGTTGAAGGTTGAGCAATCAACCTTTTTCATTGTATTTGAAATGACAATTCCGTTTATTATGATACAATAAAATCCCAAAGGATAAACAATATGAATCAACTTAAAAGACCGACAAGTAAAATTCAACATTATTTAAAAACAGCTATTGTTTTGCTTTTGTTGATTTCATTATCAGGTTGTGGGTTGTTTTATCATCAAAGACAATTAGATGGGTTTATCATTGAATCTAATGAGTTGCTTGCACGAGGTTACACATTTGATCGTATTGAAATACGTCGGTTTTTAGACGTTGAAGAAGTCTTTTCAATTAGTAGTGAAAAGGAACTGGCATTACTCATCATGAAAAACTTCGAGAAAGATAGTTTAAGAACCAACTACATAAGTGAAACTGATTTGTCACTACAACATGTGTATTTGTACATTGAGACATTATTGCCCGATTCATTTTACTTACAAGCTGGTAGGGTCGTGTATTCAGATCCACTTGGAAGCGAATCAACACCAACGAAATTCGTTGATGTTGTGATTGATCAAGAAAAATATCAACAGAGTATTTTAGCAGCAGAGTCAATCATTCATGACTTGAATCTTGATGGCATGTCTGATAGAGACAAAGTAAAGGCTATTCATGATTACATAATACTAACCACAGCGTATGATGAGCCTTTATTAGATTTGGATATTAGTGAATACCAAAATCATCCATCATTTACACCTTATGGAGTCTATTATTTGAATACAGCTGTTTGTAGTGGATATGCACGAGCTTTTATGCAATTGACTAGACTTGTGGGAATTCCATCTATCATGGTTTCTTCACAAAACATGAATCATGCATGGAACTTAGTATTTGTTGATAACGAGTGGTTATTTCTTGACGCAACATGGAATGATCCAATTCCTGATCGAGAAGGGCGGGTATTGTACACATACTATCTTCAAACCTTTGAACAGTTTGAGGCTTTAGGACATCATTACTTCGATTTGGCTTCAGATCAGACACTAGGAATCGATCAAGTACTTCGATTTGCAGATTTTGCCTTCGCGATGAATGATTGAGAAATGTGATAGAAAAGGTTGTTTATTTTTTTAAATCGATTACAATATTATTATAAGAAAGTGAGGTGAGGTCATATGCATTTGCTTTTGAAAAACAAAAGTGTTTGTAGAATGACCACAGGCACTTTTGTTTCTGTAAAACAATTTAATGAAGTTTTAAGATGGGTTTAAAGTGCCCGTCTTTTTTTGTACTAAAATGGTTTGAATCAGAAGGAGGTAACAAATGGATCAAACAAACAAAACATTTTTCGACGCTGCTGCTTTAGGTGATTTAGCTACAGTAAGCGCAATGGTTGCTAAAGGAGCAGATGTTAATGTTCAAAATGGTGATGGCCGCAGTGCATTGATGCGTTCATCTAAACGTGGGCATGAAGAAGTTGTTAGATTTTTAGTAAATCATGGGGCAGATGTCAATTTACGTGATGTGAATATGAAGACAGCGATAATGGGAGCTGCAAAAAAAGGGCATTTAAGTATTGTCAAATTATTGGTTGATGCTGGAGCAGATGTGAACGCTGCTGATAGTAAAGGACGAAACGCATTAATGCGCGCGAGTTTTCTTGGAGAACATGAAGTTGTTAAATACTTAATCACTGTCGGCGCTGATGTGAACAGTCAAGATGAAATGGGGAGATCATCATTAATGGAAGCTTGTTTAGCATTCAAAGTTGATGTAATTAAAGAGTTATTGAATGCTGAAGCTGATATTAATGCGCAAGATAAAAATGGTTGTACGGCACTGATGCGTGCAAGTTATTCAGGATATTTAGATCTGGTTAAGTATTTACTGGATTTTGGAGCAGATAAAGAAATAGTTGATACAGAAGGGAACAAGGCGATCCATTATGTTCGTGAGCATAGTTTTGCGGATTTAAAGCCATTGTTAAAATAGAAAGGGAAAGATAGAAGAATGAAAGATTATTTAGCACAACAAGTGCGTAATATTTGCATGCTCGGACATAGCGGTAGCGGGAAGACAGCTGTTGTGGAGTCAATGCTTTTCTATACAAAAGCAATTGATCGTATGGGAAAAGCATCAGATGGAAATAGTGTATTAGACTATGATGCAGAAGAAGTTAAACGTGGGTTATCAGTGTTTACAACACTTGCGCCTGTGGAGTGGAAAGATTGCAAAATCAACTTTATTGATACTCCGGGGTATTTGGATTATGTTGGAGAAATGGAAGCAGGATTGGCTGTTGCTGATAATGCATTAATTGTTGTTAGTGGTAAGGATGGTGTTCAGTCTGGAACTGAGCGTGCTTGGAAACGCGTTAAAGAAAAAGGCATTCCAACAATATTCTTCATCAATAAAATTGATGAAGAGAATGCATCATTTGATAAAACGTATGATCAACTACACGAAACACTTGGAAAATCAGTTATTCCTTTTGAAGTACCAATTGTTGAAAACAATCAAGTTGTCGGTAGTGTCAATATCTTAAGAAACAAAGCATGGTATCATAATGACCGTACAGTTGCTCAACCAGTGCCAGAAGCACTAAAAGATATTGTTGCAACCTATTGGGAGCAAATTGCAGAAGCTGTTGCTATGAGTGATGATGTACTCATGGAGAAATATTTCGAAGGAGAACCTTTTACTGATGCCGAGATTTTAAAAGGTGTTCGAATTGGTGTTCGCAATGGAGAAATATGTCCTGTTTATTGCGGTTCTGCAATGAATCAAACAGGAATTGAGCGATTGATGGATTTAATCATTGAATATTTCCCGTCATATGCTGAAAAAGGTGTTATTAATGCAAAAAATGATAAAAATGAAGTTGTTGAACTAAAAACAAGTGAAGATGAAGTTTTTTCCGCGCAAGTTTTCAAAACAATTATTGATCCATTTGTAGGACGTATTTCATTTATTAAAATTTTAACTGGTGTTATAAGCAATGATTCGGCAATCATTAATGTTCAAAAAGATAAACCAGAGAAGATAAGTCAATTATTTTCGATTCAAGGAAAGCATCAAATTGGTGTAGGAAAACTATTTACCGGTGATATTGGAGCTTTGGTTAAGCTGCAACACACGGATACTAATGATACGTTGGCAACTAAAGCAAAACCTGTCATGTATGAAGCGATTAAATTCCCAAAACCGATGCTAGGTGTTGCATTGTGGCCAAAAAGCAAAAATGACGAAGATAAAATGAGCACAGCAATTTCGAAGATTGTTGAAGAAGACGCTTCATTGAAGGTTGAGAAGAACAGCGAAACCAATGAACTCGTTCTTTATGGTATTGGTGATCAACATATTGATGTCGCAATTAGCAAACTAAAATCAAAATACAAAGTTGAGCTAGAGTTGACAGATCCTAAAGTTCCTTATCGTGAAACCATATCAGGTACGGTTACAGCTGAAGGTAAGCATAAGAAACAATCAGGAGGAGCTGGTCAATTTGGGCATGTGTTTGTTACATTTGAGCCATGCGACTCAGAAGAAATGATCTTTGAAGAAAAAGTTTTTGGGGGTGCTGTACCAAAGCAATACTTCCCTGCAGTTGAAGCAGGATTACGCGAAAGTATGAATAAAGGTGTCTTGGCAGGGTTTAAAGTTGTCGGAGTAAAAGCAACACTAGTTGATGGTAAGTATCACGATGTTGATTCAAAAGAGATTGCTTTTAAGTCTGCAGCACGTTTAGCTTATAAAGCCGGCATGCCAAAAGCGAGACCCGTTTTACTTGAACCAATTGTAAAAGTGAAGGTTACAGTACCAGAGGAGTTTACCGGTACTGTAATAGGTGATTTGAATAAACGTCGTGGTATTATTCTTGGCATGGAGCTTGTTAATGAAAAAGAACAAGAAGTAAGTGCAGAAGTTCCAATGGCTGAGATGATGCGCTATCCAACAGAACTTAGAAGTTTCACTCAAGGGAAAGGTAGCTTTGATCAGGCATTTGATCGTTATGAGATTGCACCACCACCTGTTGCTGATAAAGTAATTGCGTCAGCTAAACGTGACGAAGAAGAGGAAGATTAAGACATAAAAAAGCTCTAGATTCAACATCTAGAGCTTTTCTTTTGTTTAAGTTTCAGCGTAATATTTAGCTACGACATCCCAATTTACTACTTCCCACCATTTCTCAACATAATCAGGTCGACGGTTTTGATAATTCAGGTAATAAGCATGTTCCCATACATCTAACCCTAGAATTGGTGTTAACCCTTCACTGATTGGATTATCTTGGTTTGGTGTTGATAATACAACTAGTTTTTTATTAGTATCAACAGCTAACCAAGCCCACCCTGAACCAAAACGTGTTTTGGCTGCAGTAGAGAATGCCTCTTTAAAGGCATCGAAAGACTCAAATGCTTCATTGATGGCATCCAACAGTTCACCACTTGGTGCTTTTGCGCCATTTGGTGCCATCACTTCCCAAAAGAGTGTGTGATTTAGATGACCACCACCATTGTTGCGGACTGCTGTCCGAATGGCTTCAGGTACTAATGATAAATCCCTAATTAAATCCGTTAAATCAGTAGTTGCAACTTCGGGATATTTTTCTAAAGCTGCATTTAAATTATTAATATAAGCTTGATGATGCTTGGAATAATGAATTTCCATTGTCTTTGTGTCAATCACAGGTTCCAAGGCATCAAATCCATACTTTAATTCTGGTAATGTGTATGTCATTTGTTTACCTCCTTAATGCAATTACACCATATCAAAATATGCCGCATCAATCAATGGTTATGCATAATTAGAGATTGAACAATCGTGTGTATTTATGCACCAAATAATCGACATAATAAGATGGATCAAATGATGTTTGGCATACTTTCTCAAATAATTCCGGAGCTGTGTAAAGACCACCATGTTTGTGGATCTTAACTTTCAAATAATCATTGATTAAGTCAAACTTTTCATTCTTTAGTGCTTGATCAATGTTCACTGATTTTGCCATTTGGTTATACCACTGAGCACTATAAGCACTACCAAGTGCATACGTTGGAAAATAACCAAACGAGCCACCAGACCAATGAACATCTTGAAGCACACCATCACTGTATGATGTTGGTGTAACTTGCAAGTATTCTTGCATTTTCTTATTCCATATCTCTGGTAGATCTTCAACATCAAGTTCATTACTAAATAATGCTTTTTCGATTTCATATCGAACTAGAACATGCAAAGGATAAGTAACTTCATCAGCTTCTGTTCGTATTAAACTGTTAGATACATAGTTGATGGCTTCAACAAAATCATCCAATGTGTAAGGTTGGAGCTCATCCACAATTTCCACGAGTTTTGGGTATAAAGGTTCCCAGAAAGATTTTGATCTTCCTAGCATATTTTCATACATTCTAGATTGTGATTCATGCATGCCATAACTCATCGATGTGCGGATATAGCGTCCTTCAAAGGCAGGGTCTACTTGACCATTATATGTAGCATGGCCAACCTCATGTATGAATGAGAATATTGATGAGGTGAACATATCCTCGTGATAAGCAACTGTGACACGATTATCAAAAGCAGAGAAGCCACTGCTAAATGGGTGAACACTTGTGGCAACATATCCAGTTTCATCAGAATAGTTAAGAGCTTTTTTAAGTAATTCTATTACTTTTTTTTGTTTTTCTTCACTTACATGTAATGAAAGAATCGGTGATGGCTTTATTTGCATATCGTTGATCTTCTTAATTAATGGAACAAGTTTTTCTTTCACTAGTTCAAAGA
>OBJA01000165.1_pt1 | contig 64726 bp, 59 predicted proteins | sample 1519751 | NCBI WGS metagenome assembly OBJA01 (sample SAMEA3881238, study PRJEB22517) | soil metagenome | biome: lake sediment; feature: soda lake sediment; material: sediment, water from around vicinity | place: India | collected 2013-12-23 | depth 3 m | reverse complement strand
CTGTTGCTTTTTCACCATTACCAATTGCGGGCAACCGACGCCATGGTCCGGGATCAGGGTTTCGGGGTGCTAGCCAACTACGTCACTCAAACCCGGGACTCCATCGAAAAGGGCCAGCGTAAATCATTCACCCTGGCCATGGACAACATCGCCCAACTGGAAGGGGTTAGTGCCACCAGCCTTTACGACCGTGACGGCCTGATGAATTATCGTTCCGGCGAGGTCACCGTGGGCATCCCCTTCGTCCTGGATCAAGCCGGCAATTTCCTCAACCCCAACCAGGAGCTTTACCGGCAAACCAGGGGGATGTTCCTGCGGGAAGACTGGCACCTGGCGGATCGCATCGACTCCGTTCGTGGCCGGACCCACCGGGAGCAGGTGGCCGGACGGTCATGCGCCGAATGCCATTTCCTGCTGAACGAAAAGTTGGAGTTTGACCAGCAGGGCCGGGCCGAAACGATCAGCGGCCGCGTCGCCCGCTTCTATCAACGGATCATGGTGGAAAACCAATGTCTGGTCTGCCACACCAACTGGCGCACCGGCGAGTTGGCCGGAGTGCTGGGGGTCGACATGGACAAAGGCTCTTTCCTGGCCCAGGCCCGGGACAGCACCCGCCGCCTGCTCTATTTTCTGTTGCTCAACGCGGTGGGGGTGCTGGCGGTGACCTTCCTGGTCGCCACCATGTACCGCCAGATCCTGGTCGGCCGGCGCCAACTGGCGGAAAAAAGCACCAGCCTGGCGGGACTGCTGGACAATTCCGGCCAGGGCTTTCTTTCCTTCGGCCCGGATCTGCTGGTGGAGTCGGAATACAGCCGGGAGTGCGAAACCCTGCTGGCCGGGCAACCGGCCGGCCAACCCGTGGCTGAGCTGCTTTTTGGCGGCCGCCGGGAGGAAGCGGAACTTTTTGCCGCCAATATCCGGCGGATTTTGGCCAGCGATGATGAATTCAAACGCGACACCCTGCTCTCTCTGCTGCCCGGCGAGTTTCTGTTGGGCGAACGCCAGTTGGAAATCGCCTACCGCCTGATCGGCCCCGCCAAGTTGATGCTGATTATCACCGACATCACCGAAAAGCGCCAACTGGAAGCTCGGGTGGCCGAAGAGCAAACCAGGCTGCGGCTGATCGTCACCGCCGCCACCGAAGCGGCGGAGCTTTTCGAGTTGCTGGATGAATACCGCGATTTCGGCCGGCAGGAGCTGCCCAATCTGCTTGCCACCGCCGACCACCAACCGCAGCCGGCCCTGGCGGAAATCTATCGCCGGATTCACACCTTCAAGGGGCTTTTCGGCCAGTTGGAATTTATCCACCTGCCCCGCAGCCTGCATCAGTTTGAATCCGACCTGCGCCGTTACCGGGACCAGGCCGAGGCCGACAGGATCGACCCGCAAAAGCTGCTTGCCATGCTCCAACAGGCCGACGCCGCCCTGGAACAGGATCTGGAACTGTTGCGGGATACCCTGGGCGAAGATTTTTTTGCCGGCCGCAGCCGGCTGGTCCTGGAACCGGAGGAAGCGGAAATGCTGGAACGCCTGGCCGACCGCCTGCTCCGCGCCAAAGGCCCGGCCCTGGATTGCCGGGAGACCAGGGCCATGCTGCAAAAAATCAAACGCCTGCGCTATCTCCCCCTGCGCAACCTGCTGGGCGGTTACGCTAAAGCGGCACAAAGGCTGGCCCGGCAGCGGGAAAAGGAACTGGCCCCCGTCCTGGTCGAGGATGGCGGCCTGCGGGTGGACCCGGAAGTCTATACCCCCTTCGCCAGATCCCTGGTTCACCTTTTCCGCAACGCGGTGGATCACGGAATCGAGACCCCGGAAGAGCGCTGGGAGCTGGACAAGGAGGAAGAGGGCCATATTTTCTGCCGGGCCCGGGAGGAGGAAGGCCGGATCATCCTGGAGATCGGTGATGACGGTGGCGGTTTGAACGCCGAGGCCATCCGCCGCAAGGCCGTGGCGAGCGGTAGATTGACCGTTGAGCAGGCGGCGGCGATGGTCGAACAGGAGTTCTATCAACTGATCTTCGCCGACGAATTTTCCACCAAAGATGCCGCCGATGAGCTTTCCGGCCGTGGCGTCGGGTTGGCGGCGGTGAGGATGGAAACGGAAAAATTGGGCGGCAGCATCGAAGTGGAATCCAGTCCCGGCCAAGGGACCACCTTCCGCTTTATCCTGCCCTACCTTGACCCATCATCGGAGACAAGCAATGAGCGACCATGAATTGGACCAAAGCCGGGTTCGCCGTCTGATGCAGGCCATCGGCAAGCGTACCATCGAATTTCTGAAAGAGGAGTTGGAAATTCCGGTAAACCGGGTAAGGCAGGCCGGCGAAGACGTGGTGCGGATGCAACTGCGGGCACTGACCTCAATCCTGGCCCTGGATGCGGAGTTTCGCCTGCTGGTGGCCTTCAGCTTCGATGAAAGACTGGCGGAACAGGTCTTACGGGCCAGCGCCGCCGGCCTTGAAATCACCGATGAGGAGCGGGCCGAAATGCGGGAAGAGGCGGTGGCGGAGATGATCAATATCGTGGCCGGCAACGCCATTACCGGCTTGGCGGCGGCGGGAAAAACCATTAATATCACCCCACCCATCGTGATCAACGAGGCCAAAACCATCACCCGCCACAAGGGGGCGACCTTTCGCACCATTGAAATCACCACCGCCCACGGCATGATGGACATTAACTTTGTGGGCCCCAAGGATATTTTCACCATGAACCTGGATTACGCGGAGGGGATCAATGAGCAAGCTTGAAATCATGGCCGTGGACGACTCGGCCCTGACCTTGAAGAAATTAACCGCCATGCTGGAAGAGCTGGGACATCAGGTGGTGAAGACCTACAAGAGCGGCATGGAGGCGGTGGAAACCTTCAAGTATCTCAAGGAAAGAGGGTTGTCCAAGCCGGACTTGGTGACCATGGACATCACCATGCCGGAAATGGACGGCATTTCCGCCACCCGCCGCATCCTGGCCCTGGCCCCCGATGCCCTGATCATCATGGTCACCTCCCACGGCCAGGAACAGATGGTCATCGAAGCCATTGAGGCCGGGGCCAAAGGCTATGTGCTAAAGCCATTCAAAATCGAAAAGCTCAGGGAAAGCATCAACCAGGTGGTATCCCGCTACAGGATGAGTTGAGCGGGCGGGGGGATACCAATGGCGGCGACAAATCCGCCGTTTGCCTGGCATGGAACAGCTAGGCGGTCCATGCCCGAGAGGCCGGCGCATGGTCGCCGAACAACTCTATGATATTTTCAACCTCCTGGCGTATCGCAATAAATCCGGCAACCAGGTTGGGATCGAGTCCCTGGCCGGCTTCAGAGCGGAGATAGGTCAGGGCGTCATCCACGCTCCAGGCCTTTTTGTATGGGCGCTCCGAGGTGAGGGCGTCAAAGACATCGGCGATGGCGGTTATGCGACCGGCCAGGGGAATAGCCTCACCCGCCAGGCCGTAGGGGTATCCCCGGCCGTTCCATTTTTCGTGATGGGTAAGGGCGATGGTCCGGGAAAGGGCCAGCAGTTCGTGCTGATGCTCACCGATAATCTCGGCCCCGATTGCCGGATGTTTTTTAATCTCTGAGAATTCTTCCGTGGTCAACTTGCCGGGCTTAAGCAGGATCAGGTCGCTGATGCCGATCTTGCCCACGTCGTGCATCATCGAAGCGTGCATAATCAGGTCGACCTCCCCCTCGATCAGTCCGGCCTTCCTGGCCAGCATGGAGGTCAGATGAGCAATCCTGACAATATGCATTCCGGTTTCGTTATCGCGGTACTCGGCGGCCCGACCCAGACGGCGGATGATTTCCAGGCGGCTTTCATGCAGTTCCCGGGCCTTGCTCTCCAGATGCCTGGTCTGCTCCTCCACCAACGCCTCAAGATGTCGGCGACGATCGTACATGGCCAGGTGGGTTCTAACCCGCGCTAAAACAATGGGGGCCCGCACCGGCTTGGTGATATAATCGGCCGCCCCCAGGGCAAAACCTTTGGCCTCATCCTCCACCTCGGATTTGGCGGTGGCAAAAATCACTGGAATATGGCGAGTTTGCTCGTTGGCCTTAAGCAGGCGGCAGACCTCGTAGCCATCAAGTTCCGGCATCATTACATCCAGCAGGATCAAGTCGGGGGGCTTGGCGGAAGCGGCTATTTTCAGGGCCAGGCGACCATTGGTGGCGGCCTTGACCAGGTAGTGCTTTTCCAGCACCCCTTTCAAAACGTCGATATTTTCCGGGGCGTCATCCACCACCAGCACGGTTTGCGGGGACAGGTTGTTCATGCCTATCATCCTTTTCCGACATCAAGCAGCCGGTCAAGCTTTTCCAGCAGGGGACCGGAGTCGTCAAAATCGTAACGGGCCAACCGAGCGGCAAGGGAGGCCAGCAAGGATTCCGCCTCCGGCAGCCGGCCGTCTTTAACCAGCTTCCGCAACTGCTCCACGGTCTTGCCGGCCTCGGTATCATATTCCTCAATCTGAGTGGCGGCTTTGGCGAGCAGGGCCTTGGCTCCCAAAAGATCAAATTCCCCGCTATCACTGCGCTCTTGCGCCTCCGGCTCGTCGGCAACCAAGCCGGCTCCCAGAGCGGTCAGAAGATTATTCAGCGAGAGGCGCAGAGGCTCCAGCAGGGGCCGAATCTGATCCTCGGACAACCCCATGGTCAGCGCCTCCTCCACCTCCGCCGCCAGGCGACCGGTATCCAGGGCGCCAATGGTATGACAAAGCCCTTTAAGAGTGTGGGCTACAATTTCCCCATCCCTGGACCGTCCGGCTGTCAAAAATTGGTGAATTTTATCCACCGCATCAAGCTGGCTCTTGCAGAATTTTCGTAAAACTTTGCCATAAAGCTCTCGGTCTCCATCCACCGAGCCCAAGCCAACCGCCAAATCAATCCCGGCCTTTATCAGGACTGGCTCAGAGTAGCCTGCATTCAACATTTTGCTACCTTTCACCGCAATTGCCGGAGCCTCCGGAGACGTTTCGCTGGAGAATGAAGAGGCTGGGCACGGGCCCAGCCAACGACCAAGAGTCACCAGCATTTCCTCCTGCCTGATCGGCTTGGTAATGCAGTCATTCATGCCCGCGGCCAGATATTTTTCCCGGTCGCTTTTAAAAACATTGGCGGTCATGGCAATAATTGGCAGCTTCTGATGACGAGGATTTCGCCGGATTATCTCGGTGGCCGTCACCCCATCCATAACCGGCATTCGGACGTCCATCAAAACCCCGGCAAAATCATTTTGTTCAAGTATCTCAACAGCTTCGCGACCATTGGCGACCACGGTGACCGTTGCCCCCACCGCCTGCAGCAGTTCAGACGCCACCTGTTGATTGATTTCATTGTCCTCCACCAACAGCAGGGGCACCCCCCGCAATTGCCTGCCGCCGAACCGGTTTCCATCCGCCCCCTCGGTAACCACCGGCCCAACCGCCAGCGGCAAGTTGAGGGTGAACATGAAGCGGGAGCCGCGCCCCGGTTCACTTGTCACCTTAATCTCTCCCCCCATGGCCACAACCATTTGCTGGCTGATGGTAAGGCCAAGACCGGTCCCGCCGTAGCGGCGGGTGGTGGAGGAATCGGCCTGAGTAAACGGTTGAAACAGTTTGGCCACTTGAGGTTCGGTCATCCCGATCCCGGTATCCTCAACCACAAAATGCAGGGTGGCACAATCCCCACTCCGGCCCTGGGGCTGGATGCGCAGGGTCACCCCTCCCCTCTCTGTGAACTTCACCGCGTTACCGCAAAGATTGATCAGCACCTGGCCTAACCTGGTGGGATCACCAGCGAAATTCGATAAAACTTCGGCGGAGGCATCCACGGTAAATTCCAGGTTTTTTTCCGCCGCCCGGGGAGCGACCACGGTGACCAGGTGGTCGATGACTTCCTTGAGGGCAAAGGGCACCGTCTCCAACTCCAGCTTGCCCGCTTCAATTTTGGAATGGTCGAGAATGTCGTTGATAATCCGTAGCAGGACATTGGCCGAAGCGTGAACCTTGGTTAAATACTCCCGCTGTTTGGTGCTGAGTTCGGTTTGCAGACACAAATAGCTCAGACCGATGATGGCGTTCATCGGGGTGCGGATCTCGTGGCTCATGGTGGCCAGAAAATCGCTTTTGGCCCGACTGGCCGCCTCAGCCGCCTCCTTGGCCTGCTCCAACTGGGCCTGGGCCTGCAAACGTTTGGTGATATCACGGGCAATACCGGTAAAACGCTTCTGGCCGTCAATTTCCATTTCACTAACGGTGATGGAGAGGGGAAAGGTGGTACCGTCTCTTCTGAACCCTTCCACCTCCACGTTGTGACCGATAATCCTGCCCCCACCATGCTCCAGGTAGCGCTTGATATACTTGCCGTGGCGAAGACGGTGGGGCTCAGGCATCAGCACGCTGATATTTCTCCCTACAACCTCAGCCACCTCATAACCAAAAATCAGCCCGGCGGCCTGATTAAAGGTGATGATGGTCCCCTGTTGGTCGATAACGATGATCCCGTCGGCGGCGGTGTCCAGAATGGCCTGAATGCTCCGGGTACGCTCCTCCACCTTTTGAGCCAGGTTATCCCGACTCTGCCGCAACTCTTCACCCAGCACAATGCGATCAACCAGGGACTGACGGAAATTCATAATTCCCCTGGCCATATCACGCATTTCCCGCACCGGATGCCGCAACATTCGCCGCACCTCCGGCAACTCCGGCGGCAACTCCCGTTCCGCCGCCAACAAGCCGATATTATGGGTCAGTACCTGATGCTGATTGAGAAAAGAGCGCAGCGCGAGAAATGCCACCAGCAGGAAAGCCGCGCTACCGCCAACGGCAATGACAATCACCCGGGAGTAGGTGGCGGTAAAAAGCTGCAAGCCGTACTCCCGGCGTTTTTGGGTCAGCTCGGTGAGTTCGACGGAAACGGCGCTTAAAGCCTTGATCAACTGGATATAGTTTTCCTGGGCCGAATAAACGTAGGCTCCGGCCTGGCCGGGATCAATGGCTACAATGTCGGTGGCCATAACCATGTGGTTACGATATTCTCGGTAACTCTCCCGCACCTCTTCAAGATCCTGGAGATTAACGTCATTGGCCATGAATTTGGCGGTCAAATTATCCAATCGCTCACTGATCTGCACCAGATCATCCACACCCCGGCTATGGATGCGGTAAATGGCGGCTTCACTCAAACGTCCCTCCCGAGCCCCGACCAAGGTCGAGGACGCCCGCTGGTGGATAACAGCCAGATCGTTGGCCAGGCTGGTCGATTCACTGAGAACGGTTAAATCCGCCACCACCTGCAGCCGGTTTTCTTCATAGCGGCTTTTGAGAACACTCATCGACCAGAGAAAGGCCATGAGGGTTGTCCCGGCCACCAGCAGTACCACCGACCAGAAAATGAATTTAAAAGGAAAGGTTTTTTCCTTAAACATAGGGGCATCGACTCAGGGTAAAAGTTGGGGCCACAGGGAGGGTGGGATGGTGGCCAGATACTGGTAACCATTAGCACCAAGCGGGCGAAAAATCAGAGTTACCCCCTCCGGGGTGGGAAAGTAACCCATGGCATCCATGATGTTGGGGGCATGGCCCACCAGTACCCGATTACTACCCGCCGGAACCGGCCGGGAAAGCAGCTCATTGATGGTTTCAAGCGCGTACTTCTTCTGTTGGCTGGTCATGTGGGCCGTATACATCAGGCCGTTGTGGACCGTGTAACCTTCACCAAATGCCGCTTCGGCGGTTTCAATGGTACGGCACATGGGGCTGACCAGAATTTCCCCCACCGGAATCCGAGCCGCTCGTATAGCCCCTCCAGTTTTCACCGCCGACTGCAAACCCTCCTCGGTTAACGGGCGCTGGGTTGAGCAATCGTTAAGATCCACTTCCGGCACCCGATCCGGCTGGGCTGTGTCGGTGGTGCCATGCCGAAGATAAATCACCAGCCCCCCATCACGCAAACTCTGCAGCAGCTCAACATCAGCCAGCCGCACCGGGAATTCTTCAGCCCCTACGGCGCCCGGCTGGGTCAGCGCTCCCAATAGCAGGCCAACAAGCATAACTAGGATTTTCATAAGTTTCTCTCCAAGACAACCTGGGGACCGAAGTTTGAGGGCTTGCCATTCTTGCTGCAAATAAGCGACAATCTACCGTGACAGTTCCAAAATCTTGGGGTAACCAGGGGAGGCAGTGATGAAAAAATCCGCACTGGAAAAGCTTGAACCCAAAAAGGTCGCCGCCAGCCGGGTGACCATGTCCCACATGATGCTACCGCAAGACGCCAACCCGGCCGGAATAGTCCACGGCGGAGTAGTAATGAAACATATCGATGACGCAGCCTATGTCTGCGCTCGCCGCCATACCAGATTCAATGTGGTCACCGCCTCCATCGACCGCTTGGACTTCCATAATCCGGTATTCATCGGCAACCTGCTGACCTTGAGGGCCAGTATCAACCTGGTTGGTACCACGTCCATGGAGGTGGGAGTCCATGTGGAGAGCGAGGATCTGAAAACCGGCCAACTCAGCCATACCGCCTCGGCCTATCTGACATTTGTGGCTCTGGACGAAAACTTCCGCCCCCGGCCCATCGCTCCCCTGATACTGGAAAGCGATGACGATCGCCGCCGCAACCGGCAGGCTCAGGACCGTCGTCGGGTGCGGCTGGAAGAGAAAAAACACGAAAAAGCCTGCCGCAACCCCGAAGGCTGCCCTCTCCCCACTTTGCCGTGATCAAGCAGGGCGAAGGGGGGCGATCAACCCGCTTCGCCCTGTTGATTATGATTAAATCTGGTAAAAATGCTCCTTTTCCGCCTGGCACTTGGGACAGACCCAGTCATCGGGCAGATCGGCAAAGGCGGTACCTTCCTCAATCCCGCTGTCGGGGTCACCTTCGGCTGGGTCATAAACGTAACCACACGGGCATTCATACTTTTCCATGTCATGTCCTCCTTGGTAAACATTTTTCAAGTTCAAACGATGATTCCAAAAAAAATTTTTCCGGCTGGCCACAAACCCAACCGCCAGGCCGCTGAAAACGTTGTCGGGCCAAGGTTCGTTCGGGAAAATATAGGGGGGAAGGCTCGCCTGGTCAAGCGAAGTTGCAAAAAGAGCAACAAAGAGGTGGCACAAACCCTCCCGGATTTTTATTTTGGAGTGGAAATCTGGCCGATTTTTTTTTTAACCAGGGGAAACGGCAACCATGCAAACTTATCAGCGGGCATTGACCATTGCCGGCTCGGATTCCGGCGGCGGGGCCGGCATTCAGGCCGATCTCAAAACCTTTTCCGCCCTGGGCTGCTATGGAATGAGCGCCATTACCGCCATCACCGCCCAGAACACCTGCGCTGTCACCGCCATTCACCCGGTGCCGCCGGCCATGGTGGGCGCCCAGATCAAGGCGGTATTGGATGACATCGGGGTTGACGCCATCAAGATCGGGATGCTCAACACCCCGGAAGTAATCAGGGAAGTAGCCCACCAACTGGCCGACAGCAACTGTCCCAATATCGTACTGGACCCGGTGATGGTAGCTAAAAGCGGTGACAAACTACTCCAGGATGCGGCCATCGCCGCCCTGCGCCAGGAGCTTGTTCCTTTAGCGACCATCATTACCCCCAACATTCCCGAGGCTGAGGTACTGGCCGGTTGTCCAATCAAGAACCGCGGCCAGATGGAAGTCGCCGGCCACCAACTGCTGGGGCTGGGTTGCCGGGCGGTTCTGATCAAGGGCGGGCACTTCAGCGGCTCAACCAGCCCTGACTGCCTGGTAAGAGTGGACCAGCCCACCATCTGGCTGGAAGGCGAACGCCTGGCGACCCCCAACACCCATGGCACCGGCTGCACCCTCTCTTCGGCCATCGCCGCCCTGCTGGCCAACGGCCATGATCTGGCCACCGCCGTAAGCAAAGCCAAGGAATATCTCCGCCAGGCCCTGATCGCTGGCGCCGAGTATCGTCTGGGCCGGGGCCACGGACCGGTAAAGCACTTTTACGCCCTGTGGCCCGAACACAAATCGGACGGCAATTCAAAAACGGAGGGACAGCCATGAGCGACAAACGCAAACGCCGCCGGGCCATGGAGCGCCGCCTGGATAGAGGGCAGGAAAAAAAGCGCACTCCGATAACCTTCTGGACCCTGGTAATCGTGGCGGTGGCGGTGATGGCCCTGATTCTGGCCCGCGCCACCCGCCTGCTGTAACCGTAAGCGTTCAGCGGTGCCACACTGCCAACCTTACCAAGGGCTTTCCCCGGTTCTGAGGAAATGGGGAATCTCCCTCTTTCCCTGCGGACGAGTTCGGCCATAAAAAAAGCCCCCGATTCCGTCAAACGAAATCGGGGGCCTGATTTTTTTTTAACCGGCTGCTATCTTGCTGAACTGGCATAGCGTGTTCTGGGCCGGGCGCTGGCACCGGCCGGTGGCTTTGGGGCCCTTCCGGCTTGCGGCCGGGCTGCCGCGTTGCGATTTCCGGTCCGGGGGCGCCGGCTCGCGGCCGGGGTTGCCGGACCTCTGGGGGGGCGGCTGCGCACAACTTCAACCTCCGAGCGGGCCAGATTCAGCCCCGGCTCCTGCTCAAGCAGGGGAATCCGGCACTTGAGCAGCGACTCGATGTCTTGCAGTTGTTTACGCTCATCGGCACTGACCAAAGAGATGGCATTGCCCGAACAACCGGCGCGGCCGGTCCGGCCAATGCGGTGGACATAATCCTCGGGCACATTGGGCAGCTCATAGTTCACCACATGGGGCAACTGGGCGATGTCGAGGCCCCGGGCGGCAATATCGGTGGCCACCAGCACCCGCACCCGGCCCTCCTTGAAGTCCGCCAGCGCCCTGGTTCTGGCACCCTGGCTCTTGTTGCCATGAATCGCCGAGGTGGTAATCCCATCCTTGGCCAGTTGATCGGCCAGGCGATTGGCTCCATGCTTGGTGCGGGTAAAGACCAGCACCTGCTGCCAGTTCTGGCCGGAAATCAGATGGGAGAGCAGCGCCCGCTTAAGCCCCTTGTCGATCCGGTAAATCACCTGATCCACCTGCTCGGCCGCAGTATTACGGCGGGCGACTTCAATCAGGGCCGGTGACTGCAGCAGGCCATCGGCCAAGCGCTTGATCTCATCGGAAAAAGTGGCAGAAAACAGCAAGTTCTGGCGCTGGGCCGGCAGCAGGGCGAGAATTTTCCGGATATCGCGGAGAAAGCCCATATCCAGCATCCGATCCGCTTCATCCAGCACCAGGATCTCAACCTGCGAAAGATCAATGGTCCGCTGGCCGACATGGTCGAGCAGACGCCCGGGAGTCGCCACCAGGATATCGACCCCGCCACGCAAGGTGGTGATTTGCGGCCGAATACCGACCCCGCCGAAAACGACGGTGGAACGCAGGGGCAGATGCTTGCCATAGAGGCGGAAACTCGCCTCGACCTGGGCCGCCAACTCCCGGGTGGGGGTCAGGATCAAGGCCCGCACCGGGCGCTTGGCTTTAGCCGGCTTTTCGCTTAGCTTTTGCAGCAAAGGCAGGGCAAAGCCGGCGGTCTTGCCGGTTCCCGTCTGGGCACCGGCAAGCAGATCGCCACCCTGCAGCACCACGGGGATGGCTTGGGTTTGAATGGGGGTTGGCTGGCTGTAGCCGGATTCAGCTACGGCCCGCAGCAGTTCGGCCCGCAGGCCAAGGTCGTTGAACGTCATAAATGGTATTCCCGAAAATTGCGAACCGGCCCATCCCCAAGCGCTGGCGCACAGGGAACGGTCTAAAGGCAGGACTCTTAAAGGTGTCGAGGGATAGATATTGCGAGGAACCCGCAGGAATAAATCGATGGACACACTGATCGACGCCGACCGAAGGCATCAAAGACCGCAGAACGTAACCGATCTTCACCTGGTTGTCCAGTAAAACCGGTAGCAATGGAAAATATTACAGCCTGGCAGCGGTACTTAATTTACTTAACAAATTTACTTAACAACGTGTCGTCAGCAGCCGAAAATTGAGTAAAATCAGTCTGCCGGAAGGGAGAGGTGGCGGTGAATGACGGCGGCCAACTCGGGGCCGATGCCGGGGACGGCGGCCAGTTGTTCCGGGGTGGCGGCCTCGATCCGGGCCAGGCTGCCCAGGCTTTTCAACAGGGCCTGCTTGCGGGCCGGACCCACCCCCGGAATATCGTCCAGGCCGGAGCGCAATTGTTTTTTGCCCCGCAGTTTGCGGTGGTGGGTGATGCCGAAACGGTGGGCTTCGTCCCGCAGCCGCATCAGAAAGAGCAGCACCGGGGAATGGGCCGCCAGCTTGAGGGGATTTTTGCGGCCGGGGAGAAAAACCCGTTCCCCCTCCCCCTGACGATCCTTGGCCAGGCCGGCCAGGGCCGGGGGACCGGCGGCCAGGCCCAGCTCCGTCGCCACCGTCCGGGCCACCCCCAGTTGGCCCTTGCCGCCGTCCACCAGCAGCAGATCGGGCAAGGTGCCCTCGGCCAGGCACCGGCTCAGGTGGCGGCGCAAAACCTCGGCCATCATGGCGTAATCGTCCGGGGTTTCCCGGCTGCGAATCCGAAAGTGGCGATAGCGGCCTGACTCTTTTTCCCCGGCGTTAAAGGAGATCAGCGAACCCACCGCCTCCAGCCCGCCCAGGTTGGAAATATCCAGGCATTCAATACGCCGGGGCGGGGCCGCCAAAAACATGGCCTGCTGAATGGCGACGGCCAGTTGCTCCCAACCCTGATCCCGCCGCGCCTGTTCGCTTAAAACCTGCTCGGCGTTGCGGCCGGCCATTTCCACCAAAGCCTTTTTGTCGCCCCGGGCCGGAACCTGCAAACGTACCGGCCCGCCCCGCTTTTCACTGAGCCACTCGCCCAGGGCCGCCTCGCCGTCGGGCGTCATGGGCAACAGAATTCGGCCGGGGATGGTCCGTTCCGCCGGCTGGTAAAAACGGCGCAAGAGCTCGGCCAGAATTTCGGCCGGCTCCCCCAGCGGTTGATCGAGAAAAAATTCCCGTTTGTCGGCCAGGGCCCCTTCCCGCACCAGCAGCAGGGCCGCCGCCACCCGCCCTTCCCGGCTGGCCAGGCCGAAAACGTCCCGGTCGCCCTTATCCCGGCTCAATACCACCTGCTTCTCCAGGGTCTGGTTCAGGGCCGCGATCTGATCGCGCAACAGGGCTGCCTCTTCAAACTGGAGTTGGCGGGCAGCCTCCTGCATCCGGCCGCTCAATTCGGCGATCAGCTCCCGTTTACGGCCTTCCAGGATGGCCAGCACCCGCTCCACCCGCTGCCGGTAGGCCGCCGGGGAAATGGCCCCGATGCAGGGGCCGGGGCAGCGGCCCATCTGGAAATTGAGGCAGGCCCGTTGGCCGGGCGGGAATTTTTTCTGTTTGCAGCGCCGCAGGGGGAACAGGGTGTTGAGCAGGCGAATGGTGTCCCACATGGCCGCCGAGGAGGCGTAGGGTCCGAAATAGCGGGCGCCGTCCCGGCCGGCCCCCGCCACCCGCCGGGTCATCAGCAGCCGGGGCCATTCCTCGTTGGTGGTTACCTTGATGGAGGGATAACTTTTGTCATCGCGCAGGATCACGTTGTAGCGGGGCCGGTGCTGCTTGATCAGGCCGGCCTCCAGAATCAGGGCCTCCTTTTCGGTGCGGGTGATCACCGTATCCACCGTCGCCACCCGGCTCAGGAGCACCGCCGTTTTAGTGGGCGTCACGGGATCAATCCGGGTGTAGGAAAGCAGCCGCTTGCGCAGGCTCACCGCCTTGCCCACGTAAAGCACCTTGCCGGCGGCATCCCGCATTAAATAAACGCCGGGGGCGTCGGCGGCGTCTTTGATCAGAGCGGCGGAGAACATGGGGCGCACGATCAACGCCTCATCGGCAATGGCGGCCTGACGGGCTCCGTTTTCCGACATTTCTTAATGATGGTGCTGGTGCTGCTGCTGACCACCGCCGCTTTGCCGACTGCGGCGCTCGGCCCGGCGGCGGCGGATCGCTTCGGTATCTTCAGCCTGGTCCAGGTAAGCCTGGCGGAGGGCGGCGGCGAAGTCGCTCAATTCCCCGCCCTTTTCGCGGCGAGCCGCCTCGGCCGCCTCCCGCGAGGCAAAGGCCATCTTGCTGGTTCGGGTCATGGTGCCCGGCAGTTCCGAACCGATCAGGTAGACCGCCTCGTCCACATTGACCAGCGGTTTAACCTCGCCCGCGGCCCCGAAGTCGGCGGCGTAGATCGCCTTGGGCCCCAGGTCGATATTCAACGACAGGCTGACCGAAGCGCAACGCAGGGAGCAGGTGGCGTCAACCCGATTGTCGTCATAGTGGATCAGGTGGCGGCTGTGATGCCACTGCCGACGATCCATCCCGCAGTAGGGGCATTTGGCGTATTTGTCCAGCTCGTTATCCATGGGGTTGGTGTCGGGCTGGGTTTTGGGTTCAAACTGGAAGGGGGTGCCGTCGCCTGCCCGGCAGAGGCAATCGGGCGGGCACTGGGGGCCGTGGGCAGGGCCGCCGTGGGAGTGGCCACCATGACCTTCATGGCCCTTGTGCCCATCATGGCCCTGGCCGTGGCGATCATGGCAATGATGGGCCGCCGCCGGGCGGCCATCGGCCAATAACATCAGCCCGGCCAGAGTACCGCCGCCCAACAGTTTCAATACCAGACGCCGATTGAGATCCGGGGCCGTTTCCTGCTGTTGCTTGTCCATAATTTCTCCTCTCGCTAAAAATGATCAGGTTAACGAATGAATCCCATTACCTTAACCCAAGCAACATACCCCCACAATGTGGCAAAATGTCGCACCCCGTGGCTTCACCAGGCCCACAGGTCTGGAGCCAAGGGGAGCGGACGGCGACGCAACGTGACATTGGCGCTACTTCGTTATCGCCGCCCGTTCATTCGTCGGTGATCACATCCGGGGTTTTGCCGGCCAGCCATTTGATCAGGCTGTTGAGCTTGCGTTCAACGTCCCGCTCCATGGTGCCGGGGTGGAAATAGAGGGCCATCTGGTAGTCCAGGGAGGTGGGGTGAAAGGTGTCTTCGGCCTCCAGGCGGACGATCCGGCCGAAGAGCCCGCTGATCAGGGAGGTTTCCTTCTCCAGCCCCTCGGGGTCCAGGAGTTTTATTTCCAGCTCGCACATCTTGAACAGCCCCACCACCGGATCGTACTTGATCCCGGTGACGGCCGCCCCGGTGCGGCTCAAATCCAGCAACTGGCCGCTGAAGGCCTTCTTGCCCACCTGGATCCGGGCCACGTGGGCCGGCAGGGTGTAACGCTTCTCCCGGCGGCGGTTGAGGACATTGATCGAGGCCCGGATTTTGGTTTCCAGCTCGTTGGTGGAAAAAGGTTTGACGATATACTGGGTAACCCCCAACTGGATGGCCATGATGATAAAATCACGGTCGGCGTTGGTGGTCATCATGATAAAGGGAATATCCTTGAGGACCGAATTGTTGCGAACCTGGTAGAGCAACTCCTCGCCGGTCATGTTGGGCATGTTCCAGTCGGAGATGATGATATCCACCGGCTCCTGACGCAAAATTTCCAGGGCAATCCGGCCGTCCTCGGCCAGAAAGATTTGATCGGTGCCGAAAATCAACTGCAACGACTGGTGCACCAGGCGACGGATGGTTTCGCTGTCATCCACCACCAGAAATGATATTTTTTTCAATTTATCGCTCCCTGAGCATTCTTGAGACCCTATCTGTCTGTTTGGAAAGCAAAATTCATGGTTCAGAGTGCCCCAGCTTTGGCAATTCGTCAAGTAAATTTGTCAACGCCGCCCCAAGCCGCGCCGCCTATTCCTTCTACTTACCTTCCGGCCCGCCGCGGCGCTGGCGCTGACGGAAGAAGATCCGCAAGGGGGCCTGATCCATGCCCAGGGCCTCCCGAAAACGGTTGACCAGAAAGCGCTGGTAGGAGAAATGGATGCCTTTGGGGTCGTTGCTGAAAATAATCAGAGTGGGCGGCCCGGTGGCAATCTGAGTGACATAGTAGAGTTTTATCCGCCGCCCCTTGTGAAGAGCCGGGGGATGGGCGACCACCGCCTCGGCCAGAATTTTATTGAGTCGGGAGGTGGCAAACTCGCGGCGATACTGTTCGTGAACCCGGTCGATCAGGGGAAACAATTTGCTCACCCCGCTGCCGGTGAGGGCCGAAACCTTGTGGACCGGGGCGTAACCGGCAAAATGCACAGCCCGCTCCACCTCGGCCAGCAAATACTGCTGCCGCTTCTTGTCGCCCTTGAGCAAATCCCATTTGTTGAGCAGCACCAGGCAGGCCCGGCCCCGCTCCAGGCCGTAGCCGATCACCTTGGTGTCCTGCTCGGTGACCCCTTCGTCGGCATCGATCACCAGCAGGGCCAGGTCGCAGCGTTCCAGGCTGTGGAGGGCGCGAATCACGCTGAATTTCTCCACCCGCTCCCGCACCTTGCCCTTGCGGCGAATCCCGGCGGTGTCGATGAGCAGATATTTTTTATTGTTCCGCTCCAACAGGCTGTCCACCGAGTCGCGGGTGGTGCCGGGCAGGTCGGAAACCACCATCCGTTCTTCGCCCAGCAGCCGGTTGATCAGCGAAGATTTGCCCACATTGGGCCGCCCGATAAAGGCCACCCGGATCAGGTCGGGGGCGGCTTCCTCCGCTTCAGCCTCCGGCTCCGGCCCCAGGCCGGCCACCACCTCATCCAGCAATTCGCCCAGGCCCAGGCCATGGGCGGCGGAAAGCGGCCAGAGTTTGGCCACCCCCAGCTCGTAAAAAACCGGCAGCAGGCGGTCCACCTGGCCCACGTCGTCAATCTTGTTGACCAGATAGTGGACCGGTTTGCCGGAGCGCCGGAGAATCTCCACCACCTCCCGATCGTCGGGGGTTAAGCCCTGGCGGCCGTCCAGCAGGAAGAGGACCATGTCGGCCTCGGCCACCGCCTGCCGGCTCTGCTCGCGGATCAGTTGATTGATGGGGGAATCGCCGTCCTCACCACCCTCAATGCCGCCGGTGTCGATGAGCATAAAGGTGCGGCCGTTCCAGGTCACCTTCTCGTAATGGCGATCCCGGGTCACCCCGGGGGTGGGATCGACGATGGCCTTGCGGCCTCCGGCAATCCGGTTGAAGAGGCTGGACTTGCCCACGTTGGGCCGCCCGACCAGGGCCACCAGGGGCAATAAGTTTTCACGAGGTGCAGTCATTTTTTTTCACTCTTTTCAAGACAGGAAGGTAAGGAGTTAATCAGCTTACGCAGCAGCGGCAGGCTCGCGGCCTGGGGCTGCTCGCCCACCAGTTGCGCCAACCGGTGGGCGGTGGGCCGCAGAAAGCGGCGAAAAAAGGGCTTGCGGCGTTGTCGGCTCAGAAAGGCAAAGGCCCCCAGCATTTGCAGGTGGCGCTGGATGGCCAACAGGGGCCAGCCGGCCAGAAAAAGTTGGCGATCAAAGGCCGGGTCGTACTCCGGGGCCCGTGCCAGGTAGAAGGTCAGCAGTTGCTGCCGCAGCTCATCGGCCAGGGCGGCATAGGGGTCGTAAAGCAGGGCGGCCAGATCGTAGCCCAGAGGCCCCAGGCGGGCACCCTGGAAGTCGATGACCCTCAGCCGTTCCCCCTGGAGCATCAGGTTACGGCATTGGTAATCGCGGTGCAAAACAAAATCGGCCGGTTGTCGGCTGACCAGCTCGGCCAGCAGTTGAAATTCAGCGCTCAGTTCGGGAGCCGGCTCGGGCCAGCCCAGCCAGTCCCGGCCCAGGGCCTGGTAAAAATAACCCGATTCCCGCTCCAGCATCAGGCGGCGATCATAGTGGCTGGTATCCCAGCAGGCGGCCAGGGGAAAGCCGGGCCGGGCCTTGATCTGAATGGTCAATAAAATTTCGATGGCCTGGCGGTAGAGGGCGATAATTTCCGCCGGGGCGGGAGCGGCGGCCAGCCGACCGTAAAGTTGAAGATCGCCCAGATCTTCCAGCAGCAGGGCCCCGGTAAGCGCATCAAAGCCGTAAATTTCCGGCACCGGCACCCCGGCTTGCCGCAAATGGCGGCCGATGGCAAAAGCCGCCGCCGCCTCGGCCAACCCCGGCTCATCGGCTTGGGCGGGCAGCACCAATATCTGCTCCCGGCCCCCGGCCAGCCGGCACCGGTAAAAACGGCGCGGGGAGCCGTCCCCGGCCAGGGCCGCCACCGCCAGCGGCAACTCCCCCGCCCCGCTCAGCCGGGGCCAAAGTTCTTTGATTTCAGAGGTTATGGCTGCCACCGTTCAACAATTCAGTGCGAAAAAATTTGATCCCGGGCCCTGGTCCCGGCCGGAACCCTGACCCCATCCCAGACCACGCAGCGGGCCAGGCTGACATCTTCTGCCAGGACCGCGCCGCTGCCCACCACCACCCAGTCGGCGAAAACCGCCCCCCGCCCGACCGCAACCCCGGAACCACGAAAAACAACGGGCCCGCCGCCGCCCGCCTGGTCTCCCACCTGGTCCCCCGCATTGTTTCCCGCCAGAAGACCCGGCTCAGCGGTGGCAAAAAACTGCGGAATCAACGGCCCGCGCCCCTGCAATAATGCCTGGTGCAACGCCAGATAGTCCCGGGGAGTGCCCATATCGGTCCAATAATGATCCTTCGCCAGCCAAGCCCGCACCCGATAGCCGGCGGCGATCAGTTGGCGGTACCAATCGATGCTGTTATAAAAAGTGTCGGGGGGAATCAGGTGCAGCAGCTCCGGGTTGATCACCTGAATGCCGGTAAAGGCCAGGACGGAAAAATTGGGGTCTGACCCCAATTTATCGCCGAATGCCCGGATATTGCCGGCCCGATCAACCAGGACGTTGTTGAAGCGGGGATAATTATGCAACACCAGGGTGGCGTCGTTGCCCGCCGCCCGGTGGTGCTCGTAAACCCGGAGATAGTCGATGTTATGAACAATATCGCCATTGATCACCAGCACCGGCCCCGCGCCCAGGGCGGCCATGGCCCGGCGCAGACCGCCGCCGGTGCCCAGCTCCTTTTCCTCCAACTGCACCCGCAGTTCCGGCTCCCCGGCCAGGCAGGCGCTGATCTGTTCCCGCAGATGAAAGGCATTGACCAGCAGCGGCCCGAAGCCGGCCCGCCGCAGACCGGCAATAATCCGCAGCAGCAGGGGCCGATCCAGCAGGGGGAAGAGCGGTTTGGGCCGGATCAGGGTATGGGGCCGCAACCGGGTACCCAGGCCGGCCGCCAGAATCATCGCTTGCACCTGCAACCTCTAGCTCAATCCGCCGTCGGGGCCTTCGCTTACCCCCACCACCACCAGGCCGGCCCGGTCGGCGGCGGCCAGCGTGGCTTCCCGGTCAAAAAGCAGGGCCTGGCCGGCCTCCACCGCCAGCACCGCCGCCTTGGCCTCCACCATGGTGGCAATGGTTTGCCGGCCGATGGCCGGCAAGTCGAAACGGAAATCCTGATCGGGTTTCTTCACCTTGACCACCACCGCCTTTTCCCCGGCCAACTGCCCCCCCCGGCGAATGGCGGCATCGGTGCCCTCAATGGCTTCCACCGCCAGCACCGCCCGATCCCGGACCACCACGCACTGGCCGATATCCAGGGCGCCCACCCGGCGGGCGATTCGCCAGCCGAACTCGATATCGGCCTGCTGCTCCCGGCTGGGCCGCCGCCGGCTTAAAACCCCGGCGGGAAACAACAGTTCCTGCAGGTAGACGGTGGAGGCCACCACCTCGATACCTTCGGTGGCCAGCAGGTCGGCAATGGCCCGGAGGATGGCGTCATCCTGGCGGATATCGATCTTGCGCCACAACTGCAGGGCCTTGAAGTCGGGCCAGACATCGCGGAAGATCCTGGTCTTGGTGATGGTGCCGGCAAAAACGCACTGGCGGACCGCCCGGCCGTGGAAAAAGGAGAGCATTTTCCCCAACTGCCCCAGTTTGACCCAGAGACAATGGTCGGCCGCCGCTTCCAACTCGGGCATGGTCTCGCCGCGATGGGCCACCACCACCACCTCCCGACCGTGGCGGCGGGCGGCCTCGGCCACCAGCAAGGGAAACTGGCCGCCACCGGCAATGATCCCCAACGGGCCGCCGGATTCGACCAATGACCTGCCGGAAAAATTGGTGTCTGACCCCAATTTTCGAGACCCCAATTTTTCCGGGCCGCCCGGAGCAAGCCCGTCGTTCCCGTTACTCATCGTGCTCGCTGCCCACCTGGCGCAGGACTCCGTGGTGAGAGTCGGCGAAGAAGTCCACCAGTTGCCGGACCTCGGCGCAGTCGCCGAATTCCGCTCTGGCTTTTTCCAGGGCCGCCGGCAGCAGCAGCTCGGGCTCGCGGAAAATTATTTTGAAGGCCCCGTGCAGACTTTTTATACTCTCGGCCGAGTAGCCGGCCCGTTTCAGGCCCACCCGGTTGATGCCGCTGATCCGCATCTGGCCCCGAATTCCGGCCATCACCACAAAGGGCGGCACATCCTTGCTCAGACCGCTCATCCCGCCGATATAGGTAAAGGCTCCCACCCGGGTAAACTGCTGAATGGCGGTCAGGCCGCCGATAATCGAGCGATCCTGGATGGTGACGTGGCCGGCCAGGGTAACGGCATTGGCCAGCACAGTGCCGTTGCCGATCAGGCAGTCATGGGCGATATGGACGTAGGCCATCAGCAGATTGTGGTCGCCGATCCGGCTGGAGCCCAGGCCGGAAGGGGTGCCGCGATGGATGGAAACGTATTCCCGGATCACGTTATGGTCGCCGATCACCAGTTCGGTGGGCTCACCTTTATATTTAAGATCCTGGGGCGGCGCCCCCACGGTGGCAAAGGGGCCGATCCGATTGTGGGCCCCGATCCGAGTGGGGCCGCTGATTACGCAATGGGCCGCGATTTCGCTGCCCTCCCCGATCACCACATCGGGCCCGATCATCGTATAGGGTCCCACGCTCACCGTCTCATGCAGCTCGGCACCGGCCTCAACCACCGCCGTTGAATGAATTTTCATGTAATTCCCGTAAAAGATATTTTTAAAATGTAACCGAACAGCCGTGCCGCAGATTTGGGCGATCAGCCAGGCACCTCGTGCCTCGTGTACTCAAGCCTGGCTGATCGCCCGAAGGTGCGGCGCTGCTGAACTATTACAAAAAAATCAACCGAAGGTGGCCATCAATTGCGCTTCCGCCGCCAGGGCCCCGTCCACATAGGCCTTGCCCGCCATGATCCAGAAGCGGCTCTTGCGTTTGAGGACCGTCAAATCGTAATGGAGCTGATCACCGGGTACCACCTTGCGGCGAAACTTGACCGCATCCAGGCCGGCAAAATAGACCAGCTTGCCGGAGGTGGAATCGCTTTCGGAAAGGTAGGCCAGCAGGGCTCCGGTCTGGGCCATGCCCTCCAGGATCAGCACTCCGGGCATCACCGGCTCGCCGGGAAAATGGCCCTGAAAAAAGCTTTCATTGAAGGTCAGGTTTTTGTAACCCTTGATCTGCTCCCCCGGCGTCAGCTCAACGATCCGGTCCACCATCACCAGCGGGTAGCGGTGGGGCAACAGCGCCAGGATGCCCTTGATATCCAGTCCCTGCCACTCCTGTTCACTCATCTTCACGGCTCCTTGTGTTTCGGTAAGCAATCGGCAGGGCCACAGCTTGGCGGCGCCGCCCAACGACTACTCTTTACCGGTGGATTGCAAGCCGGCCCATTCCTGCACTTGCCGGCGCAGCTCCCGCAACTCCTTGTGGATCTCCGGCAGTTTGCCGGCCAGCACACTGGCCCGCAGCCATTGCTTGTGGGCGATGGCCGGGCTGCCGGCCACCACCGCCCCGGCCGGCTGATTGTTATGGACTCCCGCCTGGGCGGCGATCATCACCCCGTCCCCCATGCTGATATGCCCGGCCAGAGCCGACTGGCCGCCCATCACCACCTGGCGGCCCAGGCGGCAGCTGCCGGAAATACCCACCTGGGCCACCAGCAAGCAGTTTTCGCCGACTTCGGCATTGTGGCCGATCTGAACCAGATTGTCGATCTTGCTGCCGGCCCCGATCAGGGTCTCGCCGAAGGTGGCCCGATCGATGCAGACATTGGCCCCGATCTCCACCTCATCGCCGATCCGGACAATCCCCTTATGGAGCCGCTTGTAGTGGCGGCCCTGGCGGTCGGTGGCGTAGCCGAAACCGTCGCTGCCGATCACGCTGCCGGCATGGATGATCACCCGACGACCGATAAGGCAGCCGGGATAAACGGTGACATTGGGATGAATCACCGTCTCATCACCAATTTCCACCCCGTCGCCGATCACCGTGTTGGGGCCGATGGTCACCTTATCGCCCAGCCGCACCCGGTCGCCCAACACCACGCCGGGGCCGATGGTCACCGCCGCCGGAATCAGGCAATCGGCCCCGATCACCGCGCCGGCCGCCACCCCGCCGGCCACGAAGGGCCGGGCTTCAAGAAACTGTTGAATGCGGGCGGCGGCCAGGTAAGGGTTGGCCACCCGAATCAGGGGACGTTGGTCCGAGGCCGGCAAATCCTTGGGGCCGATCAGGGCCGCGGCCCGGCAGGCTGCCAACTCCGGCAGCCGTTTGCGATCGGCCAGAAAGGTTATTTCCCCGGCTCCGGCCCGTTGCAAATCGTTGAACCCGTCAACGATAACCGCGCCGTCCCCCACCAGTTCACCGGCCACCAACTCCGCCAGTTCCGCAACCGTCGCCATTACTCCTCCTGCAAAAAGGGAGGCGCTTCCGTTGATTTATCCCGGAAGCGCCCCTGTTGCCGATCACGGGGGCCATCATGAAGTAAGCGGTCACGGGGTGCCGCAGGTTGCGGTGATCGGGAGGCGATGCGTACTTCAGTACGTGAGCCGGTCCGATCGCCGCAAGATGCGGTGCCCCGTGATCGCTTACAGCGCCCCTGTTGCCGGTCGGCCCTCACCGCTGAGCGGATCAGGCGACCACTGCTTTACCCAGCCGTTGGCCCGCCTAGCCTTTGCCGTAACCTTTCACCAGAGGCACCAGCCTGCCGATTTAACAGAACGTAACCGTTCAGCAGTGCCGCAGGTTCGGGTAAGCAGCCGGGCGCCTCATACCCCGTGTACTTAAGCCTGGCTGATCGCCCGAAGATGCGGTGCTGCTGAACGGTTACCCTTTGCCGTTGATTCTTTTGCGGAGAATCCCGGATGGCTTGAAGGTTACCACCCGGCGGGGGGCCAGGATCAACTCGTCGCCGGTCTGGGGGTTGCGGCCCCGCCGGGCCCGTTTCTGCTTGACGTTGAATTTGCCGAACCCGCTCAGTAGCAGGTCGTCTCCCCGGCGCAGGGTATCCTTGGCAATATCCAAAAAGGCTTCCACCACCCGGGTGGCCTGGCCCTTGCTCAGGTCATGATCTTGGTAAACCCGCTGGATCAGGTCGGCTTTGGTCAGGGTCATGGCAACACCTTTCTGGCTTTACTGCTTGAGGGCGGCGGCACCGGCAAAACGAGCGGCGGCCCCCAGCTCGTCTTCGATCCGCAACAGTTGATTGTACTTGGCCACCCGGTCGGTCCGGGAGGGGGCGCCGGTTTTGATCTGGCCGGTGTTCAGGGCCACGCAAAGATCGGCGATGGTGGTATCCTCGGTTTCCCCGGAACGGTGGGAGATAACCGCGGTATAGCCGGCCCGCTGGGCCATTTCCACCGCGTCGATGGTCTCGGTGACGGTGCCGATCTGGTTGAGCTTGATCAGGATGGAGTTGCCGACCCCCTCCTTGATGCCCCTGGCCAGAATGGCGGTATTGGTCACGAAAATATCGTCGCCGACGATCTGCACCTTGCCGCCCAGCTCGTCGGTGAGCTTCTTCCAGCCGGCCCAATCGCCCTCGGCCAGGCCGTCCTCGATGGAAACCAGGGGGTACTTCCTGATCCAGGAGGCGTAAAGCTTGATCAACTCGTCGGCCGACTTCTTGGGCTTCTTCTCGGCGGCCAGAACATAACATTTGGCCTTGGGATCGTACAGCTCGCTGGCCGCCACATCCAGGGCGATGGCCATATCCTTGCCGGGCTGGTAGCCGGCCTTGACAATGGCCTCCAGCAGGCATTCCATGGCCTCCTCGTTGGAGCGCAGGTTGGGAGCGAAGCCGCCTTCGTCACCCACAGCGGTCTGATGACCGGCCTTTTTCAGTACCGCCTTCAGGGTGTGGAAGGTTTCCACCCCCATCCGCAGGGCCTCCTTGAAGGAGGGTGCCCCCAGGGGCATGATCATGAATTCCTGAACATCGACGTTGTTGTCGGCATGGGCGCCGCCGTTGAGCACGTTCATCATCGGCACCGGCAGCACCTTGGCGTTGACCCCGCCCAGGTAGCTGTAGAGCGGCAGGGCGCAATCCTCGGCGGAAGCCCGGGCCACCGCCATGGAAACCCCCAGGATGGCGTTGGCCCCCAGCTTTTTCTTGTTGTCGGTGCCGTCCAGCTCCAGCATCACCCGGTCGATTAACACCTGCTCGCAGGACTCCAGACCGGTGAGGGTCGGGCCGATCACGTTGTTGACGTTGGCCACCGCCGTCTCCACGCCCTTGCCCAGGTAGCGTTTTTTACGGGTATCGCGCAGTTCCAGGGCCTCGCGGGTGCCGGTGGAGGCGCCGGAGGGCACCAGGGCCCGACCCGAGGCTCCCGAGTCGAGAAAAACTTCCACCTCGACGGTGGGGTTGCCCCGCGAGTCGATCACTTCCCTGCCCTGTACGCCAATAATTTCACCCATTTTCACTCTCCCTGATATTTTTTATTTACCGCAAACCGACAACCTTAACTCCAACCCGTCGTAACCGTGTTTTGTGAACGTTTATCGTGATTTTAGCCGATGGCTGCGGCCATGCTGAAAATCGGCAGATACATGGCCACCACCAGACCGCCGATCATTCCGCCCAAAAAGACCATCATCAGCGGCTCGATGGCGGCGGTGAGGTTTTCCACCGCCTGGTCCACTTCTTCATCATAAAAATCGGCGATTTTGACCAGCATGGTATCCAGGGCGCCGGTGGACTCGCCGACGTTGATCATCTGAATCACCATCCCCGGAAAAACCCCGGTTTCTGCCAACGGCTCGGCCAGCGCCCGACCCTCGCTGATACTGTCGGTGACCCGGAAAACCGCCTTTTCGATCACCTTGTTGCCGGCGGTCCGGGCCACCACGTTAAGCGACTCCAGAATGGGCACCCCGCTCTGGAGCATGGTGCCCAGGGTCCGGGAAAACTTGGCCACCGCCACCCGCCGCAGCAGGGTGCCGACAATGGGCAGCTTGAGCAGCAGCTCATCAATCTTTTCCCGACCCCGCTCGGTCTTATATATGCGTTTGACGGCGGTAAGCAACAAAAAGATGGCCCCGATCATATAAAGAAAATTATTTTGGGCAAATTCGCTCATGTCCACCACGAACTGGGTGGGGGCCGGCAGGGCCGAGCCGAAGTCGGCAAACATGGCCTCGAAAACCGGGACCACGAAGATCAGCATCACCGCCAACACAACAAAGGAGATGCAGACGCAGATGATGGGATAGGTCATGGCCCCCTTGACCTTTTTCTTCAAAGCCTGAGCCTTTTCCATAAAGGCGGCCAACCGGGAGCAGATGGTATCGAGGATACCGCCGACCTCGCCGGCATCCATCATGTTGCAGTAAAGATTGTCGAAGATATCGGGATGCTTTTTGAGGGATTCGGCGAAAGTGGAGCCGGTTTCCACATCAGCGCGGACGGCGCGCAGCACCTTTTTGAAGGTGGGATTCTCCTGCTGATCCCCCAGAATCTGCAAACTCTGGACCAGGGGCAGGCCGGCGTCGATCATGGTGGAGAGTTGGCGGGTGAAGATCACCACATCCTTGCCGGTAACCTTGGGCTGAAAAAAAGCCACATCGGCAAAGAGATCCTTGGGAGCCTCCTTGAGCACCGAAGGGGTGACCCGCATCCGCTTGAGGTGGGACTTGGCGGCGGCCTCGTTGGGCGCTTCGAACTTACCCTTGCGCTTCTCGCCGTAGGAATTTATTCCCTTCCAGACATATACCGGCATCTTAGCTGGCGCTCCCTTTCCTTTCCGAACCGGCAAAAACCGTTAAGTCGAACCGTTGCAAACAGAAAAAATGTAACGTAACGCCCCACTTATAGCGCATGAGCGGCTTAAAAACAAGCAGGTAACCGTGGTTGCCGTTTTTCTTTTGACATCACCGCGATGATCATTTATATATGCCGGTTTCGCCGACCAGTATAGAGCGGAGCCGCGAGGGGTTCGGGAGCCGCTCAAATTATTACTTTGAATTTTGCAACAGCACATCTTTTCGGAGGTTGAAAGTCATGGCCAAGGCAGCAGCGGCAACCCAGAACGACACCAGCAAGTACACCAGCGGCCTGTTCCAGGCAGTTATCGACAAATGCGAAGGCTGCGGGCGAGTCATCGAGGTGGAATCCAACAAATACTGCCAGACCTACACCGCCCCGGCCGCCAAGTGGAAGCTGGGCTTCTGCAACTTCGCCACCCACGCCAAGCCGGAAATCGTGGCCGCCGCCGTCAAGATCAACCCCTTGAAAGCTTCCAAGCGGGCCGCCGCCAAGAGCAAGAAAAAATAATTTTTGCTGAAAACCCGAATTTCACAAAAACCGCCTTCCCCGCTGGAAGGCGGTTTTTTTTATGCCCTTTCCTCACCGCTTCCGCTACTCAGTCGCAGCCTTCCGGCCATCGTTTTGTATTGACAATTCAGCAGGGGCGTTGCTAAACGTAAAAATCCGGTTAAGTTTGGCCGGGTCTCTCTGAATCAGGTTCCACCGCCGGTCTGCGGCCGGGACCACCACCCATCCCCTCAGCAAGGAGAAGAAAAATGATGCTTAAGTCCTGCTTCAAGTTCGCGACCAGTGTAGCACTGGCCGCCACCGTAATGGTGGGCGGCACCGCCCTGGCCCAGGATCGCACCGGCTGGCCTTCATCAATCAAGATCGGCACCGCCTCCCAGGGCGGCGTCTACTTCGTTTACGGGGCTGGCTGGGGCAACCTGGTTCAGGAGCAACTGCGGGTCAACGCCACCGCCGAGGTTACCGGCGGCCCCACCCAGAACATGGCCCTGGTTCATGCCGGCGACCTGGAATTCGGGATGACCACCATGGGGCCGGGCTATGATACCTGGACCGGCGAGAGCGAAATCGCCCCGGGTGTCGAGATGAAAAACGTTCGAGCCATGTTCCCCATGTACCAAACCCCCTTCCAGATCATCGCCCTCCAACGCTCGGGAATCTCCAAGGTTTCCGACCTCAACGGCAAACGGGTCGGAGTCGGCCCCCGGGGCGGCACCGCCGGCGCCAACTGGCCGCGCTACTTCTCCGAGCTGGGACTGCGGGTCAACGTCCAGTACGGCGGGGCCAGCGACCAGGCCGGCCAGGTCCAGGACGGCCTGATCGATGCCTTCGCCTTCGCCGCCGGGGTGCCCATTCCCGCCTTCAGCCAACTGGAAGCCCAGCACCCGGCCAATGTCTTTTCGGTCAACAGCGAAGAACAGCAGAAACTGCTGGCCAAGTACCCCTCGCTGAGCCCCTTCACCCTGCCGGCCAGCGCCTACCGCAGCCTGGAGCAGGATATTCCCACCATCGCCATGTGGAACTTCGCCATCGCCAACAAGAACGTTCCCGAAAGCCTGGTGTACGAGATCATGAAGGTGGTGCTGGACAACAACGAGCGGATGCTGCAAATCCACCGCTCCGCCGTGGAAACCCTGCCGGAGAACATGGTTCATAACGGCTTTATGTGGTTCCACCCCGGCGCCATCCGCTACTATCAGGAAAAAGGTTTTGCGGTCGCCGACCACCTGATTCCGCCGGAGTACAAGAAATAATTTAATTAAATCCGCAGATAATTTAATTAAATCAGCGCCCCGGCCGCGCCAATCATGTTGGAGCAATGTCAACGATGACCAGCGAAAACAAAGAGCCGGGGCGCGTTGTCGCCTCCGGGATCGACAACGACCAGACAACCTTCACCGGCCGCCATCACCTGCCGGCCTTCACGGGCTACCTGCTGTTCTGGGCCTGTGTCCTCTACACCCTTTTTCATCTGCTGGTCCTCAACGTCTACCCCCTGGAAACCTGGGCCTTCCGGATCATTCACGTGGCCGGCGGCCTGGGCCTGGGGTACGCCCTGCTGGCCGCCTCCGCCAACCCGGCCCGGCTGCGACCGGTGCGCTTTTGGCTGGAATACCTGCCCATGCTGGCCTCCGGTCTGGCCATCCTTGGCGCCGCCGGTCTGCTGGGTTACGCCTACTACCTGAAACACAGCCAGGGAATGCTCAATCCCCCGCCCTGGATTTTCAAAAATTTTTCGCAAATCATGCTGGGGGCGGTGGTTCTGGCCATCGTGGCCTCCTGGGTGGCCCGCCATTTTCACCGGGGCGTGGGCTGGTACTACCTGACCCTGATTGTCGCCAGTGTGCTGGTGGCCGCCTATTTGCTCTTCAACCTTAACGCCCTCCAGTTCCGGGCCGGGGTCATGCCCACCCAGCCCGACTTTCTGGTTTCCCTGGTCGGGGTGCTGCTGATTCTGGAGTTGACCCGGCGGGTGGCGGGCCTGGCCCTGGTGGTGATCGCGGCGGTGTTCATCGCCTACTCCTTTTTGGGCCCCCACCTGCCCGGTTTCCTCCAGCACAGCGGTTACCGGCTGGATCGGTTTTTCACCTACATCTACACCGACAACGGCATCCTGGGGCCCACCACCGCCGTCTCCTCCACCTATATCGTGCTCTTTATCACCTTCGCCGCCTTCCTCCAGGCCTCCAAGGTGGGGGATTATTTCGTCAACTTCGCCTTTGCCGCCGCCGGCTGGGCTCGGGGCGGGCCGGCCAAGGTGGCGGTGTTCGCCAGCGGCCTGATGGGCATGATCAACGGCACCTCGGCGGGCAACGTGGTGGCCACCGGCTCCCTGACCATCCCCCTGATGAAACGGGTGGGCTACCGGCGGCGCAGCGCGGCGGCCATCGAGGCGGCGGCCTCCTCCGGCGGTCAGATCATGCCGCCGATCATGGGGGCCGGGGCCTTTATCATGGCCGAAATCACCGGCATTCCCTACACCGACCTGATCGTCGCCGCCCTGATTCCGGCGGTGCTCTACTTCGCCTCGGTTTATTTCATGGTGGACCTGGAAGCCCAGCGGGCGGGCATGAAGGGGCTGCCCCGCCATGAACTGCCGGTTTTGGCCAAGCTTTTGCGCCAGGCCTATCTCTTCCTGCCGGTGGTGATCCTGATTTCCGCCCTCTTCATGGGCTATTCGGTGATCCGGGCCGGGACCGTGGCCCTGGTCAGCGCCATCGTGGTGAGCTGGCTGACCAGCCACAAGATGGGGCCGCGCGGCACCCTGAACGCCCTGGAGTCGGCGGCCAAGATGTCCATTCAGTTGATCGCGGTCTGCGCCTGCGCCGGGATCATCGTCGGGGTCATCGGGCTGACCGGGGTGGGGCTGCGCTTCTCCTCCATGCTGCTGACCCTGGCGGAGACCAGCCAACTGCTGGCCATGTTTTTCGCCATGGTGATCTCCATCCTCCTGGGGATGGGCATGCCCACCACCGCGGCCTATGCGGTGGCGGCGGCGGTGGTGGCCCCCGGCCTGATCCAGTTGGGGATCACCCCCCTGGTGGCCCATTTCTTTGTCTTCTATTATGCGGTAATGTCGGCCATCACCCCGCCGGTGGCTTTGGCCGCCTACGCCGGGGCGGCGGTGGCCGGCTCCGAACCCATGCGAACTTCGGTGACTGCCTTTAAGGTGGGCCTGGCCGCCTTCATCGTGCCCTTCATGTTTTTCTACAGCCCGGCCCTGCTGATGGAGGGCGAGTGGCCGGTGGTGCTGCGCACCCTGGTTACCGCCCTGATCGGGGTTTACCTGCTGGCCGCCGCCGTCCAGCGCTGGTATTTCGGGCTGGCCGCCGCCCTACCCCGAATCCTGCTACTGGTCGCCGCCGTGTCAATGATTTCCGGCGCCATGGTCACCGATCTGGTGGGCATCGGCCTGGCCACGGTACTCTTCTTCTGGCAGCGTAAAATGGCGGACCAGAACCCGGTGGCCGCCGAGGCGGCAGCGGCCGCCCAACCCGACGATTGGCAATAGAGGTAAACGTTGAGCAGCACCACATTTTGTCGGCTATTCGCCGACGATTGACACGGGCGATCAACCAAGCTTGCGTACGCGGGGTGCGCGGCGCTTGGTTGCTTGCCCGAACCCGCGGCACTGCTCAACGTTTACGGCCCACTCAACCCCCTGGTACTTCAGGAAAGGAGCAAATAACCATGCCTCATAACAGCTATCGCTTCAATTACGACGAGTTCGGCAATACCAAAGAGATCGTGGTGCTGGCCCGGGGGCTGGGGGTTGCCGACAACTCCTATACCAACAAGGGCACCGCCTTCACCGAGGAGGAGCGGGATCTGCTGGAGCTGCACGGCACCCTGCCCCCCAGCGTCCGGGGCCTGGAGCAGCAGATTGAAAACAGCCGGGTGGCCATCGCCAAGAAAGAAAATGATATTGAAAAGTTCATCTATATCCGCTCGCTGTTCGACCGCAACGTCACCCTGGCCCACGCCTTTATCGCCAGCGATATCGAAAGCTACATGCCCATCATCTACACCCCCACCGTGGGCGAGGCCTGCCGCCACTACTCCTCGATGTTCCGCAAGGCCCACGGCCTTCACTTCTACCCCGGCAATATCGACCGGGCCCGGGAAATCCTCACCAGCATAGGCCAGCGCCAGGTCCGGGTGGCGGTGGTCACCGACAACCAGGGCATTTTGGGGATCGGCGACCAGGGGGCCGGCGGGATCGCCATCTGTGTTGGCAAGCTGATGCTCTATACCCAAGGGGCCGGGATCGCCCCCTGGCACTGTCTGCCCATCTCTTTAGACGTGGGCACCGACAACCCGGCCCTGCTGGATGATCCCAACTACCTGGGCTGGCGCCACGCCCGGCTTAAGGGCGACGACTATATCGAGTTCGTCCAACGTTTCGCCAAGGCCTTCAAGGAGGTCTTTCCCCACGCCCTCTGCCAGTGGGAGGACTTTTCCAAGCAGAACGCCTTCGCCATCCGCGACACCTATCTCCACGACCTGATTTCCTTCAACGACGATATCCAGGGCACCGGCGCCATCACCCTGGCGGCCATCCTGGCGGCCATGAAAATCAAGAAGGAGGAGATGAAGGAGCAGCGCTACCTGATCCACGGGGCCGGGGCCGGCGGCGTCGGCATCGCCGAACAGATCGAGGCCGCCCTGCTGGAGGAAGGGCTCAGCGCCGCCCAGGCCCGGGAGCTGATCTACACCGTGGATAGTCGGGGCCTGGTCACCAGCAACCGCCGGCTGGACCCCTACAAGGAAAAATTCGCCAAAAACCCGGCCGATCTCCCCTGGTACCGGGAGGATCAGGACGGCAACCTGCTCAACGTGATCAAGCAAAGCAAAACCACGGTGCTGATCGGCACCTCCGGCCAGTACGGCTGTTTCGACCACGAGGTGGTCAAGGCCATGTTGGCCAACTGCCCCCAGCCGATCATCCTGCCCCTGAGCAATCCCACCGCCAACATTGAAGCCCTGCCCACCGACCTGGAAGAGTGGACGGCGGGCCGAGCCCTGGTGGCCACCGGCAGCCCCTTCGCACCCCTCCAACGTGCCGGCCGCAAGGTGCGGGTGGGCCAGTGCAACAATGTTTTCATCTTTCCGGGGGTGGGGCTGGGAGTGCTGGCCGCCGGGGCCCGCGAGGTATTGCCCGAGTTTTTCACCGCCGCCGCCCGAGCGGTGGCCGAACAGGTAAACCCGGCGGAGTTGCAGGATGGGGTGCTGATGCCCGAGGTGAAAAATTTAAGGAAGGTCAGCCGGCGGGTGGCCCAGGCGGTGGGCGAAAGCGCCATCGCCGCCGGGATTGCAGGCCCCTGCGCCTTTTCCACCTTCCAGCACGAAAACGACCCGGAACGGCTGGCCCGGCTGATCGACGGGATGTACTGGCGGCCAAGCTACCTGCCCCTGGTCGCCGGCTAACCCGGTAAGCGTCCAGCAGCACCCCGACACGGGACCTTCGGGCGATCAGCCAGGCTTAAGTACACGGGGTACGAGGCGCCTGGCTGCTTGCCCGAATCTGCGGCACTGCTGAACGCTTACGTCCCGTTAACTCTGCAGTTTGGTGCCCCTGGTGAACGCCTTCCCCTAACCCTTGATTACCGCCAGGGGGCGCAGGGCTACCACCACCTCCACCAGATCGAGCTGGTTTTCCACCACCTGCTCGACGTCCTTGTAGGCCCCGGCGGCTTCTTCCAGGTCGCGGACCGAACGGATGGCGTGGATGATGCCCTGCGCTTCCAGGCGCTTTTTTTCGGTGGCCAGATCCAGTTGGCGCTGGGCCTGCTTGCGGCCCAGCTTGCGGCCTGCCCCGTGGGAGCAGGACTCGAAACTTTCCCGATTGCCCTTCCCTTTTACGATGTAGCTGGGGCTGCCCTGGGAGCCGGGAATAATCCCCAGTTCCCCGGCCCGGGCCCGGGTGGCTCCCTTGCGGTGGACAATCACCCGCCGGCCGTAATGCTCTTCTTCGGCCGCGTAGTTGTGGGCGATGTTGATGATGGGCCCGAAGGTCAGCGGCCCGGCCACCGCCGTCACCGCCGCCTTGATCCGCTCCATCATCAGCAGACGATTGGCATAGGCGAAATTGACACAGTACCGCATCTCCCGCAGGTAGCTGCGGCCGGCCGGGGAATCGGTGGGCAGGAAGGCCAGTTGCCAGTTGGGAGGAATCTTGGAACCCCACTTGCGGTTGAGGGTTTTAGCCAGTTGGTTGTAATGATTGGCCACCTTGAAGCCCAGGTTGCGGCTGCCGGAGTGGACCATCAGCCAGATATGGCCATCGCTGCCCTTCTGGATTTCGATGAAATGGTTGCCGCCGCCCAGGGTTCCGATCTGGTGCAGGGCGCTGCGGTACTGGTCGGCCACCACCGGCAACTGCTCCAGAGGCACCTCGACGGAGGGCATCAGGGCCGCATCCTGGGGCCGGTTGTGGTGTTTGAACCCCAGGGGCACGGTGCGGCGGATTTCGCTCAAGATCGCCTTCAGGCGCTCGGCGCCCAGCTCGCTCAGGGAAGTCTGGACCGCGCACATCCCGCAGCCGATATCCACCCCCACCGCGTTGGGAATCACCACCTCCTCGGCGGCCATCACCCCGCCGATGGGCATCCCGTAGCCAAAATGAACATCGGGCATCACCGCCACATGGCTGAAGACAAAGGGCAGGTTGGCCAGATTGCGCACCTGTTCCCAGGCGCCGGGCTCCACCTCGTCCAGCCAGAGCTTGATGGGTTTTTTTTCGGTTCTGACTTCGCGCTTCATGTCTATTTTCTAGCTGAGACAAGCATGGCTGTCCATTTTTATTCAGCTCCTGCCTTGGCCGGCGGGTTGCTTACATAATCAGGTAAAGGATCAGCGGCAGGGTAAGGGCGGCGGCCAGGGTTTGGGCGGTGGTGATTCCGGAAATCAGGGCGGTGTCGCCGCCCATCTGGCGCGCCAGAATGGAGGAAAGGGCCGAACCCGGCAAGGCGGCGAAGATCACCGCCACCTGGGTGGCCTGGGTGGGCACCTCCAGCAGCAGGCAAAATAGCCAGACCAGCAAGGGGTAGGCCAGCAACTTGAGCAGGGTGGCGGCCAGCAGTCCCCGGCGCTGATATCTCAAGACTGCCGGTTCCAACGAGGCCCCCACCGCCAGCAGCCCCAAAGGCAGGGCGGCCTGGCCCAGGATGGCCAACAACCGATCCACCGCCGGCGGCAAGGGAACCTCGCCGTGGTGCAGCACCAGGCCCAGCAGACAGGCCAGCACCACCGGATTGGTCAGCACCGCCCGCACCAGGGCCTGGCGGTGCTGATCCTGGCGGAGGTCGTCCCGTTGGCCGAAGCGCAGCAGCAGGGTAATGCAGATCACGTTGACCAGGGGAATCAGCAGGGCCAGCAACATGGCGGCGGTGAGCATTCCCGGATCACCGAACAAAAAGAGGACAATGGAAATGCCGATGTAGGAGTTGAAACGGATGGCCCCCTGGTAAACCGAAGTAAAAACCGGGCCGGAACTGAAAAGGAGGGGCCGCAGCCCCAGCAGCAGGGCGCTGAGCAGCAGCAGGCTGGCCACCATGGCGGCAAAGAGGGCGAAGGTTTCACCATCCACCCCGCCGGGATTGGGGCTGGCGATGGCCTGGACCAGCAGGGCCGGCATCAGGACATAGTAGGTCAGCTTCTCCGCCGGCTGCCAGAAGGAACGTCCGGGGAAGTCGCTCTGGCCCAGGACAAAACCCAGCACGATGAGAAAAAACACCGGCAACAAAACCACCAGTAGCTGGGCAAGATCTCCCATAGCAGTAACGCTCCCGACCGTTTTCTTAAGCTTACTTTATGGCGCTTCCCGCAACTTTTGCCCCAGGCGTTCGGCCAGGCGCTCGGCGGCAAAAACCAGGGATTCAACGTCAAGAAAATCCAGCACCCGGCGGTCAAAAAGCACCTTGGCCCTGGCGGCAAAGCCTTCTTCGGGGGCAGCGGCCCAGAACAGCACGGCGTGGGGCACCTGGGGCAACACCGGAATGATCATGGCCAGATCGGCGGCGGCCTCGGGCCAGGGGCGGCCCCCCAGGCTCCGGCAGCCATCCGCCACCGCCGCGGGCGGATATTCGGCAAAAAGGCGGGCCAAAGGCTGCTCGCAATAGGTGGCTAAAGTCCTGACCTTGGAAATGGTATTGGGCAGGCTCTCCAGCCCCACCCAATCGTGGGTGGGCGGGGCGCCGCCCTGGCAGCAGACATAGTTGTAAAGCAGGATTTGGTCCCGGTGGTCGTCGGGCTCCGCCCCGGCCAACCGAATGCCGCCTCTACCCAGCTCCACCGATTGGCCCAGATAATTGAAGCGCAGCACCTCGCCATGGGCGTCGCCGGCCAACTCACAGCCCAACGGCTGGGCCAAGCTGGCAAAGGAAAGCGGGGCGATCTTGCTTTGCAGGTGGGCCACCATCTCCCGGTCGCGCTGCTGGGGCAGCTCATCCATGGGAGTGCTGCCAGCGGGAGCGCTGCCGGCGGGGGCGCTCCCGGCGGCCAGTGCTTCCAGACCGCTGCCGTCCAGGTCCGGACACTTTTGCCAATCCTCACCCCCCTTGCAGACGGCGGCGGCAAAGGCCAGGCAGGTGGGGTGGCCGCAGCGCCCACAGTTGGTTTTCGGAGTTTTTTTGAACAGTTCAAATGGCTGCATGGCCGCTTCCTTTCTAATCCGTGGTCGGCATTGGGCCTTCGTAGTGGGTCAGGGTGGCGGTGAGGGAGCCGATGGCGATTCGGGAGCGGATGCGCAGAGGGACTCGGTACTGGTCATCGGTGAGCCAGATTCGGGGGTCGCCGGCTTTGTCGTAAAGGCCGACAAAACGCAGTTGGGGCCGAACCTGCAAGGTTTGCCGGCGGCCGAAGATGGAGTTGATGGTTTCCCGCCGTTCCACCAGCACCGGCACCTCATGACGCTCCCGGTCGGCAAAGGTGGGCACAATCACCGGATCTTCCTGCACCAAAGGAAGCAGGCGCATGAAGTAGAAGGCGGAAAATTCATTGTGAACCGGCACCGCAACCTGATAACGCCGGGGCTCGTCGAGATCGCGCTGGTAGACAATCCGGCCGCTTTGCTGGTCGAACATGGTTATTCTGGTGCTGCGCCGCTCCCGCTGCCGCTGATCGATCCGGTACTGAACCGGCAACCGCCAGTCCCCTTCCACCACCACCCGGAAACGGTCCTCCACCGGATAAATACCGCCCAGCAGGCCGGCGGTTTCGGCGGTTACATCGATGGCGAACAACCGACCGTCGCCCCCCAACCGGCGCACCTCCAGGGTCAAGCGGCCAGCGGTTACCCCCATCCAGGTGACATCATAATGAAGCACCTCCCCCTCCGGATAGGCGGTGGGCAACAATTCCCAGAGGGGCTCGGTTATTTTTCCCGGAACCGGCCGGTCGTCACCGGACGCCGCCGGCCACGGCATAAGCAGCAGCATCGGCCACAACAGTACCAAGAAAAACAGATTTTTTCCCTTCACGATGCACTTCCTCCTGTCACAAGGCAACCGTTTTCCGAAACCGGCAGGCGGCGGCAAGGCGACCGGGCGTAACCGATCGCCTACCGGCCCCTTGCCGAAAATGAGCAATACTGCTAGGGTACCGGAAAACAGGCAAAATCAACCAGGGAGATCAAGCTAATGAGTGAGCAGACCATCCGGCTGGAGAACGGTACCGAATATACCGGCGAGATCAAAGATAATCAACCGCACGGCAAGGGCGTGCTGGTGGATGCCAACGGCAACCGTTACGAAGGCGAATTCAAGGAGGGTCGGATGGACGGCCGGGGTACCCTGAGCCAGACTGACGGCCTGACCTACAGCGGTGAGTTCAAAGACAATATGTTTCACGGTAAAGGCAGCCTGATCCAGCCGGACAACTGCCGTTACGACGGTGAGTTCGTCAACAACCGTTTCCACGGCCTGGGCCGCCTGATTCAAGCCGACGGCAGCAAGTGGGAGGGGGAATTCAAGGAGGGTGCCATCAACGGTCTGGGCACCATCACCACCGCCGCCGGCGAAGAGATCCCCGGCCGGCTGGCGGATGGCAAATTTCAACCAATGGGCATAGGCGAACAGGTAAAACAATCATAACCATTCAGCAGTGCCGCAGATTGTCGGCTATTCGCCGACGATAGCCACCGACCGCAGCCAGGCGCCTCGTACCCCGTGTACCACATAAGCCTGACTGATAGCCCAAAGGTGTGCTGCTGAACGGTTACTCGCATGCAATGAGCCGGACTGGGCGCCGGGACCGTTTTACAACAAGGCCCGACGCCCGGCAATTTGGTTTTTAATGATTGGCGTGGAGATCGGCCTCGCTGGTTACCTCGGCTCCGCTACCCAAAATCATCGGACAGGAACCATCCCTCATCATCATCCCCATACCACGTCCCGCTCCCCGAGCCATTCCCCGGCCATTTCCGGATCCCATGCCCATTTTCGAGCCCATACCCATACCGGGCACGGCCAGACCCAGCTCTTGGGCCTTCTGGTGTTTCTGAGTCCGGAGATCGAAAAGCTCACCGGCCAGACGGCCCGCCTTGCGCTCGTCGGGCTTCTGGGAGTTCATCACGGCCCGCAACTCGGTCTGCTTGGTTACGATCTGCCGCCGCAAATCCAGGGTCTGCTCGTGGAACTGCTGCCGGGCCTTGATGGTTTCCTCATCAAGATTCGCCGCCATCCGGCCGTAAGCCGGACCGGTTCCCGGTCCCAAACCCTGCCGGGCCTCGGCTGCCTGGAAACCAACCAACCCGATTACCGCTGCCAATGCGACACTCAACAATGTCTTCTTCATAGCCATACTCCTTATTGATGATTCCTGTTGCGGGGCGGAACCATTACCGCTCCCTTGACGACTACCCCTTATCTTCAACAAGTGTGCCAAGGCGGCAAATAACCATAAATAAGACGGCCATTCAGGCAAATAAGATAAAAACCCGGACGACGACGGCGATCCGCAGACTCGGTGCCACTGTTTACTTTTTACCCGCACCGGCAGCGGCTGCGGGTAATTAGTATCCAGGTAATCATTCAGCGGCACCCCGACCAGGAAACCTCCCGGCGCACAGTCGACAATCCGCGGCACTGCTGAACGCTTACGTCCCGTTAAATCGACAGGTTAGTACCCCTGGTGAACGGTTACATAAAAAATAATTTTTCTCCGGCACAAATCGTGTATCAATAAACCACCATGAACAAACCGGCCCTTAACAGACTGATCTTTGCCTCCCCCTGGATCTTCACCGCCGCCGTGGCCATCCTGTTGGCCGTTATTCTGGTATTCGCGGTGGATAATATGCGGCGGGAACAAAAGCTGATGCAGGACAACCTGCTCCAGCGGGGGCAGGGGGTGGTGCGTCTGGTGGAAGCGGGAACCAGAGCCGCCATGATGCGGATGACCGGCAACGAGCTGACGGCCCTGCAGAATCTGCTGGAACAGGCGGGGGCTGAGGAAGGAATTTTTTATATTGCCATTATTGATCGCCGGGGCCTGATACTGGCCCACAGCGACCCCGAACAGGTGGGCAGTATCCTGGCCGACCCGCCCCCTCCACCGGCATCGTCGGTCGGTGATGCGGAAGAGCTAACAGCAAGCGCCGCCGGCAACCGAACCGGGGTCAACGGCATGATCGAGGCCGCAGGCTGGCGGCTGCTGACCACCAGCGCTTGGGCTCCGCGGCTATTTGAAGTCCATGCCCCCTTCAACCCCCAGGCCGGTCGCGGTCGGCACTGGCGGGAAATGCGGGAAGAGGGCCAGATGCCCCGCCACCGGATGATGGGCCCCATGATGCACTCCGCTCCCGCCCCCAACAATCAAGCCGCAACGGACCTGTTCAACCGGGCCGAGCCGCCCCTGATCCTGGTGGGGCTGGACATGGCGGACGAGGAAGCGGTCATTGATCGCAACCGCCGCCATGTTTTTTTCATCTCCCTGGCTTTGCTGCTGGCTGGAATCGGCGGTTTAAGCGCCCTGTTCGTGATCCAGGGCTACCGGCGGGAGCTGGAGCGGGGACGGCAGCACCATGAGCACCTGCTGGCCCTGGGCAAAATGGCGGCGGGGGTGGCCCACGAGGTGCGCAACCCCTTAAGCTCCATAAAGGGGCTGGCCACCCTGCTGGGAGAGCGTTTCCCCGCCGGCGATTCCGGCCACGAAAGCGCCCGACTGTTGATCTCCCAGGTGGAGCGGCTGAACCGCTGCATCGGCGAACTGCTGGACTACGCCCGCCCCATGCCCCCGGCCCGGCGGCCGGTGGACCTCAACCGGCTGCTGAGCGACGCCCTGCAACTGATCGCCATTGATGCCCAAAAATTGCAGGTAAAAGTCGAGTTCAGCCCCGACCCCGCCCTGCCCGAGTTGCAACTGGACCCCGACCGGATTACCCAGGTGCTGCTCAATCTGCTGCTCAACGCCCTCCAGGCCATGCCCCAAGGCGGGGAGCTGGCAGTAGGGACCGAAAAAACCACGGCCAGGGGACCATGCAGAATCGTCATCCGGGACAACGGCCATGGCATCGAGGCCGCCGACCTGGAGCGGATAACCGACCCCTACTTCACCACCAAGCCGGATGGCTCGGGCCTGGGGCTGGCCATGGCCCGAAAGATCCTCGACGAGCACGGCGCCCGCCTGGAAATCACCAGCCCCGGCCCAGGTCAAGGCACCACGGCAACCATAATCCTGCCAAATTAATCTTTTTCGCGGCGGATTACGGCGCCGACGCCGGTGAGCTTGCCCACCAGATCGTCATACCCCCGATCCAGATGATACACCCGGGAAATTTCGCTGGTGCCCCGGGCGGCCAGGGCGGCGATCACCAGGGAGGCGCTGGCCCGCAGATCGGTGGCCATCACCTTGGCCCCCAGCAGCTTGCCGGTGCCGTTGACGATGGCGCTGTGGCCGTCCACCCGGATATCGGCCCCCATCCGCCGCAGCTCGGCCACATGCATGAATCGGTTTTCAAAGATGGTTTCGGTGATCAGGCTCAAGCCGCCGGCAAAGCACATCAGAGCCATCATCTGGGCCTGTAGATCGGTGGGAAAGCCGGGATAGGGCATGGTCTTGATGTCCACCCCCCGCAGGGGCCCGCTACGACTGACATGGAGCCGTTGGCTCTCCTGGCGGACCGTCACCCCGGCGGCCTGCAGTTTTTCGTAGCAGGAAGGCAGCAGCGAAGGATCGCAGTTGCTCAGGGTCAACTCGCCGCCGGTGGCGCCGGCCGCAATCAGGAAGGTGCCGGTTTCAATGCGGTCCGGCAGAATCCGGATCCGGGCCGGCCGCAGGCGGCTCACCCCGTCAATAACCAGGGTATCATGGTCCCGCCCCTGGATTTTGGCTCCCATACCGTTGAGCATATCCACCAGATTGCCGATCTCCGGCTCGCGGGCGGCATTCTTGATGGTGGTGGTTCCCTTGGCCAGCACCGCGCCCATCAGGATATTTTCGGTGGCGGTCACCGAAGGAATGTCAAAACAGATGGTGGCGCCCTCCAGGCGGTGCGGCACCCGGGCCTCGACATAGCCCTGATCGAGCCGGTGCTCCACCCCCATCTGCTGAAAGCCCTGGAGATGAAAATTGATGGGGCGGGCCCCGATGGCACAGCCGCCGGGCAGCGACACCCGCGCCCGGCCCATCCGGGCCAGCAGCGGCCCCAGGACCAGCACCGAGGCCCGCATGGTCTTGACCAGATCGTAAGATGCCTCGAAGTTGTGGAGATCACTGCTGTCGATGATCAGGCGGTCATCTTCCCGCCGCCACTTGGCCCCCAAAGATTCCAACAGGGCCAGCATGGTCCGGGTGTCGCGCAGGTCGGGAACATTCTCCAGCACATGGGAGCCGGGGGCCAGCAGACAGGCGCAGATCAGAGGCAGGGCCGCGTTTTTAGCCCCGCTGATCCTGATTTCCCCGGCCAGCGGGCGGCCGCCTTCAATAACAATCTTATCCATCGCTTATTCCCCCTTACGATAACCGCTTAAAACCCGTAAGCGTTCAGCAGCACCGCACCTTCGGGCGATCAGCCAGGCTTAAGTACACGGGGTACGAGGCGCCTGGCCGCTTGCCCGAATCTGCGGCACTGCTGAACGCTTACGTCCGGTTAAATCAACAGTTTAGCTCCCATGGCGAACGGCTACTAAAACCCTGGGTAGCCCCGCCAGGTCCGGGATAACCTCCAGGCCGCTGAAGGCTGATTCGGCTTGAAAAATTGTTTTGGTCGCCGCTGCCTGATCACAGCCGATCTCCAGCAGCAGCAAGCCGCCGGGCCGCAGCAGGGGCGGAATCTGGCGGGCCAGCCGCCGGAGATCGTCCAGGCCGTCTTCGCCGCCGTCAAGGGCCCGGCGCGGCTCGTAGTCCCGAACTTCCGGCTCCAGCTTCGCCAGGGCCCGGCGGGCCACGTAGGGCGGATTACCCACCACCAGATCAAATGGGGGGGCGGCAGCCAAGGCCCCCAACCAGTCACTGGCAATAAAAAAAATCCGCTGTTCCACCCCATGGCGGCGAGCGTTATGGCGAGCCAGGGCCAAGGCTTCCGGCTGGCGATCCACGGCCACCACCTTCGCGGCCGGCAACTCCCGGGCCAGCACCACCGCCAGGATGCCGCTGCCGGTGCCCAGATCAAGAATCCTGAAATCCTCGGCTCCACTCCGGCCGGCGGCGGCAAACTCCAGGGCCTTTTCCACCAGCAACTCGGTTTCCGGCCGGGGGATCAAAACCCGGGGGTCCACCGTAAAGGGTAACGACCAGAACTCCCATTCTCCCAAAATATAGGCCAGGGGCTCCCGCCGGCAGCGCCGCGCCACCGCCGCCGCCAGTTGCCGGCGCTGTTCCTCGGTAAGCAAACGTCCGGCCCCCAGCCGCAGCCGGACCAGATCACAGGCCAGCACCCAGAGCAACAGCAGTTCCGCCTCGTGCTCCGATTCAACTATCCCGGCCCGGCCCAAACACTCCCGGAGCCAGAGCCGTAACTCCCCGACGGTGGCCCAAGCCGGCGGTTGGCTGTTCATCACTGCTGCTTGAGGGCTTCGGACTGATAGTGGAGCATCAAGGGCTCGAGAACCTCGTCCAGACGGCCCAGCATCACTTCATCCAGGCGATAGATGGTCAGGTTGATCCGATGATCGGTGAGACGATTTTGGGGGAAGTTGTAGGTGCGGATCCGTTCGCTGCGATCACCGCTGCCCACCTGGCTTTTGCGGTCGGAAGAAATTTTGTCGTGCTGCTCCTGCTGCAGCCGGTCGAGAAGGCGAGCCCGCAGAACCTGGAGGGCCTTGGCCTTGTTTTTGTGCTGGGACTTTTCATCCTGACAGCTCACCACCAGGCCGGTGGGCAGATGGGTGACCCGGACCGCCGAGTCGGTGGTGTTGACGCTCTGGCCGCCGGGGCCCGAGGAACGGAACACGTCGAACTTGAGTTCGGCGGGATTGATTTTAAGCTCCACCTCTTCGGCCTCGGGCAGGACCGCCACCGTCACCGCCGAGGTGTGCACCCGGCCCTGGGCCTCGGTTTCCGGCACCCGCTGCACCCGATGGGCTCCCGACTCGTACTTGAGCCGACTGTAAACCCGCTCCCCGCTGATCAGGGCGATGATCTCCTTGTAACCCCCGATCCCGATGGGGTTGCTGCTCAACACCTCCACCTTCCAACCGAGATCCTCGGCGTAGCGACAGTACATCCGGAAAAGGTCGCTGGCAAACAGGGCCGCCTCATCACCGCCGGTGCCGGCCCGGATTTCCAGGAGGGTATTTTTCTCGTCATTAGGGTCGCGGGGCAACAGGGCCAGGCGCAACTCCTTATCCAGGGTGGCGATCCGGTCCCGCAACTCCTCGCTTTCGGCCCGAGCCAAGGCCAGCATCTCCTCGTCCTCTTCCTCCTGGAGCAGCTGACGGTTTTCGGCCAGTTCCCGCTGGGTCTTGAGGTACTCGGCGTAAAGCTGGTCAAGTCGGCTGACCCGAGCATGATCCTTGGCCAACTCCCGAAAACGGGCGGGATCGGCCATCACCGCAGGATCGGCAAGGCGATCCTCCAGCTCACGCTTGCGCTCGGCTATATCAACCAGTTGCTCGAACATGATGATCTCCGTAACCGTTCACCAGGGGTATTAAACTGCCGATTTAACGGGACGTAAGCGTTCAGCAGTGCCGCAGATTCGGGTAAGCAGCCAGGCGCCTCGTACCCCGTGTACTCAAGCCTGGCTGATCGCCCGAAGGTGCGGTGCTGCTGAACGCTTACTGATCTCCAACAAAAAACGCCCCGTGACCGGCACCGGCCAGAGGCCGGCACCGCCCAGGGGCGTTGCCAAAAGTACGGTTTTTTTTATTTGTCCAGGGTGCGGCCGTACTTCTTGAGGAATTTCTCCACCCGCCCGGCGGAGTCGATCAGCTTCTGCTTGCCGGTGAAGAAGGGGTGGCAGGCGGAACAAATTTCCACCCTGACCTCATTCAGCACCGAGCCGATCTCAACTTCGTTGCCGCAGGCGCAGGACGCCTTAATTTTTTGATATTCCGGATGGATACCTTCTTTCATACCCCAAAACCTCCACTAAAAATTGTCGTCATCACGAGTTGCGGATCATCATTTGAGCGCGGAGCGGCCACCGCCGCCCTTGGACCGGCTGGCGGCTCCGCGATAAAAACGCAGGATTATAACCTATTTTTCCAACCAGACAATCAAAACTTGCAAAACCAACAGTGCCGCCGTTTTTTCCATTATTACAATCACTGCAGGTAAACGCTCAGCAGCGCCGCAGATTTGGGCAAGCAACCACCAGGCGCCGCATACCTTGCGTGCTCAAGCCTGGCTGATCGCCCAAAGATGCGGTGCTGCTGGGCGTTTACCGGTTATTGGCCGCTGCTGCTGACCATGGACGTGAAAAATTCTTCGTTGGATTTGGTCCGCTTCATCCTGTCCAGCAGAAATTCCATGGCATCCACCGGGTTCATGGAGGAGAGCAGCTTGCGGAGAATCCAGATCTTGTTCATTTCTTCCGGGCTCAGCAACAGATCCTCTTTGCGGGTTCCCGACTTGGTGATGTCCATGGAGGGGAAGATCCGGCGATCGGCCAGCTTGCGGTCCAGCACGATTTCCATATTGCCGGTACCCTTGAATTCTTCAAAAATAACGTCATCCATCCGGCTGCCGGTTTCAATCAAAGCCGACGCGATAATGGTCAGACTGCCGCCCTCTTCAATGTTACGGGCCGCCCCGAAGAAGCGCTTGGGCCGGTGGAGGGCGTTGGAGTCCACCCCGCCGGAGAGAATCTTGCCGCTGGGCGGCACCACGGTATTGTAGGCCCGAGCCAGGCGGGTGATGGAATCGAGCAGAATCACCACGTCCTTCTTATGCTCCACCAGCCGCCGGGCCTTGTCCAGCACCATCTCCGCCACCTGGATGTGACGCTGGGGCGGTTCGTCGAAGGTGGAGCTGATCACCTCGGCGTTGGTGACGCTGCGGGCCATATCGGTGACCTCCTCGGGCCGCTCGTCAATGAGCAGCACGATGAGGATAACTTCGGGATGATTACGGGTAATGCTGTTGGCGATATCGGTGATCAATACCGTCTTGCCGGTACGGGGCGGCGCCACGATCAGGCCTCGCTGGCCCTTGCCGATGGGGGACATCATATCCATGATCCGCATGGAGTAGTTGTCCGGCTGCCGCTCCAGGCGGATCCGCTCATTGGGATGCAGGGGGGTCAGGTTGGAGAACAGGGTTTTGTCCCGGGCCATCTCCGGGGGATCGAAGTTGACCTTATCCACCTTGAGCAGGGCGAAGTAGCGCTCCCCTTCCTTGGGGGAGCGTACCGGGCCCTCGACGGTGTCGCCGGTGCGCAGATTGAGCCGGCGGATCTGGGAAGGCGAAACGTAAATATCGTCGGGACCGGGCAGGTAGTTGTAATCGGGAGCCCGGAGAAAACCGAAGCCGTCGGGCAGCACTTCCAGGACGCCGCCGCCGTAGTTGTCGCCGTTCCGACCCTGGGATGATGAACTCTGCTGCTGCAGAATGGCGAAGATCAACTCCTGCTTGCGCATGGCAGTGTAACCTTCGATATTCATCGACTTGGCGATGTTGGTCAGTTCGGCAATTTTTTTCCGCTTCAGTTCCCCTAGGTTCATGAACTTGTATTCTCCTGCAAAAACTTGATGGTAAAGGGTTGACGACAAGCTGCCGGGAGCCGCGCCCCTCGGCGCAAACAAACCCGGCTGGTATCCATGGCAATCGCCGACCACAGGCGACAAGCCAACGGCGGCGCACAACAGCTACGAATTTTTCCGGCGATTAACAACGGTATCGAATGGCGGATAGGCTCACTACCACGTGAGAGACCTGCGCAAAAAGCAGACCGGCCCTGAATGTATTTTAGAAAATTTTCTGACGCCCGGGGAAAGAACAGGATAACCGCCATTGGTTGGCAGATTAGCGGGATAGTATTGGCTTGAAGCCGGGCTGTCAAGCCTTTTCAGAGCTTACCAGCTTTTTTTCCACCGCCGCCAGTTGCCGACAGGTTTCCTCCCAGCTCCCGGCGTTATCAATCACCAGATCGGCCCGGGCAGCCTTCTCCTCGGGCGCCATCTGGGCCGCCAACGCCATCCGGGCCTCCTCCGGGGCAACCCCGTCGCGGCGACCAAGCCGGGCCAGACAAATCTCCGGCGGGGCCCGGACCACCAGCACCAGAGAAAAATCATCCTCCCAGCCCACCTCGTAGAGCAGGGGAACCTCCACCAGGATGGTCTCCCGCCCCGCCGCGGCCAAAGCCGCAACCTGTTCTCGCAGGGCTTGGCGGATCAAGGGATGGAGCATGGTATTGACCTCGGCCCGCAAGCCGGCGTCGGCAAAGATGGCCTGCCGCAATGCCGGGCGGTCCAGGCTGCCATCCGCCTGCAAAAAGCGGTTGCCAAAGCGGTGGTGCAGGGCCTGCCGGCCAGCCTCGCCCGGCTCCAGCAACTGCCGGGCCAAAACGTCGCAATCCAGCAGGGGCAGGCCTGCATGTTCCGCCAGGTAGTGAGCCACCCGGCTCTTGCCGGCACCCATCCCGCCGGTTAACGCCACCAGCCGTAAGCGCTCACGATAAAAATTGGGGGCAAGTCCAGATTTTTCCAATCGAGCCACCGGGTTCATGACACTGCCTCGCCCTTGGCTGTTTGCCGCAAAGCGACCAGCACCGTCTCCAGGTCCGGCCAGAGGGGGGCGACAAAACCAAGCTCCTCGCCGCTGATCGGATGACGGAAAGCCAGCTCCAGGGCGTGCAGCCACTGGCGCTGGATGCCCTGGCGGCGATCCTTCTCCCCTCCCCGGCCGTAAAGGGCGTCGCCGGCCACCGGGTGCCCCAGTGACGCCATATGGACTCTTATTTGATGGGTTCGTCCGGTTTCCAGTCCCAGCTCCACCAGAGTATAGCCGGCGGCAAAACGCTCCAGCACCCGCCAGTGGGTAACCGCTTCCCGGCCGCCCTCCCGGCGCACCGCCATCTTTTTGCGCTGGACGGGATGGCGGCCGATGGCGGCAGTCACCGTCCCCCTTTCGCCGACCATCACCCCCCGCAGCAGAGCCCGGTACTTTTTGGTCACCGTCTTGCCTTTGAACTGGTGAATCAGCTCCCGATGGGCCCGATCATGCTTGGCCACCACCAGACAGCCGGAGGTGTCCTTGTCCAGGCGATGCACGATGCCCGGCCGCAGTTCGCCGCTGATCCCGGAAAGGTCGCGGCAATGGTGAAGCAGGCCATGGACCAGGGTTCCCTGCCAATGGCCGCCGGCAGGATGGACCACCACCCCCGGCGGTTTGGACAGCACCAGGATATCATGGTCCTCGTAAATAATCGTAAAAGGCACCGCCTCGGGTGCCAACTCCACCGGCTGAGGCTGCGGAATCCGCACCCGCACCAGGTCACCGGCCTTCAAGGTGAGACCAACTTTAAGCGGAGAAGGCGGCGGGGGGGGAGGATCGGCAAGAGGATTGACGGCGACCAGCCCCTGTTTGATCAGGGACTGCAGGCGGGAACGGGTAAGCTGGTGTTCACTGAGCCGGTCGGCCAGAAAAAGATCAAGCCGGCAACCGGCGGCGGCCGGCTCCACCTCAAAATCGTAGCAGTCTTGATGGTCGGCGGCAGGCACTGCGGGAAGGTCGCGGCCGGCTGGGCAAAGTGATTGCCGGCCCGGCCTGCTGATGTTCACAGTGGCCGGCACAGTGACTGGCAGAGGGACGGGCACGGCTACGGGCACAAAAACGGGCGGCACATGATCAGGAAAAGATCTGCTCGATCCGCCGCGCAACCTGGTCCTCGTCGATCTCGTTGGCCAGGGCAATCTCCTTGATCAGCAGGCTCCTGGCGGTATCGACCATCTTACGCTCACCGAAGGAAAGTTCCTTGTCTTCCCGCAGCAGCAAGAGGTCGCGCAACACCGAGGCAATTTCAAAAACCGACCCGGTCTTGATCTTGCCCATGTATTCCCGGTAACGCTGGTTCCAGGGCTGGGAGCCCATTTCCACGTCACGTTCGGTGAGGATATCGAAAATCTTACCCACGTCACCGGCGGAAATAATGCCGCGCAACCCCACGGTGTTGCAGGTTTTTGTGGGGATCATCACCGTCATATTGGTATCGATGATCCGCATCACGTAGAATGATTGCTCAAGTTCGCCAATCCGCCGCGATTCAATGGCCTCAATCCGCCCCACCCCGTGGGCCGGATAAACCGCCATGTCCCCCACTTCAAACTTGCCAAGTGCCACGCTCATGCTCATGTTCATCCTGATTCCCCCAGAGAAATTCCCGTAAGCGCCACGGGAGATCCGTGGCCGGAAATTTAAGGATTGAGCATTATAACATGCCACCCGGAAATTATCAAACCGGCTCACCGGAGCCGGCCTGACTGGGCTGCGACTTCCCCGAGGTGGAGGCGTTGATCAGATTCATCGCCGCCTTGTCATCGCGCGTCAAGAGCAGCTTAAGACCTTCTTCCAGCAAGGAGAAAATATCGGAAAAACCCTGGCGTTCTTCGACGCTGAAAGGTGTCAGAACGTAACCGGCGGCCGCCCGCTCGCCGGGAGGCCGCCCCACCCCGATCCGAAAGCGTAGAAAATCACGGCTGCCCAGATGATCCATCAACGAGCGCACCCCGTTATGGCCTCCGGCTCCCCGCCCCCTGGCCACCCGGGCCGTACCGAAGGGTAGGTCAATTTCGTCGTGGAATACCACCAGATCCTCAGGGGCCAGCCGGTAAAAGCGGGCCACCTTGCCCGCCGCCTGGCCGCTGCGATTCATGTAGGTTTGGGGCTTGAGCAAAAAAACCGGCTCCCCCCAAAGGCTTCCTCGCCCGGCCTCGGCCTCCCACTTGCTTTCGTTCTTCAAGCTGATGCCGTGGCGCTGGGCCAGGTAATCAAGGAAGAGGAAACCGATGTTGTGTCGGGTTGCGACGTACTGCTCGCCCGGATTACCAAGGCCCACCAACAGCCGCATAAATAGACCCGGCAGCCCTTATTCGCTGCCGCCGATCACCGCCACACAAACCCCCTCGGCCTTCTCCGCCAGCTCAACTCCGGCCGGCAAAGGCAACTCGCCGCAGGTCAGCTTGGCGTTGACCCCCAGCGGGGTTACGTCAATTTCGATGAAGTCGGGAATATCCAGGGCCTTGCCCTTGAGGGTAACTTTTTCCATGGAGGTTTCCAACTCACCGCCCATTTCCACCCCTTTGGCCTTACCCTTGTAGCGCAGGGGCACCTGAAAGATCAGGGGCTGGTCCAGAGAGATCACATAGAAATCCGCATGAAGGACATTATCCAGGATGGGATCGGTCTGGATTTCGCGGGTCACCACATGATGAACGGTGCTGCCGGCGCCGTCGGCCACCTCCAGGTTGATCACCGCGTTACGGCGATGCACCGAAAAGAGGGCCTTGGTGAAGGTATGGGTGTCCAGGCTCAGGGTCTGAGGCGCCAGCTTGGGACCGTAAAGCACGGCCGGGGTCTGGCCGGAACGGCGCAGACTGCGGGCAGCACCTTTGCCGGACCCATCCCGTTTTTGGGCCGTGATATCTACTTGCAACATGGTGGTCTTCCTCCTCAATTAAGATAATCTAACAAAAACCCACCGAATATGGCGGGTTGGAACGCGTAAACAACAAGTTACAATCAGTGGCCGGCGGCGGCGCGGCTCTTTGCGACGTCGACAATTAAACAAACAATGAACTTACCGAATCTTCGGAATGAATCCGGCTGATGGCCTCAGCCAGCAACTTGTTAACCGACAGTACCCTGATCTTGCCGCACTCCTTGGCCGCGCCCCGGAGGGGAATACTGTCGGTGATTACCAACTGTTTGATTTTGGACTTTTCCAAACGCTCAATGGCCGGCCCGGAAAGCACCCCGTGGGAACAGCAGGCGATCACCTCGGAGGCCCCGGAATCCATCAGGACATTGGCCGCCGAACAGAGGGTGCCGGCGGTATCGACCATGTCGTCCAACAGCACCGCCACCTTGCCCCGAACGTCGCCGATCACGCTCATGGCCTCACACTCATTAGCCCGCTCCCGGCGCTTGTCGACGATGGCCAGGGTGGCATTGATTCTTTTGGCGAAGGCCCGGGTTCGCTCCACCCCGCCGGCATCGGGGGAAACCATCACCACCCGCGAGGTGTCGAGATGACCGTTCATGTAATCCAGCAGAACCGGCGCCGCAAAAAGGTTATCCACCGGGATATTGAAAAAGCCCTGGATCTGCCCGGCGTGGAGATCCATGGTCAGCACCCGCCGCACCCCCACCACCATCAGCATTTCGGCAACCACCTTGGCGGTGATGGGCACCCGGGGCGCCACCTTGCGATCCTGGCGGGCGTAGCCGTAATAGGGCAGCACCGCCGTGATCCGGCGAGCCGAAGCCCGGCGCAGGGCGTCGACGATGATCATCAACTCCATCAAATTATCGTTAACCGGCGGGCAGGTCGGTTGAATAACGAAAATATCGCGACCCCGAACGTTCTCACCGATCTCGACGAAAATTTCCCCGTCGCTGAAGCGCCGCACCTCCGCCTTGGACAGCGGAGTTTTCAAATAAGCGCAGATGCTCTCGGCCAGGGCCGGGTTGGCATTGCCGGCAAAAATTTTCATCTCGTTAACCAAGGGAGCGCTCCTTTTGCAAAAATGGCTGGGGCGGCAGGATTCGAACCTGCGAATGCAAGAGTCAAAGTCTTGTGTCTTACCGCTTGACGACGCCCCAATACCCGGTGCTTGCTAAAAATTGAAATAGTACCGTTAAACGTCGGCGGCCAGCGGCCGGGTCAGAATAACCGTGGGCTGGCTGCTTTGCATGGCGGCGGCGCAGGCGGCGGCCTGGTCCTCCCGGTCAAAAAGGCCGAAGATGGTGGGGCCGCTGCCGGCCATCAGCGCCGTCCCGGCCCCGCCGGCCAGCAGTTCATCCCTGAGGGCCGCCAGGAGCGGAAAGCGCTTCATGGTCACCGCTTCCAGGTCGTTAACCCAACCGGCCTCGCCCGAGCCGCCGGGGGTTAAAGAGCCGCTTAGATTATAGGGATCATCCCGTTTTGTCAATGGAAAGTTGCCGGCCAAATTCCGGTAAACCCAGGCGGTGGAAACCGCAAAACCGGGATTAACCAGGAGGACGGCGGCGATATCGGCCGGAACGGGCCGGGGGGTGAGAATCTCGCCGACCCCTCGGGCCAGGGCCGCCGGGGCATCCTGCAAAAAAAAGGGGACATCGGCTCCCAGCTCCCGAGCCAACTCCAACAGTTCAGGAGCAGCCAAACGCTTGGGATGCCACCGGCTCAGCCCCCGGAGGACGGCGGCGGCATCACTGCTACCCCCGCCCAGCCCGGCGGCCACCGGAATTTTTTTGCTCAGAACAATTTCCAGGGCCGGGATCAAGCCGGCCCGGTCATAGAAGGCGGCCGCCGCCCGGTAGACCAGGTTATCGGCATCAACCGGCAGATCGCTGCCCGGACAGCGCAGCCCAATCCCCGGTTCGGTCCGGGGCCTGAGCACCAACTCGTCGGCCAGCTCCAGCTTGAGCATCAACGACTCAAGATCGTGGTAGCCGTCGGGCCGCTTGCCCAGAATTTTCAGAAAAAGATTGACCTTGGCCGGCGCCGCCAGAACCAGGGTCGGCCGCTCACCGCAACCAGACGGTTTGTCAGCCGGTTTGCCGGACATAGCGCATTCGCAGGTCGTAGAGGACATTGTCCAGCAGCTCACTCTCCTTGACAGTGAGGTTGCCCTTGCTCTTTTCCTTGAGCAGCGAGAGGGTGTCGATGGTGTGCTTGGCCAACAGCAGATCCCGGTGCTTCTCGCCGCTTTCAGGGTCGGCCAGCTCGCCCAGGTGAAAGAGGGCCGAGGTATTGAAGGACATCACCAGGGTGGTGAAGGTCACCTCGGGCATCACGCACTTGCCGTCCTTGCGTACCCGCCCCGGCGGGCAGGGTCTATCCGGACAGTCACCAGCCATCATCATCCCCTCCCCCGCTTACGGCAGATCCAGCACCATGGCATCGTTGACGTTATCCAGGGTCCGCACCTGCTCCAACAGCTCCCGGCTGACCAGGCTGTCGGTGTTGAGCAGGATGATGTTGCGGCCGGAATCCTGCTCTCGGCCCACGGTCATCCGGGAAATGTTGACCCCGGCCTCGCCGATGGTCAAGCCCAGACGGCCGATGACCCCGGGCACATCGTTGTTGTAAACCAGCAGCATGGGGCCCTGGGGCAAAGCCTCCAGGCGGAAGGTATTGAAGCGGACCAGCCGGGGCTCCTTCTTGCCGAAGACGGTGCCGGCCAGCACATTTTCGCCTTCGCCGGTCTTAACCCTAACCACCAGCAAATTCAAAAAGTCATCGGAGCGGGCAGTCCGGGATTCCACCACCCGGATGCCGCGATCCTTGGCGATCAGCGGGGCGTTGACGTAATTGACCGCCTCTTTGAGAATGGGGGTGAAGAGCCCCTTGAGGAAGGCCACGGTCACCGAGCCGGTGGTCTGTTCGGCCAAGTCACCGCAATATTCGATATTGATCTCCTCCACCCCGCCCTTGGCGATCTGCATATGGAGGGTGCCCAGCATTTCGGCCAGGGTGATGTAGGGACCGATCCGGGCCAGCACATCGGCGCTCACCGAGGGCACGTTCACCGCGTTTACCACCGTGGAGTGCAGCAGGTAGTTGGCCACCTGCTGGGCGATGGCCACCGCCACGTTTTCCTGGGCCTCGGCGGTGGAGGCGCCCAGATGGGGGGTGCAGATAAAGTTGTCCAGGGATAACAGGGGGCAGTTTTCCAGGGTGGTGGGCTCCACCTCGAAAACATCCAGGGCCGCCCCCCGGATTTTCTTGGTCTGCAACGCCTCGTAGAGGGCCTGCTCCTCCACCACACCGCCCCGGGCGCAATCCACCAGCATGGTGGTGGACTTCATCAGAGCGAACTGCTCGGCCCCCAGCAAATGCTTGGTATCCGGGGTCAGCGGCACATGGACTGAAATATAATCGGCCCGCCGGCAAAGCTCGTTTAAGCTGACCTGCTCGGCCCCGATCTTCTCCACCTGCTCCTTGGTCATGTGGGGATCAAAGGCAATGACCTGCATCTTGAGGCCCTGGGCCCGCTCGGCGAAAATCCGGCCGATCCGGCCGATGCCCACAATGCCCACGGTCTTGCCGGTCACCTCATGGCCCTGAAATTTTTTCTTCTCCCACTTGCCCTCCTTCATGGAGGCGGTGGCCTGGGGAATATTGCGGGTCAGGGCCATCATCATGGCCACCGCGTGTTCGGCGGCGGTGGTGGCGTTGCCGTCCGGGGCGTTCATCACGATCACCCCTTTCTTGCTGGCCGCCGCCACGTCAACATTGTCAAGACCGATTCCGGCCCGGCCCACCACCTTGAGATTGGCGGCCGCTTCCAGAATTTCGGCGGTTACCCGGGTGGCGCTGCGGATCACCAGGCCGTCATAGGCGGGAATGATCGCCGCCAGTTCCTCGGGGCTCAGGCCGGTACGAATATCCACTTCCAGGCCGGCTTCCCGGAGAATGTTTTCGCCCACCGGCGCCAGGTTGTCGCTGATCAGTACTTTCATTAAATTCACCCCAGGATCAGTATATGTAGATAGAGGAAAAAATGGCGAGTATTATGCCATGCCGGCGTTTTGTCAAGCGCAAATCGGCACGGGCCATGGCAACGGCAAAGTCATTTTGGTTATGGCCGGGGGCGGAAGATGGCTGAAAAATCATCGGGACCGTTGTCATCTTCGGCCGGGCCCGGGGCCGCCAGTCGTCGGCGCTTGATTTCCAGGGCGCATTCTTCTTTAAGCCGCCGCCAGGTGTCGGCAAAAAGCCGGGCCGGAAAGACGGGAGCGGCCAAATAGGCGACCATATGCTCCTTTAGGGCTGCCAGCAGTTGGCGCAACACCTCTTCCCGGTCCCGCTGGTCGACAAAGTGGCGATTGCGACGCAAGGTAAATTGCAACTCCGTTCCCAGACGGTCAACGATGGCCTGCCGCAGTTCCCGGTCGGTTTCCTCCGGCTCCAGGGGCCAGCCGTCGACCAAGGAGTAAATCGCCCGACCCTCCAGTTCCACCAGCCAACGATCACCAGCCAGCACCCGCGAGGTGTCATAAAAGGCGAGTTGCAGGCCGTTCTCCAAGCTGCCGCGTTCCAATAAAATCATCAGGGTTCCGGTTCCTTCGTAGCCCACCAGCCAGGGGCGCCAACCTGCCCACTTAAAGGGCCGTAAGCGTTCAGCGGCACATTGCCATGCCCGATTAAAGGGGGTATATATAGCACACGTCTACAAACCTGCGCAATCTCCAACCCCAAGAGACTTTTTCATGCCGATTCTGATTCACAACACCCGCAGCAACAGCAAGGAACCCTTCAAGCCCATCGAGGAAGGCCGGGTCGGGATGTACGTCTGCGGGATCACCGCCTACGACTATTGCCATATCGGCCATGCCCGTTCGGCCCTGGTTTTCGATCTGGTTTTCCGCTACCTGCGCCATCGCGGTTATGCGGTGAACTTCGTTCGCAACTTTACCGATATCGACGACAAAATCATCAAACGGGCCGCCGAACAGCAGACCACCTGCCAGGAACTCTCCCAGCGCTTCATCCGCATGTTCCACGAGGACATGGCGGCCCTGGGCACCGAGCCACCCAGCCTGGAACCCAAGGCCACCGAGCACCTGCCCGAGATGATCGCCCTGATCCAGGAACTGGTTGCCAAAGGCCTGGCCTATCCCGCCGGCGGCGATGTTTATTTCCGGGTCCGCAATTTCAGCGAGTACGGCAAACTCTCCCGCCGCACCCTGGAAGACATGCAGGCCGGGGCCCGGATCGCGGTCAACGAGGCCAAGGAAGACCCCATGGACTTCGTACTCTGGAAGGGCAGCAAGCCGGGAGAGCCGGCCTGGGAAAGCCCCTGGGGGCCGGGACGACCGGGCTGGCATATTGAATGCTCGGCCATGGGCCGCAAATACCTGGGGGAAACCTTCGATATCCACGGCGGCGGCAAGGATCTGGTCTTTCCCCACCACGAAAACGAAATCGCCCAGAGCGAGGGGGCCAGCGGCAAGGCTTTTGCCAACTACTGGATTCATCACGGCTTTGTGACCATCAAGGACGAGAAGATGTCCAAATCCCTGGGTAACTTTCTCACCATCCGTCAGGTGCTGGAACGCTGGCCGGCGGAGGCGCTGCGGCTTTTCATCTTCTCCACCCACTACCGCAACCCCCTGGACTACTCGGAAGCCGCCATGACCGATGCCGAAGCCGGCCTGACCCGGCTGTACAGCGCCCTGGCCGCAATGGAAAGCCTGCCGGCGGCGGGCAGCGATGGCAAGTCGGTAATCACCGCCAAGGACCGGCAAAAGCTGGCCGACCTGGAAGACAACTTCCACCAGGCCATGGATATCGATTTCAACAGCGCCCTGGCCCTGGGCCGGATCTTCGACGCCGTAAAAATCATCAACAAAATCCGCCAGAGCCTGCCCGCCGCCCCGGCGGCCGCCGACCTGGAGCTGTTGCGCTCCACCGTCAGCAAAATCCGGGAACTGGCCGCCATCCTGGGTCTTCTGGGCCAGGAACCCGCCGCCTACCTCAAGCAGCGCCAACAAAGGCTGCTGACCGGGCTCGCTATTACCGCCTCGGAAATCGACGAGTTGCTGGCCCGGCGCCAACAGGCCAGACAAGACAAGGATTGGGCCCGGGCCGACCAGATCCGCGACCAATTGCTGGAGAACGGAATCGCCATCAAGGACGGCCCGTCCGGCACCACCTGGGAAGTGGTGCAAACCATGAGCAAAGATGACCGCTGAACAGCGGGCGACAACCCGTTGCTGAAAAAGGCAGCGACCTGAATGATTATGAGCAGGGAGTAAGGTTTATGGGTAGCAGACAACCGGCAGTTGCTCACCAGTTTTACCCCGGCGATCCCGCCACCCTGCAACGCACCTTGGAGCAACTGGTGCCGACGGCCGACCAGGCCGAACCGGCCCTGGCGGTGGTGCTGCCCCATGCCGGCTATGTCTATTCGGGGGCGGTGGCCGGCGCCACCGTGGCCCGGGCCCGGGTACCCAACGAGGTGGTGGTGCTGGGGCCCAATCACCACGGGCTGGGGGCGGCGGCGGCGGTGATGGAGCGGGGAAGCTGGCGGATGCCCTGGGGCGAGGTGGCCATCAACACCCCCCTGGCTTCGTCCATCCTCAACCACTGCCCCGACCTGGAAGCCGATGAGCTGGCCCACCTCCGGGAACACTCCCTGGAGGTACTGATTCCCTTCCTCCACCATCGCCAGCCCGCCCTGGAGATCGTCCCCATCTGCCTGGCCCGCAACGACTACGACTTTTGCCGACGCACCGGCCAGGGGCTGGCAACGGCTCTCAAGACCCGGTCGAGCCCGGTAATGCTGGCGGCCAGCACCGACATGACCCACTATGAAAGCCGCCATCAGGCCGGCGCCAAGGATCGCCTGGCCATTGAGCAGATCCTGGCCCTGGACCCGGAAGGCCTCTATCACACCGTGGGCAGCCAACGCATCAGCATGTGCGGGGTGATCCCCACCGTGATCACCCTGATCGCCGCCCTGGAACTGGGGGCCACCCAAGCCCGACTGGTACGCTACAGCGACTCCGGAGAGGTAAGCGGCGACACCGAGCAGGTGGTGGGCTATGCCGGCTTTGTAATCAACTGATTACAACAGCCCATCGGTAACTGATCAGGGGGCAACCCGGCGGATGGTCTGGGCGAAGGCGATGATCGGGGCCAGCGCCAGATTGGTGACAAAGAGTATTTTTTTCTGAATGGCGGGGTCTTTGATCATCCCCACCACCTCCGGCCCCACCTGCTGGGCAAAGCCGATGGTAACCACCGGGTAGACCACCAGCAGCAGAGCGCTGATCGCCAACTCGGCCACCACCAGCTTGCCGATAAAAATCCGTAGGCTATCCAGCAGCAACCTCAAGCGCCCCATCCGCTTGGTCATTACTGCAAAAAATTGGATCTCCTTGCTGGCCGTCTCCAGCCGCTGGCGGCCCCGACTGAGACTTTCCGCCGCCAGCCCCCGGGCATCCACCAGCATCCGCCGGGTTTCCCGCAGCTTGTCGTCAAAACGGCGCCAAAATTTTTGGTAAGGATATTCCTGCCAGTAAGAATGGTAATTTTCCCATTCCAGGCTGGCTTTGTCGATTCCCTCGTTGAGAGCATCAAGAATTTTTTCCTGCAGACGGGGGCCAGCCTGGCGCAAGGCCCGAGCTTTTTCGGCCACGTCGCAGAGATCATTGTAGGAGCGACGCTCCAACTGCTGCTGCAGCTTGTTGAGGGCCTCGAGATTGTGCCGATACTCCTCATCCTCGCCGTCAATCCACTTGCCCAAGCGCTCGTATTCTTTAAGGGCGGCAGCCATAGCCTCCTCGGCCCGGTCGGTCAATACCAGCAAATGACTTTTCAGCAGGTCTTCCAACAGCCCCTCGATGGGCAGCAGGGCCGGATCCTGCAGTACGTTCATAAAGTAAAGCCGATTGGCCTCAACCAGACCGGCCAGCAGCTTGAGCCCGCCCGTCCCCTCGCCCTTGCGGACCATGGTCAGCACCCGGCGGTAAACAATCTCATGGCAGTCCACGTAAAGGTTGGCCATGGACTGCAATGATTGCTCCGCTTTCCACAGGTTGCCGGCCAGGTCGTGGTAGCGGGCCAACAGCAAAGCTATATGAATTTTTTCTTTCTCCACAGCGGCCAAACTGGCAGCCAACTGAAGGTGAGTGCCCACCTCCGCGAATCGGCCCCGCTCCAGGGCGACAAAGGCCAGGCCGACGGTGGCCGCGTACTGCTTACCGCCCATGGCCTGGTTTTCATTCATAAACAGTTCCCGGGCCTGATCCAGCTGCCCCACCCGCAGGCAATCCAGTCCCATCTGCATATTACGGTTTTCCATCTTGATCCGGACCTTGGTGCTCAGACCCGGCCAGACTGAATGGACCGCGAAAACCACTTGCGCCAGGTAGCGGGGCTGGTAAATGACTCCGAGATCGAAATAAGAAACAAACGCCTGGAGAGGGGGATTCTTGCGAACCTGGCCCAATTCCACTCCCGGCCCCAGCAACTCCTGCATCTGCTTGTGGTTGGCAAAGGCCGCCTGAAAGTTGCGGACGTAAGCCGCCAGGGGCTGATAGCCGGCATCGGGCAGGGAAAAATTATCCATACTGAGCTGCTTGGCCGGACACTTGGCCGGAACATGGGTCCGCAAGCCGCAATAGAAGCAGGTCCGAGCGGAGCCACTGCCGGCCAGCACCGCCCGGTGGGGAAAAAGCCGCTGCCGCCGCAGGGTGGAGGGCTTGGCAAAGCGCACAATGGTCATCTCCCCCGGCCCATCTTCCAGCTTATGGAGCGGAGCCGGCTGCTGCTGGCCCAGCAGATTTTCCCATTGCAGCTTCAGGGCCCGGGAAATATAGAGGATATCGGCGGCCAGCTCTTCCCAGATCGAAGCGGTGGGGTGACGGAATGCGGGCGGCGGCTCATTCTTGCTTTCAAGATGCAAGATAAACTGCAGGCGGGGGGTGGTGCCGTCATTTAGTTCATAACGTTTACTGATCAGTGCCAGGTGCTCGTACAGGGCGCTGATGGCATTGAAGGGAGTATCAAAATTAAAAAGCAGCAGCTCGGCGGAACTGTCCCCGGCTTCCATCCCCCCGGCGGCCAGAGCCCGCCGCAGACCGGCCAGCATCTCCTCCCGTCTTTCGTCGGAGAAAAAAACCGAACCGGCGGCCGGTGGCCGCACCACCAGCAAGATGGGATAACCCTTAACCATCCCCTCAGCCTCCGATGGCCAGGGCCAGCCAGGTGGCGGCGAACATCACCAGGCTGATCAGGCCGTTGAGGGTGAAGAAGGAGAGCCGGATCCGGGAAAGATCGCCGGGACTGACCACCAGGTGCTGGTAGAAAAGGGCACCGGCGGCCAGTAACAGGCCGCCGCCGAAAATATAGTGGAGTTCCATCAGCAGACCGGTGGCGACAAAGCAGGCAAAGGCCAGGACATGAAAGACCACCGCCAGCTTGAAGGCCCGCCGGGAGCCGAAACAGGCCGGCAGGGAGTAGAGCCCGGTCTGGCGGTCGAACTCGGCGTCCAGACAGGCGTAGATTGTATCAAACCCCGCCACCCAGAGCAGCACCCCCAGGGAAAGCAGCCAGGGAAAGCCGGTCAGGGTGCCGGTGGCCGCCACCCAGCCCCCCAGGGGAGAAAGGGCCAAGGCCACCCCCAGCACCAGGTGGCAGAGCCAGGTGAAGCGTTTGGTCAGGGAGTAGAGCATGGTCAAGCCCAGGGCAAAAGGCGAGATCAGCAGAGCCAGGGGGTTGAGCATGGCACAGGAAAGGAAGAAGAGGCTCGCTGCGATCACCACCAGGCCCCAGGCCTCAGCCAGAGAAACGGTGCCGACGGGGATGGCCCGTTCGGCGGTGCGGGGGTTGGCGGCATCAAACTTGCGATCCACAATCCGGTTGAAGGCCATGGCGGCGGTGCGGGCCCAGACCATGGCCATGATCAACCAGAAGAGCACCGGGCCGGGCGGCACCCCACGCACCGCCAGGAAGGCTCCGATGAAGGCAAAGGGCAGCGCGAAGACACTGTGCTCGAACTTGATCATTTCGAGCATGATTTTTATTTTATCCCACAAACCCACCAAGTTGACTATCAACCTCCCCAACGCGGCAATCCGGCCACGGTAAAACCCAGTTGCTCCGCCACCCGCCCGGCAAAAGCCCGGGCCAGCTCTTCGAGGCTGCGGGGGCCGTGATAAAAGCCGGGCATGGCCGGACAAATGGTAGCCCCTGCCTCGTGGGCTTGCAGCATATTGCGCAAATGGGTCCGGTTGAGCGGTGTCTCCCGAACCGCCAGCACTAAAGGCCGCCGTTCCTTCAAGGTGACATCGGCGGCCCGGTGGATCAGGTTGCCGCTCAGGCCCCCGGCCACCGCCGCCAGGGTGCCCATGCTGCAGGGCAGAATCGCCATGCCGGCATAGACGGCCGAGCCGCTGGCCATGGGGGCGGTGAAATCGTCGATGGCGTAACGGCGCCCGCCCAAGGACGACAACTCCTCGCTCACCGCCCCCAATTCCAGCTCCAGAACCTGCTCCGCCGCCTTGGAGACCACCAGGTGGACCTCCACCTTAAGATCGGCCATGATCCGGAGAAACTCAAGGGCATAAAGGGAGCCGCTGGCCCCGGTGATTCCGAGAATAATTCTGTTCACGATTTTTCCTTGGTGCCGCTGTATACGGTTACAATGCCGAAGGTCAGGGGCTGGTGTTCCACCTGGACAAAGCCGGCGTCGCTCATCATCGCTGCCAGTTCCGGGGGCTCGTAAAAGGCGGCGATGGAAGAGGCCAGGTATTCGTAGGCGTCCTGGTCGCCGGAAACCACTCCGGCCACCTTGGGCAAAATCCGGTTCAAATAAAAATTGTACAGGGGCCTGATCAAGGGATTGGTCGGCCGGGAGAACTCCAGAATCAGCAGCTTGCCACCAGGCTTGAGTACCCGGTGCATTTCGCTCAAGCCCTGGCGGGTCCGGGCCAGGTTACGCACACCGAAGGCCACGGTCACCCCCCAAACGCTGTTGCTCCTCACCGGAATCTGTTCACCGTCACCGGCCACCGGCAGGATTCGGGGCCGGCGGCGATCATTGCCCATGGCCTTGAGGCCGGCTTGCAGCATATCCTCGCAAAAATCGACGGCCAGCACCTGGCGTTGCGGGGCCTGGCGGGCCAGCTCCAAGGCCAGCGGCAGGGTGCCGGCGCAGAGATCCAGCACCACCCCTTGGGGAAAATCCCGTAAGCGGCGGGTAACCCGCCAACGCCAGTAGCGATCCGTCTGCAAGCTCAAAACCGAGTTTAACAGATCGTAACGGCCGCTGATGGCCGAAAATTTACTTTTGACAAATTTTTTCTTTTCTTCAGGGCTGTTCACAGGCATCAACCATTTTTAGGGGAAGAGCGGCAGCCGGGGCCTCGTTGCGCTCCATCAGCATTTCAATAAAACGTACCAAGCCCGCCTGTTGCTCCCGGCTCAAGTCATAGCGCATCCCGCCCAGATAATGCCGGCAAGCGGTGGGCGGCATGGGGATCAGGGGGGCCACCCGTTGGCTGATGGCCGCCAAATCGGCCAGGCCCTGGCGTTGGCAGCGCCGCAACTCGCAGTGAATTTCCCTGACCGTGGCCGGCTGCCGGGCCCAAAAATCCTCCCGCACCGCCCAAACCGCAAAAACAAAGGGCAACCCGGTCCACTCGTGCCAGACCAGGGCCAGGTCATAACGAAAAGGGAAAAGGTCATCGGCGGCCAGGCGCAAGGCCTCATCACCAATAACCAGAACTCCATCCCAAGCATCGGCATTCCCGGCCAACTCCGCCGTGCAATCACCGTTCCGGTAACGGGGATGTACCCGGTAATGGCGCTCCAGGACGATCCGGCCCAAACTGACCGAGGTCTTGGAGCGGGAGGTCAGCAGCAGGGCACGCCCATCCATGGCCTCCAGTGGGTAGCGGGAAAAAATAAAAACGCTGCCCACCGCCCCGTCGGCGGCAATGGCCAGATCGCTCAGGATGCGATAGCTTTCGGGATGAATCGCATACTCCTGGGAAGAAACCAGAGCCAGATCCAACTCCCCGGCGTAAAGCTTTTCGGTGAGTTCCGCCGGCGTTCCCTCCACCACCAGCCACTCATCCCGAACCACCGTGGCCTTCCAGGTTTCGTACAGCGGGGCGGTATTGATAAAATTTACCATGCCGATCCGCACCGGCCGGTCGCTTGCTACCATTATTCGTAACCGTTCACAAGAAGTACTAACTTACCAATTTAACGGGACGTAACCGAACAGCCGTGCCGCAGATTGTCGGCTGTTCGCCGACGATTGACACGGGCCGCAGCCAGGCGCCTCGTACCCATGTACTTAAGCCTGGCTGATCGCCCGAAGGTGCGGTGCGGCTGTTCGGTTACCATTATTCCATCCATTCCAGACGCACTTCATCACCGACTGTCGTCAGATACTCCAGGGCCGCATCCTCCCCGGCGTTCATCACCTCCGGCGGCAAAGTCAGGGCCAGCAGGGCGGAGTCGACCCCGGGGGCAATCACCCCGGTTTGCTGCTGCCGACCCACCAGCCGGGTCCCGGCCAGGGTGGCCATGGTCAGAATGGTGGCCGGCGACACCGTCGGATGATCTTGCCGCAGGGTTTTCATCTCCTGCCATAAGGATAAGTGGGGATTGCCGGCCGGGCTGTCGGTGCCCAAAGCCGGGATGATCCCCGCCGCCAGCAGTTCCGGCAACGGCGCCTTGCCCACCCCCAAGTGACGGTTGGCGCCGGGGCACAGGCAAACCCCGGCCCGGCGGGCGGCCAGCACCTCGATATCCCGGCTGCTCACATGGACGGCATGGACACATAAGGTGCGCTCATCAAGCAGCCCCAAGGAGTCAAGCCAGGCCACGGAACTACAGCCGGCGGGACGATGTTTTTGTAAGTCCACCCCCCGTTCTTCAAGAAAATCGCGGAAGGGGCCGGTGCCATGGTGGACGAATTCGGCTTCCGCCGGTGCTTCCGCCACATGGAGGGGCAGCAGGCAGCCGTTGGCCAAACTCCTTTTTTTGAGGGCCCGCAACAACCCGGCACCGGTGGAATAAGGGGCGTGTCCGGTACAGCAGCGGGCGGCCGGTTCCGCCGCCAAACGTTGCAGGGCCTCCTCCTCCCGCTGGCCGCTTAAGCCCAATAGCTCCAGGTGAAAAAACACCTCGCTTTTGAAGTTTGCTCCCAGGGTGGCAAAATCGGGGTCGTTGCCGATATCGATCACCGTCCGGCAGCCCCGGGCATAAAGTGTTGCCAGAGCCATGATGGCCGCCTGCCGCCGCTCCTGGCGGTCATGGCCGCACTGTTCGCGGGCCGCCAGCAAATGCCTGATCCAGGCCGGCAAGTCACCGGCAACCGCCGGCAAAGCGGAGGGCAGGTGAGCCAGATGGGCCAACTCCAGATGGCAGTGGGCGTTGACCAGGGCCGGCATCAGCACATGGTTGTCATAATCAGTAACCATGGTGCCGGCGGCGGCCTGTCGGCGCAACTCCGACCAGGGCCCCACCGCCGCCACCCGGCCTTGGGCGGTGAGCACCGCCCCGTCCCGCAACGGCGGTCCCGCCACCGGCAACAGCAGGGGCGCCCGATAGAGATTATGCTCCGGCCTCAAGCCTCATCCTCCCGAGGCAAACGCGCACCTTCGGCTTCCTCTTCAGCTTCCTCCAGGGTGTAATCCATCCGCCGCCGCCGGGCCCGGAACCCGGCTCCCTCCACCAGCCTGCGGATTTCCTCTTCGGTCAGGCGAAAGCTGACCCCGGCGGCGGCCACCACGTTCTCTTCAATCATGGTGCTGCCGAAATCATTGGCCCCGAAAAAGAGCGAAAGCTGGGCGATCTTGGGGCCCTGGGTCACCCAGGAGGCCTGGATATTGGCAACATTATCGAGAAAGATCCGGCTGATCGCCAAGGTCCGCAAATATTCATAGGCCGAAGCCTTGGCCAGCCCGGCCAACACCGTGTTATCGGGCTGAAAGGGCCAGGGGATGAAGGCGGTAAAGCCGCCGGTGCGATCCTGTAATTCCCGGATACGGGCCAGGTGCTCCAAACGCTCGGCCGGAGTTTCCAGATGGCCGAACATCATGGTGGCGGTGGTCCGCATTCCCAGCTGATGGGCCTCGGCCATGATAGCCAGCCACTGCTCCGCCGTACACTTGCGAGGCGCGATTTGGGAGCGCACCCGATCGCAGAGAATTTCGGCCCCGCCGCCGGGCATGGAATCCAGGCCGGCTCCCCGCAGCCGCTCCAATACCTGCCGGCTGCTCATCCCGGATAGCTGGGCGAAATGAAAAATTTCCGGCGGCGAAAAACCATGAACATGAACCCGATAACTTTTAATGAAGCGCAGCATCTCCTCATAAAAGCTCAGGGGCAAATCAGGATGCAGCCCGCCCTGCAAAAGAATCTGCCGGCCGCCAAGCTCTATGGTTTCTTCAATCTTGCGGCCCAGCTCCTGCCGGCTCAGAACTTTACCGCCCTCCTCCTCCGGGGCTTTGAAAAAAGCACAGAATTTACAGGCAGAGATGCAGATATCGGTATAATTAATGTTACGATCGATGATGTAGGTTACCAGCGGTTCAGGATGCAGGCGGCGACGCACCGCATCGGCCAGCAGGCCAAGCTCCAGCAGATCGCTGTTCTGATAAAGGGCCAAAGCCTGCTCTACACTAAGTCGGCCGCCGGCCATTACCTGACCCTGAATATCCACATTGTTCATTATCAACGGTTACGCTCCGGCAAGCCAGGTGAAGGTGATCAGCGGGGGACCAACTCCTGATAGAGGGTGTCACGCTGGACCGGCTGGCGACCGGCCTCACGAATCAGGCGAATCAACTCGCTGTCGGCCATGGCCTGCTCGGCTTCGCCGCCGGCCATGCTGGTGATCAGTTCCTCCTTGACCGTGCCGTCCAGGTCATCGGCCCCGAAAGAAAGAGCTACCTGGGCCAGCTTGGGCCCGATCATCACCCAGTACGCTTTAATGTGATCAAAGTTGTCGAGAAAAAGCCGGGCCACGGCAATGTTTTTCAGGTCTTCCACCCCGGAGGTGCGGGTAAGGTTGGCCAGTTCGGTATTGCGAGGATGAAAGGCCAGGGGGATAAAGGTCAGAAAGCCACCGGTACGATCCTGGGCCTGGCGGAGCATGGTCAGGTGTTCAACCCGCTCCTCAATGGTTTCCAGGTGACCATAAAGCATGGTGGCGTTGCTGCGCAGTCCCAGGGAGTGGGCGGTTTCCGCCACCTCCAGCCAGCCCTGGCCGGAGAGCTTTTTCTCGCAGGTCAACTGGCGAATCCGGGGACTGAAGACTTCAGCTCCGCCTCCAGGAATTGAGTCGAGGCCGGCGGCCATCAACTCCCCCAGGGTGTCGGCCACACTCTGGCCGGAAAGTTCCGCCAAATGGGAAATCTCCACGCAGGTAAAGCCCTGAATATGAACACCTGGCCGTTCCTCTTTTATCGCCCGCAACATTTCCAGGTAATAGGAGTAAGGCAAATCCGGGTGGATTCCTCCCACCACATGGATCTCGCTGATGGGCTCGGCCAGGCGGGCCCTGATCTTCTGGCGAATTTGTTCAATAGTCAGCTCGTAGGCCAGCTCCGCCCCTTTCTCCTTGCCGAAGGCGCAGAACTTACAGAGATTGGTGCATATATTGGAGTAGTTAAGATGCTGATTATAAATAAAAAAAGCCTGATCGCCGTTTTTGCGCTCCCGGACGATATTGGCCAGATAGCCCAGCAGTAAAAGATCGGGACAATTGTAGAGCCGCACCGCCTCGGCAGGCTCCAGGCGCTCCCCGCTCCGCACCTTGGCGGCAATGGAGGCCAACCCGGCCTTTTCCAGCAATGAATCAATCATGGTCACCTCACAAAAACCCACAAATCATGACAGGCGAAAACGTTTAAACAACGGGGTGTAATGCCCAACCCGGCGGCGGCGCAGCTTTTTGCGGCGCCGATAATCATGGTAACCTCGCAAGAACCAACCGGTAGCCCGATGTGGCAGAGCCACTGCACTGGTCATTGGAGGATCTAAAAATTAACGAGTGTAAAAACCGGGTCAAAGAGAAGCAGTACTGGTAGCCGGAAAAGGGGAAAATTGCAAGAATTTAGCGGTAATCAAGCCGTTAATCGACTCAAGAAAGGTGGATGCTATCGGCCGCCCGGTGGTCGCACAAAAAAAAGCCCCGGTAAGCGCGAAGCATTACCGGGGCTTTTACGAAGAAGGA
>OBJA01000164.1_pt1 | contig 64946 bp, 58 predicted proteins | sample 1519751 | NCBI WGS metagenome assembly OBJA01 (sample SAMEA3881238, study PRJEB22517) | soil metagenome | biome: lake sediment; feature: soda lake sediment; material: sediment, water from around vicinity | place: India | collected 2013-12-23 | depth 3 m | reverse complement strand
GTAATGACATCAAAGGATTCAAACTTACTTATAACACAATTTGAGGGGAAAGAGATTGAAGATGCAGGTGTTATCAAGATGGACTTTCTGGGATTAAAAACCCTAAGTATTATACGCGATGCTCTGCAACTAATCAAACAAAATCATAAGGTAGATATAGTTATTGATGATGTTCCTCTTGATGACCAAAAAACGCTTGAGTTATATCAGAGAGGTGAAACAAACGGAACATTCCAGTTTGAGTCGCCCGGTATGCAAAAGGCATTAAGAGAACTTAAACCCGACAGATTTGAGGATCTTATAGCTATGAACGCGTTGTACAGGCCAGGGCCTCTTGAAAATATACCTAATTATATAAACCGAAAGTTTGGCAGAGAAGCCGTTACTTATGATACTCCAGAAATGGAGGAGTATTTAAAAGAAACTCATGGTATTACTGTGTATCAGGAACAGTTAATGCTTTTATCGCAAAAGCTTGCGGGATTCTCTAAAGGTGATGCCGATGTTCTTCGTAAGGCAATAAGCAAGAAGAACATGGACACACTTGCTAAAAACAGGGCAAAGTTTATTGAAGGCTGTGCAAAGAATGGTATTAGTGAAACTATAAGTGATAAGATATGGACTAACTGGGAATCGTTTGCATCTTATGCTTTCAATAAGTCGCATTCAACTTGCTATGCTTTTGTTGCATTTCAAACTGCCTATCTTAAAGCACATTACCCTGCAGAGTATATGGCTGCTGTAATGACACACAGTTTAAACGACCAAAAGAAAATTACCTTCTTTATTGATGAAACAAAACGAATGAACATCCCTGTCCTGGGGCCTGATGTGAATGAATCGGGTTATAGGTTCTCGGTCAATAAGAGAGGGGAAATACGATTTGGTATCGGCGGACTTAAGGGAATAGGTGAGAATGCTGTTACAGCTTTAATTGAAGAGCGCGATCAGAATGGGCCTTACTTAAATATATTTGACCTAACACGACGCGTTAACCTCAGGACAGTTAATCGCAAGAGTTTGGAAGTTTTAGCAATGGCAGGGTCATTTGATAGCTTCCCTAATTCGCACAGGGCACAGTATTTCCATGTAGAAAAAGGCGAAACGCTAACATTTCTTGAAAGGGTTATTAAAAATGCAGCCGACTATCAGGCGCAGAAATCGGCCATGCAAGTGAGCTTGTTTGGAGGTGCTTCGGAAGTAGAGATGCCAGAGATAAAGTTACCCGATTGTCCACGTTGGACTAGAATAGAGCAGTTGAAGTATGAAAAGGAGGTTGCAGGTTTCTATATATCCGGCCACCCTATGGATGACTATGTGCTTGAGGTTAAGTCGTTTACTACTCACCCATTGAGCGATATACTCGAAGAGAACTGCAAAGCAAATAATGGAGTTAATATGACTGTGGCTGGTATGGTCACTAGCGCTAAGAACCTGATTTCAAAGACCAATAAGGCTTTTGGCACTTTTGTAATCGAGGACACAATGGATTCTGTTAACCTTGCACTTTTTTCAGAAGATTACCTTCGTTTTAAACACCTACTTGTTGAAGGAACTGCAGTATTAATAAAAGGAACAGTACAGAAGAGATTCAGAGACAGTGATCTCTATGAATTCAAAATTTCTAACATGTTATTACTGTCAGAAGCGCTTGAAAAGCTCACAAATAAAATCAGCATACAAATAAGTGTCATTCAGTTGACCGAAGAGCTCATCAGTCGTCTTAAAACAATCAGGGATAAGAACGCAGGAAGATGTTCATTGACCTATGAAGTTGTTGATGAGGCTGAAAAAGTGAATGTTAAAATGATATCAAAGGTATCTGTTGCACCCACATTTGCAGTTCAAGTGATAAAGGAAATTCCTGAAGTTGATGTTATCATTAATTAAAATAAAATACTATCTTTGAACTCAGTTAAACAAACATAAAAAGTTAGATATATGGCACTGGAATTAACCGATGCGAATTTTGAAGAAGTCGTTCTGAATTCAGATAAACCTGTACTTGTTGACTTATGGGCAGAATGGTGTGGACCATGCCGAATGGTGGGCCCAATAGTTGAAGAATTAGGCAAAGAATATACCGGTAAGGCAGTAGTTGGAAAACTTGATGTTGACAGTAATCCTTCAATAACTGCAAAATATGGAATTCGCAATATTCCTACTATCCTTTTCTTTAAAGGGGGAGAAGTTGTTGATAAGCATGTTGGAGTATCTCCAAAATCTGTATTAGCCGGTAAGCTCGAAAAACTTCTTTAAAAAATAACTTTCAGACATTTCTGCCGGGATACAACATTGCTTGTGTTCCGGCAGTTATTATTACAATGATAGAGACAATCCGTTTTGATGAAATGCTTCCTCTTGAGCTACTTGCTCATCAGGTAGTTGAAGGCTTTATTACCGGACTTCATAAAAGCCCATTTCATGGCTTTTCGGTTGAGTTTGCCGAACATAGATTGTATAATCAAGGTGAATCGGTTAAGCATATTGATTGGAAGTTATATGGCCGAACCGACAGGATGTATGTGAAAAGATTTGAGGAAGAGACAAACTTACGTTGTCAAATTGTTATTGATGGATCATCTTCAATGTATTATCCATTAATCGATAAACCTTCACTCGAAAAACCTGATAAGATCTCATTTTCAGTTTATGCTGCAGCTGCAATTGTTCAATTACTTCATAAGCAGCGCGATGCATCGGGCTTAAGTATCTTTTCTGATGAAATATTACTACACACCGAAGCGCACTCCAACCATGTTCATCGCAAATTCCTATATACAAAGCTCAACGATCTGATTGATAAGGAAACACCTAAAACGGGCAAATCGACAAGAGCATCTAAGGCATTGCATCAAATTGCTGATAACATTCATAAGCGCTCACTTGTTATTATATTTAGTGATATGTTCGACAATGCTATTGATGATGACTTATTTGCGGCATTGCAACATCTCAAGCATAATAAGCATGAAGTCATACTCTTTCATGTAAATGATAAGAAGGCTGAGATCAATTTCTCTTTTGATAATAAGCCATATAAGTTCATTGATATGGAATCGGGCGAAGAGTTAAAGCTACGACCACATGAAATAAGAGAAGAATATATTAGTCGGGTTGAGAGTTTTCGCGCAGAGCTTATCCGCCGATGTGCACAATACCGTATAGAGTTCGTGGAAGCCGATATTAATCTTGGTTTTAAACAGATACTTCTGCCTTTCCTTTTGAAAAGGATGAAGATGATGTAATCTTCAGCTAATACTTGTGCTTACTATTTTTTACCACATAAACTGCCTTATAAATCTATAATAATACTATGGCTATTCATGAAGACTTTCTTAAACGACTCGAAGAGCAACTAGCAAATCATGGTCCCTGGCCTCAGGTATACATGTTCAAGTTTATAATTCCCGATAATAATCGCAATTACGCCATACTAAGAGGTATATTTGGCGAGTTATCAAAATTTACAACTCGTCAGTCATCAAAAGGTAAGTACATGTCAATCACAGTAAAAGAGATGATGATGGATCCGGCTGAGGTAATTGAACGTTATCGCAAAGCTGCAATAATCGACGAAATAATAGCTTTATAAGTAGTACTTTCCCGCCCATAGAGTAAAAACTATCATCATTTATGATGATAGAATCTGTTAGAAATCATCACTTTTTGCTATTTTCAGCATCACAGCAGGCTACTACATTTGCGTAGAATATATCTGCTATGAGATCTCTACTACTATTGCTGCTCGTTGTTTCTCAATTAGTTTCTGCCCGGGTTTCAGGTACTAATTTACATATCCAAAATAACCATAATAGCCCCGACACCACAAATCGGGTAACTTCAAAATCGCCGATACTTGTACCTGAAATCAGCTACACCGGCGATTTAGGTGCAAACCTGAGAGGCGGAGTAAACTCAGGAGCGTTCTATCTTGGCATGCTGAGTGGACAGATTAGTCTAGATATGGAGAAGGCACGCCTGCTAAAAGGTGGAAAATTGAGAGTTAAAGCGGTTAATCTGCATGCAACAAAATCTCCTTCAGAACTTCTGGGCGATATGCAGGTAGCCTCAAATATCGATGCCGGCAATCATACATATTTTCAGGAACTATGGATTAGCAAATCGTTCCCCAGGTTAGATGTAATTGCTGGATTGCAGGACCTTAACATGGAATTTGCAGCATCAGAATATGGCGGTCTGTTCCTTAATAGTTCGTTTGGCATTCTCCCTGTTATTTCTACCAATATTGCAGCACCCATCTTTCCACTCACAACGTTAGGAATAACAATTAAATATGAACTAGCATCATCTCTCAAATGGTTGTTTGCTCTTCACGATGGTTGTCCTATTGATTTCGATAAGAACCCATATAACCTTCGATGGGGTTATCATATTGGCGACGGGCTGCTAACTGTTTCAGAACTACAGTATTCAACGATGGTTGGAAAATATGAAGGCACTTACAAGCTTGGTGTTTTTTCGAAGAATAATTTGGTTGACCGATCATTGCGCGGGGAAATACCCGACTCACTTAACTGTAATGTTCATGGTTTGTATTTTTACGCCGATCAACTACTATTTGAAAGAGGTGATAGGAGCATTGCAGCATTCACTCAGATGGGCTACTCTCCCTCTAAAGCTAGTGTGAATGATGTTTATATCGGTGGAGGCATAAATTATACAGGCTTGTTTTCAAAAAGCAATAGAGATATTACAGGCATAGCAATAGGATACCAAAAGTTGACCGGTTCATTAAGCTATGAAACTGTGGCTGAATTCACAATGAAATACTCAATAAGCGATATTGCCACCATTCAACCTGACATACAATATATAATTAACCCATCAGGTACTGATACAGATCTTAAGAATGCTTTAGGAGTATTTCTCCGATTAGGAATCACCCTTTGATAGTTGTCTATAATTTACATTGCACATTTGAGTTACTGCAAGTTCGAAACATAATTCCCGGGATAAAGACAGAGCGATAACATATTTTATATTTAAGCGTTAATTAAGCGTTGTACAGGCGTCTTTTAAGCGATAAAAAGACGCTTAAAAGACGCTTAAAAGACGCTTAAAGGACGCTTAAGAGTAAATTGATTCTTAATTTTATTTTCTGTTAAGATTGTATGCTTTTTAGAAAATTCTATAAAGACTGTTCAATTTTAATGAACTTTTTCCCTATTAGCAATACATGGCAGGATGCCGAGAAGTCCTATTAAAAGCGACTTCATGATGAAGGGTAGGTAAATAGAAATGGGCTTCTTAATAATGGTTAATTAATTAAAAAGAGGCTATCTGATTCAGACAGCCTCTTACAATATCAATTCTTTCAAAAAAAGAACAGGTAATTAATTACTTAGCAAAGCTAATTGCTCTGGTTTCCCTGATTACTGTTATTTTTATTTGGCCAGGGTAAGTCATCTCATCCTGGATTTTTCTTGATAAATCGTATGAAATCTTGTTTGCTTCGTCGTCTGAAACCTTATCGGCACCAACAATTACTCTTAACTCTCTACCTGCCTGAATAGCGTATGTTTTTACAACACCCGGGTATGATAGGGCAAGTTCTTCGAGGTGATTTAAACGCTGAATGTAAGCTTCAACTACTTCACGGCGAGCACCCGGACGGGCACCTGAAATAGCATCACAAACCTGAACAATAGGAGCAATCAAACTTTCCATCTCAACCTCATCATGGTGAGCACCAATAGCATTGCAAATATCTGCAGGTTCTTTAAAGCGTTCAGCAATCTTCATACCTAGAATTGCATGTGGCAATTCAGGCTCATTATCAGGCACTTTCCCTATGTCATGAAGCAATCCGGCGCGTTTTGCTTTTTTAGGACTTAAACCTAATTCAGCTGCCATTGTGGCGCAAAGATTTGCAACTTCTTTTGAATGTTGCAGAAGATTTTGTCCGTATGATGAACGATACTTCATCTTACCAATCATTCTGATAAGTTCAGGATGGAGACCATGAATGCCAAGATCAATAGTAGTTCTTTTACCTGTTTCAATGATTTCCTGTTCAATTTGTTTCTTAACCTTACCAACAACCTCTTCGATGCGTGCAGGGTGAATACGTCCATCAGTTACCAGTTTATGGAGTGATAAACGTGCAATTTCACGGCGAACAGGATCAAAACCTGAAAGGATGATTGCTTCGGGGGAGTCATCAATGATAATTTCAACACCTGTTAAAGATTCGAGTGTTCGGATATTACGACCTTCGCGACCAATAATACGGCCTTTAATTTCTTCACTTTCTATATTGAAAACCGAAACACTATTTTCAATTGCATGCTCAGCTGCGGTACGTTGGATTGTTTCAATAACAATCTTCTTAGCTTCCATATTGGCAGTAAGCTTAGCCTCTTCAACTATATCCTTTATATGAACAAGCGCTTCAGCTTTTGCATCATCCTTTAGAGTTTCAATTAACTTAGTTTTAGCTTGTTCGGCCGACATGCCCGACATTGCTTCGAGCTGATCAACCTGCTGTTTTATGGCTTTATCAAGATCCTGTTGTTTCTTGTTAATTATTTCAACCTGAGCGTTGAGGTTATCTTTAATAGTAGTTACTTCTTTCTGTTTGCGCTGTATTTCTTCGAACTTTTGTGAAATTGATGCTTCTTTTTGTTTTAGTCGGTTTTCGTTTTTCAGTAACTCTTTATTCTTTTCCTGAAAACTGTTTTCGTATTCGGTTTTTAATTGAAGGAATTTCTCTTTTGCCTGAAGTATTTTTTCCTTTTTAATCATTTCACCCTTCTCTTCGGCATCTTTAAGAATGTTTTCACTCTTCTTTTCGATTGCCTTTCTAAGAAGTGTACTCGTTATCGTGCCTCCCACAATTAATCCTGCCAGGGCTGCTACGATGCTTATTATTACTGTCTCCATTTTGGTAATTTGATTAGTTTATGATGCGAATATGGAGGTAGAGTGACAAAAAAAACCCGCATTGATCGTGAGTTTTGGTAAACCCCAAAACTACATAACTGAGGCTGCCAGGGATGGCAAACGTCCAATGCTCCTAGAAAGGAGACCGACTTTCGCCGGTTAAGGCCTGTTTTTCATCCTTAACTGAGCTTGGCCCCAAAGTTGAAAATGTTGAGTTTACAAACTTAATCGATTCAATGCGGGATAATTTTAATGCTTTTCAAAGAACTAATGTATGTACTTTTAATCCAAATGTTCTGTTAACACCTTATCAATATCTGCAAGTTTGTTAAGCATTTCGTTATCTCTGTATCTCAATTGCTCTTCATAATCAAGCGAACTTACCGAAAATTGCAGTGCAACCATTGCAAGCAAATCCTGATTATCCTTGAATTGAAAATAACTTGCATATTTCGTCATTTGCTCCTCTATTAGTTTTGCAGCCTTTCGTAATCCCTCTTCTTCACTACGATCAACCTTCAGTTTATATGGTCTGTCGGCAACAACAACTGTTATAGTGAGCTCGTCCATTGTCTTATTAACAGTTTATTTATTTAAAAGTCTTACACAATTGTCAATTTCCCGCAAAAGTTCATTAATTTTTAATTTTACTTCTGTCGTGCTCTCCTCTTTATTCAATGATTTTGCTAATTTTAATATCTTTATTTTGTCCTCTTGCTCTTTGTTCCTATGCTCGAGGGTGTTTATATTATTGGTTAATTCTTCAATAGTTTGTTTTAAATCCTTGTTCTCATGCTGAAGTTTTGCAACCTGATTAATCAGCTTACGAATCTTGTACTCAATACCTGCAATTAATGTACTCGCACTTTCCATGAAAACTACAGTTGAGCTGCAAAGATAAGGTAAAGTTTAGAAATAGCCAACCATTGCAGTCCTTCATTTTACATGCTCAAATATAGTAAAATTAATACTCTCCTAACACCTTCTTATTATCTTTTGTCCTAATAGTGAAAAATAGCGTTTTATAATTTCGCCACATTACTTATTGTTAAGGCCTTTCTTATATAACTTTAATTTTTAATTTTATGAAAAATTAAATTATGAGTGAAGAATTTCTACATCATCTGTGGCTCAATAAGTTATTTATTAAAGATCTCTTTACAGAAAACAATGAGCCAATTAAAATAATCAATCCGGGTTTTCATAACCTTAATTCAGGACCTGATTTTTCAAATGCTCGTCTTATTATAGGTGATACTGTTTGGGCAGGTAATGTTGAAATTCATGTTAATGCATCTGATTGGTTTAAACATAACCATCAGAATGATGATGCTTACAGTAATGTTGTGTTACATGTTGTGTACAAGAATGATTTACCTGGAGAACCGGCTGGAATTCCTTGCTGTGTACTTGAAGGAAAGATTGATCTAAATTTATTTGAAGCATATAGGAAATTCATTGAAAGCCAATTGTTTGTTCCTTGTGTTAATAAAATCTCCAAAATACATGAAATAGATATAATGCTTTGGTTGGAGCGTATGCTTATTGAAAGAATTGAAGTTAAGGCAGGTTTTATTGAAGACTCACTTGTTGTTAGCGAGAACGACTGGGAAGAGGCCTTTTACCAGATGTTAGCTCGCAGTTTTGGCTTTAATATCAATACTTTACCTTTCGAAATGCTTGCAAGATCAGTTAAGCTGAAAATGATTTCTCATCATGCTGATAGTAAATTTCAGGTTGAGGCTCTTTTATTCGGTCAGGCCGGATTATTATCACATGATCTCATAGATGCATACGGCCAGTCACTTTTCTCTGAATATTCATTTCTCCGGCGCAAATATAATTTAGTGCCTATTCAACCTTCTCTATGGAAGTTTATGCGGTTGAGACCTGCTAATTTTCCTACAATCAGAATATCCCAGTTTGCTGCTCTTATTGCAAAGAAACAGAAGTTATTAGCACACGTGATGTCGTTGGAGGATGTTAATGAAATGATCGACTTCTTTACTGTTCATGCATCAGAGTATTGGGATAACCATTACACTTTCGATAAATTGACACCTGGTAAACCAAAAAATACAGGCAAGCAAGCCGCAATGCTTATAATTATAAATGCTGTGCTTCCATTTATGTTTGTGTACGGACGATCAACAGCAAACGATTATTTATGCAACAAGGCATTAAAAATGTATGAACAATTACCTGGCGAGAACAACTCAATAGTTGATAATTGGAAACTTGCAGGAATTGATACTTCAACTTCATTTAGATCTCAGGCTCTCATTGGTTTAAAAAACAATTATTGTGACAAGAAAAAATGTTTGAATTGTCGTATAGGAAACCTGATAATCAGTGATCCACAGTTCTTAACTCTTTAATTTATCAGTTTTAGTCAATACATATCGTTGCGATGTATACAATTTAAAGATTTTTCCATAATATTGCATTATTCAACTAACCATAATCAATCATCTTTAACTGATACACTGATGGGGGGAAGCAGCGAAAATTGGGGATCAAGAGTAGGTTTGGTCTTAGCGATGGCCGGTAATGCTGTAGGTTTCGGTAATTTTCTCCGTTTTCCTGTACAGGCTGTTCAAAATGGGGGTGGAGCCTTCATAATTCCTTATTTGGTTTCATTTCTGCTGATGGGTATACCCTTGCTATTTATTGAATGGTCATCGGGTAGATTTGGTGGTAAATTTGGTCATCATTCAACACCATTTATCCTTAACAGTCTCGATAAAAGATGGATATGGAAGTATGTGGGTGTTTTCGGTATCTTTTCAAATATCGCAATCGCTTCATACTACTGTTATATGGAAAGCTGGACTATGTCGTATGTTTATCATTCGCTAGTAGGTACTTTCGATTCCATGAGTCAGCATCAGGTAGCTTCATTTTTCTCGGATTACTTAGATGTTACAACATCAACTACAGGTATTCCATTTGAAGCTCTCATCTTCTTCTTACTCTGCCTTGCACTGAATACCTTTATTTTAAGTAAGGGACTTACAAATGGAGTAGAAAGAGTTGCAAAGATAGGAGTGCCGTTGCTTATACTCTTCGGGATGTTTCTTGCTTACAAAGGTATAACTTTGAAAGCAGGTAGCCAGGGTGCTATAAATGATGGAACTGTTGGACTTAACTTTTTATGGACCCCCGACTTTACCTCTCTTTCAAATCCAAAAGTTTGGTTAGCTGCTGCAGGGCAGATATTCTTCACTCTCTCTGTAGGAATGGGGTCAATACAATGTTATGCATCTTATGTTAAGAAAAATCAAGATGTTGCTCTTAATGCTATGTCGGCTGGCTGGATGAATGAGTTTGTTGAAATAGTTTTAGGTAGTGCCGTTATTATCCCTATAGCTATTGGATACCTTGGTATAGATAAAGTAGTTGAACTAACACAAATAGGTGGCTTAGGATTAGGTTTTCGCACTATGCCATTTCTTTTTGAGCAATGGGGACCAATATTATCTGCTGCAGCAGGGTTTGCCTTCTTTGGAATGTTATTCTTTGCCGGAATAACATCATCACTTGCTATGGGTACTCCAGGCATCAGTTTTCTGATGGATGAATTTAACTGGTCGAGAAAAAATGCAGCACTTTCATTTGGTATTATAATTTTAATTCTTGGGCTCCCAACTATATTGTTCTTTAAGGAAGGAGTGTTTGATGAATATGATTATTGGGCCGGCACTGTATCGCTGGTGGTATTTGCATTGCTCGAAGCAATATTATTTGCCTGGATATTCGGAATGAAAAAAGGTTGGCGTGAAATAACTTCAGGTGCTGATATAAAAGTTCCTGTGATATACCGATATATAATTAAATACATAACTCCTGTAGCATTGATAATAGTCTTTTTTGGTGCATTACTTAGACCTGTAAATGATGATTGGAGTCGCATAAGCATCAAAGGTTGGGAGTTGCATAATGAAAGTATGGTTGGACAGTTAACTCATAAAAGTATTGGATATAACAACAAGTGGTTTGCTAAATCCTTTTATGCAGATAAAGCAGGTATCGTTGATTCAATTTATACTGAAAAGAATAAAACTTTGATTGTGACGGTCGATGAACTCAGTGGCACTGAACAGTTTATATATACACTAAGTACAGATAAGCACAAACCGCAAGTCTCACCTGGTGATAAGATTGAAGCCGGAGGTGTATTATATACAGGTAATGTTGTTAATCGTGTGTTCTATCTTGATATGGCGCGATTACTTTTGCTCTCTGTATTTTTATTTATCTCAGTCCTAGTTGCTTTAGCTTATCGTAAAAGAAAAAGAAAGGAGACGTAGTAATGAACACAAGTGCATTGGTAATGATGCTTACAGTAGAAATAACGGTCATCTTTTTGACTGGATATTTCTTTTACAAAGTGTTAACTAAACCGCCTCATAAAGAAGAAGATTAGCAGCAAATACCTATTGCAGTGAAACAAATCAAGTACTATCTGAGCTTTACATCCTCAGAACGAAGAGGAATAATTGTTTTGATTGCAGTTATAATAGCCACATTAACTCTCCCACGTTTTTTTGTTACTGATAAGGAAAATATATCGGTTGCCGATCCATTGTATGAGATTGAAGTACAGAAATTTGTTAAAGCAATTAATAAGAACGATTCTGCAAAACAAAGCGAGATCAAAGTAAACAAACAGGGCATTAAATTCCATCCTCAACAGTTTGATCCTAATACCGCTACCATAAGCGATTATATGACTATGGGTTTTTCAGAAAAACAGTCGGCTGTATTAGTCAGGTACCGAGAAAAAGGTGGTGTTTTTCATAAGCCAGAAGATTTCAAACGTATGTATATCATTGATGAGAAGACGTATGAAACCTTTAGACCATTTATAAAGATAGCTGACCAAGCACCACCTGAAGTCGATAAACCTGATCAATCAATAAAGAGTACAAAGAAATTTGCAATAACTGAAATTAACAGTGCTGATTCAATTAGGTTGCTCGAAATAAGAGGTGTAGGGCCAGTCTTTGCATCAAGGATAATTAAATACCGATCCAGGTTAGGTGGATTTGTTTCTACTGATCAACTGCAGGAAGTTTATGGGATTGATAGTGTTCGGTTTGAATCGATAAAACCACAAGTAACTGTCGATACAACGCTAGTCAATAAAATTGATTTCAATTCAGTTTCACTCGAGGAATTAAGAAGGCACCCTTACATGAATTATTATAGAGCAAAAGCTATTATTGATAAGCGTATAAGACAGAAAGGCTTTAGCAGCACTGAAGATATTGAACATGTATTGAAAAAGGAACCATCAATATTTGGTAAACTTAAGCCCTATATTAAAATATAATATACTTAATTCAATGCCATGAAGTGTCAAGCGTTTGTCATTATGTGAGAGATTAGCTTAGCATAAATCAAATGCTTCCAATCAGACCTTTGTACATTACACCATGATCAGGAATAGTATAGCAGAGATGAAACATTATAAATCGAGAACAATATGCCTTTAAAGGTTCTTAGATTCATCGGTAGGTTTTTGATAATGAGGAGTATATGATGAATTTGAATTTTCCTCAGTATCTTCTTGTTCGTATTCAAATTCATCATCATCATCTTCATCAGGCCAAATATGCTCTTTTTTCTGAGGTCCCTTATCGCGAAAATAAAATGCAAGAATTAGGCCCGCGAGAGCGCCCATGAGGTGCGATTCCCATGAAATATTCTTTTCAATGGTAAAACCCGGGAAAATTCCCCAAACAAAGCTTCCGTAAAGGAAAGTAACAAGTAAACTGAAGGCGATCAATGACGATTCACGACGTATAATACCACTTACGAAATGAAAAGTAGCCAATGCATATACAATACCACTTGCGCCAATGTGATATGCTGATCCACGGGCAATTACCCAAACCCAGAAACCAGTGATAAGCCATGAATATATTAATATTGCAACAGCATATCGCTGATAGTAGTAAATAAGTGCAATACCTAATAGAAACAACGGAATTGAATTTGAAATAAGATGCTCGATGCCACCATGAATGAGCGGAGCAAAGATTATACCTGCTAATCCTTCAGTTTTCAGCGGTAAAATACCAAGATAGGCAAGCGATGTATCTGAAATATACTCGTAAGCTTTAATAACCCATAACAGGGATATCATAGCAATTGTAATAAGAGCTGATGATATTAGTCGCCGTTTTTCTGCCTTTAGATCCATTATTTAAATTCTTTAGGCTTCTTGAGAGTAAAAACTCTACTAATATTAAAGCCGAAATAGATATCGCCATTCGACCATTTGCCCTGTGTTTCGGTAATATAAGCGCGATCAAACATTGGTTGTGAATTGGTCAGGTGAAGCTGAAATACGTGTCCTCCTGTTTCAATATCAAACCCAACAGACAAAGGATTCACTGAATACTCGGGCAAGTTATCGGTTATATTATAAAAATACTCAACATTAAAACTGGTTCGTCTGGTTATTTTATAACGACCTCCCATGCCTAAGGCAAAATGATCATTAGTGTTGGTATTAATTGCAAGGTTCTTATGCACAAATGAAGGGGTTAACTGTATTGAAAGGTTCTCGTTAAATTTTCTTGCAATCAAAACTTGATGTACATAGGAGATACGTGATGAGAAGTAGTTTTCTCTTTCGGGATCAGTCCATTTAATGGAAAAAAGATCAATTGCCGAAAAAAGGGAAACAGTTACCGGTATATTTCTTACACCACTACTCTGGCGTAATACTCTTGCTTTTACAAAGCCATCGTATGTTTTCTGATAAGTACTTCGCCCTATACCTACGCTTAAGAAATTGTTAATACCATATTCGAATCCCAAACGAATAGTTGCCTGGTCAAGACCCCATAGGTCATAAGCTCCACTATTTATACGACCAAAATGGTGGGTTATCATGAATAGAAGAACTCCATCAGCGGGGTTTTCGATTGAATGACTTGATACTACGCGCGTTGTTTTGAATGTAGCAGAGGTATAATTGGTTGAAAGTGAATCTTCGCCGAAAACATCCATAAGATCTTGTGACTTAACAGAAGAAACTGTTAGCACTAACAATAATGTTATTAAGGAAAGTAAAGTTTTTTTCATCGCTATTAATTATTAAGTGCACCTTGGTTTATCCATGCTTGAATCTTATCCAGATCACATTGTGATAATTTGGGTTGATTATGCGGCATGGGAGGAACTCCATGTTCATGGTTAATAACCTTCCAAAAGATTCCGCTATTAACAACAGGTATCAAATCTTCATAATTCGAAGTAATTATCCCTGCTTCAGGATTAGCTCCTGTATGACAGGAATTACAGTTGGCAGCCATGATAGGCTGAATAGTACCCAAATAAGTTACTGTTGTTGTATCACAACTGTTTTTTCCATATAATTCCTCCTCACTGTCATATTTGCACGATGATAAAACTGCAACTGCCGATGCAATTAGTAGTAAAAGTGTGGTCTTCATTATTTTTACTTTGATAAAGGATTAAAATGTTAATAGTTCAGTTGGTTAATTTTACTATTATCGAATTTGCTGAAGTAGTTATCCTCAGAATTTATAATGTTATGGTAATCAGACAATATAATCTTGCATTGAGCCGTTCTTGCATCATGGAAGCCTAATAGTGACTTCCAAATCAGCTTGATTCGGGACAATAACTAACAACTAATAAAAGAAGAACATGTAAATATAAGAACTTATGTGAAACTATCATGCTGCTAAAAAATGTTAATAATCCCCTCAATAATTAATTAATAAGCACCATTATAAATCAATAAAGCTTAATTTTGTTCTGCTTAAAGAGAAAAAAACTTCCAGAGTATGACTAACAACAATTTAAAATATAGAGTTGCAACTATTTTATTTTTAATAGCAGCAATTGTTTCTCTACAATCAGCCTACGCTCAAAGAAATGAAACGAGGACAAATGTTGACAAATTCTCTACACTTCTTCAGCTTATTAACTATTATTATGTTGACTCAACTAGTCAGTCAGAACTTACCGAAACTGCTATAATTGCAATGTTAAAAGACCTTGACCCTCATTCAATATACCTTTCAAAAAAGGAAGTTCAAAAAGCGAACGAACCTTTGGTAGGAAATTTTGAAGGAGTTGGGATTCAATTTCAGATATACAATGATACTATCTTAGTAATATCAGCCGTACCAGGAGGTCCATCAGATAAACTTGGAGTTAGAGCCGGCGATAAAGTAGTTACAATAAATGGTCAGGATGCTACAGGCAAGAAAATTACAAACTCTTTTGTAATGGAGAAACTTCGTGGTCCTAAGGGCACCGAAGTTAGTATTGGAATTTTGCGGAACAATGAATTACCATTGATTGAATACAAGATTAAGCGTGATAAAATTCCTCTTAACAGTATTGATGCAACATTCATGCTTACTGAAAATATCGGGTATGTTAAATTAACCAGATTTGCCCGTACTTCGATGGATGAAATGCGTGAGTCGATTGCTAAATTGAAAGGTCAGGGTATGCGTGATCTAATACTAGACCTTAGAAATAATTCAGGAGGTTTCCTGGATATTGCGGTTGAATTATCAGATGAGTTCCTTCCTGCACAACGACTCATAGTTTATACCGAGGGTTTGCGAAGCCCTAGGGTTGAATTTAAAGCCACCAACAAAGGAAACTTTGAACATGGAAAGCTAATTGTAATGGTTAATGAGGGAAGTGCTTCTGCAAGTGAAATTGTTGCAGGTGCGGTACAGGATTGGGATAGAGGACTTGTAGTTGGGCGCAGATCGTTTGGTAAAGGTTTGGTTCAAAGGCCTTTTAATCTCCCTGATAGTTCAGTCATTCGTTTAACAACAGCGCGTTATTATACCCCATCGGGCAGAAGCATTCAGAAATCGTATGATGGCGGAACTGAAGATTACTATGCCGACCTCACTAAACGCTTCAGACATGGTGAATTTCTCTCAGCAGATAGTATAAAATTTCCGGATTCTTTAAAGTATTATACCCCTGCAAGGAGAATTGTATATGGAGGTGGTGGAATAATGCCTGACGTATTTATTCCAATTGATACTGCAGCAAGTTCAAAGTTCTACACTGACCTTTGGAGAAAAGGTGTTTTCAATGACTTTGTTCTTAGTTACATGGAAAAAAATAGGGGCAGAATAAGTAAGGATTATAAATCGTTTGAATCATTTAAGGCCAATTTCAGCATCGATGAACCCTTGTTATTGCAATTCCTAGCGTTTGCCAAAACAAAAGGCATAGAACCTGAAGAAGATTCTATGGAAAAATCGGGTAAAGAGATAAGATACATTATTAAAGGAATTATAGCTCGAAACCTATATAATGCAAATAGCTACTTCGAAGTAATTAGTCCTGTTGATGCTGAATTGATGAAGGCTCTTGAAGTAATGCAACAAGAACCATTATTCACAAAATTAAGCATAGCACCGTAACCTATAAATATTTATATTTGTTTGCCTTAAAAAAACTAATAACGATATTAAATATGGCAAACATTTCTACTGAATATTTAGGCCTTAAATTAAAAAGTCCGGTAATTGTTGGAAGCTCAGGTTTGACTAATAAACTTGAAAACATAAAGAATTTTGAGCGTCTTGGTGCAGGTGCTGTTGTCCTTAAATCACTCTTTGAAGAACAAATACTTCACGAGTCGGCAGCATTAATGCAAAGCAACTCAGGCAATATGTTATACCCTGATGCTTACGATTACATCTCACATTATAGCCGTGACGAACAAATAAACAGGTACCTTGAGCTTATAAGTGATTCAACTGCATTAACAAATGTTCCTGTAATAGCAAGTGTGAATTGTGTATCCTCGTCAGAGTGGATTAGTTTTACTAAAAAGATCGAGCAAGCAGGTGCTCATGCTATTGAACTAAACATTTTTGTTTTGCTAAGTAATCCGGAAATATCAGGCGAGCAGAATGAAAAAGTGTACTTTGATATAATCGAACAAGTAGTAAATACGGTGAAAATACCTGTTTCAATAAAGATCAGTAACTACTTTTCATCACTAGCCAAAACTGCTATTGAATTATCATGGACAGGCATTAAAGGCATTGTGATGTTCAACAGGTTTTACTCACCTGATATTGACATTGAGAATATGAAAGTGATATCATCAGATGTTTTCAGTTCTCAGGCTGAGATAACAGCTTCACTAAGGTGGATCGCCATGTTGTCAAACAAGTTGCAGTGTGATGTTTGTGCTTCTACAGGGGTGCATGATGGTGCAGGAGTTATAAAGCAAATGCTTGCAGGTGCTAAAGCGGTACAAGTCGTATCGACACTCTATAAAAATGGGTTTGAAAGGATTACCTCAATTAACAAGGCAGTTGAGAACTGGATGATAAAGCATAAATTTAATGAGACAACTGATTTCATCGGAAAACTAAGTATGGTTGATGATGCAAACAGAGCAGCTATTGAAAGAGTGCAATTCATGAAATATTACGCGGGAATTGAGTAATTGGCATAAAGCAGTTACAACAAAAGAGAGTTGGGTGTGTTAAATGGTCATAAAAAATGCTACTTTTATGAATAAGGTACTTGTTGTTGATGACGATGTTACTTTTTGCCTGATGCTTGAAACCTTTCTTAATAAAAATGGATACAAGGTTCAACAGTCATTTACCTATGAAGATGGCAGCAGGAAATTAAGTGATTTCAAACCTGACATAGTACTTACTGACTTACGTTTGCCAGATAGTGATGGCTTGGAAGTTTTGAGGGATGTTATGCGTGAAAGTCCCGAAATTCCAGTAGTCCTTATGACTGGTTATGCTGATATTAGAACAGCTGTGCAGGCTATGAAGCTTGGAGCATTTGATTATGTTGCAAAACCTGTAAATCCCGATGAAATTCTAATGACTATACGCAGGGCTTTAAATCCTGTTAAAACCGATAAGAATAATATTCCGGAAAACGAGAAGAAGTCTTTTTTTGTTGAAGGCATAAGTCCTGTGGCCCGAAGGATTAATGAATATGTTAGCTTAGTAGCACCTACCGGCATGTCGGTTCTTTTGATGGGTGAAAGTGGAACAGGAAAGGAATTTATTGCCCGGAAAATTCATCTTGAAAGTGCAAGAGCCGACAAAACTTTCATTGCAATTGACTGCGGAGCGTTGCCTCGTGATTTAGCTGGAAGTGAGTTTTTTGGCCATCTTAAAGGTTCATTTACCGGTGCATTCACAGATAAAACCGGCCAATTTGAAGCTGCAAATGGAGGTACCATTTTTCTTGATGAAATAGGAAATTTAAGCTACGATATTCAAATACAACTGCTTAGGGCTATTCAGGAAAGAAAAATACGACGTATTGGATCAACTAGCGAAATAAGTATTGACGTAAGGATTATAACCGCCACCAACGAAGATCTTAAACAGGCTGTAGCAAAAGGAGATTTTAGAGAAGATTTGTATCATAGAATAAATGAATTTGCCATTACTGTTGCTCCTCTGAGGCAGCGCCATGATGATTTAATGTTATTTGCAAATCACTTCCTTAAACAGGCTAATGATGAACTCAACAAGAATGTAAGAGCATTTGATGATGAAGTACTTCAAATTTTCTATAACTATCAATGGCCAGGGAACTTCAGGGAATTCAGGAACATCATAAAAAGAGCAGTGCTACTTACAAAAGGTAGCATTATTGAAAAGCATACTTTGCCTGAAGAACTAATTATTGAATCGCTTGAGCAGAAACGAAATAGTTCAAATCAAAACAATCAGGTCACCTATACACCGCAAGTAATTCAAATGCCCCGTATTGATCATGAGCCTATTGATCTTAGAGATGCAGCACATAGAAGTGAACGGGAACTTATAATAACCACTCTCGAAAAGGTTAGATTTAATAAATCTAAGGCTGCTAAAGTGTTAAACGTTGACAGGAAAACACTTTACAATAAAATGAGGCAGTATAATATTCCTTTGCAATAGGATATAAGCTAACCGGTAATAGTTCTTAATTACACCGAATACGCTATTACAGAAAGTTTCTTAATAACGAGAACAAGTTGTTTGTGGGCTACATTGAAATTTTCAGTTATAATTGATAGATCCGGCTCGGTCGATTTACACATTAATTCAATATTCCTTAATGAAGATGATGCCTTTTGAGCTCCAAGAAGTCTTATATTTGGAAGTAATCGATGTGCTAATAGCGATAAATTTTTGAAGTCACCTTTTTCGAGACACAACTTCATATCATTAAGAGTTTTATCAATATTGGCAGTAAGTGATTCTACGATCTTCTTCAAAGATTCCTCATTATCACCCGCGAATTGCCTGAAATTGCTAAGATCAATCTGATCATCTTCCTCTTTATCCTTAATTGGATCCAGTTTAGAATCTCTTACTGTTTTAGGTTTTATAATTTTACATAGAACAGAAAGGATGTCTTCATCCCTGAAAGGTTTAAGAATGAAATGATCAATTCCCGACCGACGATATGATTCAATCTCGCCAAGATCGGCATGTGCTGTAAGACCAATTATAACCGGTTGACTTATTTTTAACGAGAAGCACAGCTTTTGAACCGCCCTAATGAATTCAATGCCACTCATCACAGGCATTTGAATATCAGTTACTATGATGTTATAATCATTGGGAGTTTTAGTATACAGGGCAAGAGCTTCTGCACCATTAGTTGTAATAACAACACGAGCATTATATTTTTGAAGCAAATCAGTTATTAGAATGCTAGTAGTATGATCGTCTTCCGCGACGAGAATTTTATAACCTGATAAATCGATATTTGTTGTTTTTGGATTCTCACTGATAACTATCTCTTTTTCATCTGCAGGTAATGAAAGTTTTACTGTAAAGATAGTGCCAACCCCTTCGCGACTTGAAATAGTTATCTTACCATTCATAAGATCAACAAGCTTTGCAGTTATTGCAAGCCCTAAACCTGACCCTCCGTACTTTCTTGTAATGCCATGATCAACCTGCATGAACTCCTCAAAAATAAGATTCTGTTTATCATCAGGAATACCAATGCCGGTATCTGCAACACGAATCATTAGATTCGCTATTTTTCCATCCTCAGAAAGTGATACTTTAGTTTGAAGCAATACTTTCCCTTTCTCAGTGAACTTTACACTGTTACTTAGAAGATTTAGAATTATTTGACGCAATCTTAGCGGATCACCTATAAGAGTGATATTTGGAATGTTCTGTTCCAGAATTGCTTCTAATCCTTTATCGCGAGCACGAGCAGAAAGAGTTTCAAATACATTCTCGAACAACTCAACCGGATTAAACGATTTAGACTCAAGTGAAAGTTTACCACTTTCGATCCTTGAAAAATCAAGCAAATCATTTACAAGCTCCAGAAGATGTTGTGATGAAGAGTTGATATGCTTAATATACTTTTCCTGCTCAGTACTAACATTGGTATCTTTAAGCCGATCAGTAAAACCAATAATTGAAGTTAAAGGAGTTCTTATTTCATGACTCATGTTGGCGAGAAATTGCTCTTTCACTTTCAAAAGACTTTCGGCTAGTAAACGTGCTTTTTCTAATTGCCTACGGTAAAATGAACTTCGTGCCAGGTCTTTCCATATCATCACGATGAAAACAATTGCAGTCAACAAAGCTGCGGCAGCTAAAAACAGAGCTGTTATCCACAGGTTATCAACTAAATTGCGACTTTGTGCAGTTTCTTCTATTGCCTTTGTGATCTCTTCTTTTTCGAAAAGTAAAAGAACTGCCCTGATTTCATTCATAATATCCTGATCGGCACTTATAAGACTCATTTCACGTTCAGTTGCCAGATTACGTGCAAGCTTTTCACGTGCCTCAATCTTCTTTAATTGCGACCTTACATGATTAAGAGTTGTATCTCTTACAGCCTTGTATGTAAGTACAGTATCATAGATAACCTTTTCGGAAGGAGAATGAACCGCAAGTGTATCTGATTTATTCTTACCTCTAATATTTGACCATAAACGTGGAAAGAAACCCTTCTTTTTAGGCTCAACCGGCTGAGAAGAGGCAGGTGTTGTTATAGTTTTTGAAATAACTTTATCAGCAACTTTTATTGAATCTTCATAATCAATGACAAGCTTATTGATATCATCCTTGCGTATTGATTTTGAGCTTCGACGTAAATCAAAATAGTTCTTATAGGTGATCTTTTTAAGATCAAGAAGACTATCGACTATCAATATTCTTAAAAATTGATTAGTGTTACTCACACTAGCCATTGTTAGCGAATCGACCAACTTTCGTGTAACATGATCTTGTTCATAATACCTTTCAAGGTATTCATCATTACCCGTATTGATATATGCCCTAGCATGGCCGTCGGCTTCTATTATACTTGAAAGTAGATTACTAGTAATGGTTAATTTTGATACTGATAAAGATACGCCGGGTTCGGCATCGGTTAGTTGAGTTGCATACCGTATAACAGAAAGTACAGCAAAGAAAACTAAAGCTAACAAGAGCAGAAAACCGGTTGCAATCTTTTTCTTAATACCAAGAATGGGCTTCTTCAATTGAATTAAGTTTAATGTTTACACTTATAACGCAAAAAAACCCCGTCGGATTTTTACGACGGGGAAAAAATTACAAAAGAAGCAAAGACATATTAGACATCAGTAGAAATTACAAGCATTCTAGATTTTTGCCAGAATAAGGCTGGATCTTTAATCACTAGTTCATTAACTCTTTTATTCGTACCTATAAGTTCATATGAGCCTTTCGGATGTACTGACATGATAGTTGCTTTTTTAGCTTCAATTGGTATAGTTTTTAGATTTCTGATATCAACCTTTGTGAATTCTTCAAGGTTTACATCACCTGCAACTTTTTTTGTACTTCCTATGCCAAGTATACCACCTTCTTTGTTAATGATCTTTTGCTCAAGTAATTCTTTTTTCTCACCAATCACATAATAGGCTGTATTCAGTTCATTAGTACGATCAGTTACCTGCCCGGAAAGAGCAAGATTGCGGTTATTTATGTTACTAATGGTATCGTTGAGAACGGCGATAGTAAAATTAAGAGTAGACAGTTCAGTTTTAAGTGAATCAATTTCACGATCACGCAATGCAAGTTGGTTGTTAGTAGCCTGAACCATTTTCTGTAATTCTGAAAGTTTAATATTTGAGTCTTTTAACTTACGGTTTAAAGCTTCCATCTTCTGACGGTTTTCGGCCATTAGTTCATTGATAAGTTTAATATCCTCATTAACTCTTTGACGTGCTGAACGGCTAAGTTCATTTCCAGAAGCTGTTTCTTTGCTGATAAGCTTTTCTTTCGATTTGATTTCAGCCAGATTTGATTCTATTTCATTCAGAGTCTGCATAAAGTCATTAATAAGAGAATCTTTAGTTCTGGTCTCGTTTACCATCATTGCTTGTTCTTCCTGCAGTTGGTTAATTTTGGCAGTTTGTTCTTTATTTTCACAAGATGCAAGCACAAGTGGTAATAGTGCGATTATCATTAGTTTTTTCATGATTTTACTCAGTTTTTGTTGTTTCTGTAAACTGAATATTCAAATATAGAGCCAAAGAAATTAAAATAGTGCAAACCTTTGATAATTAAGGGAATTCGCTTTTTAGCGAAATTATTACGATGTGTATCTTTTTCTACACTATGTGTGTAAACAACCTTGATGTTGGTATAGGCTAGCAAAAAATTGTAGCAAATGCTTACTTTTGCATATTCTAAAATCATGTCTATGCGCTGGTTCATATTTCTATCCTTTATACCCTTATTGTTTAGCTGTAAAAATCAAAGTAATAACAATAACGAGTCAAATAGTAAAAATATAATTACTGTAAGCATCAGACCTCAAAAGCACTTGATTGAAACAATAGCAGGAGATAAGTTTAATATTGCTGTATTGGTACCAGATGGGAGTGGACCAGAAACTTATGAACCTACAGCTAAACAAATGACCGACATTAGCAAATCGAGTATTTGTTTCATTACCGGATTGCTTGACTTTGAGAAGAGTTGGATTCCTAAAGTTGCAGATATTTACCCTGGATTAAAGATAGTTGATCTTTCACACGGACTGGATCTTATTGAAGGTGATGCAAATGTTGAACATGATCATGATCATGAACATCACGGGCACGCACATGCTCATGGTGGTACTGATCCTCATATCTGGTTATCAATTAAATTAATAAGAAAACAAGCTGAACTTGTATTAAAAACCCTCAATCAGGTCGATTCTCAAAATAGTGCATTTTACACAGCAAATTTTGAAGGATACATTGCTAAGCTTGACTCAATGGATGCCTACATTCAGAATATGGTTTCAGGGGCAGGAGATCTCACATTTATGATATATCATCCCTCATTAAGCTATTATTCAAGAGATTATGATGTAAAACAAATCGCTATTGAATTCGAAGGGAAGGAGCCAAGTGCTGCCTATATGAGAGAACTGATTGAAGAAGCAAAAAAGAATAATATAAAGACAATCTTTTACTCGCAACAGTTTGACAAAAGGAGTGCTGAAACAATTGCCAAACAATTGGGTATATCAATGGAACCATTTAACCCTTTAGCTGAAAATGCTGAAGAGAATTTAGTAGAGTTCACTAAAAAGATCATACAATTAAGATAATTTAAACATGCCTTTAGTTGAGTTAAAAGGAATAAATGCCGGATATTCAACGGATGTCGTTCTGAAAGATGTGAATTTCAGCGTATTTCCTTTTGATTTTATTGGTATAATTGGACCAAATGGAGGTGGAAAAACCACCCTTGTAAAGGTTGTTCTAGGATTATTACAGCCAGTTTCTGGTGAGGTTATCTGGAATTCAGCTTATAATCCATTGCATATTGGTTACTTGCCACAGACTACTAGTAACGACAAGCAATTTCCGGTATCTGTAATGGAGGTTGTACTTTCAGGACTTATGTCAATAAAAAGATTTTCAGGCAGATATAACAGGAAGGACAAAGAAAAAGCAATTAGTACTTTGAATCAAATGGGAATTGGTCACCTTGCATCAAAGAACTTTGGCAATTTATCAGGCGGACAAATGCAACGTGTATTATTAAGCAGAGCAATAATCTCTGATCCGCAATTATTGATTCTCGATGAGCCAAATACATTTGTTGATAATCAGTTTGAACATGACTTATACGAATTGCTGAAGGTTCTCAATAAGAAAATGGCAATCTTAATGGTTTCACATGATGTAGGAACAATAACCAGTTATGTTAAAACAATTGCTTGTGTTAACAGGCATTTGCATTATCATAAGTCGAACATAATCACACAAAGTCAATTAGAGGCTTACAATTGTCCAATACAACTAATTACACATGGTCAGGTTCCTCATACAGTATTAGGTGACCATATACATATACATAAACATGATTGAGCAATTGACTTCATTATTTGATTACCGCTTCTTTAATAATGCGGTTTTTGCTGCAATACTTGCTAGTATAGCTTGTGGAATAGCCGGTACCTACATCGTTTCGAAGAGAATGGTATTCATAAGTGGTGGTATAACCCATGCATCATTTGGAGGTATCGGTATTGCTTATTTTCTTGGAATGAATCCTGTACTCGGTGCAGCTGTTTTTAGTATCATATCAGCTTTAGGAATTGAATTCGTTTCAACAAGAACAAATGTTCGAGAAGATTCTGCAATAGGTATTCTATGGTCTTTTGGAATGGCAATAGGGGTGATATTCATCTTCCTTACACCAGGCTATGCTCCTAATTTAATGTCTTATCTTTTTGGGAGTATATTAACTGTAAGTACAATTGATTTATGGCTAATTGGTGGTCTGGCTGCAGTACTTATATTTATTTTCAGTTATTTCTACCACCTTATACTTTTTGTTGCATTCGATGAAGAGTATGCCCGTTCTCATAAAGCTCCGGTAAATATTGTCAAATACATCATGATAAGTCTCATAGCTATAACTATTGTACTTAATATTCGTCTAGTTGGAATAATACTTGTAATATCATTTCTAACGATACCACAATCTACTGCAAATATCTTTACTAAAAGATTTGACTATATTATGCTCTTGTCTATTGTGTTTGGAGTGTTTGGATCGTTAGCAGGTTTATTGATATCATACTTCTATAATATACCATCAGGAGCAACTATTATTTTTGTTTTTGTTCTGGTATTTGCTATTGCGAAGATTACAAATACAGCGGTTGTTAGATATAGAATAAAAAATCAAATCACTGCTTAATACGCTGCTGTTTTGTTATTAAGCAATTAGGGGAAGAATATAAAAATATAAGGTCAAATTCGCCAATATCACTTAACTTTGCATCATGCAAGAGACGATTTTAATACTTGATTTCGGGTCACAATACACACAATTGATAGCCCGGCGCGTTAGAGAATTGAATGTATATTGTGAAATACATCCATTTAATAAGATACCAGAGATTACGCCCTTTATAAAAGGTGTTATATTATCAGGTAGTCCTTTTTCTGTAAGAGATGAAATGTCTCCTTATCCTGATCTTTCAGCAATAAAAGGCAAGGTGCCAATGCTTGCAATATGCTACGGCGCTCAGTTCCTAGCACATACATCAGGAGGAGAGGTTAAGCCATCAACTATTAGGGAATACGGTCGTGCAAATCTTGGATTTGTTAATTCAGCAAATCCACTACTTACCGGAATTTCCAATGGTAGTCAGGTCTGGATGTCACATGGTGACACAATTGTCCGTAGGCCTCATAATTTTGAAATCATAGCCAGTACTTCGGATGTAGAGGTTGCAGGTTTTCAGGTAGAGAATGAAAATACGTGGGGAATACAGTTTCATCCTGAAGTATATCACTCAACAGAGGGAAGTGTTTTGTTGCACAATTTTGTAATAACCATTTGTGGTTGTTCAATGCAATGGACACCAACAAGCTTTATCGAAACCACAATAAGTGAATTGCAGGAAAAAATTGGTACAGATAAAGTCGTTATGGGACTCTCAGGAGGAGTTGACTCAACTGTTGCTGCGGTTCTTCTCCATAAAGCAATTGGCTCAAATCTGCATTGTATATTCGTAAATAATGGTCTGTTAAGAAAGAACGAATTTGAGCAAGTGCTTGATTCGTATAAAAACATGGGACTTAACATTAAGGGTGTTGATGCAACCTCTCAATTTCTTAAAGCTCTTGAAGGTTTAACAGAGCCTGAACAAAAGAGAAAAGCAATTGGTAAAACCTTTATTGAAGTCTTTGATCATGAAGCACATGAAATTACAAATGTTAGCTGGCTCGGACAAGGAACAATATACCCGGATGTTATTGAGTCAATCTCAGTAAATGGTCCATCAGCAACAATCAAATCTCATCATAATGTTGGTGGATTGCCCGACTTTATGAAGTTGAAAATTGTTGAACCACTTAAGAGTCTGTTTAAAGATGAGGTGCGTAAAGTAGGATTCGGCTTAGGGATAAGCGATAATATACTGAACAGACATCCATTCCCTGGACCTGGATTAGGTATAAGAATACTCGGTGATATAACACCCGAAAAAATTGCAATACTACAGGAAGCTGATTCAATATTCATTGAAGGATTAAAAAACGCCGGTTTGTATGACAAAGTTTGGCAGGCAGCAGTCATTTTGCTTCCAGTAAAATCTGTAGGGGTTATGGGTGATGAGAGAACTTATGATAATGTAATAGCCCTAAGAGCAGTGGGATCAACTGATGGTATGACCGCCGATTGGTCTCACTTACCTTATGAATTTCTTGCAAAGGTTTCTAATGACATTATTAATAAAGTAAAAGGCGTTAATAGGGTAGTATATGATATCAGTTCAAAACCGCCTGCTACTATTGAATGGGAGTAAATTAACTTAACTTAGCTACGCTGTGAGAAGATTTTTGGGCACTTTGATTCTGTTATGCGGCTTATTCAACCTGAACCTATCAGCACAGAATAATTCAACCAAATCAACTATTATAGAGCAATTTGAAGGTGAATCCTACTATATGCACCTGGTACAAGTAGGGGAAACAGTACAATCGCTCGCAAATCTATATAATGTTACTAATGTTGAAATTCTTAGGGCAAATCCGGAAATTGCTACTGGTTTACAGCCGAATAAAGTCATTAAGATACCTGTCAAGAGTAGGCAAACTACAACTATCAGGCCTGATACTGCCAAACAGCAATCGCAGCAGCCTAAGCAGCAAGGTGATAATCTCCATACAGTGCAGCCTAAAGAAACATGGTATGGTATTTCAAGAGAGTATAAGATTCCGGTTTTGGAATTAATTAATGCGAACCCTGAAATAGATACACTCAAAATCGGGATGATTATTAAGATACCCAAAGTGTCTGAAGCACACAAAGTCATAACCGGAAATCTCGGCGAACATACTGTTAAACCGCAGGAAACATTGTATAGTCTTTCTAAACAATATAATACAACTGTCGAAGAACTAATTAGATTAAACCCGTCGTTAAGCGAAGGGCTTAAAGCAGGTCAAACAATAATGGTGCCGATAGAAACTGAAGGGACTCCTGCAGATCTTAAAGTACAGGTGACCGATACAACTTATGTTGCACACCGTGTTGAAAGAAAAGAAACATTATACAGTATAGCTAAACTATATAGTGTGCAGGTGGATGATATTCTAAAAGTTAATCCCGAATACGATGGTAACCTCAGGAAAGGTGACTTTATTAGAATTCCTAGGTTGGTAAAATCAGTACAGCCTTTTGCTAAAGCTGATACTGTAATTATGGGGAGAGATATAAGCAAAATTGCTGTAGGGACTCCATCTCGTAAACCTTGTGCAGAAACCCCTGATAATAATAGCGTTTTTAACATAGCACTTCTCGTTCCTATGCAATTGGAACTGGTTGATAGTATAGTAATTTCTGACCCTGCAGGAATAAAAGGTGCACATGAGTATTCAGCTTTCGATTTTGTACAGTTTTATGAAGGAGCAGTTATTGCTGCAAATAATATGGCATCAAAAGGTATGAAAGTAAGGCTTCAGGTTTTTGATGTTGATTATGGTGAAGGAACAATTAAAACCAGGCGAATACTGAATCAACCTGAATTGGCCAGAATGGATTTAATAATAGGTCCATTCTTCGCTGAAAGTTTTGATCTTGTATCAGCTTTCGCTCAGAAACATCAAATACCTATAGTAAACCCGTTATCAAGAAGGAGCGGACTAACTAAATCAAATGAGTATATAATAAAGATGCAACCTTCTACTTGGGCGCAGTATAACACTTTAGGTAAATATTTAAGAGCAAAACATTCAGGTGATAATATTATAATTGTTAAACGGAATCAGGACGAAAACAGTAGCATGATAAATGTGATAAAGAGTGCTATAACCGGTGATGAAAATCCAAATGTGAGATTAAAAGAAGTCAATTATGGAGCAACTGGCTGGTCGGGCATTAACAATAACCTTTCTGCTTCCAACAATAACATAGTGCTTATAGCTACAGCTGATAAAGCTGCATTACCTGCAATTCTCAGGGATTTGTATGCAAAAACTGAGACTCATAGTATATCCGTTGTTGGATTACCTGAATGGGAAGACATGGAACTTGACTATACACATCTTGTTAAACTAAACACCCATTTCTTTAAACCATGGTATGTTGATTACAAAGATGAAGAAGTGAAAAATTTTATAAGAGCATTCAGAGCAAAATATGTGGCTGAGCCTGAAGTAGATCGATATGCATATCTTGGTTACGACGTAACTACTACTTTTCTGTCATCATTGTTTAATTATGGTAAAGGATTTTTAAGCTGCATTGAAAATCGAAGATTACATGGGCTAAGTAGTGATTTGTTGTTCATCAAAACACCTGAGGGCGGATATGAGAACTATGGAACTACTATCTTTAAATACTCCGATTTTAATAGAGAAAAATTAAAGTAATAAGCAATTAAGCCATCGTATATGCTAAGGAGTTTGGTAGTGTTTACATCTCATTAGCACCCAAAAACAACTACATTCAAATTTTACTGTTAATTGTTTAACAATTTAAGCAGTTCATGTTGAATGCAGTGAAAATTTAAACTATTTTTGCGCATCGAAACTGAAAGGTACTGATATGGAAAACAAACTCCAGGAACTCACTAAAAAAATTTACTCAGAGGGAATTGAGAAAGCTAAGACTGACGCTGAGATAATTGTTGTTGAAGCAAGAGAAAAAGCTGATGAAATTATAAAGAATGCTCAAAAAGAAGCCTCTGATATTATTGCTAAAGCTCATGATTCGGTCGCTGAACTAAAAAGAAATGCTGAATCGGAGATTAAAATGGCATCCCGTCAATCACTTGCTAAACTAAAGCAACAAATCATCGATCTGATATTGGTTAAGTCGATAGATAAACCTGTTAAAGATGTAATGAACGACAAGGAATTTGTTGGGTCATTAATTCAAAAAGTTGCGGGTTGCTTTAATAATAATATTCATCTTGTTTTGCCAGAAACTGATAAAGATAAAATGGCAGCCTATTTTAAAGAAAAAGCCGTTGCCGAATTACTTAGTGGAATTGATATTACGTTTGACGGTAATATGAAGGCTGGTTTCAAAGTTAGTCCTAAGAATGAGAATTATATCATAAGCTTCACAGATGATGACTTTGTAAACTTCTTCAAGGCTTATATGCGCCCTAAAACAATTCAACTTCTATTTGGAGAATAGTAATGGGCATGCGCAATTATTATTTTTTGGTAGCTGGTCTTCCTGACATTTCAATTGATCAGGGGAAATTGCAATTTGGCAGCGTCGAATTCAGAGAATACCTGAAATCACAACTCAGCAAGAAAGATTATGAGCTAATAGAATGGTTGTATCTCCCATCTGATAACAATAATCTAATATCACTTATCAACAAGACAACAGATAATAATTGGGATGATAGAGGACTTTATTCTATTGAAGAACTTGAACTTGCTATTGCCGAGGTGACAAATCCTGATAAGTTGTTACTTGATGAACCTTCAAGGATGAAAAGTTATTTCTTTGATTTCCTTAAACTATATTATGATGAAGCATATTCAAATGATAGCGCTTCGCCATTAAGTGTTCTAAGTACTTTTTATTATCGTGATGCGTTACAACTAAAAAATGATTTTTTCAAAAACTGGTTTGAGTTTGATATTAATCTAAAAAACGTTCTTCTCTATAATGCAGCACGTAAATTCAATACGAGCTATGAAAATGAACTAATTGGTGATACATCGCTGGTTAATGCATTAAGGTCAAAAACAGGGAGAGACGTTGGTGAAGCTGCCGAGTGGGCCTATTTTGAAAGGGCAAACCAAATAAGTGAAAACAATGATATAGCAAATAGAGAGAAAGCTATCGACTTATTAAGATGGTCGGTTCTTGACGAAATGAATATATTCAATTATTTCTCTATTGAAGTGATTATCAGTTATACTATAAAGATTCTAATGATTGAGCGGTGGCTAAAACTAGATCCTAAGACAGGAGAAGAATTATTCCGCCGTCTGATTGGTGATCTGCAATCGAATTATGAATTTCCTAATGAATTCTCTATAAAAGATGGAAAAAAATAAAAAGACTAATGGTGTTGTTACCGGGATTATTGCAAATCTTGTAATGGTTACTGTTGACGGTCCGGTATCACAAAACGAAATATGTTATATCAATCTTGGTGGCGTTAGATTGATGGCTGAAGTTATCAAAGTGCTGGGCAATGTTGCTTATGTACAAGTCTTTGAAAGTACACGTGGATTAAAGGCAGGCGATACAGTTGAATTTGAAGGTTACATGCTTGAAGTTACACTAGGGCCCGGTATCCTTTCAAAAAACTATGATGGATTGCAACATGACCTTGATAAAATGGAAGGCACTTTCTTGAAGAGAGGCGAATATACTGAAGCTATTGATGTTACTGCTAAATGGGCTTTTACCCCGCTTGCTAAAGTTGGCGATTCTGTTATAGCAGGTTCATGGATTGGAGAAGTCAAGGAAAACTGGATAAATCATAAAATTATGGTTCCCTTTAAATTTGAAGGGAAATACACTATAAAGTGGATTGCAGCTGCTGATACTTATGCTGCATCAGAAACTATGGCTGTTCTTGAAAATGAGAATGGTAAAGAGTTTCAAGTCACTATGGTCCAAACATATCCTGTTAAACTTGCCATAAAAGCATATAAAGAAAAACCTCGACCATTTAGATTAATGGAGACAGGTATTCGTATCATTGACACGCTTAACCCAATAGTTGAAGGCGGTACAGGTTTTATTCCCGGTCCTTTCGGTTCAGGAAAAACTGTATTGCAACATGCTTTATCGAAACAGGCTGATGCCGATTTAATCATTGTCGCCGCTTGTGGCGAAAGAGCCAATGAGGTGGTTGAAATCTTCTATGAATTCCCTCACCTTGATGACCCTCGTACTGGCCGTAAACTTATGGAGCGCACAACTATCATTGCTAATACATCAAATATGCCGGTTGCTGCACGTGAAGCATCTGTATATACAGCGATGACTATTGGCGAATATTATAGATCGATGGGACTAAAGGTTCTTCTTCTTGCCGACTCAACTTCACGTTGGGCACAGGCATTGAGGGAAATGTCTAATAGAATGGAAGAATTACCCGGACCAGACGCATTCCCTATGGATCTCCCAGCAATTATCAGTAACTTCTATGCCAGAGCAGGATATGTAAAGTTAAATAATGGAGCAACGGGATCAATTACCTTTATCGGTACAGTTTCACCCGCTGGAGGTAACCTTAAAGAGCCTGTTACAGAGTCAACTAAGAAAGCAGCGCGATGCTTTTATGCACTCTCACAACAGCGCGCCGATAGCAAGAGGTATCCTGCTGTTGATCCTATCGACAGTTACTCTAAATATCTTGAATACGCTGAAGTACAGCAGTACTTATCAGATCATGTTTCGGAAGACTGGATATCAAAGGTTGAAGAAGCACGAAACCTGTTACTTCGTGGGAAAGAAGCTAACGAACAAATTAACATCCTTGGTGATGATGGAGTGCCACTCGATTACCACCTAAGGTACTGGAGATCGGAAGTTATTGATTTCGTAATCCTTCAGCAGGATGCTTTTGATAAAACAGATTGCTCTTCACCAATGGAACGTCAACAGTATATGCTGAATCTTGTGCTTGATATTTGCAATACACAGCTTGAGTTTGAATCATTTGAAGAAGTTAACCCATATTTCAAAAGAGTCATCAATACACTCAAGCAAATGAACTATTCTGACTATAATTCAGAGCAGTTCAGAACTTTTGAAAAAGAATTATTGGCCACTTTAAATGAAAGGAAAGCAGCCTAATGGAAACAACTGTTTTTAAAAAAATATATACAAAGATCACTCAGATCACTAAAGCAACTTGTACACTAAAGGCTACAGGTGTGGGCTATGATGAGTTGGCTGAAGTAAATGGCAGACTTGCTCAGGTGGTTAAAATTCAAGGTGATAACGTAACACTTCAGATATTTTCCGGTACCGAAGGTATTCCTACAAATGCTGAGGTAGTATTCCTTGGACATCCTCCAACACTTAAAGTAGGAGAAGATCTTGCAGGTAGATTCTTTAATGCCTATGGCCAGCCAATTGATGGAGGACCAGAAGTTGAAGGTGAAGAACGCGAAATTGGAGGCCCTTCTGTTAACCCGGTACGCCGTTTGCAACCCTCTGAACTTATACCAACTGGTATTGCAGGAATCGACTTAAATAACACATTAGTAACAGGACAAAAGATACCTTTCTTTGCAGACCCCGATCAGCCTTTTAATCAGGTTATGGCTATGGTTGCCCTAAGAGCTAAGGCTGATAAAATTATACTTGGTGGTATGGGTTTGACTAATGATGATTATTTGTATTACAAAAATGTATTTGATAATGCAGGAGCTCTTGACAGAATCATTAGTTTCGTAAATACAACCGAAAACCCACCAGTAGAAAGATTGCTTGTCCCTGATATGGCACTTACTGCTGCTGAGTATTTCGCATACGATAAAAAGGAAACAGTACTTGTATTGTTGACCGACATGACACTATATTCTGATGCATTAAGCATTGTATCAAACCGTATGGACCAGATTCCTTCAAAAGATAGTATGCCAGGATCATTATATAGTGATCTAGCTAAAATCTACGAAAAGGCTGTTCAATTCCCCGAAGGCGGGTCTATTACTATTATTGCTGTTACTACACTTTCAAGTGGTGACATTACTCACGCTATTCCTGACAATACGGGATATATAACCGAAGGTCAATTATTCCTTCGTCGCGATACTGATATTGGAAAGGTTATTATAGATCCGTTCCGTTCATTATCGCGACTTAAACAATTAGTTATTGGAAAGCAAACCAGAGCGGATCATCCGCAGGTAATGAATGCTGCTGTAAGGTTATATGCCGATGCCGCTAATGCTAAAACAAAACTAGAAAACGGTTTTGATCTTACAGCATACGATGAAAGAACAATGCGTTTTGCAAGAGAGTATTCAGAGGATTTGTTAGCTATTGATGTTAATATCGATACTACACAAATGCTTGATACTGCATGGAATTTATTTGCAAAACATTTCAGTAAAGCAGAGGTAGGCATTAAACAGGAGTTTGTTGATCAGTATTGGCCTGCATAGTCATTCGGATTAACAAACATAAAAAGAAAGTACTGTTATGGCAATTAAATTTCAATATAACAAAACATCACTTCAGGAGCTTAACAAGCAACTAAAGGTGCGTGTGCGTGCATTGCCAACAATTAAGAATAAGGAATCGGCTCTACGTATGGAAGTCAAAAAAGCAAAAGACGCTGCTCTTAACCTTGAGCAGCAGATTGAGCAATATGTAAGAGCTTACTCAGGAATGGCAAGGCTATGGAATGAATTTGATGCCACACTTGTTAAAGTAGAAGATGTTGACCTGTCTATAAAAAAGATTGCCGGTGTTAGAATCCCAATTCTAAATGAGGTAAAATTCACAGTTGGTCAATATAGTATGTTCAACAAGCCGGCATGGTATGCCGAAGGCATTGAAATTATTAAGAATTTAGCAAGAGTTGGTATAGAAAGGGAATTCCATTTCCGCACTATGCAATTGCTTGACCACGCAAGAAGAAAGACCACCCAAAAAGTGAATTTATACGAAAAAGTTCAAATTCCTGGGTATGAGGAAGCTATTCGAAAGATTAAACGATTCATGGAAGATGAAGAGAATCTTTCTAAATCAGCTCAAAAAATTGTGAAAACACGACAAACAATGGAGGTAGCGCTATGATAATGCCTATGTTCAAATACTCGTTTGTTGTTTATCACAGAGAGTATGAATCATTCCTTAGTGATCTTGAATCACTTGGTATTGTGGATGTTTCTGTTAATCGCAGTGATGTCGATGATACTATCAGAGAAAAACTGGTGCTTAGTGCACAGGTTTCAGATGTAATAAGATCACTGGTTAACAGGAAAGTTCCACCAGCTGAAATAATTCAGGAGTTAGATGGCGAAAAAGCCGTTACTGACGTTAAAGAGATACAGCAACGTATTGAAAAGCTCAACCATCAGCATTCACTTCTTCGTAAAGAAATATTGTACGCTGAACCATGGGGTGATTATTCAACCGAAACTCTTCAGAAACTTCATGATAGCGGATATACCATTAGGTTTTTCACTACTCCTGAACGAAAGTTCTCTCCGGCGCTTTCAGAAGATCCGAATATCATAGAGATTAATCGTCAGCAGAATACCGTTTATTTTGTTCTTGTTCAGAAGAATAACACTGAAAGTCCGGATATTGATGCCGATGAGATTAAAGTGCCTGCAGTATCACCTGAGCAATTGAAAAAAGCCCTAAAAGAGACTGAATTGCAATTAGCAGAAGAGAATAAGCAATTAGACTTGTATGCTGCAACTTACATTCCGGCTCTTAACAAAACACGTCAGCAAATACTTGACGAAATTCAGTTTCAACAGGTCAGATTAAAAACATCAAAACAAGCTGATGACAAAATCTGCGTACTTACAGGATATGTGCCTGTTGAGTCAGATGGTGCTATGCAGAAGTATGTTGATGAACAAGGAGTAATCTATTTTAAAGAGCGGCCTATCCCTACTGATAACCCTCCAATTCTCTTAAAGAATGGATGGTTTGCAAAATTATTTGAGCCTATAGCTGAAATTTTCTCTATGCCGAGTTACAATGAAATGGACCTTACACCATTCTTTGCTCCATTTTTCATGATGTTCTTTGGCTTTTGCATGGGAGATTTAGCTTATGGAATCATTCTGCTTTTAGCAGGTATATTCTTACGTAAGTGGGTATCACCATCTTTAAAACCATTCTTGACACTGGCAATATTTCTTGGAATTGGAACAATGATTTTTGGAATAGTAACAGGAACACTTGCCGGCTTTAAAATGAAGGAGATTGAACTGTTTAAACCTTTGCATGGCATTATGCTAGATGACACATCAATCTTTTACATGGCACTGGCAATAGGAATGGTACAGATCTTATATGGGATGATCATCCAGGCATACTCAAGAGCAAAACAGTTTGGATTCAAGTATTCTTTATCACTTATTGGGGTGATCATAGGCGTTCTCGGAGTTATTGATCTGCAACTATTTAAAATGACTGGTGAAATTGCTACGTATGTTATATACACCGGTATTGCTCTAATGTTCTTGTTCAGCGACCCTGATATCAATATCTTTGCCCGCTTTGGTAAAGGAATATGGGATCTCTATAGCACTGTAACAGGTATATTTGGCGACGTATTGTCCTATATTCGATTATTTGCGTTAAGTGCATCAAGTGGTATTTTAGGATACGTTATTAATAGTATCTCACTACCGGTTTTAGATAGCATACCTATACTTGGACCAATATTATTCTTAATAATAATGATTGTAGGTCATGGTGCTAATCTTGCATTAGCCGGCTTAGGAGCTTTTGTACATCCAATGCGTTTAACCTTTGTAGAATTTTATAAGAACGCCGGTTTTGTTGGCGGGGGGAAAAAATATAATCCGTTTATTAAACACTGATAATAAAATAACAATTTAAATAATCAATCACAAATTAAAGGAGAGTAAATTATGTCAACTGCAGTAATTCTGGCCTATATAGGTCTTGCGATCATGGTTATCCTTTCAGGAGCCGGAAGTGCAATTGGTGTTGTAACAGGAGGAAATGCAACACTTGGAGCTCTGAAAAAAAAGGATGATGCATTTGGTAGCTATATGCTGTTGAGTGCATTGCCCGGTACACAAGGCCTTTATGGTTTTGCCGGATTTTTTATTATTAATTCATCGGGAGTTATTACACCTGACATGACCGTACTTCAAGGCATGGCTATTCTTGCTGCAGGACTTGCATTGGGAACAGTAGGTTTAATATCAGCAGTTGTACAGGGGCGTGTTTGTGCTAATGGTATTGCATCTATAGCATCAGGTTATGATGTTTTTGGAAAGACTATGGTATTGGCAGTTTTCCCTGAACTATATGCTATCGTAGCATTCGCTACTACATTCCTTATTTCAAGCGGACTGGTAGCATAAGCACCATAAAACCAAAAAGATAAAAGGCTGTTTCTTTTGAGACAGTCTTTTTATGTTTTTATTGCTTAATCATATCATTTTAAGCGCTTTTGTCTTATTGTGTTTAACAGTTCTATATTTGCTAAAATCAATTATTATGAAAGAAGAATTCAGGATTACAGGAGAAGAGCTACTTGCTAAAATCAAGCAGTTGATTCAGGAAGGGAATATAAGCAGGATAATTATCAAGAATGAAAAAGGTGAAGTTTATCTTGAAATACCTGTTACCATTGGAGTAATTGGTGCTTTGTTTGCCCCCGTTTTAGCTGCAGTAGGTGCATTAGCAGCACTAGCAGCCAATTTCACTATCGAAGTGATTCGAAAACACTAGAATAGCTTAGTTAAATTTATTCACTATCTTTGCATTCGAATTAAAATTTCGATTGATAATTTTAAGTAAAAATAATCCATACAGTTAGTAGAAATGAATATTGAACTTCAGAAAACAGGCGATCTTACCGCAACTCTAAAAATTGATCTTACTCCATCAGATTACGAAGATAAAGTAATCAAAGTGCTTAAAGAATACCAGCGTAAAGCACAAATGCCAGGTTTCAGACCTGGGAAAGTACCTTTCGGGCTTACTAAAAAAATGTATGGTAGTGCAGCAACTGCTGATGAGATTAATAAAATACTCAGCGATACTCTCGAAAACTATATCAGAGATAATAACCTGCCGGTCTTAGGCAATCCACTTGCTAATACTGAAAAGACCGAACCGGTTGATTTTAATAACCCAACTGATATGAGCTTCTATTTCGATATGGCTTTTATTCCGGAATTCGAATTGAATCTTTCTCCAGAACTGAATGTACAATATTTCAATATCACTGCAACTGATAAAATGGTTAATGATTACCTTGCTGATCTTCGTAAACGTCAGGGTGATAAGGTAGAGGTTGAAAGCGTTGAGAATGGTGATTTATTGAAAGGTGATTTTGTTGAACTAAACGAAGATGGATCAGTTAAAGAAGATGGAATTAAATCATCCGGTACTATAAATACCAATATGGTTAAGGATGAAGCATTCAATAATGTTATTATTGGTGCATCTGTAGGAACTACACTTGTTGTTAATCCTTCAAAGTTGACTATTGACAATGGCGAAAAATCAACAATGCTTGGAGTAACTCCTGAGGTTTCAGAAGGCAATGAATCTGATTTTAACTTCTCCATTACTGGTATAAGCAGAATGAATCCTGCTGAATTAAATGAAGAATTCTTCGAAAAGATATTCCCCGGTGAGGAAATAAAGACAGAAGTGGAATTGACTGAAAGGATCAGGAAAGAAGCTAATCAATCATTTACAGGTGAGTCAGAGCGAAAGTTTTTCAATGATGCAATCGAAGCAATCATTAATTCAGCCAATATCTCATTGCCAGATGATTTCGTTAAAAGGTGGCTTGTTGAAACAAATCCTGATAAACTAACCGTTGAAGATGTTGAAAGAGATTATGAAGGATACAGTCGTTCATTGAGATGGCAATTAATTGAGAATAGGATAATTAGTGAACATAATGTAGGTGTTTCCGAAGAAGAAGTAAAAGATGTCTTCAGAGGCTATTTCCGTCGCCCGGGAATGGAAGAAATTGATGAAGAGACAAAAAAACGTATCGACAGTATCGCCGAATCTTTCATGAAAAACAAGGAAGATGCTGGCAGAATCAGAAACCAGTTGTTTGAGAAAAAACTCATAGAACTGTTAAAAGAAAAACTTCAACCAAAACATGAGAACTTAAGTTACGAGGAATTTGTTAAATTAGCCTCTACTAAATAAGTTAATATATGGACCAAAATGAATTTTACAAGTATGCCACGAAACATCATGGCATAAGTAGCACAACATTACGCAAATATCAGTCGGCTGCCAGAGGGTATATCTCTCCAACTATTATCGAAGAGCGTCAGTTGAATATTGCAACTATGGATGTTTTTTCCCGATTGATGATGGATAGGATTATTTTCCTTGGTGTTCCGGTAGATGATTATGTAGCCAACATCATACAGGCTCAACTACTCTTTTTAGAATCGGTTGATGCAAAAAAAGACATCCAAATTTACCTTAATACTCCGGGGGGGAGTGTGTATGCAGGATTAGGCATTTATGATACCATGCAATATATCTCATCGGATGTTGCAACTATATGTACAGGTATGGCAGCTTCAATGGGAGCAGTACTTTTATGTGCAGGTGCAAAAGGAAAACGCACAGCATTAAAGCATTCAAGAATTCTGATTCATCAGCCAATGGGTGGTGCCCAAGGTCAAGCTTCAGATATTGAAATTACTGCTCGCGAGATCCTGAAATTAAAGAAAGAACTTTATGAAATCATTGCTGATCATACGGGACAGCCTTTCAAAAAGATTGAAAAGGATTCTGATAGAGATTACTGGATGACAGCTGAGGAAGCCAAAGAATATGGCATGATTGATGAAGTATTGGTTAGAGGAAGAGTTTAATTTAGCGGTTACCGCCTATAGAATTATTTTAAAAGATGCCAAAGAAAGAAGAGAGATGTTCGTTTTGTGGGAGGCCACGCAGTGAAACAGATATGCTGATATCAGGCCTTGATGCGCATATCTGTAACTATTGCGTTGATCAAGCTGAAGACATAATTAGAGAAGAGAGTAAATCACTGAGAGAGAAGGATTTTGCAAAGATCAAGCTTCATAAACCTGCTGAAATAAAGAGATATCTCGATCAGTATGTAATAGGACAGGAGGACGCTAAGAAAATTCTATCGGTAGCTGTTTACAACCATTATAAGAGGATAAGCCAAACATCAAAGAATGAAGATGTTGAGATCGAAAAATCAAATCTTATTCTAATTGGAGCAACAGGCACCGGCAAGACTTTATTGGCACGAACAATTGCAAAATTGCTTAATGTGCCTTTCTGTATTGCCGATGCAACTGTGCTTACCGAAGCAGGTTATGTAGGTGAGGATGTTGAAAGTATACTTTCAAGATTATTGCAAGCTGCCGATTATGATGTTGCAGCCGCAGAAAAAGGTATTGTTTTTATTGATGAGATAGATAAGATAGCCCGCAAAAGCGATAATCCTTCAATTACTCGCGATGTATCGGGCGAAGGTGTTCAGCAGGCATTATTAAAACTGCTCGAAGGGGCTGTTGTAAATGTCCCTCCTCAGGGTGGACGAAAACATCCTGAACAACGTATGATTCAGATTAATACCCAAAACATACTTTTTGTAGCAGGCGGTGCATTTGATGGCATCGAAAAGAAAATTGCTTCTAGAGTTCAGGCAAACATTATTGGCTATACAGCAGCTAAAGAGCAGGATATCGATAAGAATAACCTGTTACAGTATGTTGCGCCACAAGATCTAAAAAGTTTTGGCTTAATACCTGAATTAGTTGGACGAATGCCGGTAGTTACTTATCTGAGTCCGCTAGATAAAGAAGCTCTACGTCTTATACTTACTGAACCTAAAAACGCTCTTGTAAAACAGTTTACTCACTTATTCCAACTCGATGGCATTAAATTAACCATAAGCGAGCCGGTGTATGATTTTATTGTTGACAAAGCTATCGAATTTAAACTTGGTGCTCGCGGGCTAAGGTCAATTATGGAGACTATCCTTACAGATGCTATGTTTGAATTACCTTCTGATCAGAATATCAAGGAGTTTAAACTAACCTTGCCTTATGCTGAACAGAAGCTTAGTAAGATTAGCCACTCTAAATTGCGTGTAGCTTAATTTTTGCATATTCCAGTACAATATGCTGGCATTCTTTTTGTTAATTATTGAGATAAAAAGATTTGTTCGATGATCCGTTTGCTGGCAAGCATATTCTTTATAATCTTTATGACTCTTACTTCAATGGCTCAATCTGTTGATGTAATCGTTGTAAAAGCTAAAATCGTGGGTAATGATACAATTCCCATGATCTTGTTACCCGAATACAAAGTTATAGGCTATGCAATATATCGTTCTCCTGCTGAGCAACGACGATATGACAGGCTAGTTAGAAATGTTAAGAAAGTATATCCTTACGCCCGACTCGCCGGATTAAAATTGCAGGAGTATGATAAGTTAATGGCCGGCCTCACCGAAAAAGAACAACGCAAACTTTACAAAAAAGCAGAAGAAGAGCTTAAAGCTCAATTTGGCGATGAATTAAAATCACTTACAATAACTCAGGGGCATATACTTCTAAAACTTGTTGACCGTGAGACAGGTAATCCTACTTATCATATAGTCAAAGAACTCCGAGGTAACTTTGTAGCCTTCTTCTGGCAGAATCTTAGCAAAATATTTGGTTATAATCTCAAAGAAAAGTATGATCCCCTGGGCAGGGACCATGAAATTGAAATTATAGTCCAGCGTATAGAAAATGGTACTATCTAACCCTAAAGTTTTAACTTAATTTCGTTTCGGTCATTAATTATAGCCCTATTGAGGTCTTTGGTCAATTTGACCTATTTATAAGGCTAAAGCCTGTTAAAAACTCCATTTCCGATCGTGTCTTAAATAACAAAATGTACAGTTGGTAGTCTCTTTCTAATGTGGTTTTTAGGCTGTTTAAGCTACTGTAATTACGCAGTATTAACATGCAGTATTTTTTGCTATTGGAGGGCTATAAAGCGTTTAAATCAAGCAAGAAAATAGGTGCCATAATCCATAAGCATAATGGAAAATGGCAAATGCATTATCAATTACTTTTACAGTTTAAAGCATAGAATTCGTTTGGCAACTAACATAGGCAATGTTAGTAGTCAGATGCCTGATAATTTATTTACCTCTTCCCTGAAGTACAATAAGAACAGTATAAATCAATATCTTAAAATCCATGGCCAGTGACATATTCTCGATATAAAGAATATCAAATTTTAAGCGTTCAACCATTTGGTCAACATTTTCAGCATAGCCATATTTAACTTGCCCCCAGGATGTAATTCCAGGCTTTACCTTTTGAAGCATGCGATAATGTGGGGCTCTTTGCACTATCTGTTCTATAAAGTATTCACGTTCAGGGCGGGGGCCTACTAGTGACATATCACCTATAAGCACCGACCAAAACTGGGGTATTTCATCTAATCTTACTTTGCGGAGGAACAAACCAAATGGAGTAATTCGAGGATCATCTTTCGAAGATAACTGAGGCACTCCGTTTTTTTCAGCATCACAATACATGCTCCTGAATTTTATCATAGTAAATGGTTTGCCATGAATTCCAATTCTTTTTTGCATATAAAGTACTGGTCCGCGGGAAGTAAGCTTAATGCCTAAAGCAACTCCAATATAAGCAGGCAATAAAATGATCATAGCAATTATGGAAAGTATAATGTCGAGCATTCTTTTAATTGACTGCTGCCAGGCCGGCATTAGATCGGGAGATATTTCAAGGAGCGGAGTATGGAATATAGATGTTGAATGTATTGTTCCCAGTAGGTAATCTTGCATGTCAGGAATAATCTTAATAATTACATTCGTACTCTCAACCTCAGCAATAATCTGTTCTATTGTCTTGACTTCTGAGCGCTCTGTTGCAATTATTACCTCCTCAACGTTATAGTCCATTATAATTTGTTTTAACTGATTAATCTGCCCCAAGTGTGGAAGAAACTTTTCAAGTTTATAATCCCTGTATGGAGCAGCATTAACAAATCCAACAAAACGATTTCCACTTGATTTTTCTTGATTTTCTATATCATTAAATATTTGAATAGCATTGCCATTACTACCAACAATTATGGTATTGAAACCAATGATCTTGTTGTGTATTCTATGCGTAGTTATAGATGTTAGGATTAAGCGCAGAGTATATGTTGGAATAAAATGACATAGAAATAAGACTATCACGAAGTTGTAATAGTTCTGATAGTCAACAATCATGTCGTCAATTATGAGAGCAAAGAAGAGAATAATGACACCGATTATTGTAATCAGCAGAGTTTGACCCAATTCTTTTAGTCGGGCTTTTCTGTATATTCTTCTGTACGTGCCCATCATGATATACAAACACAGCCAGAATATGGGTATAAGTATTAATCCGTAATACAGATTCTTATCCTGATAAATTAATTCAGGATAGTCAAAAATATTGGGATCGGCTTTATATTTTCTATAGGAGAAAAAAGTAGCCCATGCAAAAACTGCTGAGAGAAAATCCGCAATTACATATCGGGCAACTTGTAATTTTCTATTCATTCTTAAAATTTGTAATGCACTAATTTAAGATTATCGAGTAGGAAGATTGCTTCATCCATATTTTCATTTTTCTCGGCACCAAAGAAAATTTCAAATTCAGTAGCACTTGGCGTATCGTATTTTGGTACCGATAAATTCACATAAACTTTATTCCACTCATCCGAGGGATTTAGGATCAATAATGGGCGTTGTACTCTAAAATTCTGAGTTTTATAAAAAACCCCTATTACAAGTGGGTGATTTATCTTGTAGTTCATTTCAAGAAATACACTTCCACCATTCGAAGGGAATTCATAATTCTCATTCGTTTTTACTTCAAATATTGCTGAATCAGAGGTGAGCCTGATTATTGCTGATCCGGTATTTCCCGATTCAGGGAATATTAGCGACTGATCTGTAGTTAAATGAATACCAGCCTTGCTTTTCGATGTAGTGTCGAGTGTAAATGCTCCTGAGTTGAAGTTCTCCATCCATGGAAAAGTAACATTTGCATTATATGTGATCTGTTTTTCAGGGAATTGAGCTATCTCAGTCTTAACCAGATTCACCTCTCTTTTAATGTCACTAAAGAATGGATATACTGCCCGGGTGTTACTTATTCCGTTTATCTTGATACCCGGACGTATGGTGATATTACGCTTTCCCTCGGCTAAGATTGGTACAGTTGCCGGAAGTTCGAAGGCACCTATAAGTGTTTCGTCTAAATAAACCCACGCGTCGGTAATCTTGGCGCTATTAGTTCCTTGCTCATAGTTTGTTGTTAAACTCAGTTCATCGATCTTTAGATATGAAGGAACGAGGTTCTCATCATTCTTTTTTTCGCATGACACTAACAACAAACTACTTAAGAGGAATATGCTTGAAAATAATCTTGTAAAGATCTTCATTTAGAATTTAGTATGTATCGATTACATTGACCGTGTAGTGAATCAACGGCACTTGAAGGTGATTTATTGCTTAAGAAATTAACAAATTTTAACTACAGAATTAAACTGCCATATTTGCTGCATCTTCCATCTTTTCAATGATTTTATGCGCAAGATCAAGGGCGTTGTATCCATCGGTAATGGTAACCGGAGGAACTGTGTTATTAGTTATAGCATCAGCAAAACTCTCTAATTCTGTTAATATAGCGTTGGTTGGAAATATCTCGGGCTTATCGATAAATATTTGTTTTGGTTTCTTGCCTTCACCAAGGTTAAGAACCATAGCAAAAGGATTTGTTTCGTCAATATCTTCCGACATCCTTATAATCTCAGCTTTCTTTTCTAGAAAATCGACTGATACATAAGCATCACGCTGGAAGATTCTTGTTTTACGCATATTCTTCATTGAAATTCTACTGGCAGTTAAATTGGCAACACAGCCATTATCAAACTCAATTCTTGCATTTGCAATATCAGGTGTATCGCTAACAACCGATACTCCGCTTGCGCTGATTTTGTGAATGCCCGATTTAACAATACTTAAAACTATATCCAGATCATGAATCATTAAATCAAGAATTACTGGAACATCAGTACCTCTGGGGTTAAACTGAGCAAGTCGGTGTGATTCAATGAATAGCGGTGTATTTATATATGGTGCTGCAGCAACAAATGCAGGATTAAAACGCTCTACATGGCCAACCTGAACCTTAACGTTTGCCTCTTCGGCAATTCTAATAAGTTCAAGCGCTTCTGCAGGTGTAGTAACCACAGGCTTCTCGATAAAAACATGCCTGAATTTTCTTAAAGCGTTATAGGCACTACCAAAATGGGAAAGAGTAGGAGTAACAATGTCTATTACATCTACTTCATTGATTAGTTCATCAATCGAATCAAATGGCTTAATATCATATTCTTTGGCAACAACCAATGCGTTAACCGGGTCAGTATCGTAAAACCCTACAAGCTGATATTTAGATATTTGCTTAATGCACTTTATATGAATTTTGCCAAGATGGCCTGCTCCAACAACACCAATTTTTAGCATAACAAGCGTTTTAGGTTATTAATTGTTTTCTACATGGCGAAATTAGTAATTTAGCTGCAAATATTAATGAACTTTAATCAAATGACCACAAATCTTACTGATACATTCAAACATAAGGGGTTAAGGAAGAAACTTGTTGATGTGGTTAGATCAAAAGGCATCAATAATGAGCGGGTTCTTGAAGCAATAGGGACAATTCCACGTCATTTTTTCTTTGATTCGGGATTTCTTGAATACGCTTATGAAGATAAAGCTTTCCCCATAGGTGAAGGACAAACAATATCCCAACCCTATACTGTTGCTTTTCAAACAGAACTGCTTGATGTTAAAAAAGGCGATAAAGTACTTGAAGTTGGTACCGGATCAGGTTATCAAGCATGTATACTTTTTAGCATGGGGGCAAAAGTTTACTCTATTGAGCGACAAAAAGCCCTTTATGTTAAGGCAAAAGATCTGCTGCCAAAGATTGGATATAATGTTAAAGTCCATTTCGGGGATGGATATAACGGATTGCCTGCATTTGCTCCCTTCGACAGAATTCTGGTTACAGCCGGAGCACCTTATATTCCTCAAAAGCTTATAGATCAGCTCAAACCGGGTGGTAAGCTCGTTATTCCGGTTAACGAAGATGATTATCAGGTTATGACTTTAGTTACAAAGATCGATCAGGATACGAATGAGATCACACAACATGGAACCTTTAGGTTCGTACCGCTGCTTAACGACAAGAATCACTAATAAGCATAGCCTTTCAATGCTTCTCATTTCGTTATAAATAATTCGGGTTGAGTGTTATTACAGTCAGTTGGCTTTCTATTAGTTTCAATTGTAAGGCAACTCAAACTTTATGTACAACTATGGCTTTTTCTTGTATAAACCTAGGTGTGTTATTGAGCCTACCCAGGTTTGTAATTGATTTCACCAATGTTTGTTATTGAGTTCACCCAGAGTTTGTAATTGATTTCACCGAAATTTATTATTGAGTTCACCAGAGTCTGTTATTGCGCTGACTAGAGTTAGTTATTTAGTACCCCTGGTATTGTTATTGAGTGCCCCGGAGTCTTTTATTGATTTTACCATGAAGCGTTTTATTAGCGTTCTATAAACGTTGTATAAGCGATAAAAAGACGCTTAAAAGACGCTTAAAAGACGCTTAAAGAACGCTTAAACGACGATTGAAGATCAAATTTATTATTCAGTCAAATCATCTCTAAAATGGTTGATTTGTTTCACCAAGGCCTCTTTTTGTCCATAAACTTTTATTGTATATGATTGTTATTGCTGCGAATGCCAATAGCCTCTAATAAATTATTATTATGCCACATTATCATAAACTGGGAGAGATTCCTCATAAGCGTCATATTCAGTTCCGTAAACCTGACGGTGGACTGTATTCTGAGCAACTGGTTTCGACCGAAGGCTTTTCAGATGTCTATTCTATAACCTATCATGTTCATCCACCAACAAAGGTGAGGGCAATTGATGATCCAATTAACGTGAAACCTGTTGTAGCTATAGCAAACAACATGCAACATCGCAGTTTTCAAGGATTTAAGGTCAATCCACATCCCGATTATCTTGAGAGCCGGGTGCCTGTGCTTGTTAATAACGATTTGTATATATCATTGGCATCACCAGGTCAGGGTACAAGTGATTACTTCTTTAAGAATAGTCAGGCCGCTGAAATGATATTTATACATGAAGGTTCGGGAACTTTTCACAGCATGTATGGAAGTATCCCATTTGAATATGGCGATCATCTTATTATACCCAGGGGTGTTATTTATAAAATGGAGTTTAACACTAACGATAACCGGTTACTAATCGTTGAATCATTCTCACATATACGTTTTCCCCGAAAGTATGTTAACAAGTATGGTCAGCTCGAAGAGCATGCACCTTATTATGAAAGAGATATCAAAAAACCTCAGAATCTTGTAACTCACGATGAGATAGGCGATTTTAAGGTGATGATAAAAAAAGAAGACCAACTTTTCCCTTATCACTATTCATCGCATCCGTTTGATGTTGTAGGCTGGGATGGCTATTTGTATCCTTATGCACTATCGATACATGATTTTGAGCCTATTACAGGCAGAATACATCAACCACCACCAGTGCATCAAAGTTTTGAGGCTCATAACTTCGTAACTTGTGCTTTTGTGCCACGTTTATACGATTATCATCCTTTATCAATTCCTGTACCTTATAATCACAGTAATGTTGATTCAGATGAGGTTCTCTATTATGTTGACGGTGATTTTATGAGTCGTAAACATGTTGAACGTGGCCAGATTACATTACACCCGATAGGAATTCCTCATGGTCCTCATCCGGGTACTGTCGAAAAGAGTCTTGGCGCTAAAGAAACAAAGGAGTTGGCAGTTATGATCGATACTTTCAGGCCATTACGTTTAACTCAAAATGCGCTTGATATTGAGGATACTGAATACTTCAAGTCATGGAATGATTAAAAGCAACGAATTATAATTCAAAAAATAACTGAAATGGATAACAACACCGATTTTCTTCCAATAAAAGGAACAGATTTTATTGAAATGTACGTTGGTAATTCAAAGCAAGCTGCCTTTTATTACCAAACTGCCTTTGGTTTTCAGCCCCTTGCTTACAAGGGATTAGAAACTGGGTCGTCTGATCGCACATCTTATGTACTGCAGCAAGGTAAAATACGACTTGTTCTAACTTCATCCCTTAGTGGTAAAAATGAGATCAGCGAGCATGCAATGAAGCATGGCGATGGTGTTAAGGTAATTGCCCTTTGGGTTGATGATGCAACCGCTGCATGGACTGAAACTACTAAAAGAGGTGCTCAGTCGTATATGTCGCCTACTGAAATTTCAGACGAATATGGTAAAGTAATCATGTCGGGTATTCATATCTACGGCGAATCGGTTCATGTGTTTATTGAAAGAAATGATTATAACGGTCCATTTCTACCCGGATTTGTAAAATGGGAAACAAATTATAAAACAGAACCCACAGGTTTAAAGTATGTTGACCACATGGTTGGCAATGTTGGCTGGGGCGAAATGAACAAGTGGGTTCAGTTCTATTCGGAAGTTATGGGTTTTAACCAGCTTATAAGCTTTGATGACAAGGATATTTCAACTGAATATACTGCGCTGATGAGCAAAGTAATGAGCAGTGGTAATGAAAGAATTAAGTTCCCGATTAATGAGCCTGCCGAAGGAAAAAATAAATCGCAGGTTGAAGAGTACCTCGATTTTTATGGTGGAAGCGGTGTACAACACATTGCTATGGAAACCGACGATATCTTAAAAACTGTTAGTGATTTGAAATCCCGTGGTATAGATTTTCTTGAAGTTCCGTCAGGGTACTATGATATAGTTTCAGGACGAGTAGGGGAGATTGATGAAAGTATTGAGAACCTCAAGAAGCTAGGTATTTTGGTCGATAGAGATGAAGAAGGTTATCTGTTACAGATATTTACAAAACCATTGGTTGATAGACCAACATTATTTTTCGAGATAATTCAGCGTAAAGGCGCCAGGTCGTTTGGTAAGGGAAATTTCAAAGCACTTTTCGAAGCTATTGAGTTAGAACAAAGTAAACGAGGTACATTATAATGGAATTGCATTCACGCTCAAAATATAAAAGCTCCTGGTTAAAGCCAAGCGACGATAGTGATTTCTCAATTTACAATATCCCTTTTGGAGTAGCAAAATACCCCGACGGATCGGTATATGTTGTTAGCAGGATTGATGATAAGGTAATAAACCTCTATTATTTGCATCGTGATGGTCATTTTGATGGCATAAAGAGTCATTTGTTTAATGTATTTCAACAACCGACATTAAATGAGTTTATTTCGCTTGGAAAGAAAGTGACATCGGCGGTACGTAACCGTATTATGGAACTTGTTGAAGAGGAAAATGATCAAATAAACGATAAGGACGAGTTTGCAAGGAAATACTTTATCGCTCCCGATAAGGTAAAAATGCTCTTACCCGTTCAAATTACCGACTACACCGATTTCTACTCAAGCATTGAGCACGCGAGCAATGTAGGAAGCATGTTCAGAGACCCGGCTAATCCGTTGTTGCCTAACTGGAAACACCTACCTGTTGGGTATCATGGAAGAGCGTCATCAATAGTGGTTTCGGGTGCCGAAATAATAAGACCTAAAGGTCAAACATTACCTGCAGGAAGCGAAACACCATTATTTGGTCCTTCGAAGATGGTTGACTTTGAGCTTGAAATGGCTTTTGTAGTAGGGAAATCCACCAAACTAGGTACTTCTGTACCAGTTAACAAAGCCGAAGACCATATTTTTGGGTTTTTACTTTTCAATGATTTATCGGCTCGTGATATACAATCATGGGAGTATGTGCCTTTAGGACCATTTTTATCAAAGAATTTCGGATCAGTCGTTTCACCATGGGTAATAACGCTCGATGCTCTTGAGCCTTTCAGGACTGATGGTCAGGTGCAAATTCCTGAAGTTCTACCATATTTGCAATCTGAAGGGAAACACAATTTCGATATAAATCTTGAGGTTTATCTTAAGCCTGAGGGTTCTAACGAAAGCCTGATATGCTCAACAAACTTCCGGTACATGTATTGGAATATTGCACAGCAACTGGCTCATCATACTGTTAACGGATGCAATATAAATGTAGGTGATCTTTATGCTTCAGGTACTATAAGTGGCCCGGTACCCGGTACTTATGGATCAATGCTCGAACTTACATGGCGTGGTAAGAACCCTATAAAACTTGACGGGACTGAAAGGTCATTCATTGAAGACAACGACACGGTTATTATTCGCGGTTACGGTAAGAAAGGGCCAATAAGAGTTGGTTTCGGCGAATGCGTTACAAAAATATTACCTGCAACACCTTATGTATAAGTCAATTGATGCTCTGAATACCGACCAGAGGGAAATTCATCGTATTATTCTTAGCGCGATAACTCCGCGCCCAATAGCTCTTGCAAGTACTATTGATGAAAATGGTGTGCCTAACTTATCACCTTTTAGTTTTTTCAATGCCTTTGGAGTGAATCCAACTACTATTATTTTTTCGCCAAGCAGAAGAGGAAGAAATAACACTACAAAGGATACTTACGAAAATTTGAAGAAAGTTCCTGAGGTTTGTATAAACGCCGTTACTTTTAATATGGTTGAACAGGTAAGTCTTGCCAGTGCAGAGTTTCCAAGTGAGGTAAATGAATTTGAGAAGGCAGGGTTTTCAATGCTTCCTTCCGAAAAGATTGCACCTTTCAGAGTAATGGAATCACCAATTCACTGGGAATGCAGAGTGAGAGACATTATAGAAACAGGAACAGGAGGAGGAGCAGCTAATCTTATTATCTGCGAAGTACTGGTGGTTCATATTGACGAAAGAATACTTACATCAAACGGTACTATCGATCCTAATTTGTTAGATATTGTCGGCAGGATGGGTGAAGAGTATTATGTCAGAGCCAGCGGTCAGGCTTTGTTTGAAGTAGCTAAACCATTAATCAAACCTGTTATAGGTATTGATATGCTTCCGCAGCACATCCGCAATAGCGAAATCCTTTCGGGCAATGATCTTGGTGTACTCGGATCGGCTGAACTATTACCTACAGTAGAGCAGATAAATTCTGTTATGCTTTTGCCTGAGATATCATCGCTTGCTGATGATACCAAACTCAGTATCACCGAAAAGCAGAAGCAACTGCATAAGATAATTAAAAACCTTATAACTAAGAAACAGCGACAGGATGCTCTTAATGCTTGTTTTATCCCAATAGCAACTAATTAACGTTAGTCTCTTCGGTTCTTATTGTTTTGTTTGTTATAAGTTCAAGTCCGTCATCAACTAGCTTTTCAGACACTTTCTTATTGTTTCTAAGGAATATTAGTTGATTAAAGATTGATTGGTACAGGCTCTGTGCATCGGAGCAACCAGAAAGGATTTCGAGCATCTCAAGCATAATAAGCCACTCGGTAGGATAATCTACTTTTACAATCGACCATATCTGATTGACACCTTCAACTACTTCAGAATCTGCTTGCTTGGCATCTCTGATATCACGAAGCTTTTGATACTGTTGATGCAAAAACTTATCCTTTTCATTATACACAATCTTATGTGTAGTCTCTTTTGGAGCTTTGTACGAAAGCTTAAAAGCATTAGGATCAGCAGGTCCTGTGTATGCTGAAGCTACTTTGGTTCCGGCAACCATATCAAATTGCCCCCATGAAGGTTTAAATAGTACCTCCTCATTATACTTGACAGTGCAGTCTTCAAATGTGAAAATCAGGTTTTTGTCATTCTGCCTGTATATCTCGAGTAGGCGCCCGTAAACATTTATACCACTTTCAAAGGTTAGATTACAATATTTATCAGTTCTTATCCCATGAATTGATAAATCATTTTCAGACATGAGATGAAGGGGTTTATCAATGTCTTTAAGTTTACCTATTGGTGAGCTAAAACCTTCTTTATGATGCTCCTTTCCATGACCGTTAATTTCCTTATTACCATAAGCCAATGCTGTACTACTGTTGGTTCGTATAAGTATAACTTCGTCATCTCTTACAATGCTATTATGGAAAGTGCCTGAAATCTGTATGCCTGAATCAAGAACAACGGTTGCAGTATTTGCTGATGCTTCTGCCTTTTGAAGAGCACTTATTCCACCTGTTCGCAGGGCCATAGTATCAGCAAACTGATTCAACACATCACTTAGGTGTTTGAAGTCGGGTGTTACAAACAGATGAGGCTGCTGCGTAGTGATATCAAAATTATATTTGGCGGCTTCAACAGTATAAGGAATTTTTTTAATATGCGGTTGCAAGCAGTTATAGCTCTCACCAATTGATGAAAGCAGGCCTGCACCATATATTTTTGGAGCTTCAAGTGAACCTATGAGCCCATATTCGACAGTCCACCAATGCAAGTTTCTTATTAGTGCCATCTCTGAAGGCTCACCCATTGTAGAATCAATATATGCAAGATGCTTTTCAGCGGCTTCAATTTCACCTTTTGCAGTATATGGGTCGGCTTTAAGGATTGATAGGTGCCTTACAGCCTCATAAAGTTCATAATCGCGGGCAGAGGAGAATGCTTTTGAGCCTATTTCACCAAAAAATCTTAGATACTCCGAATATTCATCATCAGCAATAATAGGCGCATGCCCTGCTGCCTCATGTATGATATCAGGTGCAGGAGTATATTCAATCTGGTCAACAGGCCTTATGTCAGCAGCAATTACTAACACTTTATAAGCTTGAAATTCCATGAAAGCTGATGGAGGTATAAAGCCATCAACAGCAACCGCAGCCCATCCAATCTCCTTTAAAATTCTGTTCATACCATACATGTGAGGAATAGTATTAATACTTATTCCTGTCTTCTTAAGTCCTTCAATATAAGATCCGTGTGCTACTTTACTCAAGAATTTAACATTCTGTCGCATAACATATCGCCATACTGCATGATCGCGCGATGTATAGTCATTGTAAGGCTGTTCAATAACCAGACTCATCAAATGAGAAGGTAATTTATCGAGAACTTCGTTCATTTCCATGGTATGAAGTATTATTTTTGCTTCTTAAAATATAGAAATTGATAATAAACACTAAATCAGCAACTAAAGTTTTTGCGGCATTGCCTGTTCTTGATGAAGCAGATAACTTGCCCATTATAATTAATAACCTTTTATCGCAGGAAGATGTTGACTTGAAGGTCATTATTTGTGTAAATCAACCTGATGAATGGTGGGAAAACGATAAAAAGTTGTCTGTTTGCCTTAATAATCAAAAATCGCTTGACTTTCTGCATTCAATAAATGACGAGCGAATAATTATACTTGACCGTACATCCAAAGGCAACGGCTGGATAGGCAAACGGCATGGTGTAGGATGGGCAAGAAAAGTTGCTATGGATACTGCAGATTCAATGGCTGCTGCTGATGATGTTATAATAAGTGTTGATGCTGATACCTACTATACTCCCCAGTATTTCAGTTCGGTAGTTCATGCATTGCAATCACACATAGATGCTGTTGCCTATTCCGCACCCTATTATCATCAGTTAACAGGAAATGAGATCACCGATAGATGCATACTACGGTATGAAATCTATATGCGTAATTATGCGCTTAATATGTTGTTGATACAGAATCCATATTGCTTTTCGGCCATTGGATCTGGTATGGCATGTACTGCAGCAAATTACAGAAAAGTGTGTGGTTTAACTCCTAAGATGAGCGGTGAGGATTTCTATTTCATTCTTAAACTTCGAAAAGCCGGCCGAATAATTATTGACGGACAAGAAGAGATATACCCTGCCTCCCGTTTCTCTGATAGAGTATATTTTGGCACAGGACCTGCAATGATCAAAGGCAGAACAGGCAATTGGGATAGTTATCCCATTTATAATCAAGACCTTTTTCTTGATATCAGAAGAACCTATGATCTGTTTGACGAATTATTCCTGAAAGATGTTGTTACTCCACTCGACGATTTTATTGTAAATGCCTGGCAGGTAGTACTGAGTGATTTTTGGCAACCTTTAAGAAATAACAGTAAATCATCTGCTCAATTTGCAAAAGCTGCATCGCATAAGATTGATGCTTTAAGGATCCTTCAATATCTGAAAGAGCAAAATTCTAATGATAGCGCCAGCGAAGAGCTTAAGTTGCATGACTTTCTTACAGGTAATTTTAATCCTGGAGAAGAGATCATAGCAATATTGAATGATCTTCTCATAGCGGGCTTCGAGAATATTGATATACAGTCACTAAATCTCATCAGAGATTATATGTTTGTAAATGAACGTAAAATACAACGCAAAATAAAACTCGCATGATAAAACCAATAGTTATACTCGGTCCAACGGCTTCAGGTAAGACTACATTAGCTGTACAACTTGCCGATGCTATTGGAGGAGAGATCATTTCGGCAGATTCGAGACAAGTATACAGGGGCATGGATATAGGCACCGGTAAAGATCTGCGGGAGTATATAGTGAACGGAGTTCCAATAAAGTATCACCTTATAGATATAGCTGAGCCCGGACAGAAGTATGATATCTATAATTACAAAAAGGATTATGAAATTGTATTGGATGATGTAATAAAAAGAGGAAAAGTACCAGTTATATGCGGAGGAAGCGGCATGTATCTCGATGTTGCCTTAGGTTTGTATGATCTTAAGGATGTTGAGGTTAATATGGAGTTTCGTAAATCAATTGAATTGAAATCTGATAGCGAGCTTATCAACGAATTGAAGGAATTAAAGATTGTTCATAACACAACAGATCTCAATGATCGGCAAAGGCTCATAAGAGCTCTTGAAATTGCAAAGTTCAGTCAGAATGATAAATCGGTAAAGAGTGAAGGCTATGATAATGAACCTATAACAGACTTAATTTTTGGGATTGATGTATCAAGAGAGGTTATAAGGCAGAGAATAACAGATAGGTTAATAAATAGACTAAATGAAGGGATGCTAGAAGAAGTAAAGCAACTCCATGAGGATGGCATTAGTTACGAAGATCTATACTATTACGGACTGGAATACAGATACATATCTCTCTATATCAGCGGGAGGATTACCTATGAACAAATGTTTAGCGATTTGAATACAGCAATACATCAATTCGCAAAAAGACAAATGACATGGTTCAGGCGCATGGAGAAACGCGGTGTAAATATTATGTGGGTAGAGAATGATGTAAAGTCTATTTTAGAAAGATTGAAATAAGTATTTAGATCAATAAATTCTTATACCCCCAGAGGGGCGACATGTTAATACAGAAGTATTATAAATCAATATTCTCAAAAGCCACAGATGGAACATGTTAATTGAGGAGTATGATAAATCGGTATTCCCAAAAGCCCTAGAGGGGCGACAAGTTGATAAAAGAGTATGATAAATCAATTTTCCCAAAAGCCCAAGAGGGGCGACATGTTAATGGGTGGATAAAATAAACATTGTTAATATTTATCTACACATTGTTTTCTCTGTAAAAGGAGGAACAAACCTGATTTCTAACAACTGAAAAGTAAACCTCTATGAATACATAGCAGGAATCATTAGTAATAAAAGGTGTATAAAATTTATGGAATGTCTGATCTCATTCACCTTTTAGTTGGAATAAAACCTAATTACCTATTGGCCGATTTAGTTAGAGAGATTAAAGCTAATTATTCAAAGTGGATCAATGAAAAAAAGTATGTGATTGGAATTTTTGAGTGGCAAGCTGGATTTGTATTAGAAAGTATTTGTGAACATTGATTTAGTAATATTGTTTATTAAAACAATTCAAAAAGTTAAACAATGTATAAAGCTGCATTATCTCTTATTTTACTCTTTTTATCTATTTTGACAACAGCAGAAAATAGTGCTGACAAAGGAACTGTTAAAGGAAGGGTGTATGATGCAAACAGTAATGAACCGCTACCCTTTACCAATATAGTTATATTTGGCACCAACAAAGGTGCAACAACCGATACTGCAGGGAATTTTACTATACGGGATATAACGCCCGGCTTTGTTAAAATTGCAGCTTCATCTGTTGGTTACGAATCATTTGTTAGCGAGGAGATCATGGTAACTAACTCGAAGGTTACTTTCATTGATGTCCCGATGGTTAAGTCTAATATTCAACTTGATCAGGTAGTTATACAGGCTTCCCCATTCAGAAAAACTGAAGAAAGTCCGGTATCAATGCGCACATTGGGAATCAAACAACTTGAGCGTAACCCAGGTGGGAACAGAGATGTTAGCAAAGTAATTCAGGCATTACCTGGAGTTGCATCTACTGTATCATTTCGTAATGATGTAATTGTCAGAGGTGGTGGTCCTGCCGAAAATAAGTTCTTTCTCGATGGTATGGAAATACCTAATCTTAACCATTTTGCTACACAAGGAGCTTCGGGTGGTCCTGTCGGAATTATAAATATCGATTTCATCCGTGAAATCGACTTCTATTCAGGGGCTTTCCCGGCAAATCGTGGTAATGCATTAAGCTCTGTAATGGAGCTGAAGCAGATAGATGGCAACCAGGAGAGAGTTGTTACAAAATTTGCTGTCGGTGCATCTGATCTTTCGCTTGCACTTAACGGTCCTATAAGTGATAACACTACTTTCCTCTTTTCAGCCCGTAGGTCTTATTTAAAGTTCTTGTTTGATATTATTGGCTTGCCTTTTTTACCAACATATAATGATTTTCAGTTTAAGGTTAAGTCGAAACTTTCAAAGAAGGATGAACTCACAATACTGGGCATCGGTGCAATTGATAAATCTGTGTTAAATACCGGCATTAAAGATCCCGATGAAAGCCAACAGTACATTCTGAGTTATTTGCCTTACTATAATCAATGGAACTATGCCATAGGAGCTGTTTATAAGCACTTCAGAAAGAACTCATTCGATACATGGGTATTTAGCCGTAATATGCTTAATAATGAATCTTATAAACACGAAAATAATGATGAATCACAACCTCTTACCGATGATTATGTATCGCAAGAAATTGAGAATAAGATAAGGTATGAGAAATCAGCACGAATCAACAATTATAAGATCATTGCAGGGGCAGGAGTGGAGTACGCAAAATACTCTACATCAACTTTTAAGAAGGCATTTATTCCTTCCGCTAATGATACTATAATGTTGATCGACTTCAATTCTGAACTTGATCTGTTTAAATGGACTATCTTCAATCAAGTTAGCAGATCATTTTTATCAGATAGATTAATCCTATCTCTCGGTCTCAGGTATGATGGAAGTAACTATTCTTCAACATTATATAATGGATTAAACTTATCGCCAAGGTTCTCTGCTGCCTATGCAATAACTCCTAAACTTTTCCTGAACATGAATACAGGCAGGTATATTCAGCTCCCTGCCTATACAATATTAGGTTATCGCTCAGGCGATGGGAGATTATTGAATAGAGATCAGATAAAATATATTAAGTCGGATCATGCAGTTATTGGTATCGAGTATAGAAGAGTAGCGAGTTCAAGAATAACTGTCGAGGGGTTTTATAAGTTTTATACCGATTACCCGGTTTCAATAACTGACTCTATATCACTCGCAAATAAGGGTGGCGACTTTGGAGTTGTGGGAAGTGAAGAAGTTGTTTCATCAGGAAAGGGAAGAGCCTTTGGAGTTGAATTTTATGCAAGAGAAAGAATATTTAATACGGTTGAGATAATTGCATCGTATACCCTTGTGAGGAGTGAATTTAAATCATTCGAAGGAGAATATATACCTTCAGCATGGGATAACGGACATCTTATAAATATAACTTTGTCGAAGGAGTTCAGCAAAGGGTGGTATGTTGGAACAAGATGGAGATACGTAGGAGGTACTCCTTATACACCATACGATTTTAACAGATCGTCATTTATACAAGCTTATAATTCACAACCTCAGGGATACCTTGACTATTCAAGATTTAACACCGAAAGACTAAAGCCATTTCACCAGCTAGATCTGCGAATAGATAAGCAATTTTTCTTCGATAAATGGTCATTAACTCTATACACTGATATTCAGAATGTTTACAATTACAAAATAAAGGAAAGGCCATTTATAACACCTGTTACCGATTCAAATGGGAACAGAGTACTAATGCCCGATGATCCAACCAGATATCAACTTCGTGAAGTTGCATCAGATGCAGGAACTCTACTACCTACCGTAGGTTTAATTGTGGAGTTTTAAAGTAGGCTGTCAGCTCTCAGCTCTCAGCTCTCAGTATAGGATTCATAGTTAGTAGTTCTGGGTTCTGAGTTCTGGGTTCAAAGCCTTTGGCATTTAAAGTTGTTCAATTATTTGGTGCATCAAATGTCACCTGTCTCACTTGTCCTAAATGTCCATCATGAAAAAACAGCTCTCACTCACAGAACCGTTCACCATCCCATCTGTCCCACTTTTCCTACATGTACCGCAAAAACACCAACCCACCAACTTAAAAGCTGAAAGCCAACAGCCAATAGCTAAAAGCCAAATAACTTCCTCATTTGTTTATACCATCCTAACTAAATCTGAAATTTATGAGCGACAATAAACTAAAAATATGCTTGTGGTATAATGATCAGGCTGAAGAAGCAGCTAATTTCTATACTTCAATATTTAAAAATAGCTCTATTAACAGGATAAGTCGTTATGGAAAAGAAGGTTTTGAATTTCATGGCAAGCCCGAAGGTACTGTGATGACAATTGAGTATACATTAAATGGCATGAATTTCCTTGGCCTGAATGGTGGTCCACAGTTTAAATTTAATGAAGCATGTTCAATAGTTGTGAGTTGTGAGACTCAGGAAGAGATTGATTACTATTGGGAAAATCTTACCAAAGGAGGTGAGGAAGGACCATGTGGATGGCTTAAAGATAAGTTTGGTGTATCATGGCAGATTGTTCCTTCAATGCTACAGAATATATTAACCGGTAGTGATAGCCAAAAGATTAACCGTGTTACAAATGCTTTTCTTCAGATGAAGAAGTTTGATATCGAAGCTTTAAAGAACGCCTGAGGATATTATCCAAACAATAATTGACAATTAGAGTTAGCGGCAAAAATGACAGATAAAAACAACGAACCACCATATATTATTCCTGCTCAAACCAGAATAGGACATGTGCACCTTAAAGTGTCTGATCTCAATCGTTCACTAAAGTTTTTCCGCGACTTGCTAGGTTTTGAAGTAACTACTATGTATGGAAGTCAGGCTGCATTTCTTTCTGCCGGTGGTTATCATCATCATATAGGACTAAATACCTGGCATAGTCTTAATGCATCTCCGGCATCACGAAATGGTGTTGGATTGTATCATGTAGCCATACTCTATCCCACCAGAAGAGACCTTGCGATTATATTCGATCGATTACAAAAAGCACGATATCCTATACTTGGCGCAAGTGATCATGGCGTTTCGGAAGCATTATATCTCGAGGATCCTGATGGTAACGGACTAGAGCTTTACTATGATAAACCCAAAGAATTATGGCCTGCCAAAGCTGATGGTTCACTTGATATGTATACAAAATCACTTGATATAGATGATTTGCTAATGGAGATCAGATAAAAATCAGTGTAATGTTCATAAGAGTTACCAAATAGGAACCTAACTGTTATTCATAGTTTCTATCATTGTAATCCATTTTTTTACATGTGAGGCTTCTATTTCAACCTGCGACTTATTGATTAAACTATTTAAATTATTCCGAATGTGCTGGTTAATGTATGTCGTCTCATTATTGCTGAAATAGAGTAAAAGGACAATTTTGCCAAGAAATCTTAATTGCTCCTCTTTAGAGAGCAGTTTATCGTATCCATTCAGCTCTGTTGCTAACCCTGATAAGATTTTTTCCTTAGGTGGTAAATCAGGCACAAATTTAGGCACTTGATTAATCATCACATGTCTTGGCTTAACTTGTAACTGAGTTCTATGATTTACATACATATCAGGAATCTCCATAATTATCAATTTATCAGTGAATCGAACCCATACATAAAGCGAATCACTAGGCCTCATTTGTGCTTTGCTTACCGATGCAATAAGCATCAATATTAAGATTGGTAAAATTTTTTTCATGGTATTTTATATCTTTTACTTTTTAATTTACTTTGCACCCACAACAAATCTTGTGCTTCCAACTTTTTTGTTTCCTGAATAAACAACTGTCATATACATGCCCGGAGTCCATGTAGATACATTCATGCTCACCTCCTCAATTCCTGTATTTACATGTAAACTTTCCATTTGTCTTCCGTTTATATTGTAGCAAACAAGAGTTATATTTTTATGATACGCAGTATTTTTCAACATAAATTTAACTTCATGGTTTGCAGGGTTAGGAGCAGGAGTTATTGGTATCAATTTAATTGATTTGTAATAATCTTCACTTGTAGGGATATTCTTTACATCAACAATAACCTCGCAGTCAAGATCAATAGTCTTTGAAACAATGGCATCAGGACATAGATAATCATATTGGCGCGGAAAAGTATATATACTGTCGTATTCAAGAGAGGTATTAAGTTTCATTAATATTATGTCCTTTTGCAGACTAGAGCTTCCAACCACAGAACCGGCAAGTAACTTGCCATCAGATGTTAAGAGAATTTTTGAACGTACACCATGAGCATATTCCCTAAAAAAAGTATTATGCAAGCCGCCTAATGAATCCAGTTCGTGTAATGCAAAATGGCCTTTATAATCATTAAAATCAACCATCATATCATTATGTGCAAATAATCTTCCATCAGACAGGAATGTCAAGTCTTTCAACCATCCTGTAGATAAATATGATCCTATATTAGGTATCTGAGGTATTGTGTCGTGAATAAAATTACCAAGCGTATCCATTACTATAAGCATTGAAGGGTTTACTTCTGTTCGGTGAATAGCTCCTATGTAATAATTTCCGCTACCTTTCTGAACATCACTATTAGCGGATGTATAGTATTCAGGGATGTCAGTCATAAAGGCTGATACCCATTCCTCACTACCCGATGAATCTACCTGTATAACCATTGCTTTCAACCTTGATATACCACTGCCACTGCTGTCGTACCACCAGCATGCTCCGCTTAACAGGTATTTATCTTGTGAGGTCAAATGCAGGTCGTCCATTATATTTGATGAAATTGGATAATCGCTGTAATTTGCATACGACTGTTTCCATAAGGGGTTACCTTCAATATCTAATCTGTAAAGCCAAACATGCGATGAATCTTCAAGGTTATGATTAGCCAGCATTATATAACCTCCATCCGGTAACTGCTGTATTTCTATTCCAAAAAAGGAATTATAGCTATCAGTTTTCCATACTTTGCACCAATCAAGATCCCCACATGCATTTAACTTTACAACACCTACATCTGAAACTTCTGACCAGAATTGATAGGCACCACAAATGATTGCGCCACCATCATTTGTTGGCGAAATGAATTGAGGAATATTTAGTTGATTAGCAATACCCAATGTTATGTCATATAAAATATCACCATTAATATTAGTTTTTGTTATAAAGCCTCTTGTATTTGGGTAAAAATATTTTTGACCTAAAACTAGAAACCCACCATCATAGCTCTCGCAGAAATTCTGAAATGCATCTGGCCTGTTAGGAGCTCCTATAAACCTTTCCCAAGTTTGAGAGAAAGCAGTTATACAATAAAATAATAGTATTGTGGTTAGGATGTTTCTTTTCATACTGATGAAGCTTAAAGGATGGAGCTGTTAGTGGTTAGCCCCGTAAGTATTGCTTCAAATATAGAGAGAAGAATTTAAAGATACAATACTAAAATAAATATTTTACAACCTTTTGAATATTTGTATCTTTTATCAAGGGCTGGGTTAGTTGAAAAATGCTACTTTGTAATTATGTTTTCCTAATACACCTGGCTATAATATATAAGGGACAAAACCATTGGCAACACGCGCACTACCACTCCTTGAAAATGAAAAACACCGCGATAACTATAAACCCGAAGCCTACCAGGTAGTTCCATTTCATAGGTTCTTTCAATACAAGCACCGAAAAAACTGAGAAGACAACTAAGGTTATTACTTCCTGCAGAGTTTTTAACTGACTTACAGAAAATGTACCATGCCCAATGCGGTTGGCAGGTACCATTAACATGTACTCAAATAGAGCAATTCCCCAGCTTGCGAGGATTACTTTCCAAAGAGCAACTTCCTTGAATTTAAGATGGCCGTACCAGGCAAAGGTCATGAAGATATTCGACGCAATAAGTAAAAGTATGGTTCTCATTTTCCGACAGGCTTTTGTGCCTTTTTCTATCTGGTGAAATAGATGTCAAATGTACCGTTATTTTCTTTACTGAGCCAATGTCTGTAGTTTAAACCTAAAGTCTTATCAATGAGTGGTGCAGGAATAAAAGGCGCTATTATATGCAGTATCTCATTGTCGTTAAGGGTTTTTAGCTTTGAAAGTACTTCATGCACAGGTTGTTCTCCTTTATTTAGCATTTCGCGTATGTCGATAGTTTCCTTTATCAGCGATTCATTGAACCAATCGGGTTGGGTTACTGTGTAATTTGTTGGTGAATCTTCTATAATGCCTGCTCCCGATTGTCCCACCTTTTCCCTCAATAAATTAACCAGGTGTTCTACATTTAAACCTCCAATGGTTGCAGCCTGCGATATGTTTGTAATGCGTGCTATTGTTTTGCGTAACACCGGATTACGGAGTTTCTTAAACTCAGGGGCTGCGCCAATTAGCACATCTTCAAGTTCAGGATAAGCTTCAAGCAGATCATAGATCTTTGTCTTTGGTGTTATAATAAGTTGTTCCATAACTACTGCTGTTTATCGGTGTATGATAATATTCGTTTTTCACCTTCAAGCGCGCGCAATTTGGTTAAATCCTGCGAAACTTCAAGCGTGCCCAGGTATTCGCCGTTCTCATCCCTCAATGCAAAGTATTCGATATGAATGAATTTACCGTGCATCTGAATCCAGAAAGGTGCATGAGAGGCTTTGCCCGATTTAAAATCTTCAAGTATCTTCTCTATAATATGTACGCTACCCGGTGGGTGGCATAATCTTACATCTCTGTTAATGATCGACCTGCTGCGGGCAAATATTCTTTCTGTTCCCTGGGTGAAATATTTAACCTTATCGTGTTTGTCAACAAATGTCATGTCGAAAGGCACAGTATTGAGTATTGCCATGATTTCGGAAGCATCGAAACTGCCTGATGGTAGCTGAACAGTGCCATTCTCATTAAGTACGCTCTTATTCTTGTACCCCTCTGTTGCTAATCCTTCCGGCTTCCAATCTGTTTTAGGGTCATAGAGTGTGAAACCAAACTCTATGGTTTGTATGTTTATCTGCCACCACTCTTCAATTGTTAGAGTGTCTAAACACATAGGGAAAAGTATCTCTTCCTCTTTTTTAACCATCTCGGCCAATGCCTTAAGCACAGGGTTGAACAGCAGTGTCATTGCTTCTTCAAGATCCGACTTCTTAAGTTCTTCATCTCTAAGCAATTCTATACATCCGCGCAGTTGCTCTCTAATCTCATCATGTTTTCCCCACATAACCTTTGGAGGGCCTGTTATTCCATTTTTTTCGAGAAAGGGGAATACTAAGTACTCTTTGCGTTTGTAGTGTTTGTCAATATCCATCAGGTCGTTAAAGAGCGATTGTATCTGCAGTTTGTACTTTACGAACTCTTCATCACTTATTCGTGGTATTACATTAAGTATGCCTTTTGCTTTATCAATAACTTTAATAAGTTCTATGTTCTCTTTTCGGAATACATCAACCGGATGACCTTCAGGTATTTCCTGAACTCCTGTAAGGTCAATATGACCACCTAATACCTCTCCATGAATATCGCAAAGCTGAAGAACTTCACTCTCGGGCAAACCCTCATTTATAAGTTCCTGTTCCACTTCAACTACCTCACCGTAAGGAATACTTTTAAGCGTGTTTGCAAGCTCTGCTCTTACTGCAACAGGATCTTGCCCCGCGTGTAGTTTAAGTATCAGTTCTTTAAGTTTTTCTTTGCGGAATTTCGAATTATTAATAAGTTCGCTCATTGGAATAAGTATTAAGTTTTATAGGATAAAATTATAAATTACCCGATTAATAACACCAAACAACCATAAGCAGTTGTTGTTTTCTATATCATGTTAATAAAGCGTTTCGGCATACTTTTAACCATTGTTATCATTACAATTAGTGCCTTTAGCCAGGTTGAGGAAAAGAGGTCGGTGAACTTTTATAATTTGCGTGTTCATCACGGATCGATGATCATACATAGCAGGGCTATAAAAGATATAGGCAATGCTAATCCATCAGGCGTGGAGGTTTCATTTGTCAATCAATCAACTACACGCGATTCATGGGACGATTGTAACTGTTATCCCCGCAGAGGTTTTTCGCTCGCCTACTGGTATTTCGATAAACCCGAAATTCTGGGCAACGGTTTATTTGCTAATGCTTTTATTGAACCTGTTTTTGGCGGGTGGAACAGGTGGTTCTTCTCAATTAAAGCCGCTACCGGACTTGCATATCTTAATAAGCCTTACCATCCCGAAACTAATCCTTATAATTTTTCGTACAGTACGCGATTTTCATTCCCGTTACATCTTGGTGTTGTGGCAAATTATCGGCTCAATAATAGTCTTGGGGCTAATTTTACTTTTATTTATAATCATATCTCGAATGGCGGATTAAGAGAACCTAATAAGGGAATTAACTGGCCAACCTTTGCCCTTGGACTTGATTACATGCCAAATGCATTTAAATTAAGCAAGCAAACTCCCGATAGATTTATTATCGATGATGATAACAGATCGGGAATATCTGTAAGTTTATACACAACTGCTAAACAGTTGAATCATTCGGAACTTAAGAAGTATCTGATTGCGGGGTTAACCGGAGAATATTCCTACAGGGTTAGCCGACTAAGTAATCTTACTTTTGGTGCTGAATATGAGTGGGATGGATCGGATAGAGAGGAGGTGGAGCGCGACAATTCAAATGCCGATCATCAGAAAGGTATGATGTATGCCGGACATCAATTTATATTAGGCAAGTTCTTGTTTAGCCAGTCGTTAGGGGTTTATTTTTATGCACCCTATAATCCGAATGATCCGCTGTATCAAAAATATAGCCTGATCTATAATTTTAATTCAGCTATTGGTGTGGGTATCAAGCTTAAAGCACATCGACAAGTTGCTGATTTTCTGGCGTTAGAATTAAGATACTCCATCAGGTAGGTACTTCTTTACATAATCTGCTAATGGTATCTATCCGGCATTTATCTTGCATTCATCTTGCTTTAATCCGGCATTGATCCGGCATTGATCCGTAAATAATCTGGCATCAATCAGTAGTTTATTTGGGATTCATTTGAGATACATTCGACTCAGCTTCTGTTTAGGTTCTGTTTACCTTCTGTTCAGGAACTGTTTAGCATCGGTTCTAAAGCGTAGCTAAACAGAGCCTGAACAGAACCTGAACAGAAGGTAAAGCGAGGCAAAGCCAAATCAATCACAAATGAATCCTCTATAAGAAGGTACCTGTTAAGCAATTTTCAATTACCTTCTAACCACTTTTTAGTCACTAATTAAGCACTTATAGAGAGGATAATGATTTGCTTCCAAACACTCGATTTACACCTATTAATTACTTTTTAAGCACTTTCTAAGCAATAATCTGAATTTCAATAATTACTTGTTAACCAACTTTTAAACATTATTATAATACCTTTTAAGCGCCTATTATGCAGTTATTGATATGCTTATAATCACCTGATAAGCGCCTATTATTTGACTTGA
>OBJA01000163.1_pt1 | contig 65100 bp, 62 predicted proteins | sample 1519751 | NCBI WGS metagenome assembly OBJA01 (sample SAMEA3881238, study PRJEB22517) | soil metagenome | biome: lake sediment; feature: soda lake sediment; material: sediment, water from around vicinity | place: India | collected 2013-12-23 | depth 3 m | reverse complement strand
AAATATCTTTGCGTCCTTGGCGATCTTGGCGAGAAAATAAGACCCCAGCGGCTTGAGAGAGGTCCTTTGCGGGAGAATCAAAGGCTTCCTTGAATCGACGAATAACTGTTCCGGAGCATTCTGGATACTGGCTCCTGTCTTCTGACTCCTAACTTACTGAAACAACTTGATATAATTAACATAACAAGTTAATATTTGGTTATGGAACTGGCTGTATTACCTGTGTTATACTATACGGGCGCTCGAAGACAGTAATTTAAAACGATATAAACTGCTTTTTTACCAATCGTTATCATGAAGGGAGGGCCACGCGATGATCCATGAATTCTTTTTGAAGCAACGCCGGTGGATGGCTGGAATTATGTTGGCGGCACTGTTCGGGATGGTGTTGGAATATGTCAATCCGATAATGGATTCGCCGAAGAACATTGCAGAAACACAGGAGGCTCATCTGAGGCCCGAACCTTTATATCATCCCAAGTCGCCTGAATCGAAGGATGATGCGGTCCAATTTGAAACCGAATCCAATGAAGATATGCCCAGCACTCAGTTGAATTCCAACGAACCACCCGCTTCATCGACACAAAACCCAAATATCGATATCCATCTCTTGGCTCGTCTTATTCACGCAGAGGCACGGGGAGAGCCCTTTGAGGGACAGGTTGCTGTAGGCGCGGTATTGATGAATCGAATGAGGAATCCACGCTTTCCAAAGACGTTGGAACAGAATATCTTTAAACGTGGTGAATTCTGTACGGTGCGTGACGGACAGATCTGGATGAATCCTAATGAACAAGCCATAAAGGCGGCCCGGCTAGCTGCTGAGGGTTGGGATCCAACGAATGGAGCCCATTATTTTTATAATCCTGCAAAGACGACGTCCCGATGGATCTGGAGCCGGCCTGTCGTTCATCGCATTGGACAACATGTTTTTGCGGTATAGTTCCGAGGGCGTCGTGATACGTAAATATCCTCTAGCGCCCATGAAAGACGTGGGCGACAAAGGGTACTAACAGGAAAGAACCTCCTATTATGCGAGGTTCTTTTTCGTCTGTCTTTGGCAGGATTTATCCGTTTATTCTTGAATTATTCAAAGCACTGCGTCGAGAATGGTGACCAAATTATTTGCACCTTGCGAATATAATAATGGACTCTTTTTGACCGAAGTTATACGATTCCAATGCTTTGTACCTGTTTAGAACCTATCAAATTGGAGGGTTGCTCATGAGAGTTGGACGTCGTTGGGCGACGCTGTTTTTTATTCTGCTACTTGTTGTAGGGCTTTATCTACCCTGTACAGGATTGAGCAGGGAGGAAGCCTTTGAACGGGCATTTGTTATCGATGATATTGAAGTCATTCCGCTTAAAGAAGGGATGCGCTTTCGAATACAACTCCCCGCCGGTGGGGAATGGACCCAGGTTAATCTGGAGTATTGGAACGGGCGTCTCTTTGAAGAAGGGGAGAAAGTACGTACCAATCGATCTTATCCTATTAAAACGGGCAAGAAAACCTTGGAGTTTGATCTCAAGGGCGACCCCCGTATCGAATTGAATAAGAATTACTTAAATTTTATCATTTATTTCCGTTTGCGTTTTAAGGATCGAAATGGAGCGATATTTGATTCGCCTGAGATGGTCTACTATATAAGGCGAGTATGGTATATCCAACCCGCTGGCGCCATGACCTTCTTTGCTCAACGAAAAAATACCTATTGGGAGAGACTGCCTGAAATTGCTAACACCATTACTCAGACGGTAGAGGATGTCTATGGATTAAAGCAGAAACAGGTCTTTGTCCTTCTCTATAAGAATGGATATTCCATGAGCTTTGATACGGGGATGCCTGGTTGGGCGGCGGCGTTGTTTATGTGGAATATCTGGATTCGTGATTATAATACGGAGACTCGTTTTGTGGCTGAGTTGGCCCATGAATACACTCACTACATTCAATTTGAGAATGAATCCCGAATGCCGCTTTTCTTCATGGAGGGAATGTCCGATTATATCTATTACCGACTGGCTCCCAAGGAACGTCCCAATCTTTCGTATTTCAGGACATTAATCGAGGAAGAGAAATACCTGAATGCGGACCAGATGTATGGCGGATACCCGGAAGACGGTAAATCCATTCAAAGCTTTTATCGCCAGAGTTATCTCTTTGTCAATTATATCGCAGAGAAACTCGGACCGCAGAGGTTTAAGGAGTTTGTCCATGCTCTTAGTGAAAGATCTTTAGATCAAGTTATAGCTGAAACGCCAGAGTTTGCCAGAAAAAGGGTCTATGGAATGTGGATGGAAATTCGAGATCAAGTCATGGGTGTCGAACCTAAACCAATTTTTAAGAAAAAGAACGAAGATTATCCGCCCTCTTTTGAGATGGTACAAAGTGGTCTAAAGGATATCTGGGGTCTTTCCTTCTCCAACGATTCGCGTAAGGCGGCCGTTGGACGACTGGTCAAGGATAAAAAAGGTCAAGTAAAGTCCCGCGTGTTGGAGATTGTTGATGTGGAGACCGGAAAGGCGGAAAGGTCGCGGGATATTCGGTTTGAACAGTCCTCCGGTATCCGTTGGAACTCCGCACAGAATGGAAGCTTTTTGACCTTTGTTTCCCAAGCGGATGGAGACAAAGTTGGCGTATTTCGATGGAGCGACAATAAACTAAGGATCCTTGGAGGCAAAAACTATAATATCAACGATGCGCGTTGGTCACCCGATGGCCGGCAAATCGCTTTTGTTTCGGATCATAGTGGCGCCTACGAGCTTTATGTGATGGATGCGGATGGGGCCAACGAACGACAATTAACCCAAGGTTTGGGTTATATCTCCTCGTTTAATTGGCTGGAGCATGAGGAGGGTTTGTTGGTTGTCGCCAATCATGGAGACAATGATAGACTCTATTCTTTGCGGGCGCCCGATTTTCAACTGGTAGAGCTATCCTGTGGAGAATATTATCGTATTTATGCCCCCATCGCTTCTCCCGATGGCCAGAGAATTGCGTTTTTTGCCTATGGAGCTGACTATTACCATTCCGACCTCTATGTCATGGAACTACCTGAAAATCGAATATCTCGACTGACCGAAGGGGCCCATGTCTCTTTCGTCCGTTGGATTGATGGCGGGCAGAGTCTCCTCTTTGGATGTAACAATGATGGGGCGCTGGATATGCTAAAATATCGCTTGGAACGCTAAATCATGCAATCGGAGGGTTTTATATGAAGAAATTGAGACATCTTTGCCTATGGGTCTTGTTTATCATCGCTACAGTCTCTGTTTGGAGTGCGGAGACTCCGGCTCTTTCAGAGCAGGAAAACGATGTGAAATATGAAATCGGGGCCATTCGCGTCCTTGTTCATGAAGAAGTGAAGCGAGAAGCAGATAAAGCCAAGATTTTCATCGATGATGTGGAGAAGGGAGTCTCGCCTGTTTTTATCCAAGATCTAAAGCCCGGCTCCTATAAAGTTCGAGTTGAGGGCCGGAGATCTTCTTGGAGTGGAGCCGTAGACATCGAATCCGGGAAAACCTCGGGCGTCGATGTGACGCTTCAGAATCGAGAGGCCAGTGCTGAGCTTTACGAGATCTTATTATGGGAAGACTTTTTGGACAATCGCAACGATTGGAGTTTAAAGCCCGGATCATTGATTGATAATGGTAGATTGATCGCTAAAACCAACAACTTCTTAGAGTATTTCCTTGCTCGTCACCATACCTTTAAAGACTTCTCCATGGAGGCGACCTTTAGAGTTAAGCAAGAGACTTCGAATGCTTCCGGATTTAGCGGGGCTGGAGCCAAATTACCCGGTTCCACCTTTGGCTTTGTTTTTCGGGTGAATGGCAGTGCAGTGGTTTTACTCTTTGAATCATCCGGCGGTAGGATCAGTGAATACTACCTGATTAACTTCGAGGATATCACCTATTACTCTCAACCCATCGTTGTCGGTGGACAGTTGAAAGCCAGAATTAAAGAACGGTTTAGAGTCAAGACAATCCTTAAATACGACGAACTACAGATCTTTATCGATGGACAACTGGTCGGAATCGCACAAGTCAAATATACAAATGAGGGGAATATTGGCTTGGCGTTGGGACCGGGTCTCAGAGTCGAGGTGGAAAATCTAACGATTGGTCGGATCTAACAGCGATGCATTTCCATTGACGAAACCCTACGATAATGCTATAATTTCATAAACGGTTCAGCTCGAATTGCGAGAGTGGCGGAACGGCAGACGCACTAGACTTAGGATCTAGCGGGCAACCGTGCGGGTTCAAATCCCGCCTCTCGCACCAGAATAACGCTTGGATGAGCCGATGGAACCGGATGGTTTTGTCGGCTTTTATTTGCTTTTTCATGGAAGTTTTGAAGCGAACCGTAAACAAAACGGGATCGCAAGAAAACTTGCCAGGAATCCCACATATATATGATAGAACAAGGAGGAGCATAAATGCCATCAACCCTGGAAAAGCTAGATAAGAATTTCGTCTCGCTCGAACTCACCGTTTCTCCGGAGGAAATCGATGCCGCGCTGGAACAAGCTTACTTACGTGTGGCAAAGAAAGTATCCATCTCCGGCTTTCGGAAGGGCAAGGTGCCTCGTAGGGTTCTTGAGGCTCAATACGGGCGTGAGGTCCTCTATGAAGAGGCGATTGATATTGTTGTGCCTCAAGCGTATGCAGCAGCCATCGAAGAGCAAGGGGTTGTTCCCATTGACCACCCTAAATTTGATGTGGTCGAGCAATTTGAGGAAGGGAAACCCTTTGTGTTAAAGGCCACTGTAGAAGTAATGCCCGAGGTTAAGCTCGGGGAATATAAAGGATTGGATGTTCCCAAACCCGATGCAGTGGTGGAAGCGGAGAAAGTGGATGAAAGATTGCAAGCCCTCAGGGAGCGCCACAGCGAATTGGTGGTTGTGGATCGAACGACGTTGGCTCAGGGTGACTTTGCTGTGATTGATTTTGAAGGGTTCATTGATGAACAAGCATTTCCTGGTGGAGCTGCCCAGGGACAGACATTGGAGATTGGCGGAGGAAACTTCATTCCCGGCTTTGAGGATGGACTCGTCGGGATGGAAGTGGGAACTGAGAGGGAGATCCAGGTCACCTTCCCCGAAGATTATCATGCCAAGGAGTTGGCAGGGAAACCCGCCCTCTTTAAAGTCTCTCTGAAAGAGATCAAGATTAAGGAGCTACCGGCTCTGGATGATGAGTTCGCCAAAGCGATGGGCTATGAATCCATAGAAAAATTCCGTGAGGAATTGAAGAGCAAGATGGAGGAGGCCGCACAACGCCAAGCCGAGGATAGCTGGAAGGACGCGGTGGTGGCTAAAGCGGTTGAGAATGCCGAGGTCGACGTCCCAGAGACGCTGATCAAACGTCAAGCCGATAATATGCTCCATGATTTTGAGCACAACTTGGCTTACCAGGGATTAAATCTTGAGACTTACCTTCAATACACCGAAAAGACGATCGAGCAGATCAAAGAGGAGTTTGCGCCTTCGGCAGTCAAACGGGCCAAGACAGAACTGGTCTTAGAAGCCATCGCCAAAGCGGAGGGGATTGACCCCTCAGAAGATGAAGTAGAGCTTGAGGTTCAGCAACTTCTAAGGTCTTATCCTCCTAAAGATCAAGCCCGAGCCAAGAAAGAAATGGCCAAACCATCACGGCGTGAAGGGATCAAAGACGCGATCCGGATGGATAAGACGGTCCGCTTCTTAACCGAACAAGTTAAAAGCGCATAATTAAGGAAATAGTTTTATATGCTAAGTCAGGGAATTTTTGTAACGATCAGTTATGAAAATTCCACATGGTATGAATGAAGCCTGGTATCCGTGCAATGGTCAACGGTGGTTTAAATTGACCTACGGATCAAGGGGTAAGGAAGGTGCATGCGATGAATCTGGTTCCTATCGTCGTGGAACAAACCAATCGGGGCGAACGTTCATATGATATATACTCGCGCCTTTTAAAAGACAGGATTGTCTTTTTGGGCGGGCCAATCGATGACACCATGGCGAATCTCATCATTGCCCAAATGCTCTTCTTGGAGAGTGAAGATCCTGAGAAGGATATCTACCTCTACATCAATAGCCCGGGTGGCGTCGTCTATTCCGGACTCGCCATCTACGATACGATGCAGTATATTCGGCCGCAAGTCAATACCATCTGTATGGGGGTGGCGGCTAGCATGGCTGCTTTGCTGCTGGCGTCGGGCGCCAAAGGGAAGCGTTTCGCTCTTCCCAACTCCCGTGTGATGATCCATCAGCCTCATGGTGGCGCAGAGGGTCAAGCCGCAGATATCGAGATCCAAGCGCGGGAGATACTACACCTTCGTGAAGTCGGCAATCAGATTCTCGTTAAGCACACCGGCCAGCCGTTGGAACGCATTGAACGGGATGTGGATCGCAACTTCTGGATGGGAGCTGAAGAGACGAAAGCCTATGGCATCATCGACCAGATTTTCGTACCCAAAAAATAATCGACCTTTGCCCGTTCGACGAAAGAGAGGTGATAGGGGTGTTTAAGTTCGGAGACGAGAAAGGCCAGTTGAAATGTTCGTTTTGTGGCAAAGCCCAAGAACAAGTCAAGAAATTGATTGCCGGACCCGGGGTCTATATCTGCGACGAGTGTATTGAGCTCTGCAATGAGATTATCGATGAGGAACTCAACGAAGAGGTTGCTCTAGACCTTGGCAACATCCCCAAACCCAAGGAGATCAAAACGATTCTGGATCAATATGTTATTGGCCAGGAAGAAGCGAAGCGAAGTTTATCTGTGGCAGTGTACAACCACTACAAACGAATTAATTCGGAGGATCGTTTTGAAGATGTGGAGCTGCAAAAGAGCAATATTCTTCTCCTAGGTCCTACCGGTTGCGGAAAAACGTTATTGGCTCAGACATTGGCTAAGATTCTTAATGTACCCTTTGCGATCGCCGATGCCACATCTCTGACGGAAGCCGGCTATGTCGGGGAGGATGTGGAGAACATCCTTCTTAAACTGATTCAGGCTGCAGATTACGACGTGGATAAGGCGGAAAAAGGTATTATTTACATCGATGAAGTGGATAAGATCGCACGAAAGTCCGAGAACCCTTCGATTACGCGAGATGTTTCCGGCGAGGGTGTACAGCAGGCGCTGCTCAAGATCTTGGAGGGAACGATTGCTTCGGTGCCTCCCCAAGGCGGTCGAAAACATCCGCATCAAGAGTTCATTCAGTTGGATACCACCAATATTCTGTTTATCTGTGGCGGCGCTTTCGAAGGTCTGGAGAAGATCATCGAAGGCCGTACAGGGAAGAAGACCATGGGTTTTGGCGCAGAGATCAAATCGAAAGCGGAGAAACCGGTGGGTGAGATTCTTCGCCAAATTATGCCCGAGGATCTCCTGCGTTTTGGGCTGATCCCGGAGTTTGTCGGTCGATTGCCCATCGTGGTCACGCTGGATGCTTTGGACGAAGAAGCCTTGGTTCGAATCTTGAATGAACCCAAGAATGCCCTTGTTAAGCAGTATCGAAAGTTTATGGAGCTTGATGGGGTGGAGCTAGAATTCAGCGATGAGGCATTGCGAAGCATATCCGGATTGGCCATTAAGCGAAATACGGGGGCTCGAGGATTGCGAGCCATTATCGAGAATTTAATGCTCGATATTATGTATGATGTTCCGTCCCGTGCGGATGTCAAGAAGTGCATGATTACCAAAGAAATGGTGGAGGGTTCTGGAGAAGCGCTTCTTACCACCATGGAACCGCGGAAAAAGAAGAAAGAAGAGACTGCATAGAGAAACACCCGGCAAATGCCGGGTGTTTTTTACCGATTTGCCATGGTTTTTTAAACCGCATACCGATTAGAACTTGAAGGATTGACAGATACTAACCATGATTGCGAAACGTAAGGGGGTTGCGACATGGAGTATGCTGCCAATATCATTGGGTTAATCAATCTGTTTTTTGCCATTGTCATCGGACTATATTTTTGGAATCTCTTAAAGAGTCAACAGACCAATAAGGTGGCCGTCGATCGGGAATCCCGCAAAGAGATGGAGAAACTGCAACGTTTAAGAAAGATCTCCCTTTCTGAGCCGCTCTCCGAGAAGACAAGACCGACAAGTTTTGAGGAGATAATCGGTCAAGAGGAAGGAATTAAGGCTTTAAAGGCTGCACTCTGCGGTCCAAATCCCCAGCATGTCCTGATCTACGGGCCTCCAGGGGTAGGTAAGACAGCTGCTGCGCGTATTGTTTTGGAGGAAGCAAAGAAGAACCCGCTTTCTCCGTTTCAACCCGATGCCAAGTTCGTTGAATTGGACGCCACCACAGCGAGGTTTGATGATCGGGGAATAGCCGATCCACTCATTGGTTCGGTTCACGACCCCATCTATCAAGGGGCTGGACCATTGGGAATCGCGGGAATACCTCAACCTAAACCTGGAGCAGTCACCAAAGCCCATGGGGGAATGCTTTTTATCGATGAGATTGGGGAACTGCATCCGATCCAACTTAATAAACTCCTAAAAGTTTTGGAAGACCGTAAAGTTTTTTTGGAGAGCGCGTATTACAGTTCGGAAGACAACAATATCCCCCAACATATCCATGATATCTTTGAGCGGGGATTACCGGCGGATTTTCGGATGGTTGGCGCAACGACTAGGATGCCTCACGAGATATCGCCGGCGATTCGTTCCCGGTGTTTGGAGATCTTCTTTCGACCTCTTTCGCAAGACGAAATTGGGTCCATTGCGCTCAATGCCGCTGTAAAAATCGATTTTCCCCTCACTAAAGGCGCTGAGGAAGTCTTGGCTCACTATGCCACCAATGGTCGTGAAGCGGTTAACATGATTCAGTTGGCAGCGGGTCTTGCTTTAACAAATAGCATGAAGCAGATTACGAAAGAGCAGATGGAATGGGTCGTCAACAGCGGTCAGTATTCTCCCCGTCCCGATAAGAAAATACCGTTGCAGCCCCAGGTTGGCTTTGTCAATGGTTTAGCAGTGGTTGGTCCCAACATTGGCACTTTGGTTGAGGTTGAAGTCACTGCCATCGCCACCGAAAAAGATCAGGGGACCATTAACACGACGGGTTTAATCGAAGAAGAAGAGATGGGAGAAGTGGGACGAACCGTTCGCCGCAAAAGTACGGCCAAAGGTTCGGTGGAGAATGTTTTGACGGCTCTTCGCAAGATTATCGGTGTCAATCCACACCGTTTTGATCTTCATATTAACTTTCCCGGAGGTATTCCCATCGACGGTCCCTCCGCCGGCGTCACCATAGCAACAGCGATCTATTCAGCAATTACAGGTTTAAGGGTAAGTAATACGGTGGCAATGACGGGTGAGATCTCTATTCGAGGCGGTATTTTACCGGTCGGGGGAGTTCCTGCAAAGATAGAGGCGGCCAAACGAGGGGGAGCCGAAAAAGTTTTAATCCCGAAGGAGAACTGGCAAGAGATCTTTAATCAAATTGAGGGGATAGAGATCATCCCCATCGAACGTGTTGAAGAAGCGATCCAGTTGGCGATCGTTGATTCGGTGGCAGTGGAAATCACCAAGGATTCTCCGGAAGAAAACCAGGTTCCAGCATAATGCGCTCTTCGCTCGGCGAGTCCACGTCGGGAAGAGTTCACGGCTGTGAGGCGCAGTCCATTCATGGAGGGGTACGTTGAAAGTCTTCGTAATTAGGGCCGTTTACGGTCCTTTCGTATTTGTACTCCTCACAGCCCATGTGCATCAAACAAAGCTGATGGGGTCGACGGCTTGATAATTGGTGATAAGTGGTAGGAGAATGGTGTAGGTCTGTCGAATAATATATTGTTCAGTAACTTTTGGAACCTGTTCTAGCTACCAGGGAAGGAGATGACTCGTGGTGGGAGAAACGTATCTCCGTCTTAATCCCATGGATATGGCCCGGATTCTTCGTCCGAATCAGCAATTGGAGATTATGTTGACGCGTACTCTCGGTGATTCGCAAGTGGAGCGCGTTTCAGTCAAATCGGTCATTCTTTCACTGAATGATGGAACAATCCAATTACTCCTGTTGGAAGAAGGACGTATGTGGTTTAGTCTTTTTCGTCCTGGCCGTACCATCACCATTCACACAGGACGTACTGACGGACTTTTTACATTTAAAAGCAAAATAATCCGCCGCGAGGTCAAGGATGGCGTGCGCATCCTCATTGAAAGTCCCAAGATTATGGCCAGCAAAGAACGAAGGGGTGCGCCACGGATTCCTTTGATCGTCCCTGTGGTTTACCGGGTTATGAGCTTTCGACAGAAAGAGTTGACCCATCTATCGGATAAGGTCGGAACAGGGGAGAGCCAGGATCTGGGGAAAGGCGGTATAACCCTCTTAACCGATCTTCAATTGCCGGTCGGAATGAATTTGATGGTCGAAATGACGCTAGAGGACACCACCGTTACGCTTATTGGTACGGTTCGTCGATCCCAACCCATCAAGCAAGGCGACTACGCTTATTCCATCGGACTTCAGTTTATCGACCTCGGTTTAGAGGAACAGGAGATCATCGAGAGGGTCTTTCGCAAGACCGATGAACTATTTAAAGGAGGCATCTCCTTATGACCCGTCCTTCCATCGCAATTGCTTTAGGAGGCGGCGGAGCGCGCGGCTTTGCTCACCTAGGCGTTTTGCAGGTCTTAACACGGGAAGGCATTCCTATCGATGCGATAACGGGTACCAGCATGGGCGCGTTAATGGGTGTTGCTTTCGGCGCCGGTGTTGATCTGCATTACTTGGAAGGTCTGATCCAGCACTTGCCATGGCAAGATTTTATCGATATCGGTTTTCACCGAATGGGTCTGGTCAATGGGGAGCGGGTCATGGCGCTGATTCGATTGCTAATTAAAGGGAAGGAACTGGAGGAGTTGGAGCCGCCGGTTTGGGTGGTGGCAACGGATCTGCAAAACGGCGATGAAGTTGTCTTCAATCAAGGCGCGGCGGATCTGGCCGTCCGATCATCCATATCGATTCCCGGCTTATTTACTCCGGTAAATTGTGAAAATGCGACATTGGTCGATGGCGGTGTAGTGGCTGGCGTCCCGGTGAATGTGGCAAAACGGATGGGGAAAGATCTGGTTATTGCTGTTAATGTTGCTCATGATTTTAAGCGGGCAACGCCTCGTAATATGGTGGATGTGTTGATGCAGACAATTGACATCATGAGTTATCATATGGATAAACACCAGATTGCCCAGGCCGATCTGGTCATCTCTCCCGATGTGGGAGAGGTGGGAATGTTGGATTTTCAACGGGGCATGGAATGTATCCAACGCGGTCGCGAGGCGGCTGAACGAATGATTCCCAGTATTCGGCGGTTGTTGGACGAGAAATCGAAGGCGTCGGCGGGATAGATTGTTTATAGGTAACAAGTGGAATAACGGTAACGAGTAGCAGTTAATGGGCTGCTTTATCCAATTCTGGAACTATGGATGGTGTTTGTGAGATGGGCAAGGTGATAGTGGTGGGAGCTGGAGCTGCTGGTTTGATGGCAGCTCTTTTTGCGGCTCGCAATGGCGCTGAAGTGATGGTAGTCGAAAAAAATCATCGGGCCGGACGGAAACTGGCGATAACGGGAAATGGCCGTGGAAATATCACGCATTGGGCTGATGATGAGGCAATTATTAAAGAAATTCCAGGTAATGGACGATTTTTATATGGAGCGTTACGCCGATTTGGGCCTGAAGCTTTACGCGATCTGTTTGACGGTCTCAATGTGCCGACAAAAGTGGAGGCGGATGGGCGGGTTTTTCCCATTTCAGACCGGGCTGAGGATGTGGTTCAGGCATTAGTAAGTGAAGATACGCAACAAGGCGTTGAATGGCGCTGGAATTCGAAGGTAAAACAATTGATTGTCGCGGATGGCCGGATAAAGGGTGTTCGATTAGAGGATGATATTGCCATTTCTGGAGAGGCGATTGTTGTTTGTACGGGAGGCGCTTCGTACCCGCAGACCGGCTCAACGGGAGACGGGTACAGATTGGCGGCCGATATCGGCCATGAAATTAATCCGGTCTTACCCTCGTTGGTCTCATTGGTTTCCAATGAACCATGGATCTCAGAATTACAAGGGGTAACTCTGCGGGATACGGAGATTCAAGCGTTGGATGCCTCGGGTAAGATTATCGCTGAAACCAAGGGAGATGTACTCTTTACCCATTACGGCCTTTCCGGGCCGGCCATCCTTCGCTTGAGCCGAGCGATCGTCTTAGCAATGCAACAAGGTAAAGAGCAGGTTAGCGTAGGGATAAACCTCCGCTCCGATATCGATGGAGAGGAGACGCTTGATTGTACGCTACAGGAGCAATTGGCCAAAAGTCCGAGAAAAGCCATTAAAAATATCATGGCTGAATTGATCCCCGAAAAACTAGCGGCCGTGGTTTTGCGACAAAGCGCGGTGCACGGGGATAAACCGTCGCATCAGTTGAGCCGAGCTGAACGACGAGGACTCGTGGGCGTCATCGGTAATCTGCGTATTGCTATTGAGCGCCCGCGACCACTAGCGGAAGCGACTGTAACGATGGGAGGATTGTCTGTCAAAGCCCTAAATCCAAAGACCATGGGTTCACGCTCAATCGAAGGCCTTTATTTCGCTGGAGAAGTCGTGGACGTGGATGGATATACCGGAGGATATAATCTTCAAGCCGCATTTTCCATGGGAGCGGTGGCGGGAGAGTCAGCTGCCGAGTATGTAAAAAATACGTAATGACTCTTGTGAAAAGAATGGGAATGTGATAAATTGAAATGAAAAGAAAGTACGTAGGTTAGGGCTAACGGTCAAGTGGTTTCGAATGCTCTGTGTAGTACGGTAGAATGGTTGAACGGTGGCTTGCAGTATATGAAGGATGGTCGAACGGCTGGGAAGAGTGGACAACGTGCACTCCCAGGAGTGCTTTTTTGCTACCCAAAAGTTGGTATGGTCATCAGGGAGATACTTCAAACCAGTGCTTATCAAAGGAGGGCGTCGATATGTCGGAGACGGGAAGCAAAGCAGTGGCGCGGGCAGCGTTGCAGATGGCCATGAGTATGAACCGCGAGGATGAAAAGACGCTCAAGGAGACGTTTCGCAATGACGATATCTGGGCAGCGGCCGTTGACTACGGCGGAGAAGCCATAACCTCGGTTAAGGTGTTGGTGGAACGTGCAGTCGTAGCGGGTAAGCGGGAAGGCATCATCAAAGATTGCCATGCAGAGGAAGGCGCGGTAGCCGGAGCGACTCGAGAAGCCATATCCCAAGTCATGCCCAAGGCCATCGGTTTGAATATCGGTGGCAAAGTCGGTTTGGCCCGTCGGGGGGATCATGTTAGTGTGGCGGTCTTCTTCGGAGTTGGCCTGCTCCACCTCGATGAAGTGGCCGTGGGTTTAGGGCATAGGGCCATCTAGCCATGGAAGAGCGCATCCGGGGAATCCGAGGAGCGACGACGGTCCAGAGCGATGAGGGAGAAGCCATCCTGGAGGCCACCAAGGAACTTCTCTTGGCTTTACAGACCGCCAATGCGCTTGAGCCGTGCAATATCGTTAGTATCTTCTTTACCGTGACGCCGGATCTCCATGCGGAGTTTCCGGCAAAAGCCGCACGGGAATTGGGATGGGATGAACTTCCATTGATGGGCGGCGTCGAGATGGATTGTTCTGGAGCGCCGGAGCGTTGTATTCGCGTTTTAATCCACGCCTACACCCGTCGAACCCATGATGAGGTATGCCACATCTATCAAAGGGGAGCGGAGATCCTTCGTCCCGATCGTGTAATTGGAGGAAGAGAAAAATGAGATTAGATACGATGATCCGTCCAGAGATCTTAGGGATCAAACCGTATATTCCAGGCAAACCGTTGGAAGAAACACAACGTGAGACGGGAATCACGGATCTGATAAAAATGGCTTCCAATGAAAACCCGCTGGGCACTGCGGCCTCAGTAAAAGCAGCAATGCGTGAAGCTGCGGATCAGGTCTGGCTCTATCCCGACAGTCATTGTTTTGCCCTTAAACAAAAGTTGGCTGCGAAACATGGACTGCCTCCGGAGTGCTTTTTTATCGGGAATGGTTCGGATGAAGTCATTAAACTATTCGCCGAGACCTTCTTGCGCCCAGAGGATGAGGTGATTATTCCATCTCCATCATTCTCCGTCTACGAATCGTCTGCACGACTAATCGGCGCATCGGTGGTTCCTGTCAGAGCCGATAACGGTTTTCGGAACGACCTGTCAAAGATGGCCAAAACCGTCACAGAAAAAACAAAGGCTGTCTATATCTGTAATCCCAATAACCCAACCGGGACCATTGTTTCCCGGAGTGAGCTTGACCGCTTCATGAATGATCTACCAAAAGAAGTCTTCGTTGTAATAGATGAAGCATACTGGGATTATGTCGATGATTCATCGGATTATGGTCAGGGAATGGACTATCTGAAGTCCGGCAGAGTCATGGTGCTGCGGACGTTCTCAAAGATCTACGGTTTAGCAGGATTACGCATTGGTTATGGAATAGCTTCTCCGGATATGATCGGTTGGATCGAGCGAATTAAAGAGCCTTTTAGTGTTAATTTGCTGGCGCAAGCCGCTGCGATCGCCGCTTTGGAAGACACAGACCATGTGAAGAAGAGTCGTCAAATTAACCATGAGGGTAAGAACCAAATCTACGCAGGTTTGCAGGCGATGGGTTTACCCTATATAGACACCCAAGCGAATTTCATTCTTATCCAGGTTCCGAAGGACGGGAAAGAAGTCTTTGATGGACTCCTGCGTCAAGGGGTTATTGTGCGGGCGGCAGACTCCTTTGGACTGCTCCGGCATATCCGAGTAACCGTTGGAACCAGAGAGCAGAATCAGAGGTTTCTTGAGGCATTGGCGAAGGTATTGGCCGTTTCCTAAATGCATAGTGGGTACGGTTTGAATACAGGGATTTCAAGAGTAGTTCTTCATTGCGTCAACGGATTGATGAATTATTGAAATCCCACAGACAACATACTAAGATGTCGGCTACGTCAACAACCGTTGACGCAAGCGAAGCAATGAAATTATTCGTTGACGTGGACGACAAGGGCATTTTATAAGTAGGATGGTAGAAAGGAAGGTTGGTTTGTATGATCGTGGTGATGAAGTCCAAGGTTACTCAGGAACAATTAGACTGTGTTCAAAAACGACTTCGGGAGTGGGGATTCGAAATCCATCTCTCGCAAGGGGTCGAACGAACCATTATCGGCGCCATCGGCGAGAAACGGCCGGAAGTTATTCAGTCCTTGGAGTCCATGGATGCGGTGGAGAAGGTTGTTCCGATTCTCAAGCCCTATAAATTGGCAGGTAGAGAATTTAAACAGGTTTCAACACAGGTGCGAGTAGGGGATGCTGTCTTTGGCGGCCAAGAGATTGTGGTGCTGGCCGGCCCATGTGCGGTAGAGGATCGGGAACAAATGCTCTCCGTTGCGCGAAGCGTTAAAGCGGCAGGAGCAAAGATCTTAAGAGGCGGCGCGTATAAGCCGCGGACATCGCCCTACGCTTTTCAGGGACTGGAGGAAGAAGGGTTAAAACTCTTGAAAGAAGCCCGGGAAGAGACAGGGCTCGCCGTAGTCACGGAAGTAGTTAATCCCAGGGATGTGGAGTTGGTGGTGGAATATACCGATATGGTCCAGATTGGCGCTCGCAATATGCAAAACTTTACGCTTCTTAAAGAAGTCGGAAAGGCGCGTAAACCCGTTCTCTTGAAGCGCGGACTGGCCGCTACCATCGAGGAATGGTTGATGGCTGCGGAGTATATCATGAGTGAAGGGAATTATGAGATCGTTCTTTGTGAGCGGGGAATCCGAACTTACGAAACATCCACCCGAAATACACTGGATGTTAGTGCGATCCCCATCGTGAAGCAATTGAGCCATCTGCCGATCGTTTCGGATCCCAGCCATGCCTCGGGCAAGCGTGCATTGGTCGCCCCGCTCTCCTGTGCGTCGGTGGCTGCGGGAGCAGACGGTTTAATCATTGAGGTCCATCCCAATCCGGAATGTGCCCTTTCGGATGGTCCCCAATCCCTAACTCCGGCGGAGTTTGAGGATGTTTTAAACATGATTCGACCCGTGGCGGCCGCGGTCGGACGAAGCTTATGATTCCTCGTAAGGTATGTATTGTCGGTCTCGGGCTAATCGGAGGTTCCCTCGGAATGGCCCTGGTACAAAAAGGAGAGGTTCCAACGGTCACCGGCTGGGACCTCTCGCCCGATGCGCGCCGCGAAGCCCATCGGCTTCATGCGGTTCACCAGGTCTCTGAAACTCTGGAGTCAGCGGTCTTGGGTGCGGATTTTGTGGTGATTGCCACGCCGATACGTTCGGTGGTCCCAACGCTAAAGCAACTTCTGCCCTATCTTCATTCCGAGGTTGTCATCACCGACGTCGCCAGCACCAAAGGGGAGTTGGCATGGGCCATTGATGAGCTGATCCCGGCAGGAATCCAGTATCTGGGTGGGCATCCCATGGCGGGAACCGAGAAAACCGGGGTCAGTGCCGCCGATCCGTATCTCTTTGAAAACGCTGTCTACATCCTAACCCCGTCCAAAAGCACTAGCGAACGCGCTATGGCCATGGCCAAAGAGGTATTGCGCATGATCGGTGCACACCCGCTGGTGCTCTCTCCGGAAGACCATGACCGGATGGTGGCGGTGGTCAGTCATATTCCTCATCTTGTGGCGGTATCATTGGCCAAGATGGCGGGGGAAGTGGATAAAGAGCTGCCGGGCACGCTTAGCCTTGCAGCGGGTGGCTTTCGCGATACAACCCGGATCGCCATGTCTCCTCCGGCGCTCTGGGGGGAGATTGCCTTCTCCAACCGTGCGCTCATCTTGGAGCTTCTAACCCGCTACGAACAGGAACTATCCAAGTTCCGAAACGCTCTGGCCGAAGGGAGAGAGATGGACTTTCGCGAGGCCTTTCGAATGGGCGGAGAGGTACGGCGGCAAGTGCCCCAGAAGAATAAGGGATATGCCAACCTCTTGCATGAGTTTGTGGTTCAGGTGGAAGATAAGCCGGGCTCGATTCGAGGGGTTGTAAACCTCTTGGCCGACATGATGATCAATATTAAAGATATCGAGATCCTTCGTGTGCGGGAAGGAGTAGGCGGAACGCTCCGTTTAGCGGTGGAGGACGAGCCAAGTATGACAAACGCCATCCGTGTTTTGGTGGATGCGGGCTATCGGGTGTTCTATCATTGATGATGGAGGAATCCTTATGTTGGTAACGGTTGAACCCGTAGAGCGTCTGGAAGGCGCGGTTTTAGCGCCTCCATCGAAGAATTATACATCCCGTTACATCTGGTTAGCTGCACTCACAGAGGGCGAGTCGGAGATCGTTCGGCCTGCGTTGAACGATGACGCCCGTGCCTTAATTGCGGCTTGCCGCCAATTGGGGGCAGTCATTCGTGAAGAGCCTGGACGTCTCTTCATTCGTGGGTTTGGCTCTTCACCGAAGTCGGTCGCGACATTGGATCCCGGAAACGGTGGGTTGGTTCTCCGTCTTCTTTTAGCTCTTGGTGTTTGGCTGCCGGATACGGTCTACCGAACCGATTATATGGCTTCCCTCGGTAAACGACCCCATGGTGATTTGTTGAGCGCTTTGGACGTATTGGGTGTTCGTGTGGAATCGGAGGAGGGACGGTTGCCTATCCGGCTTCGGGGCCAAGGCGGAAATGGCGGCGTTGAGGTGAAGGTATCCGGGGCTGTCAGTTCTCAGTTCGCCACAGCCTTGCTTCTTGTGGGGCCGTTGTTTTCCAAAGGCCTGACGGTGAAGATCACGAATGGCCTTCGCTCAAAGCCTCCATTGAGAACGACTTTGGAAGTTATGGCCCAAGCAGGTGTCGAGGTCGTTGCCGACTGGCAAAACCTATGTTTTACAGTCCCTCCCAATCAGCGGTATCACCCCAGGATCCATTATGTGCCTGGAGATTATCCGGCGGCTTCGGCGATCTTAGCGGCTGCCTCTATTCTGCCATCCCGCGTGGAGGTTGGCGAGCTTTATGAGGATGCCCAAGGTGAACGGGCCGTCGTCGAAGGGTTGATTCGTATGGGGGCAGACCTTCGAATCAGCGAAAACCAAGTTGTTATCTTGGGTGGGCGGCCCTTGCATGGGATCGAATTTGACGGTGACGAAGCCACCGACGGCGTATTGGCTCTATCGGCGGCAGCGGCGTATGCCAATGGAACGACTCGTTTTTACGGCGTTGGCAATCTGCGCTATAAAGAATCAGACCGGATTGGTGATTATGGAAGGGAATTGAGAAAGCTCGGTATCGTCTTTGAGGAAGAAGCCGATGCGTTTCGCATTGTTGGGCAGCCATCCTATCAAGGCGCAGTGATCATCGATGCCCATCACGATCACCGGATCATTATGGCCGCGACAATAATTGCGTTGCGGACTCGTCATGGACTGAAGATTCAGGGTGCTGAGCATGTCAGCAAGTCTTTTCCAGATTTTTTTGATGTGATGCGAGCGTTGGGCGCCAGGATTGCATGGAGTAATGAGCTGTCATGATACCGAGGGAGAATGAGGCATGAATGCCCCATATCAAGCTTCCGCCATGGTTGTTCATGGGGAAGACCGGGGGTTGTCTTAGAGATGGGACTTGATTTGCATACGCATTCCACCGCGTCGGATGGAAGCTTAACTCCTGGAGAATTGGTTTTAGCAGCGAAAAGACGGGGTTTGGATGGTTTGGCTCTGACGGATCACGATTCCGTGGAGGGTTTGGACGAAGCGATTCGTGTGGGAACGGAACTTGAATTTCCTGTTGTCCCGGGAATTGAACTGACTACCGACTTCGGCGATGAGGAGGTTCATATTCTAGGATACGGCATCCAATGGCGCCGGTTATGTTTGAGGGAGAAGCTTGAACGCATCATTGCGTCCAGGGAAGAACGCGCCCGTGGAATGGTGGAGCGGTTAAAGCGAGCGGGGATCCATCTTTCCTGGGAAGCGGTAAGGGCGGGAACCTCCGGAAAATTTATTGGAAGACCCCATATTTATCACGCGATGAAGGAGTCTGGGTTGATTGGCGAGGATCCCCTGCGCAAATCATTCGAGTATTATCTTGGGAAGCATGGGGTAGCCTATCTGCCGCATCAAGAGATCGGAACCTTCGAAGCGGTAGAGCTTATCCGATCCGTAGAGGGAATACCGGTGCTGGCTCATCCTGGCCGGATGACGAATTTATCAATCCTTCCTAAGCTTTGTCAACATGGTTTAGCTGGGCTGGAAGTCTATTATCCTTCACATACGCCGTCGCAGATCCGCCGTTTTTGCCGTTCGGCGAAAAGGTATGGTCTCTTATTGACTGGCGGTTCCGATTATCACGGCTCGAATGGCCGTACAGAATTGGGAGAGGCCCAAGCGCCAACTGAACTACTAAATCAGTTACGTTCCAATGGATAAGTAGTCGGCCGCGTCAGCATCCGCTGACGCGTGGGTGGCATGATGGCTATGAGGAGTCGTGCATACTCCGGGATGAAAATGGGGTCAAACCCTCATCCCTTCCCCTTCTCCCAACACCTTGGGAGAAGGGGAACGGTCAAATCGATAAGTGACCTTCAGAGGTGAGGGTAATCCAGAGGCTACTTTCTAGCTACTTTCTCAGCTGGGCTGAGGACGTGAATGGCGATTTATTCATCGCAAATGCGAATAAATACTGGAAAAATGGGCAGGTTAATCCCAAAGAAGGGAAGGGAGAGACCTGTATTGGAAACCTCAACCGTTGCGCCAGAACAATTGTCAAGCCAGGTTCGGAAGGTTGTCCACTGGTATACTGGAGGATTCTTAACGGAAGAAGAGTTCCTTCACCTTCTGGAACAGTCGATTCATTCCTCAACTGAGCAGGTGGATTCAGGTACCCACGATTCACCATGGGAGTTAGTGAGATCATGAGATTGCCGAATTACATGTTATCTACAATAAAAAAGATCTTTTCATTAAAATTGGTAGCAGAAGTAGGTTTACTTCTGTCTTCTTTTTAGGTATAATAGACATTACGTTCGGGCGAATAGCTCAGCGGGAGAGCACTTGCCTTACACGCAAGGGGTCGCTGGTTCGAAACCAGCTTCGCCCACCATCAAGCGGAGCCGTGGTGTAGTCGGCTAACATGCCAGCCTGTCACGCTGGAGACCGCGGGTTCGAGTCCCGTCGGCTCCGCCATCTTACTCAAATCGTGCAGTCGTTATAATCGGTGCTTGGAAGAAAAAAGCGATTGACTTAGGGCTTTTAACTGTGGTAATATATTTAATGCGGTTCGGTGACGGAACTGTCATTGCGGAAGTAGCTCAGTGGTAGAGCATCGCCTTGCCAAGGCGAGGGTCGCGGGTTCGAATCCCGTTTTCCGCTCCATCTGAATAAACTGATCTGTACAGACAGAAATAGCCTGTTTGTACAGGAATTTTTATAATAATGGTTTTAAACAGGTTATAAGGCGGCATAGCCAAGCGGTAAGGCAGAGGTCTGCAAAACCTTCATTCCCCAGTTCAAATCTGGGTGCCGCCTCCATTTTATTTAAGATTGGGAAAGTGGCGGAACGGCAGACGCTGCGGACTTAAAATCCGCTGGCCGAAAGGCCGTGAGGGTTCGAGTCCCTCCTTTCCCACCAATTATGATTTGAGAGTTGCTTTTATGAGCAACTTTTTTTAACATAATAGAATATGATGATAAAGTTGATTCAGCAAGAATGTAGTCAGAACACAGGAGTCAGAAGTCAGAATGCTCCGGCACAATTATGTGTGGATTCAAGAATGCCTTTATTCTCCCGCAAACCGCGAAGGGAATAATTACAGGTATTGCGACTAATAACTACTGAATTGTGACTCCTGAGTAATCTTAATAATCAAGTAATAGAATTTATTAGTTTTCGGGGTTGGGAATTTGTTTTTCAAAGACATAAAGGTTGGTATTTGGGGGATAAAGTGGTTTCTTCGTGTACTTCGTGCTCTTCGTGGTTGAATAATTAAAGCCTTTATTCTGTTTTCGAAAGGACGCCGCAAGGCGTTTTTTTTATTGTGTAAGAGCGGAGAGTATGGGTTTCTTTTTTGGAAGATTTATTGTCTGTAGTACAATAAATCTGATTGCAATCGTTCTCTTCTTCGTTATTTGCTCTTATGCGATCCTAAATCTAAAATTCTTTAGAAGCTCGATTCTAATGACGATAAATGATTAGAACTGCATATATGGGGGAATTGACATGAAACTGGGAATCCTCACCGGTGGCGGCGACTGCCCAGGATTGAACGCAGTGATACGTGCTGTTGTAAAAACCGCTGCAAACCATGGTATCGAAACCATCGGATTTAAAGACGGCTTTCGAGGCGTTGTTCAAAATGATATCGTTCATTTAACCCCCGAATCGGTGGTGGGAATCCTGATCAAAGGCGGGACGATCCTGGGATCCACGAACCGGGATAATCCCTTTAACTTCCGTGTAGAACGAGAAGGTGCCGTAACTTATGAGGACTGTTCACATCAGGCGCTCGCCCATATAGAAGCCTTGCAACTCGATGGACTAATCGTTATTGGCGGTGATGGAACCCTTTCATGCGCCAGAGACTTCATGGAGCGGGGTGTCAAGGTTATCGGTATCCCAAAAACCATCGATAACGACCTGGAAGCAACCGATCTGACCTTTGGCTTTATGACAGCTGTCGATACAGCGACGGAGGCCATTGAGAAGCTACATACGACCGCCGAATCCCATCACCGTGTTATGATACTCGAGGTCATGGGGCGCTATGCGGGTTGGATTGCCTTATACTCCGGGATCGCCGGCGGGGCAGACGGTATTCTAATTCCAGAGATACCCTTTGACCTAAGGGATGTTGCAGCCAAGATCTTGGAACGAAACGCGCTTGGTCGCAACTTCAGCATCATTGTGGTGGCGGAAGGAGCAAGGCCCATCGATGGTGAACGGGTTATACAACGTGTCATTGAGGACAGTCCGGATCCGGTTCGGTTGGGCGGCGTCGGTTATCTCCTTGCCGAACATCTTACTGCGTTGACCCATATGGATACGCGAGTAACGATTCTAGGTCATCTCCAACGAGGAGGTGCTCCTAACTCCTTTGACCGCATTCTTGCGACCCGTTATGGCGTCGCTGCTGTCAATCTGGCTCGAACCGGGCGTTTCGGAACCATGGTGAGCCTGCAGGGGAATGGGATAGGCCACGTCACCCTGGATGAGGCCCTTCATCATTTAGGAACGATACCCATTGAACATGATATGATCCATACAGCCCGCAGCCTAGGTATTTCATTGGGGGAAACGCAACGATATCAAAGTTAATTCAGCAGGATAGGAAATCCGAAGACGGGAGTCAGTAGTCAGAATGCCTCGTTAATTTGCCCGTGACATACTAATGAACTATGGAATAAAGACTTCTAGCGGCTGACGCCTGGTTATTGACCCGCAACCCTCGCCACCGATATTCAATGTAGCAACATAGGACAATAAGAAGACAACTTTACCAAAGTATTTGACTAACAAATATAATATAATCTATTGGTATCATGATACCCCTGGCGATCGGGAGGATGGAAAGATGGCTTTGACCACATGGATCAATCAACCCAAGGCGTGGTCTGAATCGAATAATAGTATACGGATTGAAGCCCGGGGTTCGACGGACCTCTTTATCGATGCGCAAGGACGATCCCGGCAAAATAATGCTCCGTTGTTATGCCAGGCCATCGAAGGAGACTTTAGGATAACCTGTCGATTGCGCCCAGATTTTATATCGACGTATGACGCAGGTGCGCTTGTCGTCTTTCAAGATGGCGAGCATTGGATCAAATACGCCTTCGAAATGACCGACTTAGGCTATACCAGCCTGGTCAGTGTCGTGACCAACGGCATATCCGACGATTGCAACGGAGAACCGTTTCATGAAGCGGTTTGGTTAAGGATTACACGGAAGGGAAACGTGTGGGGTCTACATTTTTCCGCTGATGGAATAGCATGGATGATGTCGCGATATTTTGCATTCGATATGGAGCCCATTCTCCATGTGGGCCTTCTGGCTCAGTCTCCTATGGGAGATGGGTGTGTCGTTGATTTCTCATCCGTTAGAATTGAGAAGGTTTCGGTTATCGATGTTAGACAAGGAGAATAACATTTGCCATAATGAATTTAAGGAACCGGTAGATTTAAAACAAACCGGTTTCTTTTTTTGTGGTTGTATATTAGGAAGGATATACCATATTTTTCTAGAAATCTATTATCTACTAAACAGTTGGAGGTTTTGCCATGAATCGAGTTGTCGGGATAATCTTGGCTATTTCCATATGTAGCTTGTCATTTGCAACAAAGTGTAATGCGGCTGATACACGAACCGTCGCTGTAACTGGAGAAGCCGAAGTCCGGGTCGTTCCGGATGAAGTTGTGTTAACGGTGGGAGTTGAAACAAAGGATATGGTCTTGGATCAAGCAATTAAACTCAATGATGAGCGCACGCGTAACATTATGAAGACCATAGCTCGATACAAAATCGAACCTAAATTTGTTCAGACGAGTCGAATGGAGATTCGTAAGAGTTATAGTACTTATAATAAAAGAGAATTTGATGGTTATATGGTAAGAAAAAGCATTACGGTAACGGTTCGTAAGATAGAAGAATTTGAAAGCATCCTAAAAAGCCTACTGGAAGCTGGTGCAAATGAGATCGATGGAATACGATTTCGCACAACAGAATTACGAAAACATAAGGATCAGGCCCGGATTCTGGCGATCCGAGCGGCGAGAGAAAAGGCGACAATGCTTGCGGCAGAGCTTGGACAAAGGATCGGAAAACCTAAATCCATCCGAGAAGAGCCGGATTCCTACTATTCGGCTCACTTAAGCCACTCCAATACCATCCATAGTGTCGAGGAGGGTAGTTTATCCGGTGATACCTTTGCCCTTGGACAGATCGTTATTAAGGCAAGGATTTCAGTGGAGTTTGAATTGCTTGATTAATCATGACAAACATGACGTGGGTTGTCAGGGTTTATGCTTTACAATAGGGGAAAAGCTTGGGAGGCGTGAGCATGAACCTGGAACGACTATGGATTCATTCGGTAATTCGTCTAATGGATCAGGAGCTTCCGGAGGCGTATCGTCAACGGATTCTAGAACAATGCGGGAGAGGGTGCGCTTATGGCTGCGGGATGGTGGAGAAACTGCAACAAGCGAATCTAGCGGGTTTAACACCGGAAGAAGTCTTTGCCCGCTTAAAGGAGCCGGATCTTTTCGGCGAGCGGATCAGTCAAGGCGAAGGGTGTTTCTACACCTATTGTCCCGAATGTTATTGCCCCTTTGTCAACGATAATCTTAGTAACATACCCGCGAGTTATTGTGACTGTACCAAGGGCTGGACCAAGCAGATCTTTGAAACGGCTCTTGGACGATCGGTCGAGGTGGAGGTCGAAGCATCGATTATTCGAGGCGATTCACAATGTCGCATCCGTACATCGTGGAGTTGAGAACAGAAAGAGAAAGACCGAGTGGCCCTCGGTCTTTCTCTTTTTTGGCTTAGTTTACTCCGTCTCAACGATCTTCAATTCGCCGAAGACGACATTGGCTTCGATGTCGATGAATTCTTGCTCCGGATCAAAGCTCGGTGTCTTGTAGATATATTGACCAAAGGCGATGCCGTTTCCATCGGGCATCTGCGCCCAAGCGAACGCCGCGTTGACCCGCACCTTTATTGGAATTTTAGGATCGACTCTTAAGGTTCCTGAAGCAAAGAGGGTCTGCATGGACTTGGGAACTGCTCTCCCTTCTCCTGCCAAGGCTGCCAGATCCAGAGTTCCCTGCCCAAAAAGAATGGTATATTCCTCGGAGGAGCTTTTAATAATGGGAGTATGATCTTGAAGATCAGGACGCTTGGGATGCGTAGGCGAGCTGCCTCCAATCAACATACTTACGCCCAAGTAGATAATGAATAGGGCAAAAACGATACGGAAGATGGGAATGTTCCAATTGAAGATCGATCTTAATGTGTACAAAATGCCGATGAGGATGAGGAATAATCCCCAAAAAACGCCGCCGGTTAGGAATCCTATCCGCAAACTAATTCCTCCCTTTCATATCGGGTTAATTGACTACATTTCATTTTAACATCTCATCATCAGCTTAACAATCGTCTTAGATAGCCATTTCATAATGGAGCTTTCGATATGCCTGCCCGACAATTGGAGAATGACATCATCAAACGAAACAGTTAAATAAGTCTCCGATTTTTTGCAGGAAGAAGTTGCCTGAATGGGGAATAATTATGCGATCTTTCGAGGGTTTCCCATAAAAGAAAATGGATAAATCCTTATCATAGGAGATAAGAGCCGATGTTTAAGAACCATCGTATGCATTATATTGGGATTGCCATCTGTTTGGTATGGATCTGCCTGCAACCCATGGCGATCTGTCGAGCGATGGAGAACTTTCCTGAGGCCAATAGGGTGTACTTGCCTGACAGCGAAGGATTGATCCAAAAGACGGAAGAAATCTTGCGTCCAGCTCAACCGCTGGACTTTTCGCGATTATCCACTCTTCTTCAGCATGTGCCTGAACCGATACGAAGGATATGGAAGATCATTCGTCAATGGATTGGAAAACTATGGGAAATTTTCGTTCGTTCGAGGATGGAACCGCGTCAACAACTCAATTGGATGGATTGGGTACGACAGATAAGCGTTCCGCTGATTATTCTAACCATCATGTACTTTCTCTATCTTTTGTTGAGAAGATTTCGGTTGGAAATCAAAGAAGGCAAGGGTTCCCAGAGGGTCGAGGAGGAAGATTGGCAAAAGTTATGGAAAAATTCTTGGCTTCAAAGGAGAAGCAGCACCCAAGAGGCATTCCGGGGATTGATGAAAGCCGTAATTCGTCGCTTGATTATCGATGGACGTATACCCGATGACCCATCTCAGACCCTTCGTGAAATTGAACGAATCTTTGCAAAGAGAAAAAATGACGATCTATCCGCATTTCGAGTTTTGCGTGAATGTTACGAACGGGTTTATTATGGGCAACAGACTATGGTTGAGAAGGATTGGGAGACTGTGCGAGAGGCTTGCCGGGCCTTTTTTGGGGAGGTGCCGGCCGAATGAGGATCAAAAGGAAGATTCCTGGTTTTTTCTTGATCCTGCTTACCCTGTTGGCGCTATCGACGCTTCTCGTAACGAGTCTATGGTTGGCCGAGAACAGCCAGCGTCAAGGGCTTCCCAGCATATATTCGGCGGATGATCTGGGCTATGTTGCTGCGTTTAAAGTTTTGAAGCGCACAGTACGCCGTGTATATTCTGGAGAGGGCCCGTTGCTTCGCCAATTCCAAGCCGAACCGGGGGTCATAATTACAGCTAGAGAAAGCTGGACTAAGAAAGAAAAAGAAGAAGCCGCGCGATGGATGGAACGAGGCGGCGTTCTTATCCTTCTATCGCCGTTTCCAGAAGAACGGGGAGAAGACCGACCGGAAAGAAGCGCGACCGTTGATACCGCGTGGAAGGGATTTTCTGATCTGCCAGGCATTTCAATTAAGGCTTCTCCGGGTCTCGTGATCCAACCCGCGGATCATGCGATATACGCTTCAATCTACGGTTCTGAGATTGCCGTGCGGCGTGTTGGGGAAGGACGTCGTATCGTCTTCGGCTCAAGGGATTGGTTGACCAATGCGGCGTTACAAGAGAATCCGTCGTTGAGTGCCGTCTTTATAAAACTTGTGGCTCTCTATAGCGGAGGGAACAGGATTGTCTGGGATGAGAGCTTCAATATCCCCGTCGTTCAGAGGCGGTTTCGTTTCTCCTGGGCCTGGCTTTATGCAGGGATTCAATTGGTATTGGTTGGAATACTTTATGTGTTTTCCAATGGCCGTCGGTTGGGGCCGCCTATTGACATCGTAACCGATTCTCCGCTTACGCTCCGAGATTATCTGCTGTCATTAGCGGATTTTTATCGAAGAGCCCGCGGCGGACGTTTGATCTTGGAGAGTCTCTTCGGCGATCTGCGCTTACGTTTACTCCGTCGTACGGGGTTGAACCCAACAGTGGACGATTCTCGGCTCGTCGAAGCATATCACAGGATGGGCGGGGAGAATCCTAAGCGCTTATCGGAGTTGTTGACCAATGCTCGTCGTTGCTTAAATGGTTTATCCCTGGATGAGAAAGAGCTGTTCCGTTTGGGGAAGACCATTGATGGATTTCGGAAGGAGTTGGAACAATATGTCACTCGTTAACACGTGGAGAGCAAAGGTGGAGCGAGAATACTCCAAGGCTGTTGTGGGGTACGAGCGCACCCTCAATGAGATTCTCGTCGGGTTACTGGCAGGCGGACACGTATTAATAGAAGGCGTACCGGGCGTGGGTAAAACTTTGATGGTCAAAACTTTAGCTAAGATCCTCGGGCTGAGTTTTCGGAGGATACAATTCACACCGGATCTTATGCCTGCGGATATCTTGGGCACCAGTGTCTTTGATCCAAGAAATCTTCAATTTCAATTACGGGTCGGACCTGTCTTCACCTCCTTCTTATTGGCGGATGAGATTAATCGGACGCCACCTCGAACTCAAGCAGCTCTCTTAGAAGCGATGGAAGAGCGTCAGGTAACCATCGACGGAGCGACCCATAAGTTGCCAACACCGTTCATGGTTTTTGCAACGCAAAATCCGGTGGAATACGAAGGAACGTTCTCGCTGCCCGAAGCTCAGCTAGACCGTTTTATGCTTAAGATTGTACTGGATTACCCAACGAGCGATGAAGAAAAAGAGATCCTTCGTCGTCACGCTCATGATGGAGAGATGTTGGAATCGGAGCCTGAGGTTGTTGCGGTGGATTGGACGGTCATTCATCAAGAGATCCATGCCGTTCGAATTGAACCTAAAGTTGTTGACTACATTCAACAGATTATTCGTGCAACACGAAGTAATCCTCAATTGAGCCTAGGCGTCAGTCCAAGGGGTGGCGTTCATTTAATCACCGCGGCTAAGAGTGTGGCAGCTTTGTCAGGGCGAGATTTTGTGATTCCCGATGATGTCAAGGAATGTCTCCTTCCCGTACTACGTCATCGTGTAATTCTGCGCCCAGAAGCCGAGATGGAGGGTTATCGAGCCGACGAAATACTCCAACAAATTTTATCAACCATCCCTGTACCGAGGTGATGGAGGGTGGCGACAAACCGTTTTATTATGACTTTAACCGCTGGATTGACCTTTCTTCTTTTGGGAATAGATGGGATCCGTTACCTCTTGATTTATAATATCCTATTGCTGCTGCTCTATAGCGGGGACTATTTGGCAGGACGATTAGGCGGCCGATTTGAATTGGAACGTTCCGCGCCACCGAGATTGTATCAAAACCAATGGGCGAAAGTGGAATTAATTCTAAAAAGCAAAGCGGTATGGCGCTTGAAACTGCAAATCAGAGACGGTGTCCCTGCTCCCTTCAGACGAAAGATGGTCCGACTGGGGTTGACTGTGCCACCAAAGGGGGAAACCGTTGAAGCATATCAAGTCCGAGCTGATGAACGCGGGCGATTTGCTTTTGGAAGCATTTTTTGGCGAGCTGAAGGTCCTTTAGGGTTGGCGATGTATCAAGGGAGAATTGAGGCTCCATGGACGGTGGGCGTCTACCCGGAACTTGATGCGATTCATCGTTTGGATATGGCGCTTCGTAGTCGCCGTTGGACGGAGATGGGCTTTCGACGAACGCGAATGAAAGGGGGAGGCAGCGATCTGCGAGAGCTACGAGAATACATACCCGGTGATGATATTCGGAAAGTGGACTGGAAGGCAACGGCTCGCAGAGCGCATCCCATCGTTCGAGAATATGAACCGGAACGGGGGCAAAATCTCTTTATTCTCCTGGATGCCGGGCGTTTGATGGAGAATCGAATTGGGGATCGTAGCCGTTTGGATCATGCGGTTTCAGCGGCGTTAGCATTGGCTTATGCCGGGGTTCATCATGGGGATCGCATCGGGCTAATGGCCTTTGCCGATGATGTGATACTTCAAATACCTGCTGCGAAGGGTCGCCATCATCTCCATCGGGTGATCGAAGCGCTTCAAGGAATTGAGGCCGAAGGCGTAGAGTCCAATTATGACAAAGCCTTTCAACATCTTATGACGGGTCGGCAAAAACAAGGTATCGTGTGCCTCTTTACAGAGCTTGTGGATGAAATGTCCTCCGAAAGACTTCTCCAACGGATGGGTTTTTTGGCTCGTCATCATCGTCCTATCTGCGTCACGTTTCAGGATTCGGTCCTCAAAGAATTTATGGATAGAGAAGTTACTTCGGTTGGAGAACTCTATCAACAAGGGGTTTCTTTGCAGGTAATCCGTGAAAGAGAACGCGCCCGGCTGGCTTTGGCGGGGCGTGGAGTGGCGGTGGTCGATGCTGCGCCAGAGGATCTGTCCCTTCAATTAATTGCGAAATATTTAGACATTAAGGATGGCCTAATCTAAGCTTTTAAGTTGCGTGGACGACAAGGGGCAGCTTCTAGGCTGATTGCTATCATTTCGTATCGAAATCCCGGTCCCGGGAGGAAGAGAATAGCGAACGCGGATCCAGACCCATGCGTCGACCCAAAACAACGAGGAAAATTAGGGTTCCGGCAGCAAAAACGAGGCGCCCTTCGTTGGAGATGGCTTCTGTGGGTATAGTGCTGAACAGTCCCTCGATCAAGCCGGCGATTCCTAATAGGATGAGACTGGAGATGAATAGGCAGGAAGCGTCACGGGCTTTTAAACGAAGTGCGTCTGCCCGTCGAAGATCACCGGGAAACAACATCGTTTTGCCTAAAACGAAGCCGCCGGCAGCCGCCATTCCCAAAGCGGTCAGTTCGATAATGCCGTGGGGCAAAATGGCGGACCAAAACGGGTAGGCATGTCCATGGCGCGCGAAATACGCAGCCAAGTGCCCAATGAGCATGCTGTTGAATAAGAGAATTAGGAATGTGAACACCGCTCCGGCTATCCCAGTGCCAAAGGCAATGAGCGCAACGCGAAGATTATTGGTTAGAATTAACGAGGCGATCAAGGGCCTTTGTACTAAAGGATTATTGAACCATCGATCGTTGCGATAGCGTTCCAACAACTCTTCACCCATAACTTTGGGAAAGAGGCCCTCAGCCACATAGGGTAGATAGCGAGTGATTAAATATCCACCCAATGTGCCCAGGATAATAAGGAGAAGCGCTGCCCAGAAATGGTTCTGCTCTCCTCGAAGAGCGGCTGGCAGTTGGAATCGGAAAAAATCAATCCACCCCTTGGTGCGTTTTGGAGCAGAGTATAGGTGGTTATAACCGCGCCCCGCAAGGTTGTTTAAGTATTCAATGAGTTCCGTATCGAGACTCTGAGCTTTTGCGTAAGCCAGATCTGAGCTGATTTTTCGGTATAACGATCCAAAACTCCGGATGTCATCTTCGTGAAGCAGGTCCTTGCCGAGGGTCTCGAGTTGGGAAAGGATCCGGTTAAAACGCTCCCAATCGGCACGATGCTTTCGGATGAACAACTCGGACATGCTATAAAACCTCCAGTCTCACCTGGTGTTATAATTAAGCTTATCATAACTAATACATCAAGAAAAGAAGATTCTTCCAATTGCATATCCGGGATTGATCTTTTCACAGAGGGGTTGAACGTCATCAACGAGCAGCTTATCGTTCGGACGCCGGAGAATATTCGTCTTCATTATGACATTGCTGGTCTTGGGTCGCGTTTCTTTGCCCAAATTATCGATTATGCCATTCAGAGCATTTTGCTTGTGGCTTTCACAAAGCCGTTTTACCAGTGGAAACTTGAATCCATTGCCGAACTGCCTGAGCGTTTGGATGGGTTGTCCAGCTTATACCTATCGATTCTGGCCCTTTTTATCTTTCTGATTACCTTTGGGTACTATATATTCTTTGAATTTTTTTGGGATGGTCAAACTCCCGGCAAAAAAATCTTGGGTTTAAAAGTCCGACGCGTTGGAGGTTACCCTTTGGATTTTTTAGGTGCGTTTCTTCGAAACATTCTACGCGTTGTGGATATTCTGCCATCCTTTTACATTGTGGGTTTTTTGTCTGCATTTTTTAATTCTTCAGGACGCCGAATCGGCGATTTGGTAGCCGGAACCATTGTTATTCGGGAAAGCCGGCGGAGATTGCCCGAACCCTTAAAATTGACGCCCGAGATCGACGAGGAACAACGGCGTATCCTTCTTGGTGGAACGTTACCCATGAATATTGACGGGCAGATGAGGGAGATTCGTGAGTTTCTGAGGAGGAGAGGTCGCTTTACAAAAGTGGCTCGAGAACGGTTGGCACAAGCTCTATTGGTAAATGCCTTTCCTCATTTGAAGAAACGCTGGTCGGAGTTGACTCCTGGTGAAGCCGAAATCTTTCTTGGGGTTATCCATCGTTGGTATGAAAGTCAACGTTTGGATGGGGCGGAGTGGAATCATCGTTGCCAGCATTAAGCGAAGGGGGAACCTTACTGTGGAGGCTACACGACTAAGACCCATGAAAGTCGGGGAGATCTTTGATAATGTCTTATTTATCATTCGACGAAACTTTAGGACATTGGTCAAGCTGCATTTCGTTCTATTCCTCCCGGTTATGGTCGTTCTATCCCTTGTTGCCCTAGTCTTCGTTTTGATTTATTATTTCAATCCGTTTTTGATCAAGCAATTACAGACCCCTGGATCGGCTGTGATGATCGGTGGCATTGTGCTCCTTGCTCTAGGGACCCTTGTTATGGTCCTGGTTTTAATGGTATTAATGTACTTTAATATGTATGGTATTTACCGTATCTTTCAGGCGGGATTGGAAGGGGAGGCCATCTCCTGGAGAACATCGCTTAAGGGTTCGCTCCGAGGGACGCTTTATTTTTTCATTGCTACACTTGTTGTCTCGGCTGTATCGTTTCCTTTAAATTTTGGTCTAAACCTCCTTCGTTTTCTTAGTCCGTTATTCTCTATCCCCCAAATTATTCTGACCAATATCCTCCAGTCCTTTACATGGATTACTCTTCCTGTCATCGCATTGGAAGGGATTGACCCATTGAACGCAATTTGGAGGAGTTGCAAACTGATATGGCACAACTTTTGGCGAACCATCGGGATATATATCTTGTTTTTTCTGTTAACGACGGTCGTCTATACACTAGCTATTTTTCTATGCATCATCCCCTTTCTCGTGTTGGCCCTCGTTAAGAGGTGGTCGTTGATGGTTGAACCCAATTGGGAAGTGCTTTTATTGGATCCTTGGTTCATTACAGCAACATTCTTTACCGTTTCTATTCTGTTATTCCTTGGTTTTATCTTTTTCATGGCCAACTTCGGGCTCCAAGTCATGGTCTTAAATGATCTGCGGATGCGCAGCGAGGGCTATGATCTCTTGCCAAAGTCGAAACAGGACATAGCGACTCTGGAATCTTAACGGTAAATATCGTGATATTTTAGGTTAAAACGGTGATTTTCTGCGGAGGATAAATGATGAGTATGTCGAATTATATGTAGGCTGAAAGGGATTTTGTGACTTGATTAAATCCGTACGAGTACTTATTGCTCTGTACGATAATTACCAGGAGGTTTTATGTTTCTCGATCAGATAAGTATTCGCATTTATGCAGGAAAAGGCGGAGATGGCTCCGCAAGTTTTCGCCGTGAAAAGTATGTTCCTCGGGGAGGCCCCGATGGAGGCGATGGAGGACGAGGCGGCCATGTCATCTTCAGAGCCGAAGAGGGCATGTCAACCCTTTATCATCTGCGTTACCGTCGCGTTGTTCGTGCCGGTAATGGTAATCACGGTGAAGCGGGTAATCGGACAGGTAAATCGGGTGCAGATGTGACACTCGCCGTACCCGTGGGTACGCTTGTCAAACGCCATGATACAGGTGGCATTATTGCTGACCTATCCGTTGCAGGAGAAGAAGTTGTGATCGCCCGTGGTGGCCGCGGCGGTCGTGGGAACCCTCATTTTGCTGGGCCGACCCATCAAGCACCGCGCTTTTCGGAGAAGGGTGAACCTGGAGAAGAGTATGAATTGGATTTGGAATTAAAACTCATCGCCGATGTGGGTTTAGTTGGTCTACCCAATGCTGGGAAAAGCACATTGCTCTCAATTATCTCTGCGGCAAAACCAAAGATAGCGGATTATCCTTTTACAACGCTTGTGCCGAACCTTGGCGTAGTCTCCATCGATGATTCCAGTTTTGTCGCTGCCGATATTCCGGGTTTAATAGAAGGGGCACATCAAGGTGCTGGCTTGGGCCAGGAATTTTTACGTCATATTGAACGGACACGCCTTCTTCTTCATGTGGTGGATTTAGGAGGATGGGAGGAACAAGACCCGCTCATCGCCTTCGAACAGATCAACAAAGAACTCTCATCATACCGGGTGGATCTCTCCGAACGTCCTCAAATTGTTGTGGCGAATAAAATGGATATCCCCGAAGCTCAAGAGCGGTGGGAGAATTTTAATCAAGTTTTACAAGAACGAGGGTATGAAGTATATCCGATTTCTGCAGCGACCGGCAGCGGTATTCCCGAGCTTTTGCGTCATACAATGCATCGACTCATGGAGATACCCAAGCCCGAACCCGTTCTCTACCTTCAAGAAGAGGAGTTGCCTCCCGCCTTTGGGTTTGAGGTTAGAAAGGTTGGAGATGGAGAATATCGGGTGGAAGGCGAATGGCTGATGCGGCGCATCCAACGATTTAATTTAGAACAAGAAGAATCTCAACGTCGGTTAGCAAAACTCTTTCGGCTCTGGGGCGTGGATGATGCATTGGTGCAGGCCGGAATTAAGGAGGGAGATACGGTATACGTCGGAGACAATGAGTTCGTATTCTCGATCAACATAGTTTCTGATTAACGAGGACGGAGGTTCGGTTGATGGCTTGTTTTCAGTGCGGCAATTGTCAGGGATCGGACTTGCTTTATTATTGTACCGCGCGGAATGAGTTCGTTATCCGGGAAAAGGCCGTTGTGGTGGCGGAGGAGCGGGGCGTATCTCATTGGAAAAAAGGTAGTCCCCAATACGAAAGCAGACGGCGCATTCGTAAGGAAAAAGAGATCTCTTGATTTGTGTTAAAATTAATACGGAATTATATTTCATCAAGCCGCTTTTAGCAGCGGCTTTTTGTCATTGTGTCCCATTGTGGGTTTCTTTAAGTTCTTCTCAGGATATAGAACCTTTGATATAATAGCTACAATCTTAAATCAAGAATAATTAAAGTTGGGGAATAAGAGGCCGCTGAAAAACTTGAAACCATAAAATTGATTCACAATATTTGATAGCCTAAAAATAGCTAATTACTATATATTGTGAACCAATCCCATGAATAAGGTTTTTTCAGTGCCTCGGGAATAGGTCATTATAGGAGGAATCCAGATGCAATTGACCAGCAAAGAACGGGCTTACCTTCGTGGATTGGGTCATAAGTTGGATCCCGTAGTCTATGTGGGAAAAGGCAATGTTACCCCCACTGTTCGACAGAGCGCAGATGAAGCGTTGACAACCCGTGAACTCATCAAAGGGAAGGTTCAACCCGAGGCATTGGTCTCAGCCAAGGAAGCTGCAGCGGATCTGGCTGAAGCCTGTAAGGCTGAGGTGGTAGGCACCATTGGCGGCACTTTTTTGCTCTTTCGGAGAAATCCGGAAAATCCCCGGATCGTTTGGGAGGATTAATATGGATCGTTTTCGGTTATGTGCTTCGGCGCGCCGTATTGTCGTTAAGGTAGGGACCAGTACACTGACGCATGCCAATGGTCAATTAAACTTTCAGCGCATGGATGGGTTGGCTCGTCAGTTGACGGATCTGCGAAACAGCGGCAAAGACGTGGTGTTGGTCTCTTCCGGAGCAGTCGGTGCGGGTCTTGGCCGCCTAGGTTTTACTCAACGACCCAAAACAATGCCGGAGAAACAGGCTGCAGCTGCAGTGGGTCAGGGACTCCTCATGCAAATCTATACTAAATTATTTGGCGAGTATAACCAGGTGGTTGCCCAGGTTTTACTGACTCGGGAGGATCTGGATCATCGTTTAAGATACTTAAATGCTCGCAATACATTGAACACGCTTCTAAGTTACGGTGTAATTCCCATCATTAATGAGAATGACACGGTGGCTACGGAAGAGTTGCGCAATCTACATTTTGGAGATAATGATCGTTTATCCGCCATGCTTGCCTCCGCCATCAATGCCGAACTCTTAATCCTGCTCTCTGATATCGATGGGTTATATAATCAGGATCCCCGACGTCATTCCGATGCCCAACGCTTGCAGGTCGTTGAGGAGATTACTCCAGAGATTGTGGCAGGCGCAGGGGGCGCGGGAACCTCTCGTGGAACTGGAGGTATGGCAACAAAGATAGAGGCTGCCCGAATGGCCACGTTTTCTGGAACGGCTATGGTCTTAGCGGATGGATCATTACCCGGTGTGATCGATGACATTTTGAATGGGAAGCCCATTGGGACTCTTTTTATGCCGCGGGAAGAGTCACTTCTACAGCGTCAACGTTGGATTGCGTTTGCAGGATCCTCTGCGGGTATCCTTCACATCGATGAAGGCGCTGCCTCAGCCCTTTTGGAACGGGGAAAAAGTCTTCTTCCGTCAGGCATTACCGAAGTGAGCGGGAGTTTTGAACCGGGCGATCTTGTGCAAATCATCAATTCTCAAGGGCAAGAGATCGCACGAGGGTTAATCAACTATAGTGACGGCGATGTGCGGCAAATTATGGGCCATAAGAGTTCAGAGATTGAGGGAATTTTAGGTCATAAAAATTTTGATGAGATCATTCACCGGAATAATCTTGTTTGTCTTATTCAATAATTTAAGGGATGGATTGGAATGCGAAGGGGAATCTATGGCGGAAGCTTTGACCCGGTGCATCTGGGCCACTTGCTTCTGGCGGAGACGGCATGGGAAGAGATGGGGTTAGATGAATTACTCTTTATTCCGGCAAATCGTTCTCCGTTAAAGGAAACGGGTGCGGCGACGGCGGAGCAACGATGGACTATGCTCAATTTGGCGGTCAAAGACCGAATGGGTTTTACGACCTCAAGATTGGAATTGGATCGTCAACCACCTTCCTATACCGTGGAAACGCTTCATGCACTGACTTCCCAATACCCTGCGGATGAATGGGTTCTAATCCTTGGAGCCGATAGTCTGAAAGACTTCGCCATTTGGCGCAGCAGCAAGGAGATAATGGAAATGGCCAGTGTGGCGGTGGGAAACAGGCCAGGCCACCACCGGGAACTTCCAGGGACATTGCAATCCTATCGTCAACGGTTTACTTTTTTATCGGGTCCTTGCTGTGAGTTATCATCCACGGAGATTCGAAAACGAGTTTCGAATGGACGATCCATACGCTATCGTGTACCCCTGGAAGTTGAAGACTTCATCCGTGGAACCGGCCTTTATCGTTGATGGATTTTCAACCTCTTCCAACGGTCGTTGTATACTCCTTTAGGAAACTGTACAAAATAGGTTTAGGGTTGCGTTGGGTGGCTCGGGAACAGCGCCGACTCTTTCTTCGGGACCGCCACCTCCTCTTTTTAAGAACGCACCTGAGATTGATGGAAAGCGAGGAAGGCGGATTGAAGACATTATACGTCGGGAATCTTCCCTGGTCCACAACGGAAGATGATTTGGCTGAAATCTTCTCTGCTGCGGCAGAGGTCAAAGGCAGCCGGATCATTACTGACCGTGAAAGCGGACGGTCCAGAGGATTCGGCTTTGTAGAAGTCGATGACAATATGGCTGATCAAGTCATTGAAACGATGAATGGCAAAGTCATAGGCGGGCGTGAAATCATCGTGAATGAAGCAAAACCAAGACAACAAATGTAAACCAAAAATAAGGTGCACGGTGCACCTTATTTTTTTAAACTTTCATAAGATAATATGAAAGTCGGAATTTAGAAATCATAATTCAGGAGTCAGAACGGTTGAGAAGGCCTTTGGTGAAGGGGAAGGGTTCTCTCGCAAAGGCGCGAAGAGCGCAAAGGGTGGGAGTGGGACTGTAAGAGGTTGTTTTATAAATATCTTTGCGTCCTTGGCGATCTTGGCGAGAAAATTTAAGACCTCAGCGGCTTGGGAGAGGCCTTAGCGGGAGAATAAAAGGCGTCCTTGAATCGACGTAAATATGCCGGAGCATTCTGACTACTGACTCCTGTCTTCTGACTACTATCTTACTGAATCAACTTTATAATCATATAAACAAAAAGATTCCGTTTGGTTAAAAGGAGTTACCATTGCAGTTGAAGAAATAGTTATAATTAAAGGAACTTCTAATGGAAATGGAGAGGCGTGAAAGCGTGGCGGAGAAAACAACCGGACTTAGGTCCATCCTCGAAAAGCAGTTATCGTCTGCCCGCTATCAACACTCCTTAGGCGTTATGAATCTATCCCGTGAATTGGCCGAGATCTACGGTGCGGACCCCGCCAAGGCTGAGATGGCAGGATTACTCCATGATGTCGCTAGGGAGTATCCGCCAAAAAAACTATTGGAAACAGCCTATCGATGGGCAATTCCTATAGAGCCCTGTGAAGAGAGAATACCCCTTCTTCTTCATGGTGTTGTGGGCGCCGCCGTGGTCCGTCGCGATTTCGGTGTGGATGATCCTGAGATATTAGAGGCCATTGCTCTTCATATAACGGGAGCGCCATCCATGTCGTTAATAGCGCAGATCGTCTTTCTGGCAGATTTTGCGGAGCCGAATCGGCGGTTTGGCACAGCCCGGTTTGCCCGCGAGCTTGCTAAGAGCAACCGCCTGGCTGCGCTGGAATATGTTTTTAACCAGGAGATTATCTTTGTTATTAATCAAGGCTTCATTCTTCATCCAAAGACAGTTGAAGCCCGCAATCGCCTATTGCAAGTGGGTGATTTATCACTATCCGAGGAAACACAGGAGGTTAAAGTATGACAGACCAGGAGCTGCTCTCTCTAGCCTGGGAGGCTATACTCGACAAAAAAGGACGTGAGCCCGTCCTATTGGATTTACGTGATATTATTCGCGTTGCGGACTACTTCATCGTGGTCGGAGCAGATAATGTTATCCAAGCCAAGGCGATCGCTGATCGCATCGCCGAGGCCTTAATGGAACATGATATCGAGCCGCTAAGGCGGGAAGGCTACCAGCATGGAAGTTGGATTCTTTTGGACTACGGATTTTTGGTCGTTCATATCCTTCTGCGGATGGAGCGGGAATTCTATCGTTTAGAGCAACTATGGCATGACGCCAAACCGATGGAAATGCCGCTCTCTTGACAAAAAGCTAGGCTTATTCTATACTTGCAACAAAAGCGATGAACGGAAATAACGCCCTGCAATAGGGTTTAAGAGAGCCGGTGGAAGGTGCGAACCGGTCCTTGTCCAAGGCGTAACTCCTCCGTGAGCTGCGAAGCTGAACTCACAGTAAGTTTCGACCCGAACCGGGGTTATGGTCAAGAGGGCTTGTTCAAAATGGACTTTTCTTTAAAAAGTTTCGATTTTTGAGAGCCGAAACAGGGTGGTACCGCGGAACAGCCACGCCCCTGGCCATGCCAGGGTTTTTTTATGTGAATTATGTATTAATCCATAAGATGGGGGTATTAGCAATGCGACTGGAGAAATACTCGCACAAACCTGTGGAAGAGAAATGGCAAAAACGTTGGTCCGACGATGAACTCTATCGATCAACCATCGATCCGAATCAACCAAAGCATTATGCCCTAACGATGCTGCCGTATCCCAGCGGTGATCTTCATATCGGCCATTGGTACGCCATTACACCATCCGATGCGAGAGCCCGCTATATGCGCATGCGTGGTTATAATGTCTTATTTCCGATGGGATTTGACGCTTTTGGCCTGCCCGCGGAGAATGCCGCCATCAAAAGGGGGATTCACCCCGCCGATTGGACATTGAAAAATGTCGAACGGATGAGAGAACAACTCAAATCGATGGGAGCTAGCTTTGATTGGGAACGGGAAGTTGTTACATGCTTACCCGAATATTATAAGTGGACACAGTGGTTCTTCCTGAAGTTCTTTGAAAAAGGCATCGCTTATAAAAAATTCTCCCCTGTAGACTTCTGTCCTTCCTGCAATACAACCCTCGCTCGGGAACAGGTGTGGGGAGAAGATCGCCATTGTGAACGATGCGACACCCCTGTAGTTAAGAAAGAATTGAATCAATGGTTCTTTAAGATCACCGACTATGCCGAGGAGCTTCTGGACTTCACCGGGATAGATTGGCCAGAACGTGTCGTAACAATGCAACAAAACTGGATTGGGCGGAGTGAAGGCGCTGAAGTAGTCTTTAAGACCGAGTCCGGTCAGGAATTAACGATCTTTACGACTCGCCCGGATACGCTTTGGGGTGTTACCTTTATGGTCTTAGCCCCGGAACATCCATTGGTCGATGAGTTAACCAAAGCCGAGCAATGCCAGGCCATGGAGGCTTATCGCATCCAAGCCGGTCGTCAGACGGAGATTGAACGCATGGCAACGGATAAGGAAAAAACCGGCGTTTTTACCGGTTCATATGCCATCAATCCCGTCAATGGGGAGCGAGTGCCGATTTGGGTCGCGGATTATGTCATGATGGGATATGGCACGGGGGCTATTATGGCGGTTCCTGCCCATGATCAACGGGACTTCGATTTTGCCAAGAAGTTTGGATTAGAGATAAAAGTTGTAATCCAGCCCGATGGTGAAGAAAGCATTGACGCCAATATGATTCAGGCCGCAGTTCCCGCCCATGGTACGATGGTACATTCTGGAGCGCTATCGGGTACACCTGGGGATGAATCGCTGCATAAAGCCATCGGGTATGTTGAGGAACTCGGAGTTGGCAAAGCAGCGGTCAATTATCGCCTGCGGGATTGGCTGATCAGCCGTCAACGCTATTGGGGCGCTCCGATTCCCACCATCGATTGCCCATCCTGTGGCACAGTTCCCGTACCCTATGACGAACTCCCGGTTATGTTGCCCGAAGATGCGGAATTCCTACCTACCGGCGAGTCGCCGTTGAAGTATCATGAAGGATTTAAAAAGACGACATGCCCATATTGTGGAGGGCCGGCTGAGCGCGAAACGGATACGATGGATACCTTTATGTGTTCATCGTGGTACCAATATGGTTACGTATCCCCTTATCATCAAGGCGAAACACCATTGGATGAAAAGGAGGCCGCCTATTGGCTGCCGGTCGACCAATACACCGGCGGTGTGGAGCATGCTTGTATGCACTTGATCTATACGAGGTTCTTTACGAAGGTCATGCGTGATTTGGGACTTGTATCCTTTGATGAACCCATGGTTTCTTTGCGAAATCAAGGGATTATCCTGGGGGAAGACAGTGAAAAGATGAGTAAGTCCCGGGGTAACGTTATTGCTCCCGATAATTTGGTGCAAGACTTCGGCGCCGATGCGGTACGCGCTTATCTCATGTTTGGCTGGCGTTGGGAACAAGGCGGGCCATGGGATGGCCGGGGCGTGGAGGGGGTTTACCGTTTCTTGCATCGGGTCTGGGAGTTAATCCTAGGTGAAGTTCCTGCAAGTGCCATTGACTCCGGAATCGAGCGGTCGCTGCTTCGAAAGGTTCATCAGACCATTGGAAAAGCAACGCAAGATATGGATAATTTCTCTTTTAATACGTATATTGCAGCCATGATGGAACTCTCAAATACCATGGCGAAAGCAAAACCCTCGGTCTATGGGGGAACTGCTTGGAAAGAAGCCCAAGAAGTCTTCACACTTCTTCTAGCTCCGGCATGTCCTCATATCACCGAAGAGATCTGGGAACGCCTAGGTCATGACAGTTCCATTCATAACGCGCCATGGCCAAAGGTCAATGCAGAGCTTGCCGCCGAAGATATGGTGGAATTGGGTATTCAAATCAACGGCAAGGTCAAAGATCGCATCGCATTACCTAAGGATACTCCTGAAGAAGGGGTCAAAGAAGCGGTTTTGGGCCGTTCCTTGGTTCAAGAGGCGCTCGCGGGAAAAGAGATGGTGAAGTTTATCGTTGTCCCGGGACGAATCGTCAATATCGTGGTTCGATAATCTAAATACCTAAAGGAAAACTCCTCGGAATTTGGATCAAATGCCTCCCTGTTGAACAGGGAGGCTTTTTTTCTCCGGTATAAACGCCCACTTGAGCGGGGAATTTACATCTAGAAGAGCTGAACGCGTTCTCTTGCTGAAGGAGTGTTTGAGTTGTCCATATCTTCTTACCGACGACAGATCGCCGTATTAACTATCCTAATCGCTTTATTCCTTTTTGGAGGTTCGATCGTCTACCGAATTGCTTCGTTACCGTCGGATCTTCGGTTAGCTCCGGGACAAGACTTGAAGTTATCGTTAAAAGGACCTTTTCGTTTCTATTTGCCGCCTAATTCTTCATTGGGCTTCATCGGCGAAGAGCGGGGGAGAAAGATCTCTGTCAAAGAGGGTGGTCTATGTTCAACGGTAATGCTAAAACCGTTACAGGAGGGGATCTCCGAGATTCAAGTTCGTCTCTTTGGGATACCCTTGCGGAATGTTAAAGTCAATGTACTAAGGCTCCCGGCGGTTTATGCCGGGGGACAGGCAGTCGGTGTATTAATCGCTGAGGAGGGTGTTGTGGTGGTTGGAACAACACCCGTCAAGGATGATTTAGGCAAGAGCTATTTCCCTGCGCGCCAGGCAGGAATCCAAGTGGGTGACCTGCTGCTTTCCATCAACAACCGTTCCATAAACCGACTTGATCAGTTGGAATCCATGGTTCAGAACGAAGCAGCGATAAAGACTCCGATGACACTCAAAGTGCGTCGTGGCTCCGCTCTGCACTATTTAGAAATGACGCCGATAAAGCAGACGATTAATGGTCAAATACGGTATCGAATGGGAGTCTATGTGGAGGATCCGGCAGCCGGTGTTGGGACCATGACCTTTATCGCAGAGGATTTAACCTTTGGAGCATTGGGTCACCGTATAATCGGTTTTGGACAGCAACCCGTATCCCTAGAGAATGGGCGAATCGTCCAAGCCCGCATCACCGGAGTTCGTCCAGGCGCTCGTGGCGAACCCGGAGAAAAGATCGGTATCTTTGCCAGCAACGATGATATAATTGGCGATATACAAGAAAATACGCCCTATGGAATCTTTGGGAAACTAAGGATACGCCCAAGCGGAGATCATTCAGATAAACCTTATCAAGTTGCTTTAGTGGGTGAGGTTAAAACGGGTCCCGCCGAGATCCTAACAGTTCTTTCAGGGGAACGAATCCAAAGGTTTGATGTCCGGATACAGAAGGTTTTTGCTCAATCTCAACCCAACGATAAAGGTATGGTAATCAAAGTCGTCGATCCAGAATTGCTTCGGAAGACCGGAGGGATTATTCAAGGAATGAGCGGAAGCCCAATAATACAAGACGGAAAACTGGTGGGAGCCGTGACACATGTTTTTGTCAACGACCCAACCCAGGGTTATGGAGTGTTTGCAGAATGGATGTTAAAAGCCAGCGGATATTTGGATAATAAAGAGGAAGATATTGCTTCCTAATATTTGGGCTGCTTTTATCAGCAGCTTTTTTTGATGATTAGGCTGATGCAAAAATCAACGGGTCTGCCTCTCAAAGATACAATAAAGGAGTTCGGATGGGATAATTTAAGCGCAAATTTAAGTTCTTTTTTAAACAAAGAGGATTTTCTGGAAAGCTCCACGAAGTATTAGTAAGTTTTTCCGAACCTTAATTAGGGGGCACCTAAGCAAATGAAGAATGCGGCAATCCGAATTGGTGTTGCTGAAGATAATTTAGACTTCAGTTTAATTCTAAAAGAATTTTTAGATCGCTTTGACGACTTATCGGTTGTCGCAACCGCCAACGATGGATTGGAAGCCATTCGAATGTTGGAGGAAGAACCCGTTGATCTATTGCTTTTAGATATGATCATGCCCAAGTTGGACGGGATCGGTGTCCTTGAAAGGATCCGGCAATGGTCATCTCGTCCCCGAATTATTATTTTTTCGGCGTTTGGCCATGAAGAAATGACGCGAAAAGCAGTGGAGCTTGGGGCCGATTACTTTATTATAAAGCCCTTTGACCTTCAAGTCTTAGCCCGCCGAATTCGAGAGATTGCGGGAACTGTTCAATTTGGCTCTGAAAGGCCCATGATGGACTCCGTTGAGTTGGAGATCGAGAGGGAGGTTACGCAAATCCTGCATAAACTTCGTATACCTCCGCATTTCAAAGGTTATACCTATCTTAGAGAAGCCATTCTTCGTTGTGTGGCGGATCCTTCATTGGTTAATGAGGTAACGAAGAAACTTTACCCCCAGATTGCCGCTAAATTCGATACGACTCGCCATCGGGTTGAGCGTTCGATGAGGTTTGCTATTGAAACCGCATCTGAACGTGGGGAGTTAGACTACCTCTATCAAATCATGGGTTACACAGTCGATGAAAGAAAAGGTAAACCCACAAACGCCTCGTTCATTGCCAAGATAGCTGATCAAATACGTTTGCAAATAAAAGTTCGCCGATGAGGAGACGTTAACCGATGTTGGAGTTGCGTGGGATCGTTCGATCCGACCGGCGGACCAAAGATTTAACCAAACGTCTTCGCCCGGGTGATATTGCCCTCATCGACCATCCCGACTTGGATCATGTGGCGGCAGAGTCACTTGTCCGAAGAAAGGTACGGTTGGTGATTAATGCAAGTTCCTCCATAACCGGGCGATATCCAAATCCAGGTCCGCTAATGCTTTTGGAAGCCGGCATTCCGTTGATTGATGCCGTTGGCCAAGAGTGTTTTTTTGCGCTTGCCGAGGGTGACTGCATAGAAGTTCGAGATTCCCTTATTCTATTAGACGGTAAAGTTGTTGGGGAAGGTAAGCTTCTTGATGAAAATACCGTTGAAGATCTAATGAATGGCGCAAAAAAGAACCTTGGCTCGGAGTTGGAAAAGTTTGTTCAGAATACCTTGGAATATGCCATTAAGGAGAAGAATTTAATCCTTGGTGAATTGGCATTTCCAGAGATTAAAACTCCACTTGGACAACGGCAAGTCTTGGTGGTGGTTCGTGGGCTGAATTATCGGGATGATCTTTCGGCCATCCGCTCCTATCTAAGGGAAGTCAATCCCGTACTGATCGGGGTGGATGGGGGAGCGGATGCGCTATTAGAATTTGGCTGCCAGCCGGATATGATCGTCGGAGACATGGATAGTGTTAGCGATGCGGCGCTTCAATGCGGCGCCGAACTTGTGGTTCATGCCTACCCCGACGGACGCGCGCCAGGTTTGGATCGTTTGGAAGCAATGGGATTGTCTCCGGTTGTCTTTCCCGCTCCCGGCACCAGTGAAGATATTGCGCTCCTGTTGGCCTATGAAAATGGCGCAGATCTTATTGTAGCGGTAGGGACCCACTCCAATATGATTGATTTTCTAGAGAAAGGCCGCAAAGGTATGGCCAGTACTTTTTTGGTGCGGCTTAAAGTGGGGTCGATACTCGTCGATGCTCGAGGAGTCAGTCGTTTGTATCGAGGACGGATGCGCCTCAAATACCTTGCGTTAATCCTTGTGGCCGCCTTAATTCCTTTGTTTATTATCCTATCCCTAAATGAATTTAGTAAGGAATGGTTGCGTTTGCTTTGGATTCGCCTGAGAATTCTCTTTGGGTAACCTACGTATTTCCTCAGGAGGTAAAACCTCATTATGATTATTGATATTCGGTACCATATTGCTTCGTTGGTTGCCATCTTTCTTGCCCTGGGCATTGGTATGCTGATCGGCAGTGCGCTGATGGGCAATGACGCGTTAGTTGTCGAACAGGAAAAGATGATCTCCCGCTTGGAGAAGGAGTTTGATCGATTAAAAGTCGAACTCAAAGATGGACAGGACAAGATCAACAAACAAACCGTGGAACTTGCTGTCGATAGACAATTCCATCGCAGCATTGTGCCGTCGCTCATCCGTGACCGGCTTCTCGATCGGAGAATACTGATTGTTCGCACCAGTGATGATTTTGATATACGAATAGCAAAGGAATTGGCTCAAGTATTGACCACTGCAGGCGCTGAAGTTCCTTCTATTACAACATTTCATCAATGGCCGAATCTAAACGATCCCACCGAACGTCATGCTGTGGCCGTCGGTTTGGGGAAAGATCCAAATCATCCCCGTTGGATGCAACAGATGTTCAGTGGCATTTTAGACGAACTAAGTTCGGGGCGGGGCAATGCTTTTTTGTCTGCTCTGCAAAGCCAAGATTATCTTCAACTCTATGGCGATTATGGTAAAGGGCCGGCAGACACCATAATTTTACTGGGTGGCGGTCATGATCCGGAATACTGTCGGGTTCGGGATATCGATCTGCCTCTGCTGGATTCTGCAAAAAAGCTGGGGCTTACTGTTGTAGGGGTTGAACCGCTCTCTGCTCAGTATTCATATATTAGAGATTATCGAAAAAAGGGAATTACCACGGTGGATAATATTGAGACGGCGCCGGGTCAGGTGGCGCTAATCTTGTCGCTCAGTGAGGGTAAACGCGGAAATTATGGCGTCAAGGATACGGCTCGGTTGCTTTTGCCAGAGATCGGCGGAAAAAATGAAGGAAGGCCTTGAATGCCTTACGGATTGGAGGAGAACTTATTGGCGGAAACCCCCGATATATCCGTTTTGGTTCCGGCCTATAATGAAGGAGAACGGATTTTCCAAACTGTTACAGCGATTCGCCAGGATCCCCGTATCAACGAGATCATTGTCATCAACGATGGCTCTTCAGACAACACGACGACTGAAGCTGAACGAGCGGGAGCCAAGGTGTTGGTCTCCGCAAAAAATGTGGGGAAGGGCGGGGCTTTGAATCTGGGCCTAAAAGAAGCCACCGGTGACATCATCGTTCTGCTCGATGCAGACCTGGGCAGTTCTGCACGGGAAATGGGAAAATTGCTCGATCCGCTTTTGCAAAATAAGGCGGATTTAACCATTGGCCGATTTCCCCCTGCTAAAAAGAAGGGTGGATTCGGCTTCGTTTTGAAGTTGGCCAAAAAAGGAGTAAGATCCTTGACGGGTTTGGATCTCCAAGCTCCGCTCTCAGGGCAACGCGCCATGCGCAAAGAGCTCGTTGCTGAACTGGGAGGCTTTGAAGCGGGCTTTGGTGTAGAGGTTGGCATGATCATCGATCTCTCTCGTAGAGGTTATGTCATAAGAGAAGTGCCGGTTCAAATGACCCATGCTGAAACAGGTAGGGATTTGGCGGGATTTTTGCACCGCGGCAAACAGTTCTATGATGTGGCGCGGGTTTTGCTGAAACGAATGTGGTAAGGAGGACGACGGATGGGGAAGATTATTACGTGGATTCTCATAGGATTTGGGATGTTTATCTCCACCCGAGCGGTCCTTCCATTTTTAGCTGGTTTATTGGAGAGAGCCGGGTTAACTCGGGTTAATTACCGGGGTGAAGCCATCCCAGTCGGTGCGGGACTAATCTTTATACTCATCACACCGTTATGGCTTATCATCGGGCTTTTAGTAGGCTTAGGAAATTATAGCATCGTCAATATCTTTCTGCTTCTCTTTGCTCTATTCGGTATGGGGATGGTCGGCTTTTTAGACGATGTACTCGGAAATCATGAAGAAAAAGGTTTTGTTGGACATTTCCGTGCCCTTTTTCAGGGACGATTGACTTCCGGCGCGTTAAAGGCTCTTTTTGGTGGAGTTATCGCTATGGTATTGGCGGTTGGTTTAATTACCATCGATCCATATCTGGAAAGAAGTTCCTGGTTGATCCGGTTCGTGACGTTTCTTATCAATACGGTTTTAATTGCGTTGACGACAAACTTCATCAATCTACTGGACTTAAGGCCTGGACGGGCGGGTAAGGTGTTTTTGTTGGGTCTCGTTATTACCTTCTTTCTAGCGAGACGTCCCGAATTAGTCGGTCTATTCATCCCCGTCGCCCTTGGCGTATTAAGTTATATCGCATTTGACCTCAAAGCCCGCGTTATGATGGGTGACACGGGATCGAATCTGTTGGGCGGTATATGGGGGCTCATGATGGCTTGGACATTTACGCCATGGGCCAAGATTGTGGCTGTCTTCATTCTGCTTGGCTTTAATTTATTATCGGAGATCGTTTCTTTTTCTGTCCTAATCGAGCGTTCACGGATATTGCGTTTCATCGACCATATTGGTAGGGGGCGTACGGATTGAAGCTAGGCGTACATGTTTCCATGGGTAAAGGATTTGTCGATGCGGTCTCTCAGGCGACAGCCACAACATGTGAAGCTTTTCAGATCTTTGCAGGCAACCCTCGGGGATGGGCGCGCAAACCGTTGCCGGAGAAAGATGCCGAAGCATTTTGCCTTGCGCGGGAGAAGGCGGGTCTGGGTCCGGTCGTTGTTCACCTGTCCTATCTGCCCAATATGGCATCTCCCGATAGCGAGCTATATGAGAAGTCGGTCTTGGCAATGGCTGAGGACTACCAACGCGCGAACATGTTGGGAGCTGAGTATTTTGTAATGCATCCCGGGAAACATGGGAAGGGTGAACTGCCGTCCGTTGGTCTGGAACGGGTGGCTCACGGGGTAAAGGCCGTATTAAGTAAAGTTGAAGGACCCACCCGTTTGCTATTTGAAAATCAGGCGGGTTCAGGCCATGAGATTGCGGGTCGTATTGAAGAACTTGGTATTCTCTTGGATTTGGTGGATATGCCTGAACGGACAGGAATCTGTTTTGATACCTGTCATGCCCATGCCGCCGGTTATGATCTGCGAACCGAGAGCGGCTGGGAAAAGATCAATCGAGAGATCGACGAACATTTAGGATTCGAAAATGTGGCTTTGCTTCACTTAAATGATGCCAAAGGAGAAGTCGGTGGTCACCTGGATCGACATGAACACTGGGGTGAAGGACAATTGGGCGAAATGGGGTTTCGCGCGTTGGTTCGGCAAGCCCGTTGGCGGACGTTGCCTGGCGTGTTGGAAACACCCGTGGATAATCCCGACGATGACCTGAGAAATCTTACATTTCTCAGGAGGATCCTTCAGGAGGAGGGGGCATGAAGGAGAAGATTATCGCCGCATTTGCTCCCCAAGGTGATTTGGCCCGTGTTATGCCTGGCTTTCATCCCCGACCCGCCCAGACAAAAATGGTTCAATTCGTCACTGACGTTTTGTCCCGAGGACTGATGGGTATTGTCGAAGCAGGTACCGGCACTGGAAAATCCTTGGCTTACCTTGCGCCTGTATTAGCGATGTTGCCTCCAGAGGAACGTTTGATCATCAGCACCCATAACATTCACCTGCAGCAACAGATTATGTCAAAGGATCTACCCTTAGCGCAAAAAATCTTGCCTGAGCCGCCAGCGGTTACTTTGCTGTTTGGCCGGGGCAATTATCTATGTCGACGCAAAGTAATGGGGTGGAAAGAGAATGTAACAACGCTCTCCGAAGAGGAGCGGCGTTTTTTATTGCAGATCGAAGAAGCGATGGACAAGGAGTTTGGTCATCGTCATGAGATGCCCTTTGCCGTCGATCATCTGCTTTGGAATCTCTTGTCCTCTGACTCCAAAACCTGTCTTAAATCGCATTGCCCATGGAGCAACGCATGTTTCTGGCAGAGCGCACGAAAAGCTGCCAATAACGCACGGGTGATCGTGGTCAATCACCATCTGCTCATGGCCGATTTGGCCATTCGGTTGCAAGCCGGTTGGGAAACGGAGCGAGCCATCCTGCCATCCTATCAATGGGTGGTGGCGGATGAAGCTCATCATCTCGAAGACGTGGCCGTCGACTATCTTGGTTTCCATTTTCACGAGGATGAACTTCGTTTTCGCTTGGAACGGCTTCTTCGTCGTGATGGTCATAAGAAACGGGGATGGTTGCCCGGGCTGCGTGAAAAAATACTGGAACGGGCGAAAGATCTGGCGGAGCTCCAGAGCCTCTTATCTATGTTGGAAAAACAGTTGATTCCGGCCTTTACGGAACTGGAATCGAAGGGAGAACTCTTCTTTCAAACCCTAAAGAAGGTGACTGAGCAAAAGGGTCGAGGTGGCGAGCTTTCCCGGGTATGGCGGTTCAAAGAGGATTTAACCGCCATTGAAGGAATGGAGACGGCAATCGATGATTTTTTTCTGCAATTAGAACGGACTGTGGATCTTGTCTCCGGTTTTGTGGATTGTCTCGAAGATGACCAAGCCGGTAGTGAAGAGGCCGTTTTCTTGGCGGAGACAGGACGGGATCTATCCGAGCTCCGTCGTGGATTGCCGGTGGCGCTCAATGGCGAATCCAGAGAGACAGTGCATTGGTTGGAGAATAAGGCCTCCAACAGTGGATCGTTGCATCAAGCGCCACTAGAGCTGGGTCCGCTTCTTCATAAAGCCTTCTTATCCCATCTCCACGGGGCGATCTTTACTTCAGCGACGTTGACTGTGGGGGGGCGGACTGATTATTTCCGGGATGGACTGGGTCTTGATCACATTCATTCAAGTCTCCGGCGGGAAATCATTCTTCCACCGGCCTTTGACTATAACAGTCAAGCTTTAGTGCTGTGTCCTAAGGATATATCCGAGCCGGATCGACCGGAGTATACTGCGGATATCATCGCGCTTTTGCCTAAGATTCTTGGAGAATCTCAGGGACGGGCTTTTGTCTTGTTTACCAGCCGGCAACAGATGATGGAGGTCTATGATAAAGTGAAACCGGAGCTTGTCAAAATGGGGATGACCATAATGGTTCAAGGACAGACATCCCGGCATCGGTTGCTCCACCGTTTTCGGCACTCGAAATCTCCGGTTCTCTTTGGCATGGACAGCTTCTGGGAAGGGGTGGATATTCCCGGAGATCAGTTATCCTGTGTTGTCATGACGCGTCTCCCGTTTCGGGTTCCTTCGGAACCGATTCAAGAAGCGCGGATCGAAGCTTTACAAAGAACCGGCGCCGATTCCTTCCATCGTCTCAGCTTGCCCCAGGCGGTCATCAAGTTTAAGCAAGGATTCGGCAGATTGATCCGTTCCCAAGACGATCGGGGCGTTGTGGTGGTTCTCGATGCTCGTTTGGCCAAAAAATCGTATGGAAAAAAATTTATTGATTCATTGCCTGGGGGCGAAGTGAGGTTTGTGGTTAAAGGCCAATTGGCCAGGGAATTAAGGGACTGGATGGATGGACAAACCTAAAGAATTATCTGTCAAAAGCAGGTGGAATTATTGGCCGTATACTTAAGGTATCAGATCGCTGCAATGGCTGGAGTAACCATTGATACGTTGCGATATTATGAGGAAAAGGGTTTGCTTTCTCCCAATAGAGCGCCGAATGGGTACCGCGTTTACTCCGAAGAGACCATCGAACGCTTAATATTTATTAAACGAGCCAAAGAAGCGGGTTTCTCATTGGAGGAGATCCGTAAGACGCTTTTGCTATTTGAATATGATTTTAATGTGGAAGAATTGTCCACAGTCATGTTGGAGGGCGTTGCTGCGAAAATTACTGAGATCGATGGGAAAATTGAGCGGTTGATGGAAGTGCGTGAGGTTTTGATGGAGATATACAGTGGCCTAAGAGACAAACATACCTGCCAGACCATGGAGCCTTTTTTAAAGAAGAATAAATAGAACTTGACCCTGGACTATACTCCAGAGATTATCATGGGAATCAAATGGAGTATAGGGAGGGTATTCACTTGAAGACTGAGATCTACTACGCTTCGGGAACAGGCAATTCATTGGCGGTTGCCAAAACGCTGGCGAGAGAGTTGAATGGCACTTATAATTCGATGATGAGTTCACATCAAAAGGAACGACAAAGGATTGATGGTGAAAGGTTGGGCCTGGTCTTTCCTGTCCAGTTTTTATCCCTTCCCCAAACAGTTCAGTTGTTCCTTGATCGACTTGAATTCAATAGTCAACCTCGAATCTTTGCCGTGGCCACCTGTAATGGTGTGCCAGGACACAGCCTGTATACGGTAGATCGTTTCTTGAAGCATAAAGGCCAGAGGATGAATCTGGGTTTTGCGGTGGATATGCCGGGGAACATCTTGATGAACTCGGAAGAGGTTCAATCCAAGCGTTTGAACAACTCCATGAAAAGGATAGCACAGATCGTTAGCATGGTGGAAGGTGGTCATGAGGGCCATATCGAAGGGGATAATAGTTTAGTGATCCACTGGAAAAGCCGGATATTAGCAGGGTTAGCCCATTTCATGGCGCCACCCTCCCGCCGCTTTTACAAGGAGGACCCATGTAATCAATGTGGAGTTTGCTCCAGAGTCTGTCCATTGGGAAACATTACACAATCTGAATCCGGACCGGTTTGGGCAGAGAACTGTGATTTCTGCATGGCTTGTTATCACTGGTGTCCACGAAATGCTGTGGCGTTAAAAGGTCAAAGAGAAAAACTAAAGCCGTATCATCATCCAGAGATCGGCTTAGACGATATCGCCCATCATCGTTAATCGAGGTTGCTTAAACCAAAGCTTCATAATTAAGCAAGAATGGGAACGACCGTTTTTGCTTATTTTCTATGTTTAACTCGATTGTAACGGAGATGTGCCCTAAAATATGGAGTTTAGACGAATTCTTATGAATATAAATCGGTCGTGGAGGGTTACAATGCAGGGCGGCAGACGGACGATATATTGGCGGATAGGAATGGGGATGGGGTTAATCCCTATTGTCATTGGTATCTTTCACATGACTTGGGTCCAAGGAAGCATCGGTCCCCAAGATGCCCATGCCCTGACCTTAAGTAGCCATTCCATCCTTGAAATTCTCAGACTTTCGGCCACTGCCGGTCAACTGCCGCTGTACTATCTCATCCTAAGTTTCTTCAGCAATCTTTTCGGAACAGAAGCCCTTATGACGCTGCGTTGGGCTTCATTGACCGGTGTTTTGGCGATGGTAGGCTTAGGATTGGGCCCTGTGTCCAAGATCTTTGGGCAAAGGACGGGGATCATCTATTCCTGGTTATGGGTTGTCTTTGCGCTGATCTTCCCGGGTGGCGAGATGATGCCGTGGTCCTCCCTGTTTATAACCGGTGGGATCCTTTATATTTTTATCTTTTATGCGCAGAGCCGAAAGGTAGACATTTTTGTCGGCGGTATCCTGATGCTGGCCGGTTGTTTGACCCATGGCTTAGCCGCATTTGTACTTGGAATCCTTTGGATATACCTTTGTTTAAGGCGTCGGGAGGGAGAGGAGAACCAGCGGAGGTATGCGCTTTGGATTCTCGGGGCAGTTATGCTTGTGTCCGGGGTTTTGCTTTGGGCACTGAAGCTTCATATTGACATTCATTTATTTGGGGAAATAAAACCCATCGATATATTAGAATCCATGATCTATCCCGTCAGTATCAAATTTCCTTCATTTCCTTTTTATGGGCTTTCTGCGTTGAAGGTCGGCGCCGTTGTCTTTTGGGGGCACCGATGTGTCCGGCAAGCGGGCGACGGGGCCCAGTGGGCGTTTCGGTTCTTCGGTCGTATGCTGGGAATAACTTGGGTTGTTGTTACCATCGTTTATGGTTTGGCCGGGCCGGTTCTGGGCAAGAACCCCTACCTTCCCTTAGCCGGCTTGGTTATTTTGCTTCTCGCATACGGCATCAGTCATTTGAGGGGGTTTCGTCTCAAAATCTTTGCCTGTTTAATCCTGGTCATCGGTTTGTTGCCGGTTCTCATCGATCTCAAAGAACAAAGGGAGTATCGAGAATATCAAAGTATCTATGAATATCTTCAGTCAAGAATCGAAACGGACGATGTATTCGTTCACGTGGATAACGAAACCCTGCTCGTTCTGGCCCATTATTTTCCCAGGCACCAACAGATCTTATTTACCGTCGAGAGTAAATGGCTTCCGGCCAAATCCACGGTTTTGAGCTGCAATGCAACGGTCTTCACAAAGAACGACTGCCTTAAGTTTGACCGAAGGGTCTGGCTGGTTCGTAGTATAAAATCGGATAATCTTTATGCTTACGGCAAAGCTTCGATCATCTTGGGTGGGTGGGCTTGGAATGCGAAATTATTTAAGGCGAATCGAGGTAGACCCTCAATTACTATGGAATTGATCGAGCCGGATACAATTTATCGGCGTTAGACAGACGCTTCCCCTTGATGGGAGAAGAGATCCTATGTTATAATGAAAACGAACATACGTTCGATTGACCGTAAGGAGGCGGACCGTGGTGGAGCTAATTGGTGAACCTGTGGATGTGATGGTGGTCTTTAGAGGTGGGAGAGCTTTCCCCAGAGCGTTTTCCTGGAGACGGCGGCGTTATGCAGTGCGGGAGATTACTGCAGATTGGTGCGACTACGAGGGAAGGGTAAAGCGCTATTTTTATTCTGTGGAGACCGACGGCGCCAACCTTTATGAGTTGGTTTTTGACTCACACACACTATGCTGGAGATTGATAAAGATCTACTGTGCTTAATTATTCCCAAAAGCCAATGGGGCTGTAATTAATCAAAAAAGGAAATCCCCATCAATATATGGAATAGGAGAATCGGATGGGAAGCGGGGTATGTATCGATGGGACAGATCATGGTAGGCACTTCAGGTTTCTCCTATGGCGATTGGAAGGGTGTCTTTTATCCGCCGGAGATTCCGAAGACTGCCATGTTGCCTTTTTACGCCACGGAGTTCCCTGTGGTCGAGTTGGATTATACCTATTATACGATGCCGACGGCCCGAACGCTCAAGGGGATGTCGGATAAAACCCCTGAGCAATTTCAATTTATCGTGAAGACCCACCGTTCCATCACCCATGCCCCGGAGTCGTCTGTTGATGATTTCGATACAGCATGCCGTGTCTTTAACCATGCTCTTCAACCTTTACAGAATGATGGGAAACTGGCATGCGTGTTGGCTCAATTCCCATGGAGTTTTCGCCCCGGTGATCATACCTGGTCGTTATTGCACCGGTTGCGGGAGAATCTCCAAGAACTACCCCTCATCATTGAGTTTCGTAACATCGCTTGGGTGGTCAAGGAGACCTTCTACCATCTGCACGATTTGGACATTGGATTTTGTTGCGTCGACGAGCCGTCCCTCAAAGGTCTCTTTCCACCCATCGCGTTGGCCACCTCCAAGATCGGTTACATTCGGTTTCATGGGCGTAATGCGGCGCAATGGTGGAATGCCAAAGAGGGATGGGAACGCTATAATTACCTGTACAACCGCGATGAATTAAGGGAATGGTTGCCAAAGATCCGTCACGTGGCGGATCGGACAGATCGCACATATATTCTCATGAACAATTGCCACGCGGGCCATGCCGTAATTAACGCCCGGATGATTCAGGAGTTGATCCAGGAGATTCTGGAGGAGGAAGGATAAAAACACCCATTGCATTTTCGGTGATAATGTGGTAGAATCAAAAAAATTAATATCGTATGGTGATGAAAGAGGAAAGTACGTCCTTCGAAAGGCTCGGTCAGAGAAGGGGAGCCGCCGGCTGAGAGCCCCCGACGGGATGCGTTGACAGAAGTTCCCTCTGGAGCTGCCGCCTGAAAGATTAATTGAGTAGGGTGTGCCGGAACCCCGCCGTTATCATCGGGGGAGGGTATCGATGGGCATCGAAGGATAGCCTTTCCGTACCTTTAAAGCGGGTCGTTTAACGGCCAATCAGGGTGGTACCGCGGAGTAATCCATGCCCCTTCGTCCTTGAGTTAATTAAGGCGAAGCGGCATGGATTATTTTATTTTTAGGAGGAATGGTTATGGTTATCGTTATGCGGTCCAGCGCTCCAAAGGAAGCAGTGGAGAAGGTCGAGCGTACTCTGGGTGATTGGGGATTTAGTCTTCATGTAATTGAAGGCGTGGAAAAACGCGTTATTGCAGCAGTGGGTGATAAGCGCCGTGTCGATTTTGGTTTTTTGGAGAATTTACCGGGTGTTGAGAAAGTCGTACCGATCCTATCGCCTTATAAACTCGTATCGGCGGAGGCGCAACCGGAGCCCACGCTCATCCATGCCGGTAAAGTCGCCATCGGCGGAGACCATCTCGTGGTCATGGCCGGACCATGCGCTGTCGAATCGGAGAGACAGTTGATGGCGGCGGCCCAAGGTGTGGCGGAAGCTGGGGGCCATTTTTTGAGAGGTGGGGCATTTAAGCCAAGGACATCTCCCTATGCCTTTCAGGGATTGGAGGACGAAGGGTTAGCCATGCTCTCGCGGGCCAGAGCCGCTACAGGGATGCCCATCGTAACAGAGGCAGTGGATCTGACTCAAGTGGAACGTGTTGCGGCGACCAGCGATATCATTCAGATTGGCGCGCGGAACATGCAAAACTTCGGTTTGTTGAGAGCCGTGGGGCGCGCCGGGAAGCCGGTTCTACTAAAACGAGGACTCTCCGCCACGATTCAGGAGTGGTTGATGTCGGCCGAGTATATCCTCGCAGAGGGCAACCCCAACGTGATCCTCTGTGAGCGGGGAATTCGAACCTTTGAGACGGCTACCCGCAATACCTTGGACTTAAGTGCTGTCGCTATGGTTAAGACCCTAACCCACCTTCCGGTGTTGGTCGACCCAAGCCATGGCACAGGCAAAAGGATTTTGGTTAAACCCATGGCAAAGGCTGCTGTGATGGCGGGGGCCGATGGGTTGATGATTGAGGTTCATCCTGAGCCAGAAGCTGCATTGTCAGACGGCGATCAATCGCTTTCCGTACCCGAATTTCGGGAGTTAATGGCCGAACTTGAGCCCATTGCAGCGTTAGCTGGGCGTCCTTTGAAGCGATAAACCGGGTGCGCTGGAAGTTTTTTATTGAAAATACGATGATAAGCTTGCCTTATATGGAAGAACATGCTATAATTTGTTCATGAATATGTTCTACTATACCATATATGGATATTAGAGCATCTAGAACAAAGCCCAAATGGGGGGTGAGGTCGATGATGGTCGTTCAGAAATGGCTCCGAGATGTTACAGGCACATTGACACAGGATGAGATCGACCAAATCGTTTCCTATCTCACCGACAGTCAGGTTCCGCCTTCTTTCGATGAAAAGGTGGAGATGCTGCGTCGGGCCGGAAGAAATTTCCGTCTCCAACGAGCCTAAAACCAGTCTATCGATTCATAACGTCACCCATTAAGGAACGAGTCCTGTTTCTTTGAAACGAGGATGCGTTCCTTTTTCTCCTTTTTTAGGCCCTAAGTCGTCGGCCGCGTCAGCTTCCGCTGACGCACGTGAAAGGATGAAAATGGGTTAAATGAATGCCAAATCTGTCCACCCAGCCATAAATGACTGGGCTGAGTTTGGGTACGGTCCAAAACCCCTACGGGGTTCCGTGATGCTTCGAAGAATGAACCGAACCCTACCGGCAGGTAGGGTTTTAGAGTGTTTCTAAATCTCAGCCCAGGGTTTTAACCCTGGGTGGACAGTTCTACAAACGAAGCGAAGGTTATTTTCTAAGTAGCAATTAGGGTCCGAACTCATCCTCGTTCTCCTTCTCTTTGCGGAAAGAGAAGGAGACGTAGAATATGCTTCGAAGTCTTGGCATCAGTCTTACGTCAATTCTCATCTTGATTAGGCCTTTTTCCCTCTCTTTGGCAAAGAGAGGGAAACAAAAAGGGTGAGTTTGGACTACAAAGCCGGACCCAAATAGAAAGGCAATTTTGTGGACGACAAGGGTATTTTCTAAGCAGAATATATTGAATGGAGGAGTGCTTTATGGGTCTTGATCTTCTAAAACAGCGAATTAGCGTACGTAGGTATGAGGCGCGTGGAATCGAACGGGAGAAGTTAGAGGCGCTGGTGGAGGCTGCTCGGTTTGCGCCGACGGCTCGAAACGAACAACCCTGGGAGTTTGTGGTGATTACCGAAAGGACTGGACTGGAAGCCTTGGCCAAACTGGCGGATCATGGTCGATTCGTTGGGGAAGCGGGAGCGTGTATTGCTGTTTTTTGCCGTGACACCAAGTATTACTTGGAAGATGGCAGTGCGGCCACGACCTATCTTTGTTTGGCTGCGACGGCACTGGGTTTGGGGTCGTGCTGGATCGCTGGGGATAAGAAGGATTATGCAGAGGAAGTCCGTCGAGTCTTAGCCATGCCGGAGGGATACCGTCTGGTCTCGTTGGTTTCTTTGGGGTATCCCGCTGAGCATCAACCGAAATCGAAGCGGTCTACTTCGGAGACGATTCACTGGGAGCGGTTTTGACCTGGGCGAGGCTACGATTGACATGACGCTTGGGACAGTGATATACTATTTGTAGATTTCGAGTAAAGACGATTGAGAGCAGCAAGAGAGTTTCTAGCGTAGATTAGCAAAGTGATAGCATGAGATGAGCAGAGGCGAGGCTGTAGAAGGTTTTTTTCAACCGGACAGTTCGTCCGGTTGTTTTTATTTTTGGAAGAGCGGTGAGCCTGAGTATGTTTTAAGGAATTATTGCCGGGGTAATAATTCGATTTGTTCCAAAATGTCCTGGCGGATGTTTTAGGATAAATACATGAGATTAGAGGAGGAGAGTTGAGTGGAGACACGTGTAAGAACTGTTGAGAAGAAGGGCATTAATGCATTGGATGTGGCGTTGGTTGCTGTATTGTTAGCAGTTGGCGCGGTTCTAAGAATGTTTGTTCCCCCGTTCTTTGGCATTACACCGAACTTGGTCATCGGCATGTATTGCTTGGCTATTCTTTTAATTCGCCCCAAATTTCTTTCGATTATTGGTATTGGGCTCGTGGCAGCCGCAATCTGCCAATTGACGACAAAGTCCCTCTTTCCCTATCTTAATTTCCTCAGTGAACCCATCGGCGCTTTAGTAGTCGGAGGTCTATCCCTCATTAATTTTGAGGCTGGTTTTCTCAAGTATGTCCGGCCATTGATCATCACATTCCTCGGCACGGTAGCCAGCGGTTTAAGCTACGTTTTTATTTTCAAAGGCATTGCCTTGTTGGGGACAGTTCAAAATAACCCGGCCTTTTCTGCGCTGCTTTACGTTGTTTTTGTAACAGCGTTTGTCAATTCTGTCGTTGCAACCATTCTATACTTTCCGTTGAAGGCCGCTTTAGGGAGAACACGGTGAGCGAAACCATCGTTCAACGTGCTATGGTGGAAGATGCCGACGAGATTTTGGCATTGCAAAAGCTGGCTTACCAAAGCGAGGCCGCGATCTGGAACGACTACAGCATTCCTCCCCTTCGCCAAAGCCTTGAAGAACTCTGCGAAGAATTCAAGGATCATGTTATTCTTAAGTTGTGCGAAGATGGGATGATCATGGGATCGGTTCGGGCCGTTCAAAGGGTGAACACCTGTTATATCGGAAGGGTCATTGTTCATCCGGAACGGCAGAACAAGGGCCTGGGTAAATTACTAATGGCCGCAATTGAAGGGGAGTTCCCCAAAGTGTCGCGCTTTGAGCTCTTTACAGGGACGAAAAGTGAGCGCAACCTATATTTCTATCAAAAGCTCGGGTATAAAATCTATGATCAAAGGCCATTGAGCAAAGATGTTTCCCTTTACTATCTTGAGAAGAGAGTCGATTAGAACACAAATATTGGGATGATCCGTGCCCGCGGTTTCATCCCTCTTCTGCTTCGTTACTGTTAAGTTAATTGGAGTAGGAGAGGGCGCTTGGCATTACAAGGCTTACAGGAGGAGAATATGAAACCCATTATTCGCGTTGAAAGCTTAAGTTACAACTATCCCGGTTCCACAACACCGGCCCTATCGGGATTGGATTTTGATATTTATCCCGGTGAGTTTGTGGGCATAACGGGTTCTGCAGGGGCGGGAAAGTCCACGCTTTTGCTTTGCTTAAACGGTATCATTCCTCACTTTCAAGGAGGTACTGTTGAAGGGGCTGTTTTTATCAATGGCACAGATACTTTCCATACCAATTGCCGGGATTTGGCGCACTGGATCGGCAGCGTTTTTGAAGATCCCGAAGCTCAGATCGTCGCAATGACCGTCGAGGATGAATTGGCATTTGGGCTGGAAAATTTGAATATACCCCGTCAGGAGATGGAGGAACGGATTAACTGGGCGCTTTCGATGGTGGGGATCGTCGAGCTTCGTCACCGTTCGACCACGCAACTTTCTGGTGGACAGAAACAGCGAGTGGCTATTGCAGCTGCGATCGCTCTACGTCCCCGCGTTCTGGTGCTCGATGAGCCCACCTCTGAACTAGACCCCATGGGAACCGTCGATGTCTTCAAGGTTCTTCGTCATTTAAATCGGGATTTGGGAATAACCGTTATCATTGTTGAGCAGAAAATGAACTTGCTGATGGAGTATGTTGGTCGACTTATTGTGATGGATGGAGGACGAATTTTACTGGATCAGCCTCCTCGTCAAGTCTTGGAAGAACCGGAACTCATCATGAGGCTCGGCCTTCGCCCGCCTCCCGTTGGTTACTTGGGTTACCTCCTACAGAAGGAAGGTTTATACCCTGCGCAACTTCCATTAACGGTTGAAGAAGCCTATCAAGCGCTTTCAAAGATTATGCGGGAAGGGGGTCGTTGATCCGTGACGATCCTTAGTCTTGATGACTTGACTTTTAGCTATGCCAACGGTCCGACGATTCTGCACGGACTCAATCTTTCCATTGCCAAAGGAGAGTTTGTGGCGCTCATTGGTCAGAATGGCGCTGGAAAATCCACATTGTTGAAGCAACTCAATGGCCTTTTAAAACCCGTAAAAGGACGAGTCGCTGTTTCTGGCATTGAAACGACAAAGGCTAAGACGGGGAAATTAGCACAGAAGGTTGGCTTTTTATTTCAAAACCCCGATCATCAGATTTTTTTGCCCACTGTCCGTCAGGAGATCGCCTTTGGACCGAAGAACTTAAAACTCCGGGCCCAAGAAGTGGAATCCCGAGTTATCGAAGCGGCCAACGCTGTTGGGCTGATGGAGTATCTCGATGAAAATCCGATTTATCTGAGCAAGGGCCAGCGACAACGGGTGGCGTTTGCTTCGATCTTATCGATGAAGCCGGAGCTGTTGGTCTTGGACGAACCCACAACAGGTCAGGATTATCGTGAGGGTCTAGAAATCATGGAGATGGTGCGCCAACTCAATGATAATGGGCATACAATCATCTTTGTCACCCATGATATGGAGCTGGTGGCCCGATATGCTTCGCGTGTCGTCGTTCTTCAACAGGGAAGAATTACCATGGATGGTCCGACGAAGGAAGTATTTTATACTCCCGAACGTTTGATGGATACCAATCTGTCACCACCGCAGATCGTGGAGTTGGCTTTACGCCTCAAAGGTAACGATGCTTTTGACAAGGTTTTAACCGTCGAGGAAGCTCTAGAGCGAATGATAACAGAGATGGGAGGGGAAGAACATGTCCGGTGTGGTTGAATATGTTTCTAAAGAGTCTCCCGTCCATCGTTTGCATCCATTGACCAAACTCTTTTGGTCCCTCGCCGTTGTATCCGTGAGTTTCATATTTCAGAACCCTCTGGGACAAGTCGCCGTATTTCTATCCGTTATCCTCGTTGCGCTTATTGCCCGTGTTTTTAAGGAGCTTATTCCGGCTTTTGTGGGACTGATCATTGTGGCTGGGATTTTTATCCTGTTTCAAATCTTCTTTATATCCGATGGGAAAACCCTTATTACGCTTGTACCCGGGACTCGTATCGGTCGGGTTACCGACGTTGGGCTGTGGGCGTGTCTTGCGATGGCGGGAAGAATGATCGTCATTACCTCCAGCTTTCCCGTGATGATGGCGACAACACAGATTAAAGACCTGGTGGTTGCGCTGGTGAACTCGTTGAAGATTCCTTATGCATATGCCTTTATGTTTGTAACGTCACTACGTTTCATCCCAACGTTTCTGGGGGAAATGGACCAAATCATGCAGGCTCAATGTTCTCGGGGATATGTTACGGAAGGACGAAATCCCATACGCAAGCTTTTTTCTCTGGGCCCGTTGGCCGTTCCCTTATTGATCAGTTCCGTCCGAAAAGCACAGCGGCTGGCGATCTCCATGGAGACCCGGGGATTCGGGTCCGGGAAACGTTCTCATCTCCATGAGATACGGTTTGGCATTGGGGATGTCATGGCTTGTGCTGCAATGGTCATATTGGGGACGATTGCGGTTTTAATTCGTGTAAAAGGACTTCTCACGTAATGTGACGAATTTTCAATATTTCGAAGTAGCAATAATGAGGTGAACAGCGACGATGGTCAAGAGCTTACTGATGGGAAACGAAGCCATTGCCTTAGGAGCGATGGAAGCTGGATTGCATGTGGCTACCGCATACCCGGGTACGCCTTCCTCGGAGATCGTGGGGACTCTGGCGGAGAAGGCGAAGGATTATGGTTTTTATGTCGAGTGGTCGGTCAATGAGAAGGTGGCGATGGAGGTGGCGGGTGGTGCCGCTTATGCCGGAGCCAATGCGCTGGTGGCTATGAAACAAGTGGGACTCAATGTGGCCTCCGATCCGTTGATGAGCTTAGCCTATATCGGCGTCAAAGGCGCATTGGTGGTGGCCGTGGCCGACGATCCGGGACCCCATTCGTCCCAGACGGAACAGGATACGCGGACCTTTGCTAAGTTTGCCAAGTTGCCAATCTTTGATCCCTCCACGCCGGAGGAGGCTCGGGAGATGACGAAGGCCGCCTTTGAGCTCTCGCACCGGCATGGGATGGCGGTCTTCATCCGTCCCACCACACGGATCTGCCATGGCTGCGCCGAGGTTTCCTTTGATGCGACGCCACGGGAGATTGCGCCTCCGACGGGTTTTGACAAGGATCCGCGTTGGGTCATCTTTCCCCGCCTGTCCTATCAGCGCCATCAATGGCTGGAGAAGCAGCGGGAGATTCTAAGCGACGAATTCTCCGACGCGCCATGGAATTTCATCGTTCCCGGCGGGAAGCTGGGGGTCGTGACCTCGGGCGTCTCCTATCTCTATGTGCAAGAAGCCTTGGCCCGGCTGGGAATCTCTGCGACCCTTCTCAAAGTGGGTACCCCCTATCCCTTGCCGGAACGTCTGATCAAAACCTTCCTGGATCAAGTGGACCAAGTCTTGGTCGTGGAAGAACTCGACCCGGTGCTGGAGGAAGGGATCAAGCGAGTGGGCTTTGATGCCGGCATCCTGCGCCCGATCTACGGCAAACAAACGGGTCATCTGCCATATGCAGGGGAATATAGCGTCGGCGGGGTGGAGCAGGCCTTAATGCGTTTAACCACCGGCCAAACCGCCCAAGGCGAAGTCGCCGCTGCCCAGGCGGAGGTTCCGGAACTTCCCGTTCGACCGCCGGTACTTTGCGCCGGTTGTCCCCATCGGGCATCCTATTATGCGGCGAAGATTGCCACCAAAGGGATGGACGCGGTCTACTCCGGCGATATCGGCTGTTATACCCTGGGCAATGCGCCGCCCCTATCGCTAATGGATACTTGCCTCTGTATGGGCGCTGGTATCACCGTCGCCTCCGGACTACACTTGGCGGAACCGAACCGCGTTAATCTGGCTTTCATCGGTGACAGCACTTTCTTCCATACCGGTGTGCCCGGTCTTATTAATGCCGTGTACAATCAAAACCCAGTTAAGTTGTTGATCTTGGATAACAGCACCACGGCGATGACGGGTCACCAACCCCATCCTGGAATGGGCCTGACCGCTGTGGGGCAGGAGGCCAAGAAGATCGATATCGAAGCGTTGGTGAGGGCTTGCGGCGTCGAGTTTGTTTGCAAGGCCGATCCCTTGGACCAAAAAGCGGCCGTTGAAGCTATTAAAGAAGCGGTGGCATCTCCTGGCCCGGCCGTCGTTATTCTCGAACGTCCCTGTATCGCGCTGTTTAAGAAGCCGGCGGTTTACGCCGTTGACTCCGATAAATGCATTAATTGCGGAAAATGCCTCAGAGACCTGGGTTGCCCTGCGATGGCTCAAAGCGATAAGCCAGTGATCAACGCCACATGTTATGGCTGCGGCCTCTGTGCGCAGGTCTGTCCTGTCGGCGCCATTGGGGAGGTGGCTCCATGAGCTTCAATATTATTATTGCAGGGGTAGGGGGTCAGGGGACGGTCTTGGCCTCTCGGATGCTGGCTCAAGCCGCCGTTGAGCAGGGAATGTTTGCTCGAACGGCGGAGAATATCGGCATGGCGCAACGGGAGGGTTCGGTCCAGAGCCATGTTAGACTCGGACAGAAGGAGTTTGGCTCTTTGATCCCGGAAGCTGGGGCGGATCTCATGATCGCCTTTGAACCTGCGGAAGCGGTTCGCTCGCTGTCGTTGTTAAAGAAAGATGGCATCGCTTTGGTCAATACCGCCCCCATTGAGCCTGTGACGGTGTCTTTGGGTCGGTCGACCTATGATCGGGAAAAGATTATGGGCTATTTAAACGGAAAGGTGGAGAATCTTCGCCTTTTGGCAGCCTCTGAGCTGGCCGTGGCGGCAGGAAACTTCAAAACCGCCAATGTGGTGATGTTGGGTGCCGCTGCGGGTCTGAGTGTGCTGCCCTTTTCTGCAGAAGCATTATTAAGCACGCTGCTTGGCGGCCTTCCGGAGCGTCTACGGGAGGTTAATGGGAAAGCATTTGAGCTGGGGAGAAGAGCGGTTTAAGAGAGCCGTTGCGCCCTCGCTTTCAGAACAGACCAATCCCCTTCTCCCAATGTACTGGGAGAAGGGAAAGGGATGAGGGTTAGAGCGGAGACGGTTTGAGAGAGCCGTTGTGCCCTCACCCCCTAGCCCCCTCTCCCGATAAACCGGGCGAGGGGGGAGTAGTGAAGAGAATGGGTATAAGGTCAGAGGAGGTTAGCCGAGATGTCTGGACAGCTTATCAATCTGGAGCAATATGAGTTTGACAATCGGGACTACATTGGACTGCGGGCCGATGAGGAACGGGCGTATACCGAAGAATCGTTGAAGCATTTGCTCCAACGTTTGATGCGATCCAGCCGTTTTTATCAGCAGAAGTTGGAAGAGGCTGGGCTGACGGCGGAGGACTTTGGTGGGCTGGAGGATCTGGCGAAGTTTCCGTTTACCACCAAGGAAGAGCTGCGGGAGGCGTATCCCTTGGGGATTCAGGCCGTGCCCGACCGTGATGTGGTGCGGATCCACTCCTCCTCCGGCACCACCGGCAAGCCGGTGATCATTCCGTATACCGCCAAGGATGTGACGGACTGGGCGACAATGTTTGCCCGTTGCTTTGCAATGGTGGGCGTTACCCGGGAGGATAGAGTTCATATTACGCCGGGTTATGGCCTGTGGACGGCGGGCATCGGATTTCAAGCCGGTGTGGAACGTTTAGGCGCTATGGCGATCCCTATGGGACCGGGGAATACGGAGAAGCAATTACAGATGATGATGGACTTGAAATCGACGATTCTGACCAGCACCTCCTCTTATGCGTTACTCTTAGCGGAGGAAGTGGAGAAACGTGGAATCCGCGATCAGATCCATTTGCGCAAAGGGGTTATCGGCTCGGAGCGGTGGAGCGAGCGGATGCGGCAACGGATCGAGAATGAGCTGGGGATTGAGACCTACGATATCTATGGTCTGACCGAGATCTACGGCCCGGGCATCGGGATCGACTGCGGTGACCATGAGGGCATTCATTATTGGTCGGACTATCTGTACTTTGAGATCATCGACCCCATCACCGGGGAGAATGTGCCGCCGGGAGAACAGGGTGAGCTGGTCATTACCACATTGACCAAAGAAGGAGCCCCTCTGCTCCGGTACCGGACTCACGATCTGACCTCCATCCTTTCGGAGCCGTGCTCCTGCGGGAGCCCGTACCCCCGGATCCAACGGATCTTTGGCCGGAGCGACGATATGATCAAGATCAAAGGTGTGAATATTTATCCCGGACAGATCGATGACGTGCTGCGCCAGACTCCGGGAGCCAGCAGCGAGTATCAAGTGCACCTCACCCGTTCGGAAGGAAGGGACTTCATGCTGCTGCGGGTCGAAACCGAAAGTGGAGCGGATCTGGAGAGCGTCCAGGCTGCGGTAGCAGCGGTCTTTAAACAGATCATCGGGATTCTCATCGAGGTGGAGGCGACCCCCATCGGAGCTCTGCCACGGAGTGAGAAGAAGAGCAAGCGCGTGGTGGATGAGAGAGATATTTGAATCAAGTAAAGACCTCGATGGTTATCGGGGTCTTTTTTGTTATATAAGAATTTATGATTATTACGGATACTTAGGAATCAGTAATCAGAAGAAATAAAGTTAGAAGTCGGAACTCAGAATTCAGGAGTCAGGAGACAGGAGTTGGAACGGTTGAGAAGGCCTTTGGGGGA